>Ga0247783_1000403_pt1 | contig 13372 bp, 12 predicted proteins | sample UWRJL064202C5_FD_179911 | JGI IMG/M metagenome (GOLD analysis project Ga0247783, IMG submission 179911) | Plant litter microbial communities from Arlington Agricultural Research Station in Wisconsin, United States - UWRJ-L064-202C-5 | ecosystem: Environmental > Terrestrial > Plant litter >...
CCGAAGTAGACCGAGCTCAGGCGCAACAAAGAATGAAAACGCGGAGTTAGCGAATGCTGACTCCGCGTTTTGCGTTTGTGAACGCTGACTCCGCCGCGGAATTAACGGGGGCCCGCGCGCGTTTGGAAGCGGACATGGGTGGTGGGGCGAATCGATTGGACGGTGTTCGGTGCCTGGCGGCTGTCGCGCTGTCGTCGCTGCTGGGCGCGTGCAGCGGCGCTCCACGTTCGCCTCCCGCCGGTACGACTCGGGCGGAGGTGCTGGAGGTAGTGTTGTACGCGGCAAGCCACCCGTGTCCAGGTCCGGGTCCGGGTCAGTCGACGATGGCAGCGGGCGAACAAGCGCCCGAGCTTTACCTGGAGGCCGTGCTGCTCGACGTGCCACTCGATGCGGCGACCCAGGCGCGAACACTCAGCCTGAAGCAGCTCGTCGATTTGCCGGACCTCCGGCTGCTCGGAAGTCCGCAATTGTCCGGCAAGTTCGACGCGACCACGACGTTCGACCTCGAACAACACTTCGGCGGACTCGAGCAGGCGACGCTCAACCGCATTTCGTTCATGCCTCGACACGGCGAGCCCGGTCAGCTCGTAATCAACCTCGAGCTCGGCTTCTCATTGCCGAACGCGGATCCAGCAAAAAACCCGCAAACGGCTAGCGCATCATTGCTGGTTGTAGCGCCCTACCGCCAACCCACGCTCGGCTTCGTCAAGCACCCCGACGATCCGCGTCGCCAGCTAGTCGCAATCGTCAATGTCTATCCCCTTCGAAGCGTCGACGACTTTCGAACACTGTTCGAATGCAAGATGCGGCTGCGCCAGCATGAGATCGAACACCAGAACCATTGAGCGCAAGCGCATCGCATCCAGGTCAAATGCCTTGCAATGGCAGGAGACCCGACCATCACGCGCCTACTCGAGAAGCTGCCCAAGGCTCACCCAGACTACGGCAAGGCCAGGCAGGTGTTGGCGCAGGTGGCTGGTGCGAGGGCGCAGGCGCGGTGAAGGGCGCCGGAGGTCTTTTGTGGTTGCTCGCCGCGCGCCCCAGGCGCTCTACTTGGCCGATGTGCTGCTTTGCGGGAGCGGGCGAGGTTCAGGTACACGGCACGACCATTTTTGCGCGCCTGGTGGCGCCCGGCACGCAGGCGCTTGCTTACCAAATGGAGTACGCCGCCCCGGCACCCACCGCGATGATCTTGCCCTTGCCCGTGGCGTTGCCGGCCAAGGAGGGCTCGGTTCGCTTCAAGAACCTCAAAGAGTATCCAGACTTTTTCGACGCACTGGCGAAGGGCTTCCCGTCGCCGGCCAAGCGCTCTTGGTCGAAGAGCGCCGAGGTCGCCGCCTCGGCCACGCTGGAGGTGCACGACGTGGGCGACTTCGTGGCGTCCTTTGTACCGAAGATCGCGGATTTTGCCCGCGTCGACCCCCGCTTCGTGCTCACGCCCGAGGTCTGGACGAAACTTCCCGCCTACGCCGACTACGGCTTTGCCGTTTTCCAGCTGAAGGAGCTGTCCGGCTCTCCCCACCCAATCGCCTTGGAGTTCGACTCGCGGCTACCAGAGCAGCTGTTCTTTCCGACGGTTCACATCCACGACGGGTCGGTGCACGAGAAAGACACGTTCGATCACGTGCTGTACGCCCAAGCCTCGGCCTTCGATGCCCGCGTCGACGACTACGACGGACCGAGCAGTACCGACCGGCACACTGGCTTCGTTCGCTCAAAAGGGAAAGTCGCGGACTTCGCGGACATTGCGCGCGCGCAGGGTCTGCTGGCGGCCGATCTTCTCATGCACAAAGTGTCGCTGCACGGCCTGCTTCCGAACCAAGACACCATCTTCGGCGTGAGCGCGGCCGCAGCAAGCAACAACGCGAACGCGGCGCGGGAAGGAAGCGGCAAGTCCGGGGCCTGCAGCCGCTGCGCGGCGTCTGCTCGCGAGTCGAGCGTGCCCATTCCGGTCGGGCTGACCCTGGCCGGGTTGGGCTGGAGTCTACTGCGTCGCAATCATCGTCGGCGGGAAAAGCAAGGCTGACGTTTCGCCTCGGCGCGAGACGCGCTCAACCGTGCCCCGATTGAGGCCCAGCCCTGGCGAGTAGCGTGGGCCTGTGTTTTGGGGTGCTGAGCGCCTCGGACGTGTCCGAAGCGCTCCCTCCGCGTCGTCAGTGACCGTGGCCGTGGTGCTCGTCGTGGCCGTGATCGTCGTCGTGGTCATCGCGGTCGCAATCGCGATCCAGATCGAGGCGGCGGTCCAGGCTGATCTTCAGGAACTCAGTGTGGTCGGAGTTGCTGTCGCGGCCGCCAATGCCTGGATAGTTGTTGTCGTTGATGACCAGCAACGTGTACGGATCGAGCGGAAGGACGCTCTCGATGGTGACGTAGGGGAACGTGAACAGCGTCTGCCCATCGCTATTGAGGTCGTGCGGGTCGCTGATGTTCATCAGGTCGACCAACAAGGACTTCTTCGCGAAACCGCCCGACGGCACGCCGCTCAGATCGGCGATGAAGATCTTCTTGAACGGCGTGCCGGAGGTGCTGGTAGCCGTCACGCCGTTGCGCTCGATGACCAAGAATTGATGGTCGTTGATCGCGGTCATGTCGCCGATATTCGTGCCATCGGCTTCGAGCTGGTAGATCCAGGTGTCGCCCGTATAGCGCTCGGTTTTCGTGTCGAACTTGCTGATCCGGAGGTTCTTCCGCGCCGTGCCGTTGATGGAATCGTCGCCAGCTACCGTGCCTTCGAGTAGCGGGAAGAGGAAACGACCTGATGCGTTCACCGCCATGCCTTCGAAGCCGTTCGAGCCATTCAGGTTGGGCGTTTGGCTTCCGAGGAAGGGGTTCTGCGGGGACATCACCTCTGCGCCGGTGCTGGTGGAGCCCGGCAGCACCACGTTCGGCAAGTGAACCTCGCTGCGAAGCACCCGGCCGCGCTCGTCAGTCTCGACCAGAAATGGCCCGAATTCTTCGCCGAACCAGAAGTGACCGCTGCGGTCGATCCGGACAGATTCGATGTCGAAGTCGGCGCCAGTCAGAAGGCGACCAGCAACGATCGAGGGGTCGACAGGGACAGTGTTGTCGCCGTTCGGGTAGGTCACAAGGTCTGCCACCAGGGTGAAGCCGAGGCGCCGAGCTGGATCACGCAAGCTGATGAAGCTGTCGCTATCGAACTTAGACAGCGGGCGCCCCGAACGGAAGTTCGCCGGCGAGATCGTGCCGGCGCCACGACGCCCGCGCTTCGTCCAGACCGTGAAATCAGGCTTGATCGCGTAAATGCGCAGGAGCGCGTCGGCGGAGTTGCCCTTCTGGCCAAAGCCGTTGTCCGGCATCACGTAAAAGGTCTCGTCGGTCGGACCTTGCAGCACCGCCGAGAAGCCCTGCACAGGCTGCTGATTCACGAGCGGCAAGGCGTTGCCACCCGCACCCGAGCCAGCGAACTGGCCGGAGGTCGGACCTTCGGCAAAAGTGTTTGCCTGCATGACCGCAAAGGCGGTGAGCTCGTTGGCAAACGCGACGCTTTCGCCGAGCCCTGAAGCCAGCGCGCTGACAGCGGCGGCGGTAACGATGATCCGAACGAGTTGAGAGCGCATGAGAGTCTCCTCCGATTGAAGTGGGGTTGCGGCCGGGAGGATAGGGACGACAACCTTGCGCTCGTGTGACCGTCCGGCAATTTCTGTGTGCCCTTACGAGCTGCTCGATGTCACTGAAACGCGCGACCGGGTGTTTCTGCGAGCTCATTTCCGGGCTGCGATTTGCCGTGGTCTGGCACGGCCCTGCCCCAGGTGCTTGCGCAAGAATTCGATCGTGGCGCGGACCTTGTGCGGCAGATAATCGCGGCTGGGGTAGAGCAGCCAGGCTGCCGTATCGAACGTAGTTGCGGTGACTTCGTGCTGGGGGAAGAGATCCAGCAAGCGACCTTGAGCCATGTCGTCGCGGAGGTGCCAGTCGGCCAGGAGCACAGGGCCGAGGCCATCGAGCGCTGCGCTGCGAAGGGCGAGGGCGGTAGAGAGGACTAGGTTACCTTGCACCGGGACTTCTTCGAGCGCGCTGCCGCGACGAAATAGCCAGCGGTCGCGGAAGCCGGGCAGCGGGAAGAGCAGGCAGCTGCGGGCGCTGAGGTCGCCAGGCTTTTTTGGTGTACCTTCACGCGCGAGGTAAGCGGGGCTCGCGGCAATCCGATAGCGAGTGGCGAAGAGCTTGGAGCCGACGACGTCACCGCGGTAGCTCGGCGCTAGCCGGATGGCTAAATCGATGCGATCCGCGACCAGATCGAGGTTCGTGTCGGTCAGCAGCAGCTCGAGCTTCAGGCGCGGGAACGCGCGTCGAAACTCGGGTAAGAGTGGCACGAAGCAGATCTGCCCAAAGGCGACCGAAGCCGTTAGTCGCAGCGTTCCGCTCGGGTCGGAGCCGATGGACAGGACCTCTTCACGAGCCCGCTCCAGCTCGTCCACGAGTGGTCCGACACGCGCCAAGAACGACTCACCTGCCTCGGTCAGCGTGAGCTTGCGCGTGGTGCGCTGAAACAAGCGCCCGCCAAGCTCGGCCTCGAGCGTCGCGATGGCGCGCGAGATCGAGGAAGGGTCCACGTTCGAGTCTCGTGCAACCGCCGCGAAGCCGCCACGCTTGACGACCTCCAGGAACACCCGCAAAAGCCCCGTTTCCATTCGTGCAATTTTTGCACGAGTGCCGTGCGTTGCCTAGCCTGTCGTCAACTCGTCGAGGGCGCGACATTCCCCCCACGCGCACGCCGCGCCGAAGAAGGACGCCTCGATGATCAAGCTTTATTTTCATCATACCCCGAATCCCATGAAGGTCGTGCTCATGCTCGAAGAGACGGGCCTACCCTACGAGCTCCTACCGATCGATATGTTCGCGGGACAGCAGCACCAGCCTGCCTACCGCAGCATCAATCCGAACGGCAAGGTGCCAGCGATCATCGACGACGACCGCGTGGTCTTCGACTCGAACGCGATCCTGCTGTATCTCGCGGAAAAGTCCGGCTGCTTCGTTGGCGAGGCGCGTGATCGCGCCGCGCTACTCTCGTGGCTTTTTTTCGCGGCCACCGGCCTCGGCCCCTTTTGTGGACAGGCGGTGCATTTCACGCGCATTCACCGGGAGAGCGCGTACGCGACCAACCGCTATTTGCGCGAGGTCGAGCGTCACTTCACCGTGCTCGACGCGCGGCTCGCGCTGTCACCGTTTCTTGCTGGGGCAAGCTACACGATCGCGGACATGGCCGCATACTCCTGGATCGACTGGGCAGATCGCAACCAGCTCGTGCTCGCGGACGAGTCTGCCTGGGAGCGCTGGCCACACCTGCGCCGCTGGTTCCTCGAAATCGCCAAACGCCCTGCCGTGCAACGGGCGCGCAGCGCGGGTAAAGATCTTCCTCTCAAGACAGCCTTCGATGAGGAAACTCTGCGTGCGCTGTTTCCTCAAAACTACGCGCTAGCTGACGTCACGGCACGAAGCCCGTGACCGCGACCGGAGCTCGTCTTCACGAAAATTTCACGAGTCGAATCTCGCCACTGCTTCGGAAGCATCGGAATGTGGACACTCTTCATTGAACTGAGGAGCGCTTCCACCGATCTGGTCCCAGGCCGCCTTCGACCCGACAAAAGTATGCATTTCGAGTTGAACACCCGGGTCGCCGTCGACTGTACCGAGGGTTACACCATGGACCTTGCCGGCAAGAATGCCGCACAGCGTAGAACCACAGATACGACAGAACGCGAGGCCCCAGGCGTTCGCAAAAATGTGTTGATTCAGTTTGTCCTCGCCGATGACCCAGCTGAACTTGCTACCGTCCGGGATCTCGGCGTAGGCGGATGATGCGCCGCTGAACGCCTTGCGACAGCGCGAACAGTGACATGCGCTCGCACGACCAAGCGCGCCATCAATCTTGTAGCGGACTGCACCGCAAAAGCATCCTCCCTCGATCGCACTCATGAGCACATCATAGTTCTCGGTTCTGGCAGTTTCGGACAACAACGTGGTGGAACGCAGACTGCTTGAGTAAAACGATCGACGCTCATGAAACCGCTCGCGATGCGAACGCCGGAAACCACTCGCCCGTACACCGTGTTCCAGCGCTCGCGAGCGCCAGCCCTCCGTTTGCCTGCTGACGAGAGGAACGGTTACTAACTTTTGGATGACGCTCCCGATCCGCAAAACGCTCGTTCTCGGCCAATTTGTCGCGGCGTCGTGCCTGCTCGCGTGCGGCTCGTCGCCGCCTGCGGAGCAAAATCCGATCACGGGAGCGGGAGCTGCCGGCGGGAGCGACTCCGGCGCAGCGAGTTCTGGCTCGGTTCCGGCCAATGGCGGCTCGACTCAATTGAACGTGTCACCCGATGGCGCGGGCGGCACGGGCGACGCCTCGATCGGAGGCGGCAACGGTGCCGTACAGTGCAATGGTAGATTTTCAGGACTACTGCGTGACTTCGCCGTCGCCCAAGATCCGAGCGGCAAGCAGCTGGATCCAACAGCCGTCCCCCCGATTGCCGTATCGATCGCGGGCGTGCCCTACCGTGCAAGCCCAGACTTCGAATTCGCCAATGCAACGTTGAATCCGAACACGGCGATGGGTAAGCGCTTCGGTCCTGACCCCGGCCTCGTGACAGCTACGCTCGGGTCGGACGGAACTCCCGTGTACGCGGGCCCCGCCGAGGGCACCGTGACTACGACCGGGCCCGCGAACTTCGCAACTTGGTTTCACGACACGCCAAACGTGAACATGTCTCAGACCCTCACGCTGCAGTTCCTGCCTGACCCGTCGAAACCAACCGATCCGAACGCGTACTACTTCGACAGCAGCAAGATGGGCTGCGGAGCGGCGACCTGCCCAGGCTTCTTTCCGATCGACGGAATGCTCCTGCAGAACGAGGGCAACCGGCACAACTTTCACATGACCTTCGAGCTACACTTGGAGTTCAAGTACCATCCCGGTGAAGTCTTCACCTTCATCGGCGATGACGACATTTGGGTGTACATCGACAACAAGCTGGCCTTGGATCTGGGCGGAACCCACAATGAAGTGACTGGGCAAGTCATGCTCGACACGCTTGGCCTGAGCGACGGTCAGACCTACCCGCTAGCCTTCTTTTGGTGTGAGCGCCATGTCACGGGCTCGAACCTCCGGATCGAGACGAGCTTGGAGGTCACTAGCTGTGGCGAGCCGGTACCCAAGTAAGATCTCGGCCGCGAGCTGAGGGGCAGCGCTCGGAAGTCTCCCTCGTACGTCTGGAGGAGTACTATCGGGCCGTGAAACGACACCCGAGCCTCGCCTCCCTCTCACGCGATCATCATCACGCCCTCGTGCTAGCGCGCGACGCCCGCAGGTTAGCGCTCGAACCCGGTCAGCATACGCCGGAGCGCATCGCGGAGTTGAAGCGTCGGTTCGACACTGAGCTCGCGCCTCACTTCGCGCTCGAGGAGCGCGAGCTGATCGGGCGCAGCGTCGCCTGCGGTGAGCCTCTCGCAGCGCTAGCCGCGCAGGTAGTCGCCGATCACGATGCCTTGCGCACCATCATTGCGTCGCTCGAGCCGCAGCTGTTGACTTCGCAATCTGAAGCGTTCGGCGCCCGACTCGAAGCGCACGTTCGCTTCGAGGAACGTGACTGGTTTCCTGCGCTCGAGGCACAGCTCGGGAGTGATGCGCTCGCGCGCTTGGCCAGCTCGCTACGGCTGGGCCCCCCCTCTGCGGTCGTTGGCTTTCGGCAGGACGACGAAGGAGCCTTCGTCGCCGAGCTCGCCTGTGGACACGCGCAACACGTCCGGCACCGGCCCCCGCTCGAGAGTAGACCCTGGGTCACGACCGAAGAGGGACGGCGTGCGTTCGTGGGCACCACGCTCCCTTGTACGCTCTGCCGGATGCCGAAGCTGCCCAGCGACGTCGCGCCTTACAAGAACACGGCAGTCTTCGACGCGCACTCCGTTCCCGCGGGGCTGAGACGCAGCCACGCGCTCAAGGCAGACACGTGGGGTGAGATCGTCGTCGAGCAGGGCCTCGTTCTCTACGTCCTCGAAGATGACGGAGACATGGGGATCGTGCTCCGTCCTGGCGTGATTGGTGTCATCGCGCCCGAGCGTCCGCACCATGTAGAACCCGACGACGTCGCTCGGTTCTTCGTCCGGTTCTCGAAGCGCGCCCCGTAATCGGTTCGCTGCGGGTCGCGGCCATCAGTGCGCGGCGATGTGCGTCGTGCCCGCCGCAGGCACATCGAGCTGGGGCGCACGCTGAGTGACGGAGGCGAGCAACATCTCCAGGCTGGTCATGGTGTGGGGTTTGTCCAAGAAGCCGACGACGTAAGGTTTCTTGAGCACCATCGAGGCGTCTTCCGCCTGAAATCCACTGGTGATTACTACCGGAAGGTTACTCCGTACGAGGCGCAACTGCTCGAGAGTCTGCTCGCCGGATTGCTCGGGCATCGTCAGGTCGAGGATAACCAAGTCGATCGCCTCAGGCTGCTCTTTGAGGAGCTGCAGCCCGCGCGCGCCGCTGTCCGCAGTCACGACCTGGTGACCGAGCTCGCTCAACATTCTACCTGTCACCAAGCGCACCGCGGGCTCGTCGTCGATCAGCAAAATGCTGCGAGCCGCGGGCGCTGCGGCTGACGTAGCGGGACCGAGAGCTGGCCGAGGCAAAGACTCGTGCGCGACCGGCAGTAGGATGACGAAGCTGGTTTCTCGCGTCGATGTCGGGTCGACACCGAGCCAGCCGCGGTGCGCCTCCACGATGCCCGCGGCGGCGGCCAGACCCATCCCCCGCCCAGCGCCTTTGGTCGAAAAGAACGGCTCGAACAGCCGTTCACGTGCCTCAGGGCGAATGCCGGCGCCGGTATCGTTGACGGTCACTTTCACGTACGCGCCCGCGTCGACTCCGTAGCGCTCGTTGTGCGGTGCCTCGAGCTTTAGCGATTCACTACGCAGCGTCAAGGTGCCCCGCGTTCCCTCCATCGCGTCCAACGCATTGAGGATCAGGTTGGTCACGACCTGACGCAGCTGAAAGCGATCTGCGCCAACCGGCGGCAGCTTTTCATCGAGGCCGAGCACCAGGTGCGCCTTGGATTCGATGGTGGCGTGGAGCAGCCGTAGCGCCGCCGAGAGCTCCGCATTGATCTCCAGTGCCTGAACCGCCAGACTTCGCTGCCCGGCGTACGCCAGCATCTGTTTGCTCAGTTGAGCGGCCTCTCCAGCGAATACCAAGATCTCGGACAGGCAATGGGCCACCATGGGCGACGCTTGGTTCGGAACCTTACGCAAAGCGATCTCTGCGTTGCCGACCACGCCGCACAGTAGGTTGTTGAAGTCGTGAGCGACCCCACCGGCCATTACGGCCAAGCTCTGCAGGGCCTGGCTGCGCTGCAACTCTCGCTCCAGGTCGCGCTGTCGGCGCTCGGTCACGACGCGATCGGTGAAATCGCGAACGACCCGTAGCGTCAACTTGTCGTGCGATCCGTTCGGTTCGAAGCGAGTCTCGGTAACGAGCAGCAACATGCTCGCGTTCTGTTCGAGGACGACTTCATAGGAGCGGCGCGCTCCGTTGGTCGATGTCGAGAGCGCGAGCGCGCGCCGGCTCTCCTGGGTCAAAAACGCGGAGAAGGGCTTGGTCGAAAGTTCGTCCCGAGCTACACCCAACGTTGCGACGAGCGCGCGGTTCGCGAACACGGCGCGCTCCTGCGAATCAAAGAGCCCGACTCCCTCACCCAGGCTTTCCACGAGCGCGCGTTGCAATGACTCACTGTGCTGCAAAGACTCCTCGCTTTGCTTGCGGGCCTCGATCTCACGGCGCAGCTCGACGTTCAGGGCGAGCACGCGCTTGCGCGAGTCCGCCAGCATTCCGAGCCCGCCAGCGAGCACGAGCTTGATCAGCAGCGCGATGATGCCGGCGGTCGGTCCAGTCTCGGGGCTCAGAGGGAGCTTGAATGCTTGGCCGTAATCGATGAGCGCGACGCCGACAATCACGACCAACGCACCGCGCACCCCCAACCACGCTGCGGCCAAGAGGCAGATACATAGGCCGGGCAGAAACGCGGAGTTTCCCACCAGGCCGTGCAACGTGCTGAACGAAGCCCGGTAGGCGAGCATCAGCGCGAAGAGGATAGCGCACCGCCCAGCAACGCCACGGCGCGTGCGTGGCCGCGAGTGAGGGGAAGCCGTACCCTCCGCCCGCCGCTGCGCGTTCGAGCCGCCTGGCCACGCTTCCTTCGGTTGAACGGAGGGATCACCGCCGCTTGAAACCAACATTGGGACTGGTCATAGGCGTTCACGGCCGTCCTATCAAGGGCTGGTCGCCGAGTTCGCCACTTGCGGCGCCGCTTTTGCCCGACACACCCCGATAGGTTACGGCCTGGTTTCAACACTCGCGCGCGATGATACCGCGGGCGTCGCAGATTGATTCAACAGAGGGAGATGTCTCAGTCGCAGCCGATGCGCTCAGTCCCGATGGCAATGTCGTCGTACCAAAAGTCAGAGTCGGGCCCGGCGTAGCGCTCGAATCCGAAGCGCAACGCATCGTAGTTTTCGTGAGCCAGATCGCTCACGTGTAGGTCGGGCACGGCGACGCCATCGACCCAGACCTCGATCTCCGTGTGCGGGGAATCGAGCAGGAGCTCGAGGCAGTTGTACGCTTCCGCCTCGAGCACGACGCCCGGCAGGTGGTCGTTGTAGAAGTTTTGGTTCGATAAATAGCCGTGCGCATCGCCACCCACGGTCATCATCAACATGCCGTTTTGTTCGCCGACGCGCAGTGCATTGCCGGTGCCAGGCGATCCAAACATATCGGCGATCAGGAAGGTGTTGTGCCCGCCCACCATCGGTTCTGCCAAGCGCAGCAGCGCGCGCACGTAGAACTTACCCGAAGCTTGCGGGAGCACCGCAGCATCGTGGTACACGAGCAGGGCCTGATAGCCAGCGCCGTGTACATGCACGGATTTAGAGCCGCTATGTGCGAGCGCGTTGTCTTCGACTACGACGGAGCCGCCGTCTCCGATCAGCGCTGCTGACCACGCGCCCATCGGCGCGGCGCCCGGAGTTGCGCTTTCGAAGTCCTCGCACGCCAGCAAACCGGGGCGCGCATGACACGGCAATGCACTGCTCGCCGCACCTGCAGACCCGGCGCTACCCGCGCTGCTGGCCGCGCCCGCTCCCGCGACGTTGACGGCACCCGCGACGTTGACGGCACCCGCGACGTTGACGGCACCCGCAACGTTGACGGCACCCGCCGCATCGACACTGTTCACCGCACCGGCCACGGCGCTTCCGGCCGTGCCCAACCTGCCGCCTGCGCTGGCGCCGGCTGCACCGACCTGTCCCGCGCTGCCCGGAAATGCCGCGCCAGGCGTGTCTGGGCCACAACCGGGCACACACAGCAGCAGACAGCCAAGGCCTGCGCCGAATGCCAATTCCAATCGAGTCCAGACCATGACCCTCAGCTTAGCGCGCATTTCCACAATCTGGCCGTCTCGCCGGATGCCAAACGGCGCTGCGCGCGGACTCAGACTTCCCATTGCATGATCAGATCGACGTCGCAAAGGCGGCCCACCCTCACGGCCCGCACGCTGCCGCGCACGCCAAAGTGCTCCATGGCACCTTCGAAGACGCCGACTTGATACGAGCTGCCGAAATTCCAAATCTCGCGGAGCTCCACCCGCGCGCTGGTTTCGGTCAGCCCTACCACCGCGGCCGTGCCAGGCTTGATCGAGACTTCATAGGCCTTCGTGACGAGATTGAGGGCGCGCACCCAGCTTTGGCCAGCCACGCTGAAGATCACTTTGCCAATCGTGGTACTCGCCAACGTCGGAAAGGCCAGCCTCCCCAATGCAGTCATGCCAGCACACGGCGAGGTGTCGGGGTAGAGCACGTCCACCGCGTCGACCATGAAGCGCATCACCTCGTGCAGGGGATAGTCCTTGAACGATAGATAGCGCTTGTCGGTTGGACGCGCCGCCCCGCAACGCTTCAGCATCGACAAGAGCGACTCCACGTACATGCCCTTGACGGTGGCCTCCAGCGGGGTCTCCCTGATCCAGTCCTCCAGCTCGGCCTTGTCACTGGCGAACGGAGACCCAGTTGAGCTCGGAGCAAGCGGGGCATTGGCATCGAGGACAGCGTCGGTCATGATCTGGTGCTGGCTGATCGTTCAGGGGAAGGTTACAACGATCCTCGACGAACGCGAAGGACCGTCAGAAAGCGGCGTGCGCGCTCCGCTGCCCCCGCCTGACCCCAAGAGTTGATGCCAATCGCTGCGTGCAGCGCCAAAAGCGGCAGCGCCGTCGATACTCTCCCTAGCGCGGATCGCGTTTGAGCTCTTGCTCGAGAACAGCGCGAAACCTGCTCAGCGTCGGGCTGGGATTGCGCCGTCGCCAGCAGGCGCCCACGGACCAGCGAGCATCGCTGCCAGGTATCGGGTCGACTCGCAGCCCGCTTGCCGGTTCGATCGGCAGCGAGACGGGAACGATCGTGAGGCCCATGCCGGCTTGCACCAACGCGAGCGCGGTCGAAAACTCCGATACTTGCTGGACGATTTTGGGAAAGAACCCATGCTTGGCGCAGAGCGTGAGGACGTGATCGTGGAACCCGGGAGAGCGGCTCCGCGCGATGACGACGAAGGGCTTGTCGCGGCAATCCGAGACTGCGAACGGTCTTTGCCGCTCAGAAGCGGGCTGCACGATGGCCAGCTGATCGCGCGCGACGCGCAGCACCGTGTAGCCCGCAGGAATCGACGCTGAGATCCGGACGAAGCCGATGTCCAACTGTCCGCCTTCGAGCGCGGACATCTGTTCGGCCGTCGACATGTCCCGGAGCGAGATATTCACGGCCGGGAGAGCGCGACGAAAGTTCATGATGACACGAGGCACGAGCCCTAGGGTCGCGAGCCCGAAGCCGATGTTCAACGACCCGGCGTGCCCGGTCGCGAGCAGCCGCCCATCTGCGACCAGGCGCTCGAACCGTTGCACGACGTCGTTGGCCTGGGTGCGAAACGCTTGGCCGGAGGCCGTGAGCTTCGTGCCATGTGTGCCGCGCTCGAACAGCGCCCCGCCCAGCTCGGCTTCCAGACGACGGATCTGCTTGGTGAGCGCGGGCTGGCTCAGGTGCAGAGCTCGCGAAGCACGGCCGAAATGTAGGTGTTCCGCGAGCACGACGAAGGAACGAAGCTCGGAGACGTCCATTCCTAAAAGTTATCACAGAGATGAAATATTGCCATTAGACGAATCACCGAGGAAACGTCACAAGGTCTGTATGCCTGCTTCACGAAAACAACCTAGCGACGGGTCACGCGCGGTCCGCAGGCCGCGGCTCGCCGTCGACATGGACGAGGTCATCGCGGACTCTTTCACCACGCAATGGCAGTGGTATCGCGATTGTCATGGCTATGACTGGGACC
>Ga0247783_1000405_pt1 | contig 13360 bp, 16 predicted proteins | sample UWRJL064202C5_FD_179911 | JGI IMG/M metagenome (GOLD analysis project Ga0247783, IMG submission 179911) | Plant litter microbial communities from Arlington Agricultural Research Station in Wisconsin, United States - UWRJ-L064-202C-5 | ecosystem: Environmental > Terrestrial > Plant litter >...
TATTTAATAGGTTAGTTAGAGTAATTTTCATTTTTATGAAATCAGCGGCACTTGGTGTCGCTGATTTTACTGGCATTTATGATGTTAAGCCTCACTCTAGATCATGGCAGTTACGACCAGGCTGAAAATATCTTCGTTTTTGCATCGCACGTTCCGGCCAATATCTGGTGCTTTCCATTCTTATCTATCTTATTGGTTGACATTTAATCGCCCTCGTCTTAGCGTATGGATTCACTTCGCTTGCAAGTGAAATTCAGTCTATATCGTAGTTTGTAAATTTATAAACAAGGAGTTTTTATGAAATCCAAAAAAGTAACATTGGTTGTTAAAAGTGATATTAAAGCTGGACCAGAAATTATTATAAGAGAAAAGTAAATTATTTAGTAAAATTCGGGTTCAATTAATCTGTGCTTATAAATTTATTCACAAGGAGTTTTTATGAAAGTAAAAAAAGTAAATTTAGTTGTTAAAAGTGATATTAAATCTGGTCCGCCATTTATTGTTAAAAGAGAAAATTGATTATAGAAAAACCAGCGACTAAGTCGCTGGTTTTGTTTTTAAGTTCCTGGATATACAAAACAATATGGCAATTAACTTCTACGATACCCTCGCTTCAATCAACGCTGACCTTAATCGCCGCACCATTATTTTTGCAATGGTGCTGGGTGGTTTATTACTGTTGTGGTTTGGATGGTTATTTTGGGTTCCCCTGAGTATTACTAAACAGGCGTTGGGTAGTTTTGATAACGGGCAATCGGCTATTGCGATTACCGCTTCAGTGAATGGGCGTATTGAGCAGATTCAGGTGGCAACGGGGGATGTTGTCAATGCAGGTGATGCGCTTGTTGTTATCAACGCAGAGGATGAACAAAAACAAATAAGCAATTTGCAAAAATCTTTAGGTGAACAACAGACTGCGCTGGCCGCAATGGCTAATACCCATACCAGCGAATTACAAGCCTTGGAGATTTCACGCAATTCACTGGTGGTAAAGGTGGAGTCTGCGCGCGCGCAATTAGCCAATGTCCAAACCCAATATGACCAGCAGAAAACCATGGTGGAGTTGTTGCAGAGTGCAACTATCGCGGTATCAAAAATTGAAATTCAAAAAGAACAGTTGCAGTTGCAGCAAACTCACGAACATTTATTAATTACCCGTCAATTGTTGAAAGCCTCGCAAACTGAGCACCAGCAAGCAGAAGAGCAAGAGAAATTATTGCGCGCGCGTTTTGCGCAAGAGATTGCCCAGCAGCAAAGCCGGATTGCTACGCTGGATGCGCAGCTTGCAAAACAACAGCAGGCGGCAGGGCATAAAGTCTTACGCGCACCCAAGGCCGCGCGAGTGGCAGAAGTTATGCCGTTGCAGCAAGGGCAATGGATTACCGCAGGAACAACCTTGGCGACATTAGTGCCAGAAGGCGAGCTGCGAGTAGTTGCACAATTTAATCCAGTCGATGCCCAAGGTTATTTACAGGTGGGGCAAACTGCAAAAATTCAGGTAGATAGTTTCCCCTGGTTGCAATACGGTGCGCTGCCTGCGCGGGTGTTGCAGGTGAATGAAGCTGAGCGCAATGGCAGTATTCGTGTACTCCTTGCGTTAACCGATAAAAGTCACTTGGCGCTACAGCAGGGCATGACGGCGAAAATTATTGTGAATGTCGCGGCGGCAACTCCGTGGGAATTGCTCTTGCAAAGCCTTGGTCGCACCCAAGAAAAAAATAAATAAAAAAGGATTTTCACAATGAAAACCACATGGTTAGTGCCCGAGGTAATGCAAGTCTCGCAAATGGATTGCGGCCCCAGTTGTTTAAAGAGTGTATTGGACGGCTGCGGGATTCCTGTTCACTACGGACGCTTACGCGAAGCATGCCAAACCGATGTTGATGGTACATCGGTAAATACCGTTGAAGAACTGGCCTGTGAGCTGGGGTTAGATGCCCAGCAGGTATTAGTACCTCTGAATCAATTTGAATTGCCGGAAGCGGCAGTCGCCCCCTCGATTTTAATTACCACACTGCCCAATGGCTTAACACATTTTATTGTGCTCTGGCGCAGTTGGGGGCCATGGGTGCAGATTATGGACCCGTCTTCTGGTCGGCATTGGATCAGTTGGCAAAAATTGAAAGAGCGTGTCTATCTTCATCGCATGCCCCTTGCAAAAGATGTGTGGTTAAACTGGGCAACGAGCGATGATTTCTTGCTGGCTAGTCAGCGTCGTTTACGTCAGCTAGGTATTACGGGGGTGGACGCCCAAACTCTACTTCAAGACCTGAAGCCGACTACAGACGAAGCTGCGCAAAACGAAAATAAACAATGGCTAACGATTGCCAGTTTTGATGCAACGCTCACTTGGGCTGAAGCCCTACACCAATGTAAGGCGTTGAAGAAAGGCGCGGAGTTGCTGACATTTTTGCGGCGGCAATATGCGCGCGCACTGCAATCACCCCAGCCTTGGGTAGATGTTGTTCCCCGTCAATACTGGTGGGCAGTGCAAGATAATAAAGACGAGAATGCATTAAGGGTTGAGGCGGCGGTGTTGGTGCGTATTCAAGGTGTGCTGCCCGCGCAATCTGCTGCTGAATCAGATTTGCCTTTATCGCTCGACCCACGCGTTAAAACACCGGAACCAAATCCTTGGCAAGTATTGCGGGACATGCTGTTGCCCGAACAGAAAAAATGGTTTTTGTGGTTGTTGCCAATTATTGGCTTGGCAGCGGCGACTGTGACTATTCAAGCGCTGCTATTCCAGGGGCTACTGGGCGTGGGTGATTTGCTGGGGCAGCAAACATTTAATGCATTTATCCCTCTGGTATTTCTGTTTATTGTACTTAGCACACTAATTGAGTTCCCCATTGCTGCGATTGGCTTGTCCCTTGGGCGACAACTCGAAAGTCAATTTCGTATCGCCCTGTTTGAAAAAATTCCCAAAATTCACGATCCCTATTTCCGCACACGTTTGTTAACCGATATGGCACGGCGCAGCCACTACCTTTATCGTTTGCGCAATTTGCCGGTGTTTGCTGTGTCTATTCTGCAACAAATTGCCTTGGTGTTTTTTACCCTCGTTGGCATCTTCTGGTTGGATATTACGGCTGGGTTAGTGGCTTCCAGTTTAGTGGTGATCATTTTGTTATGCAGTGGTTTGCTGCAAAAAGCGCTGCAAGAATTTGCCAGTCGCGCAGAAATTCAATCTGGTTTGTTAAGCATGTTTTATTTTGATGCGCTCAAGGGGCTGCGTGTGATTCGCAGCCATGCTGCGCAACACACATTTGAAGCAGAGGCGGAAATATTGTTGCGCCGCTGGGGCGAGACCAATTATCAGGGGCAAAGCAAACAAGCTGCTGCGCTGCTGGCGATGGATTTGATTTCATTGTTGTGTATTGCTGCGCTTATGTATTCAAAAGCCGTCCCCGCCGATGCACTTGCACCCAGTTTGTTGTGGTTTTACTGGTTATTGCGATTACCTTTTATGGTGAAACATCTGAGCAGTTTGTTATTGCTCATTCCTGACTATCGGCTGGTGTTGTCGTTGTTTGCGGAGTTATTGCAGGCGACGGAAGTGGAAGATCTGCCCGCAACACATCAAACCGGGAGTTGCACTGCATCTATGCAGGAGAATGAAACTTCTGGCGTCGCGATTGAATTGATTGATGTTTCGCTAAATGTATCCGGCCACAGCGTATTGCAGACTATTAATTTATCTATTGCGGCGGGTGAGCATATTGCGATTGTTGGTGAATCGGGTGCAGGCAAATCCAGTTTGTGCGACTTGCTGCTGGGGTGGCACTCGATTTCTGCTGGTGAATTGTGGGTGGATGGCAAGCCGTTGGATGCAAAAGCATTACAACAATTACGCGCGCAAACAGCCTGGGTGGATGCCAATGTGCAACTGTGGGATAGAAGCTTGCTGGACAATATTAATTACGATCACGGCCAAGGCAGGTTAAGCGAGTCGGGTCTTGGCAAGGTGTTGGCGGGTTTGGCGCAGGGTTTACAAACGCCATTGGGCGAGGAGGGCAAGCGTCTTTCCGGTGGTGAAGGTCAGCGGGTGCGCATCGCGCGCGCCTTGGGTGTGGAATCTGCACGCTTAGTTATTCTGGATGAACCCTGTCGCGGTCTGGATCGCAGCGCGCGCGAACAATTATTGCTGCAATTGCGCAACCAACATACAGGTGCAACGTTAATTTGCGTCACACACGATATTAGCGAAGCGATTAAGTTTCCGCGCGTACTGGTGATTGATGGCGGTCAATTAATAGAGCAGGGCAAGCCACAAGATTTATTAGCCAATGCCGACAGCGCCCTGAGCCGTTTGCGCGAGTGTGAGCAACAAGTATTTAACACACTCTTGCATGAGCAGGGTTGGCAATCATTACGTATGCAAAACGGACATTTGCACTATGGAGGGGTTGAGACGCCCGTATCTCCACATCATGTTGTGCTGGCGAGTGAGGCTGTTCATGTTTGATCAACTTATCTGGCCTGAATCCCTGCGGTTAAATGCAGTTAATCGTTTGGCGCAAGTGTTGGGCGGTAATGCTTCCGCTAATTTCGCATCAGCAAATAGCGAGCAAACCAGCATCGCTCACTATGCTGAAGCCTTGGGTATTGAAGCCCTGCCAATAAAAACCAGCTATGGTGATTTGCCGCAAACCCTGGCGGGCTTTTGTCCCGGAATTATTCAGGTAAGTTATCGCGAGCAGTCAGGTTATTTGTTGGTGGCGCAACGCAAAGGCCGCCAATTGAAACTGTTAACGCCCGAAGGAAATAGCTATTGGTGCGAGCAAACTGCGTTAATGGATTTTATCTATCAGGATCGTGGTTACGCGGCTGATGTAAATAACCAGCAGGTGTTGGATGAATTGGGGTTGCATGGCAAGCGCCTGCAAAAAGCCCGAACCCTATTGTTACACCAACAGTTTGCACAGCGGCCTATTGAATCTATGTGGTTGTTGCGCCCGCAGTGTACCCATGGGTTAAAGGCGGCAATCGGCCAGGAAAAATTGAACCGATTTGTGGTGGCTTTTGTTGCTGCCCATTTGGCAGAGCGCGCTGCACTACTTGGTGGTGTGAGCCTGTTAGGTTATGCCATAGCACAAAGTTTATGGACCCCAAGTATTGTGCTCAGTTGGTTATTGGCCATGTTGAGTTATTGGGCATTCAGCGCGCTGGGCCAAATGTGTCAGGTGCATCTGAATGTGCGCCTCGGGTTGTTGATCAAACGCCAATTGCAGTCGAGTGCACTACGCCTATCGCCGGAGGCGCAAGCTGCAAAAGGCCCGGCAAAATTGCTTGGGCAGGCAATGGAAGCGGATGGATTGCAACACAATGCATTGCCCGGCGCATTTGCTGCAATTAATGCACTTATCGATATTGCGATTGGTTTAGCTATAGCGCTAGTGATCCAACAATGGGTGCTGGCGTTATTGATTATTATTTTTTTCACAGCCAATAGTTTTTTAACCTTGAATTTTGCCCGTGCTTATCGCAGTTGGGCCAGACAACGTAAACGGCTCAGCCAATTAACCATTGAGCACATGCAGGGCAATCGCACCCGCTTGATGCAGTCGTCTCCACAACAGCGGCATAAAATTGAGGAGACGCATTTACAGGCGTATTGGTCCGCATCATTGAATTTTGATAAATGGGCGTTGCGCCTGCAGACATTGATTCCCGGATTATGGTTAATCAGCGCCAGTGGAATTTTGTGCATGGCAATTTTTTTGTCGCTGCTCTCCATGGTGCAGTTGGTGGCGTTACTCGGAGCGATACTGCTGGTCTGGCGAGCCTGGAGTGTGTTTGCCGACAGCGCACAACAATTAGCACGTAGCTGGAATTCCTGGCTGGAAATTCAAGATTTATTGCAGCAGGATAAAAACACCTCTGTCCAGGCGCATGCGCTTAGTGAAATCCCTGCCCGCCAGTCAACTTCTGCCTTAAATGTAAATCAAATTAGTTTTGGCTACAGCCAGGCACAGCCAATGCTGCACAACCTGAGCCTTCATTTGCAGCAGGGGCAGCAGTATTTATTGCAGGGTGAGTCAGGCAGCGGTAAATCTACTTTGCTCGCCCTGCTTGCAGGGCAGGCAAGTCCGCAGCAGGGTTGGTTATTGTGTAATGACCGCGATTTGCCCAGCCTGGGGCACAGGCATTGGCGCAAAACAATTTGCTGGGTTCCACAGTACCACGACAATTATTTATTCAGCGCTACGCTCCTGTTTAATTTGCTCATCGGCCGCAATTGGCCACCCACCCCGGCAGATGTAGAAGATGCAGAAAATGTCTGTGAAAAGTTAGGGCTTACACCTCTGCTGCAAAAAATGCCCGCCGGTATTTTACAATCGGTAGGTGAAATGGGCTGGCAACTATCCCAGGGAGAGCGTAGCCGGGTATTTTTAGCGCGAGCCTTATTACAAAATCCGGATTTTTTATTATTGGACGAAAGTCTCGGCGCGTTGGATTCGGCGACTAGTTTGAAAATTCTGAGTAATTTAAAAAGTGAACCATCAGCAATACTGTTGTGTATGCACCCCTAGTCGCTGGTTGACAAATAAGCACAGCAAGAATAGCGTAGGCCTGTACTCAAATTTAACCGCCGTCATTGAGTATAAAATTGTCTATCCATTAAACCGATTTCTTTTAAGGGGTTTTTATGAAGGCTAAATCAGTAGAAAAATCAGCGTTAAAAAATAAAACATTTGTTTTGGTTGTTAAGAGTGATATTAAGTCTGGTCCTCCCATTAAAGTTGTTCCGCTGTAAATTGGCTAGTATCTTTTAATTCAGTCAATGTTTATCAATAAAGGAGTTTTTTATGAAAGTTAAGTCAGTAAATACAAGTTTAGTAAAAAGTCAGATGTCAAATTTGGTTGTTAAAAGTAATATTAAAGCTGGCCCGCCGCTTAGAATTATTCCGCTGTAAATTATTTTTATCACCCAAGGAGTTTTTATGAAAAGTAAATCGATAAATAAAAGTTTAGTAAAAAATCACAAGTCAGTTTTGGTTGTTAAGAGCAATATTAAAGCTGGTCCGCCAATTACAGTTGTTGAATTTTAGATTATTTTTATTACTAAAGGAGTTTTTATGAAAGGTAAATCAGTAAATACAATTGCAGTAAAAATTCAAAAATCCGTTTTGTTTGTTAAAAGCAGTATTAAAGCTGGTCCGCCAATTAGAGTTGTTCCATTTTGAATTATTTTTGTCATTAAAGGAGTTTTATATGAAAGGTAAGTCGGTAAATACAATTTTAGTAAAAAGTCATAAGTCAGTTTTAGTTGTTAAGAGCAATGTTAAGTCTGGTCCTCCTATTAGAGTGGTTCCTATCCCTCCTGTATAATTTTGTAGCCAGCGGCTAACCCCGCTGGTTTATTAGATGGATCTCATCATGAAAACGTCAAAGTAATTTGCGTGAGGTCAAACGTTCACGGCGCTGCCTTGATGTAACAAAGTGATGCGGAGTAGTTTGCAAGAGAGTCACGCGGGCGTTTTTTATTGGAGGCAGCCTCTGTTATCCTTGTCCCTGTGAATTCACCTGACGGATTCATTGTGCACGCTGGCAAGCCGTGCGCCAATAATGTTAATAATCGGAATTTTTATGCCTACATTTTCAATAACAATTAAGTCACTGCTGGTTATCACTCTGGTTTATTTAGTCTCCGCCTGCGCGCCGAAAGTGGGCAGCCCTGAATGGTGCGCCGCCATCGAAGCGAAGCCCAAGGGCGAGCTCAGCTTGAATGAGGCTAAGGATTACGCCAAACACTGCGTGTTTAAATAAACTATCACCTTGATAACCATCCACCGCCAATGAGCGTGCACCAGCCGCGCGCGGCGGCCGGGTTTACATGGGCAAGGTATAAAAACCAATCTCCTCAATCCTCTGGCCTGGTGTTGGTCTTCGCGATACGGCCACTAACTCTGGTGATTAGTAAAAATCCCGCTGGATCGTTTTTCCAGCGGGCTTTTTACTATCGATAATTATGTGATTGGTGAGTGGATGCCAAGGTTAGGGAAGTACAACTGCCTTAAAACGCGCAACCACCAGACCGGTAGCGTCGCGCAATTCCAGCTGGTCGCTATGCACGGTATAGCTGGCCACTTTAGTCAGCGCCTCGTTAAAAACCTGGGCTTGCGCGCCATCTTCCGCACAGGCCATCCTGGTTCCTGCCAATTGTTCAAACGTCAGTTTTTCACCGTCCAATAGATAGCTTCCGCTGATACTATTGCAACCGTCGGAGCCGGTAACGCGATTTTCTGCACTAAGAAAGATGTTGGGTTCACGTTGCTTATCACTCACCGTAATTTCCATATCATTTAGTAGAATGAGTTTCCAGTAAGTGTTCAGTAGTCCACCGTTGGGCGGGCTGGTTGTCTCTGCTGGAGTTACTGCCGGTTCTGTGGCTGCCGTTGCAGCAGCTTCGGTGGATGCAGCTGCAGCCGTTGTAGAGGAGCTTTGAACTGCACTGTTTGGTGCCTCTTCCTGTTTGGGGGAGCAAGCGGTATTGAGTATTACCACTGCTGATAAGATACCTAATAATTTTTTGTTCATTGCCGGGGACTCCTTTGTCGTGTGTAGTAATAAATATTCTTTTTGATGGTTGGCATTTAATAGTTAAACATTGGTTATTGGGGGTGCGTTACTAGCGTTTGGGAATTTTAAGTATACTTGCTACCTATCAGCCTGTTCGGTGCGCTACAACACTTTTTGCCAATAACCCACGTCAATCCAGCGATTAAATTTTCGTCCAACCTCATTAAAGTGCGCGACTTGTTTAAATCCAAAACGCTCATGCAATTTTGTGCTGGGGTCATTGGGAATCGCCAGGCACCCGAGCAAAACATGGCATCCTTGTGTTTTAAGTTGTGCAATTAATTCTGCATATAAAGCGCTGCCATAACCTTTTTGTGTCGCATTATGTTTTAAATATACAGTGACTTCTGCCGTGTGCTTGTAAGCTACACGTTCTTTCCATTTGCTCGCGTAAGCATAACCGACCACTTCATCCTCATCTTCACATATCAGCCAAGGGTAGAATTGGGTGTAGGAATTCACCCGCGCTTGCATTTGTGCGGAGGTAAGTGGAGTTTCTTCAAAGGTAATCACTGTATGTTCGATGTAGTGATTGTAAATGGAGCATACTGCTGGAACGTCATCGGTAGTGCATGGGTGTATTTTCATGCTGGCTCCTTTAGTAATACCTCTGAATTAATAATCTGTGCATATTCTCCATCCAAGTTCGCCAGTGACATCCCATGGACTTCTGCTGCTGTTCTTGCAGTGCCAAAGTAATCCTCTTTAGCGAAGGTAAAACAAGCATCTTCAACGACAACCACTCTAAAGTTGAGTCCGCTCGCCGTTCTGGCAGTGGTTTCAATGGAGTTATTGGTGGAGGCACCTACCAATATAATCTTATGTATATTTTTTTGGTCAAGAATTTTCTTCAGATCGGTTGTTAGCATCGCACAGGGGATGGATTTCTCAATAACAGGTTCATCGCCTTGCGGTATAAATTCAGGTTTGAATTCAAAACCTTGCTGATGTGGCCAGAATACCGATTCTGGTTCAAGCGAGCGATGCTTAACATGAATTATCAGTTGATGAGCGGAGCGCCATGCATGGAGTAATTTCAGTATGATCCTTTCTGCGTCGGGATTATTTCTCGGCCCCAGCTTTGGATTATCCAATCCCTGTTGTTGATCGATAATAATAAGAGCGGTGTTTTGCGTTAGTTCCATGTTATCGTCTCATGTGTTTGGGGTTTTATTTTCGTCACTCGGGATTAGCGAATAACATTTCGCCGGATGAGATTTTCCAGCGTGAAATAATTTGTTGCGCAAGACTCCCTCGTAAGTGGCGCCTAATTTTTCGGCGATTGCGATGCTGGCAATATTGGCTTCCAGCGCGCAAATTTCGATGCGCTGTAATTGAAGTTGATTGAATCCATATTCAATTGATTTTCTAGCAGCTTCGGTGCACACGCCTTGATTTAACGCGGTCTTCCTTATCCAGTACCCCAGATTACCAATTTTGTGTTGCTGGACAACTTGATTAATTGCCACTGAACCCAGGAATTTCCCCGTTTGGTTGCACTCAATCACAAACCGGAAATCGTTGCCTGCATCCCATTCTGATTCCGCTGTTGTTACCCAGAATTCGGCATCAGCAATTGAATAGGCTGGTGTGCACCAGCATAACCAAGGTGATATATGTTCAATGGACTCCTTAACCGCAGCGTAGAGTTCAGGTGCATCTCCGGTCTTAAATTTTCTGATGTTGATATCCATAGCTTTCCTTAGGTTTTAAATTAGATCAGGTAAGTTTTCGTAGACTTCCGTTACCGTTGCATATTTTTCCAATGTTGCGACTATCACCGGCATGGGTTCTACCCATATTTCCGGTAAATCTTGTTCTTGTTGTTCTTTGATTGGAAACGCGAGTTGTTCTACGGGTGGAGTAAATTGTGCGGACACGCCGGGTTTATTTCCTCTCGCATCAATGCGATACCAACCAAAATCATTTAAATAAACAGCATTGAGCCCATGCAAACAATAGGGCGCTCCAGAGGTGCCTAGGCTAAGCCGTTGGTAACACAATCCTGCCGGAATATTATTTGCGCGCAACAACGCGGCTAATAAATGACTTTTTGCGTAGCAATAACCAGTGCCGTGAATTAATACATCAGACGCTTTGCAGGTCACTGGATTTTTACGGAAATCCCAACTGTGCTGAATTTCATCGCGTACAAACTCAAAGCAAGCTTTGGCTAGTTCAAATTCCCCTTGATACACACTTGCAAGTTGCTGCGCTTTTTTCGCAATCAGAGGGTGGGCAAAATCTATGTAATGGCTTGATGATAGATAGGCTTTTAGATGAGTAGCTGTTGTTGGCATCTTGAATCCTTTGGCGATGGTGGCGATTCTAATTATTCAGGTTTAATCGTTGGCGTTGGATAAGACGGGAGCCCCGCCATCCTCTGGGAGGTGAAAGGTCTCCAGATACGAAGCATGGTGGCAGTGTAGCGCAGTATGGAGTTTTTTAAATCAGATGATAAACCGCACCGCCTCCCATATTATATTCAATTTCTGCGGGCGATCTGGTGAATCCAATTTGCCTTAACCTGCGTCTAAGATAAAAATGATTTTGGTATATGGGGGATTGGGTATGTTGACGTTTATCTGCTGGTTATTGTTATGGGCTATCTGTTGGCCATTGGCGCTGCTTGCGTTAATACTCTGGCCATTCGTTTGGCTGATCTCTATTCCTTTCCGCATTCTCGGTATCGCGTTTGACGCAGTGTTTGCATTTCTGCGCGCGATGTTGTTTTTACCGGCGCGAATTTTGGGGCATCGTCCTTGATTGCCTTAGGTGCTACACACTTTTATGCGCAACAGTATGCGCATTAGCTTCCCAATTCTGCCCATCAAAATCCACAACCTTCACTGTTTTTGGTTGTGTGGTTAAACAGCGCAAATTTACATCGACCCCATCGGGATTTGAGCGCGGGATATAAAAGGGTTTTATCCCGCAATTTTTGCAGAATTTGTGTTTGGCTACACCGGTATTGAAGGTGTAAGTGGTGAGGTTTTCTTCGCCAGAGATAAGCCGGAAATTGCGCTGCGGCACAATCAAATGCAAAAAGCCCGTCATATTACAGATCGAACAATTGCAGTTTTCGACTTCTACTTCGTCCGGCGCATCCACTTCAAATTGTATTGCGCCGCAATGGCAGCTGCCTTGGTAGATCATTATTAATCTCTTCTGTTTGCTAGCAACACATAACAAATCCGGCCATATTGGTGAGACCGATCAAAATCCGCCGCCGCATTGCGCGCGTTATCGCTTGGGTACTCGCACCCCATGCTTGCGCAAAATCTTCCGCACCTGATCCAGTGGAACAGCCTCCACTGTCTGCCCATTGCCACTCACCGTAGTCGCCATGAACAAGGCGTTGTAGACCGACTCTTCTACCGCATCCACACTGGCCTGGAACACTGCGCTCATCTGCTCGTTCGCCAGCTCTGTAGTCTGCAACCGCACTGCATCAAACTCACGCCGCACCGACTCGGCGGTCGAAAACGCTAGTATGTAGTCGCCGCTACCATTTGATGCGGAACTGCCGGTACGTCCCAACCCCATCATGCCGCGCGAGGCCAGACGCTGCAGATTGCGATCCGACAAAGGCGCATCGGTGGCAACAACAATGATCACCGAGCCATCGCCGCGATCATCGGCCAATCCGCGTGTATTTTCCCGCGCAGCGACTGCGTTCTGGAATGCATAACGATCCAGCTCGCGCCCTACGGGCGCACCTTCCACCTGGAGCACGCCGCCGAAGTTGGCCTGCACCAACACACCCACCGTCCAGCCGCCCAGACTCTCGGGCAACTTGCGCGATGACGTACCTATACCAGCTTTCCAGCCGAACGCTGTGGTGCCGGTGCCAGCTCCGACGCTGCCTTCCTGCACCGGCCCACTCTTCGCACTTTCCAATGCAGTGCGCACCGCAGCAGCGGTGATTGGGCGTGCTCGGATATCATTGAGCCTGCCGTCATTGGTCTCGCCCACGACCACATTCAACGAGCGCACCTGCTGCATGTCCGGCTGCGCCAGCATCCACTCGGCCATGGCGTCGGCGGCCTTCCACACGCATAGCGTGCAGGTCAGCAGGATTGGGCTTTCCAGCTCGCCCAATTCGTTGATCTGGGTGGTGCCGATGAATTTGCCGAAGCCATTGCCCACGTGCAGTGCCGCCGGCACCCGTGAACGGTAGGCATTGCCGGGGTGCGGCAGGATTGCGGTAACACCGGTGCGGACAGTGTCGCCTTCGCGCAGTGTCACCTGGCCGACACGCACACCGGCGACATCGGTGATCGCATTGTTGGTGCCAGGGCTGAAGATGCCCGGCGCAACGCCCAATTCACGCGCTCGTACCCGTGGTTCGTCCTGTGCCGCGACGGTCAGGGCGCAGAGCCCCGCTAGCGCCCCAATCACTCGTATGAAAAGACGATGCAGTGTGCGGGGCATGGGACTCCTTAAATGTGTTGGCGGACTGCCTCGAACAATGCCACCCCTGTTCTGCGTATCAAAGTTTATGATTTTGATTGATTTAGGTTTTGGTGTTATGCAGTACAAATTTATCTCCATTTTATTGGGGTTTGAGCGCGGGATATAAAAGGGTTTTATCCCGCAAGTTTTGCAAAATTTGTGTTTGGCTACTTTCGACTTCTACTTCGCCCGGCGCATCCACTTCAAATTGTATTGCGCCGCAATGGCAACTGCCTTAGTAGATCATGTTGGGATTTTTCAGTATGGATTGAACCTGCACTGCTTATGGATAAACCTCAGTCACCAAAAAGTAATGTAG
>Ga0247783_1000406_pt1 | contig 13335 bp, 9 predicted proteins | sample UWRJL064202C5_FD_179911 | JGI IMG/M metagenome (GOLD analysis project Ga0247783, IMG submission 179911) | Plant litter microbial communities from Arlington Agricultural Research Station in Wisconsin, United States - UWRJ-L064-202C-5 | ecosystem: Environmental > Terrestrial > Plant litter >...
GAAAGTCGCGCACCATGGTGGGATAAGGATGCGACCCAAGCGCAGAACCCAGGATGTAAAACGTCGTCCGGACATTCGTCACCCAGTCGCGCATCGCCTCGTTAATGGCGTCTTTCAGCGTGGCCGAACCCGACGCGACACCGCGCACCTCCGCGCCCAGCAGACGCATGCGGTACACATTCAACTCCTGGCGACGCATGTCCTCTTCGCCCATGTAGATGACGCATTCCATGCCAAAGAGCGCGCACACGGTCGCCGTCGCTACGCCATGCTGGCCTGCGCCGGTCTCCGCAATGATGCGCTGCTTGCCCATGCGGCGCGCCAGCATTCCCTGGCCGAGCGCGTTGTTGATCTTGTGCGCACCAGTGTGGAGGAGGTCTTCGCGCTTCAGGTAGATCTTCGCTCCGCCCGCCTGCTCACTCAGACGCTTCGCGTAGTAAAGCGGCGTGGGCCGACCACAGTAGTTCTTCAGCAGGTCGGCAAGCTCGGCCTGAAACGCCGCGTCTTCCTTGGCTTCCGCGTAGGCCTGCTCCAGCTCCTGGAGCGCCGCCATCAGCGTCTCCGGCACATAGCGGCCGCCATAGGCGCCAAAGCGTCCCGCACCCAGTGTGCGCATGACTTCTGTCGTAGAGGTAAGAACGGTTTCGGGCACGATGTAACTCCTGTCATTCAAAAAACAAGAGCCGCGACCTGGTTTGGGTCGCGGCTCCGGTGGATGTCGTCTGAAACTTTCGCTCTGCGGGTGGTGCAGTGTTGCAGTCCTGCCCGTTTAGAGAGAGTTGACTCCGCCGTTGCCGCTCCTGAAACGCCAGGAGCGGTACGTAAATCCCGTAAACGGACGGAAGTAGTTCATATCGAACTAAAGACTACACGGTTCCGCCTTTGCTGTGCAAGGAGGCACAACTCTCTGACTTCGGTCCATGCGCTATAGAGCGCACCTAACTTTGGTGAGAGCATCGTGAAGAAAAAGCTTTCCGGCCTTAGTGCAAAAGTTATACTCTCCGCAAATCACCATCAGACCAGAGGGAAGGACTTATGATGCACGGGCGTCGCCGTTCGCTCTCTACGCTGGCTTGGGTCCTCCCACTTTGCTTTCTGGCACCATCCTTCAGAGCTCAACTGAAAGTCCCCGACATCGCTCCGATCACCGTAGCCCGCAAGCCTGGACAAGAAGATGGCACGGCTCAGATCGTCGTCAAAGGCAAGACGAAAAAGATAGCGCCTCACGCCGTTGCCGCCTTTTCGGTGCGCGATGGCGAAGGCGCCCTGATCCTTGTGCTCAAACCCGCGAAGGCAAACGGGTCGAAGCAATACGAATTGCGCTACTACGATCTGGATAGCGGTCGAAGGCGCGTTCTGGGCCCCCTCCCCATGGGCAAGGTGGAGTTGCAGGAAAGCGATTCAAAGCAACGCGCCTGGGCCTTCTCGCTCAGCGGCACAGATGCGAGTACAAATCAGCCACTCGTCATCGTGGGAGACGACCAGGCCATCCCAGGACGCCTGAACGGTGCGACTGCACCGACCTTCCATGACGACGTGCTCCGCTATGAGGTGGGAGGGGAAACGCGCGAGGCAAAGCTTGGCATCTTGCTGGGTACGGGCAAGGACGGAATCTACTCGCCCGCCGCACAGAGTCGGGCACCCGAAGAACCTAAGCTCCTCCAGGTGTTTCCCAATGGCACCGCGATGACGATGACCGCTGACGGGGTCGTGCATAAAGCCAACTGGCAGACGGACGGGCAGGTGCTACAACTGCAGGCCAACAAAATGGCACCCTACTCCACCTCATGGACACAGCTTGGCATAGAAAAGGGAGTTCCGGCAGGCAAACGCTTCAGCGTGCGCCTGACGCAGGAGCTTTCTTCGCGCAAGACGCATCAGGGCGACACGATCAAGGCAGTGTCGGTCACACCGGTCGTGGTGAATGGCGAAATCCTGATTCCGTCGGGATCGGAGTTCGTAGGCAAAGTGGTGCAGGCGAACACCACAGGCTGGGGTTTTCAGCATGAGACCGCTTCGCTGACGGTCCACTGGACCAAGGCCACCATCGCAGACGGGCGCGAGCTTGCAGTGGACATGCGTGTGTTCCAGGTAGAGAACGCACAGGAGAGTGTTAAAGAAGACGGAAAGATCCAGGGCATTCGCGCAACAGCGACGCCGGGAAACTCTGCACAGAATGGGGTTCTCACTTTTGCCGGGATCGATCCTGTGGCCTACATCTTTGCTTCGGCCTCGGGGAGCGGCGTTCTGGGATTTGCCGAGCCGGAGATCCTTTACCCCTCGGGAACAGAACTCGTGCTGGAGAACGTGAGGCCGTTGTTGACCTCGCAGACCTATCCGCCCTCCGTGCAGCCAGAGGCGACCACAAAAGCGGAGCAGGCCTCGCTGCAGGCCTTTGTAAAGACATTGCCCTATCGGACAACGACAAAAGGAAGCAACAAGGTCTCCGACTTAACCAATCTGGTCTTCATAGGATCAGCCTCGGGTCTGGAACGAGCCTTCAGGGCAGCAGGATGGCTTCCAACGGATGACCTGACCGCGGGCTCGACCTTTCGAACGCTCAAGACGCTAAGCGGCAACCAGACCTATACGCAGGCACCCATGTCGATCCTTGTACTCAATGAGAGAGAACCTGTGTTCGCTCTCAGCAAGACGACAAACACCTTTTCGTCGAGGCATCACCTTCGAGTCTTCCCCACCACCGAAGTCCGCGAGGGGCATACTGTGCTGACAGCTTCATCCACGCAGGACATCGGCATCGCGTTCTCTCGAAAACAAAAGACTTTCATCCACGTCATCGACCAGCACATCGATAATGAACGTTCCAAGGTTGTGAACGATTTGATGTTTACAGGCTGCGTTGAGAGTCTGGATATGGTGGCGCGTCCATGGGTGCCGAAGGATGCTTACAACTCCACAGGGGATCGCCTGCTTACGGACAGCGATGCCGCCGTGCTGCGCATCAACGACTGTGCCAATCCCCGCACAACGCCGAACACGCTTGCTCCTGTGCCGCCACGCGGTAAGAGAATTTTGCGCGATACGGCGCTCTCGATCCGCAACGGTTTATATCGCGGCAACCTCGTCTATCAGGGAATCGCCGGAGCCATGGCGGCACGACGGTTCTTCCGCTCCTCGAGCGAGCTCACCCCGGACAACGGGGCATGGCGCATGACGGACGCCTCGGGCGCAAGCTACGCAGGCTACGACAAGGGCGAAAAGCTCGGCGAGAGCGAATACAACAGCTCCAGGGGGCTCCGTCCGCGAGACCCCGGCAGCTTCAGTTCGCAACCAAGCCCCGCCGATGTTGCCGCACTGAAAAGGGCAAAGGAAGATCACAAATGGGATCCTCCAAAGTATGAGTTTGCCTTGCAGGGTGGCTATGTTCACATGCGGTCGAGCTACCTTTCGGCTGTGGGCGTTCTGGAGACCTCTTCCGTTGCAACGAACCCCGCTTACTTCCTCCTCCTTGCAGACAATGTAGGAGACGGCTGGGCAGCGGGCGGCTCCGTCACGATCAATAGCTGGAAGCATTTTTCCAATGAGTTCTCCTACTTCCGCCAACAGGTTAAATACGAGCTCGGCGCGATTGCCGCTACGCTTCCACCGGATGTAGACACGGTTCTCGATGACAGCGATCTGGATACCGAACGCATCGGCCTCGTGACGCGCCAGTTTGAATACAACCTGCTCATCCACGCAACAGCGCCCACCTCACGCTGGAGACCATATCTCGCAGTGGGTCCTGTCCTGCAGCTTGTCTCTCTGAACGGCGCTCCGCTGAATAGACCCGCTGGCGTCTACACACTGGGCTTGAAGAACATTGGCCTGATCAAGGCCGCGTTCGATTTTGGCAACACTCCTCCCCTCGATGGCGGCGGCATCTTCCACGTCGGCCTGCAGTATGGCGCCGGCATCAAGTACAGGGTGGCCCCGCGCGTGATGATGCGTGCGGACTGGCGCGAAACCTGGGCAAAAAATCCGGACATCATCGCTGACAGTTACGAAGACTACGATTCCAGCTTCCTCGACGAAACCTACACCACGACGGTGCTCCGTGTTGGACCGGAGAAGGCATTTTTCAAGGAGCGCTTTACGCTCGGGGTCGCATTCACTTTCTAGTGTGCGTTCTTGCGAACGCGGGTTGGCCCGCAGTCCTTATTTTTTGAGACGACCCTATGAAATCGTGACGCATCCAATTTTCGGGCACTGCGTTTGAGATGCCTGACACGACCGTTAGTGACCCTGCCGTTAGCGTCACTCTGTTAGAGCGATCTAGAGAGGAGCACCATTGGCACACACAAAGACTGTCTCAACCCTTATTCTCCTGGCAACTTTCTCTCTCCCTGCTGTGATCGCGGCCCAGGACACTGCAGAGGAGCGGCGTCACCGCCAGGCCCAGCGCTCGCAGGATGCACACGATAAAGCGCACCACAACACGGCAAAGGTCGTCGGCGGATCCGCGGCGGGCGGAGCTGTCTTAGGCGGCGTTCTCGGCGGCGGCAAAGGCGCGCTCATCGGCGGTGCTGCCGGAGCGGGCGGCGGCGTGATCGCCGATAAGGTGCGCAAGCACAAGGGCGTTGAAAAGCGCGAGAATCGGGAACCGCGCTAAGCTCAGGCTGGAAGTTCTACCGGAGCGCAGCGGGAGACGCGGCTTGGCTGCGCTTCTTCCGCAGTCGCTTTGGCGTTCGCAATAAACAGACGCACCTTTTCAGGATCCTTGATCCCCGGCTCGGCCTCGACGCCGCTGGCTACGTCGACACCCCACGGACAGAGCGTCTCCACGGCCTCGGCGACGTTGGTGGGCCGTAACCCTCCCGCTACAACGATCGGGATCTGTGCATCGGCCATGGCCTGTGCGGCGCGCTTCCAGTTGAACGAAACTCCTGTGCCGCCACTGCCCGACTTCGTAGAGGAGTCGACCAGAATCGCATCCACCATACCGTCTTCTGCGATCTGCCGAATCTGACGCGCAAACCGCTCCGGTTGCGTCGCACTCTCGCTTTCCGTTGCGGCGACATCCCAATGGACCGTCTGCAGAATCCGGATGCGCCCCTCTTCTTTCGGCAGCGCCTTGCGCAGTTCGACTACGAGCAGGGGAAGATATGCGCGATGGAGCTGCACCCCTGTCAAACCTGCCTCCCGCACCGTGGCGAGAATCTCCTCAGCATCCTGCGAATGAAAGACGCCAATCTTGTCGATCTCCGCCGGCAGAAGCGGTGTGATGGCACCCACCTCCGCCGCCGTCATCCGCCGCGTACTGGGAGCGAAGACGAACCCCACCGCATCCGCATGCAGAGTGGCAGCGAGGTGAGCATCCGCGAGGTTCGTGTTGGCACAGATCTTGACCCACATGAGGATCTATTTTACGCGCCGCGGCAGACTAGCTGACCGCTACGACTGGACTCAGCAATGCGCGTAACGGTACGGCCGGGTCCGGTTGACGCATCAGGCTCTCGCCCACGAGGAAGGCGTTATACCCCACGGCCTTCAGGCGCTCGATATCCGCTGGCGTGTGAATGCCGCTCTCCGCCACGCGTACCGCGTTGCCAGGAAGCCGCGCCACCATGCGCTCCGCAACGTCCAGCGAGACATCGAACGTCTTCAGATCGCGGCTGTTCACACCAAACGCCTCGCAGTCCAGATCGAGCACGCGATGCAACTCGTCCTCGTTGTGGACCTCGCACAAAACATCCAGATGCATCGACCGCGCCGCGTTCCGCAACGTCCGCAGTTCACCATCAGTGAGCGCCGCGGCGATCAAAAGAATCGCGTCCGCATGATTCGCGCGCGCTTCCAGAATCTGGAAGGTGTCCACCATAAAATCCTTGCGCAAGCATGGGATAGTGCATGCCGCCGAAGCCGCGCGGAGGTTATCGAGTGATCCCAGGAAAAACTTCTCATCGGTAAGAACCGAGAGGCACGCAGCGCCCGCAGCCGCAAGCGACGTTGCCAGGGGAGCCGCGTCAAACTCCGGGCGGATCATTCCCTTGGAAGGCGAGGCCTTTTTCAACTCCGCAATGACCGCGACTCCATCCGTGGAAGCACGCAAAAGAGCCGAAGCAAAGCCGCGCGGCGTATGTTTCGCAGCAGCGCGCTCCAGTTCAGCGATGTTAGCTGTTTGTTTCCGTTCCGCTACGACCAGACGTGTGTGGTCAAGAATTTGGTCGAGATGGCTGGACATATCTCCTCCAGTCTAAGACTTCTTCCGAAAAGACGAAACGCGCAGGCCGATACGGCTCTGCGCGTCTAAAAATGTCTTTGGTGCCGAAAAGAGGACTCGAACCTCCACACCCTTGCGAGTACGTGGACCTGAACCACGCGCGTCTGCCAATTCCGCCATTTCGGCACTGGATGCCGGGACATGGCAAAACCAAACTCCCGCCAGCAGAGATTCCAGTCTTTCAAAGCAGGGGCCTGCTGTCAATGCGGCCTACCCATGGCCATGCCGCTTCCCGTATGCTGCGATGCAGTGTCAACTTCTATGCGGCAAAGACCGTCTATGAAAACGACCCGTACTGGAGAACCTATTTCTGCCATGGCTGAAAAAAACAAATTGAAGGAAGCTCAGACAGGCGAGACGATCCCGGAAGATCTCGCCCTTGAGATCCGCAAACTCGCGCATGACCTCAGCAACTCGCTGGAGATCATCGTGCAGACAAGCTATCTCCTCAGCACGACCGAGCTAAAACCGCCCGCCGACGACTGGATGCGCATGCTCGACAACGGCGTGCAGAAATCGCTGGAGATCAACCTGCGCCTTCGCGACTACATCAAGAACCACACTACCCGCTGAGAAGTCAGGAAAATAAGGCCCCACAAATCGGGTGCCCCACACATGCGCAGCTTCATCGCGCATGTGTGGGTATTCGCGCAGAGCGCGAACCGCTCTAAACCTACTCTTCACCCGAACCCCAAGGCGGAACGAACATCCCTCCCGCACATCGCAAAAAACGCGATGTACGGGGCACCCGGATCTCTGCAAAAAAGCTAAAGAGGGCAGCCACAAAGGCCGCCCTCACCGCATCAACTCAGAATCTACCGCTTTTTCGCAGCCTTCTTAGCCACAACCTTCTTCGCAGGAGGCTTTGCTTTCTTGGCAACAACAGCCTTCTTCTTTACAACAGTTTTCTTCGCGACAGCCTTCTTAGCCACCGCTTTCTTTACAACTGCCTTCTTAGCCACTGTCTTCTTGGCGACAGCCTTCTTAGCTACCTTCTTCGCAGACTTCTTCACTGTGGCGGAACGCTTTGCGGCAGACTTGCCCGTCGTCTTCGCAGGCACGGCCTTCTTCACCGCGACACCGCTCATCTCACTCGCGCGCGCCACGAAGAGATCCTCCAGCTGCTCCAGCAGCACGCGTGTGTGCATCGGCTTCACCAGCATCTGATCCGCTCCCATGTCCTGCCAGGAGACATCGTCCACAGGAAACGCCGTGAGCAGGGCGACCGCAGGCTTGTACGCTGCCTTGCGTGCTTCGGCGATGACGTCTTCGCCTGCGCGCTCATCTTCCATCCGCATATCGGTGATCACCATCTCGTACTCGCGGTGGCGGATACGCGCCTTGCCCTCGCGGGCAGAGGTGGCCGTATCCACATCGAATCCACTGATCTCCAGCACAGCTTTAAGCGTGAGCAACACGGCAACTTCATCATCGACCAGTAGAATGCGGCGTTTCATATCTTGGGGTTCCTCTTCATTCGATCTGCGTTCGATCGCTCTGCGCGACCTGGTTTGTAACAGACGCAACACTACGCTCTACAGCATAGAAGGTTTATGCCCATTCTGGGGCTCTTAGACGACCATGTCCTGCAACAAACCCTTGGCTTTTCGCGCAAATGATATACTTTGCCTTGCAGACGACCCTGTGAAACGCGCGCAGCATCAAACTTCTCGCGCATGATTTCACCAGAGAGTTGCATCTGCGGAGGCAATTATTCCACCGTTTACTGACAAGCGAGCCATCAAAAGCTTCATCCGTACCAACGAAAAGATCCGCGCGCGAGAGATTCGCGTCATCGACGAAAACGGCGAACAGATGGGCATCATGGCCCCGTTCGACGCTCTGAAGGTCGCCCGCGAACGTGGACTGGACCTCGTCGAGATCTCCCCCAATGCCGTCCCCCCCGTCTGTCGCATCCAGGACTACGGCAAGTATCTCTACGAAAAAGATAAGAGCGACCGCGCTGCACGCAAGAAGCAGAAGGTCATCGTCATCAAGGAAGTCAAATTCTCGGTCACGGTGGACGAGCATGACTACCAGACGAAGAAGAACATGGCGGTCCGCTTCCTCGGCGACGGCGACAAGGTGAAGGCCTCCCTGCGCTTCCGCGGTCGCCAGATGGCGCATCGCGACCTGGGCTACAAAATCATCAACCGCCTCATCATGGACATCGGCGACGCCGGCATTGTGGAGTTCATGCCCCGCATGGAAGGCACAACGCTCCACGCCATCATCGCCCCGACCAAGAAGGCAGAAGCTCCAGCACCGCCGAAGAAGGTCGAAGCTCCAGCGGCTCCGAAGGCCCCGGAAGCTTCCGCACCCGTTCCGGCACCGGAAGCAGAGACGGTTCCCCAGTCCTAAGCTTCAACCACCACACAGAAAGGGCGTGCCTAAGGCACGCCCTTTCGTTATTCCTACATGTTTGTCATCCCGCAGCGAAGCCGGGTGCCCCATACATGAATAGCTTTATCGTTCATGTGTGGGTATTCGCGCGAAGGCGCGAACCGCTCTGGATCTCACCCCACCTCCAGTCCAAAACGGAACCAACATCCCTCCAGTCATCGCAAATGACGCGATGTACGGGGCACCCAGATCTGAAGCTCCGAAAGAAAGCGCGTTTACCCCGCCTTCTGCCCCCGTCGGCAGACAATACTCAGCTTCTCCGTAGCCAGGATCCGCCGCGCCTGCGTCCGCGCGTGCGTCGCCCATGGCCCCACCGGGTCCAGCCGGACATACGCCTGCCAGTATTTCAGGGCTTTCCGGCGATGTCCCTGCCGCTCGTAGGCCAGGGCGAGGTTGTAATGGGCGTCCGCGTACTCAGGAACCAGCGCAATGGCCCGCTCGTAGGCCACAATGGCCTCTGGAAGGCGCTGGAGCTCGTCCAGGACGTTCCCAAGGTCGAAGAAGGCCAGGGCGTAGAACGGATCGACCTCGGTGGCGTAGCGGTACCTCTGCTCCGCCTCCTCAAACTCCCTCTGGTTGTACAAAATCGTTCCCAGGTTGATCGAAGAAGCCGCATGCTTCGGCTGAATCCGCAGAACCTCGCGGTAGAGCTCGGCAGCCTCCGCCACGGTCCTGGGGTCTTCTTCCTTCTGAACGGCCTTCAGAAAGAGCTCCTGGGCCTCCTGCGCGACGCGGGAGACCTGCTCCGCATCCGGCTTGCGGGTCGCCACCGTCTGCGAAGGAAGCTTCCCCGCCAGCTCAAAGTCAAAGACCAACTGATGCGTCTGTGGGTCCACCAGAGCGCCGCTGTGGCGGAAGACGAGCCGCGAGCCCCGCGGCACCGGGCTGGCCTCGCGCAGGGGGTTGGGCGTGCCCACCAGCCGCTGCATGGCGGAGACCGAGTTGCGAATGTTTCGCGGCGAAATATGCGCCGCGCAGATCTCCCGCAGACGGCGGAGATGCGATAGATCTTCAAAGGTGTAGGAATCGGCCACGTGCATCAGGCCGGAGCGTTGCCACGACGCAATCTGCCGCGCAGGCAGACGCAGAATCCGCGCCAGATCCTGACGGGTAAACCGCGTCACGGGCGAGGTCGCATTCAGTCCCGCAATGGCAAGCGTTTCAGGCATGATAGGTGCGAGTATGCGGCCACAGACACGCACAATCAAGGCTTCGCAAGCGCCAAATGCAAAAAGGCGTGGATAACTTGTACCAACATGGGTTCCGGAGGCTACGGAAGGAGGGACTGGAGCCGACGAGCGGACTTGAACCGCTGACCTGCTGATTACGAATCAGCTGCTCTACCAACTGAGCTACGTCGGCCTGCAAGTCGATTCTAACGGCAAGTTACCGGTTCCACCAAACGGGCGGGCAGATCTCTGCCTGCAAGTCTCCAGAGCTCCCTCGAAGACCTCCGAAAACGTGAAAAGGCCGCCCGAAAACCGGGCGGCCTTTTCGTCAGGGAGAATAGTTCCAACGGAGGCAAAGCCATCAGAACTTTCTGGCGAAATACTATGTTTCATGGAAAGCCCATGTCAAGGATAAACCTATGGCATATTCAAATACTTTAGAATCAGTGGCTTGCAAAAATCGCAGAATCGCAAAGCGACCGCATTGCTTTGCCTTTTCTTCGCCTTTTCCGGAAGCTTCGCCGCTCTTGCCTAAGGCCGCTTGGACTCGATTGGAGGTTTTGAATATTCGAGTTTCGTACTCGGTTTTCCACCGAGATCCAGCCGAATGATCTCCATATCTTCAAGCGAAGAGAGCGGCTTCCCCTGCATCTTTCGAATGAGCGCACGGCCTCCGCCGAAGAAGACTCCAAGAATGGCCGCGGCAAAGGTCATGATGCCGACGAAGGACAGGATCTTCACCATCACGCTCGCCGTCTGCTGCACCTTGTCGACGAAGCCCTCAGGCTTGTTCCACGTGACCTGCGCGTTCTCTGTCACCTTACCCACGAGAGCCGTCGCCTGCGCCTGCGTGAAGCCATGCGTCGCAATCGCCACCATCGTGCTCACACGGCGCACTGCCGTGTTCGGCTCGGATTTGAAGGCGGCTTCAATCGCGCGACCGCGATCCGAGGCGATCTGCGGCGTCGGATAGAAGATCACCGCAAGCGTTCCACTTCCCGGTCGGCCAGCGTAGTGTGCCGTGATAATCTCCGGCGATTTGTTGAACTCCACCACATCCGCAGGCAGAGAGAAGCCAAGCTTTGCGTACGTCGCCGGTCCCACGGCGTAGCGAATACTCTCGACCTCCAGGCCCGGCTTGGGAAGGCGCGTTGGCAGAAGCGGCAGAGCGCCTTTTGTTCCGCTCGGCTTCGGCAGCGTCGTCAACAGATCGCGCAGAGCGGAGAGCTTGATCCCCTGCAGCCCCGTCGCAGTTACATCGACCGCCGTATCGCCCGCCCAGAACACCAGGTGTCCCGGTGCCAGTGCGCAATCTTCACCCAGCGTCGCCGCGGCCTCGCAGCGATGCATCCCCGCATGATGCAGCGTGAAATAGCTGTAAGCTCCCGTGGCGTCCTGCATCTCCGTAGCTGCTATGGTGAGCGTGGTCTTGCCGCCGTCCGTCTGGTTGTACTCCGCAGTCTCGCTGCGCTTTACGCCGAACTCTTTCGCCTCATCCGGTGCGATGACGACCGCAGCCGGAGTGGTGGCTGTGCGTTGAAAAACACCAAAGCTCTGCGGAAGCAGAGGTGCGGGCGGAAGGACCACACTGGCGGGCGGAGGCCCCTGCGCAAGCACAGCCAGGGACAGAAGTGGAAGGAGCACAGCGGCGATACGAAGGGGACGCATACAGCCGTCAGACTACCACCGCATCGAGAAGGTGAGCAGCCCCTATCAGGGCCATGTCAATGCCCGCCAGTGTCCGTGCCCGCGCCGCGCGCGGCGACGCGCATCCCGCTCAGACCACCCGCATAACGCGCCACGCCCTTATACAGACTCTCCGCCACGCGCTGGCGGTACTCCGGCTGCCGCAGCTGCGCGGCATCGCGCGGATTGGTCACAAACGAGATCTCCGCCAGGATCGAAGGCATATTGGCACCGATCAGCACCACAAACGGGGCCTTCTTCACGCCACGGTTCTTCAGACCTGCGTTGCCCTGCTGCAAACCCTTGTAGAGCGCGTCCTCTACATCCGAGGCAAACTCGCGCGACTCGTCGATCTTGTCCTTCAGCGTGATCTTCTTCACCAGGTCCGCAAGCTGGTGGATGCTCTGGTCGGAGACGGCATTTTCGCGCGCGGCAACATCCAGCGCGTCGGGCGACGAGGTGAAGTTCAGGTAATACGTCTCCACGCCCCGCGCCGTCTCGTCGCTCGAAGAGTTCGCATGCACGGAGATAAACAGATCCGCCTGCGCCTTGTTCGCAATCGCCGTACGCGTCTCCAGGGGGATAAACGTGTCGTCGGAGCGTGTGTAGATAATCTCCGCGCCGAGGTGATCGTGCAGCATCTTGCCCAGCCGCAGAGCCACATCCAGCACCACGTCCTTCTCCTGGATGCCGCCCGCGCCAAGCGTTCCGGAGTCGTGTCCACCATGTCCTGGATCGATCACAATCCGCCCAATCTTCAGGCCCAACGCACGCACCAGCGATCGCTGCCCATCGGCTGTAGGCATGGCGGTGTGATCTGCGGGAACATCCGAGTCACTGTCCTTCGCGACTGCCTTGCGTCGTCCCTTGCGTGAAGCGCCGTTCGTGGAGCCACCCGCCACCGTATCCGCAAGCGAATTCACGGGCACGCCCGGCGTACTGGCCACCTCCGCATCCGGCGGTCGCGGAGAAACAATCTGGGAGATGGGCCGACTCGTAGGTTGCGTCGTCGCCTTCTGCCGGTCCGGCTGCTGACTCAGTGCAGCCACCTCGTGCGAAGAGAGCGTATGCGTCACCGTTGTGCTGGGAACATTTGCAACCGGAGCGGCGGAGCGTTCGGTCGTGGGAAAGCTGGGAAGCTGCGAGCCGCGCGCCACAGCAGAGGGCCGAGGCGCATCCGCCGACGGCTTCTCCACATAGGGTTTCGCCGAAGCTGGGGCGCGGAAGACCGGAAGATCAGGATTCGAAACCGTCGCCGTCGGCGCGGGCGTCGGCGTTGGATCACCCGCCGTCGGCAACTTCTGCTTGCCGTGGATATCGATGATCAGCCGATACGGATTGGGCAGAAGAAACGCCGAGTACTCCGTGACATCGTTCACATCCAGAACGACGCGCGTCATGTCATTCGAGAACTGCGCAATGCGGATCTTCTTCAGGAAGCCGTCGTCGGTGACGGTGAAGCTCTTCCCCATCAGCTCCTGGGCCAACCGCGTCCCGTGCAGATCGAAGTAGATGCGGTCAGGATGCGGAACGCGCGCCGCCTCATACTGAATGTCGTCTCCGAGATCGATCGCCACGCGCGTATACGTCGGCGTGCTCCAGTGACGAATGCCAGTGACGGAAGCCAGGTGTCCCGGCCTGCGCGGCGCGATATGCTGCGGCCCCGGAACAGGCGCAGCCGCAGCCGCAGGAGAAGCGTTTGCCGCACTTGCTGCAGCAGAACCCGGAATCACCACCGGCGTGGCTACTGCTACTGCCTGGGGAGGAGGTGCGGAAGCTACCTCCGCATTCTGAGCAGACGTGGTGACAGGAGTCGACGTCCGCCCCGCGCGCAGATCCGCAAGCGCCGTCTGC
>Ga0247783_1000407_pt1 | contig 13320 bp, 9 predicted proteins | sample UWRJL064202C5_FD_179911 | JGI IMG/M metagenome (GOLD analysis project Ga0247783, IMG submission 179911) | Plant litter microbial communities from Arlington Agricultural Research Station in Wisconsin, United States - UWRJ-L064-202C-5 | ecosystem: Environmental > Terrestrial > Plant litter >...
GGCTTGCTCAAGTTGGTCGATCGCGTGACCAGCGCCGAGGTCCCGGTGCTGATTTTGGGTGAATCAGGCAGCGGTAAAGAGCTCGTCGCCCGCGCGATTCACGAGAACGGGCCGCGCGCCAAACAGCCTTTCGTCACCGAAAACTGCGGTGCCATCCCCGAAGGCTTGCTGGAGGCCACGCTCTTCGGCCACGTGCGCGGCGCCTTCACCGGCGCCACGCGCCCGCGCGCCGGCCTGTTCGAGGTGGCCGACCACGGCAGCTTCTTCTTGGACGAGATCGCCGAGATGAGCCTGGGCATGCAGACCAAGCTGCTGCGTGTTTTGCAAAATGGCGAAGTGCATCCGGTCGGCGCCGACGCGCCGCGTTTCGTCGACGTACGCGTGATCGGCGCCACGCATCGTGACTTGGAGGCCCTGGTTCTAGCCGGGAAATTCCGTGAAGATCTGTACTATCGGCTGAACGTGGTGGGCGTGCGCGTGCCCGCGCTGCGCGAGCGAGTGGGTGATGTTCCGCTGCTGGTGCGGCACTTCGTCGCTCGCTACTCGTCGAATCGCAAAGTGACGATCTCCAAGGCTGCCATGGACGCTCTTTCGGCCTATCGCTGGCCGGGCAACATTCGGCAGCTCGAAAACGAGGTGCGTCGCGCGCTGGTCTTGGCGGACGATGTCGTCACGCCGGACATCTTGTCCCCAGATGTCTTGGCACGGGAAGGCGGCGAAGCGCTCCAGATCGACGCGTTGAACCTGCGCGGGCGCGTCGATGCGTTGGAATCCGAGCTGGTGAAGAGCGCGTTGAAGCGCACTCAAGGCAACCAAACGCGGGCGGCCGAGCTGCTCGGATTGTCGCGCTTTGGCTTGCAAAAGATGATCAAGCGCTTGCAGATCGGCGCAGATTAGCCGTCCCTGCCTCGCTGACTCCGAAGTCGCGATCGCGCGCCCCGCCGCTGTGCCGAGCCCGCCGGTGTACCGTAGCGATTCGTCTGTTCAGCAGCCGGTTTCGATTCGTGCTCGCGCCAGTTGGTGCGAGCAGGGGAATGCTCGATACTCGGCCTTGGAGGATCATGCCCGTCGAAATCACGTCACGCGAGGTGCTCGAGAGGATCCAAGGCGGAGCCGCGCAGAAGGTCAAGGTCGCCATCACCGATATCGACGGCGTCTTGCGCGGCAAATACATGCACCGGGAAAAATTCCTGTCAGCCGCGGAGAGCGGCTTTGGCTTCTGCAACGTCGTGTTCGGCTGGGACTCCAGCGACACTTGCTACGACAACGTGGGCTACACGGGCTGGCATTCGGGCTACCCAGACGCGCTGGCGCGGCTGGACCTCGGCACCTACCGCAACGTGCCCTGGGACAACGGCGTGCCTTTCTTCCTGGGTGAGTTCGTCGAGGCCGACGGGCGCACGCCGCTCGCCATCTGTCCGCGCCAATTGCTGAAGAAGGTCGTGGCCCGCGCTCAGGCCATGGGCTTCGCTCCAGCCTGCGGGATGGAGTTCGAGTGGTTCAACTTCAAGGAAACCCCGCAGTCGTTCAGAGACAAGGGCTACATGCGCCCGGAGCCGATCACACCGGGCATGTTCGGCTATTCCTTGCTTCGCGCTGGCCAAAATCGCCCCTTCATGAACGCGCTCATGGACGAGCTCTTGGCCTTTGGCGTACCGATCGAGGCGCTTCACACCGAGACCGGGCCCGGTGTGCTCGAGGCAGCCATCCTCTATGGAGAGGCAGTCGAAGCCGGCGACCGCGCGGTCCTGTTCAAGGCGTCTGCCAAGGAGATCGGCGCGCGCTACGGCATCATGCCGAGCTTCATGGCGAAGTGGAACGAGAAGTTGCCCGGTTGCAGTGGGCACATCCACCAGTCGCTGCAGAATGAAAGCGGGAACAACGTACTTTACGACGCGAGCGACCCGCACAAGATGAGCAAGCTCTTCCGTCACTACCTTGCCGGGCAAGTGCAGCTCCTGCCCGAGCTGCTGCCGTTCTTCGCGCCCACGGTGAACAGTTACAAGCGACTGGTCGAGGGCGCGTGGGCGCCGACGCGCTCGAGCTGGGGCATCGACAACCGCACCACGGCCTTTCGCGTGATTCCCGGCAGCGCGAAGTCCACCCGACTCGAAACGCGCGTCTCGGGCTCCGACGTCAACCCGTACCTGGCGCTTGCAGCGGCGCTGGGCAGCGGCCTGTACGGCATCGAGCACGAGCTCGAGCTCGATGCGCCCATCGTTGGCAGCGGCTACGCCGATCAAACATCAGCAAAGCTGCCCTCCAACCTGTACGAAGCCGCTACCAGGCTCAGCGGGTCGCAGGCGGCGCGCGAGATCTTCGGCCAGGCATTCGTCGAGCACTACGCCGCCACACGCCTCTGGGAATGGCGCCAGAGCCAGACCGCTGTCACCTCGTGGGAGATGGAACGCTACTTCGAAATCATCTAGCGCCCGAATTCATTCACCCCGTGCCCGTGCCCGATCTCTTGATCAGCTTTTTGATTGATGGTCACGCTTGCCCCCGCGTCACACTCAGCCTTCGGCGTCCAAGCGAGGAACCCAGCGTCAATGGGGGGTGCGAGGCTGGATAGCGGGCGCCCCCCTGCTCCTGTCGGAGCATTGGGCTGGGCTCCCGGAGTCGGGGCACGGGCACGTTTACGGGGGCGCGAGCAATTCAATTGTTGCATCGGTGATGCAACGGTAGCCTTTGGCAGCAGGAGATACCCCCGATGTCCGTGGTTCAGTTCAACTTCCCGACCGTTATCAAGTATGGCGCCGGCGCTGTGGGGCTGCTGCCTGCAACGCTGCGCGAGCATGGCGTCGAGCGTCCGCTGATCGTCACCGACAAAGGGATCGCCGGCCTGCCCCCCGTGACGGGACCGCTGCAACTGATGCGCGAAGCGGGCCTGGCCGTCGAGGTGTTCGGTGGCGTCTGGGGCAACCCTACGGTGTCGCAAGCGGTCGCTGGTGGCGCGGCGTACAAGGCGCACCGCGCCGACGGCATCGTGGCAATCGGCGGCGGCGCCGCACTCGACGTCGCCAAGTGTGTCGCGGTGCTGGCGCATCACACCGCAGGGCTTCTCGCTTATGAAGCGTTTTTACCGGAGCCCTTGCCCATCGATGGCCAGGTGCCGCCCATCTTCACGGTGCCGACGACGGCGGGCACGGGCAGCGAGGTGGGTCGTAGCGCGGTCGTGTCCGACGACCACACGCACCAGAAGAAGATCATATTTTCGCCAAAATTGCTGGCAAAACGCGTGTTTCTCGACCCCGAGCTCACGCTCTCGCTGCCGGCCAAAGTGACGGCGGCGACGGGCATGGACGCGCTCACCCATTGCGTCGAGAGCTACCTGCACACGATGTTTCACCCGATGTGCGACGGCATCGCGCTCGAAGGGCTGCGCCTCATTGCGCGCTCCTTGCCACCGGCCGTCGCCTTTGCGAAGCGCGTCGAGGCCGGCGATCGCAGCGTGCTCACCGAAGCCGCGCACGTCACGGCGCGTGGTGAGATGCTGTGTGCTGCCATGATGGGCGCGGTCGCGTTCCAGAAGGATCTAGGCGTCGTGCATTCGTGCGCGCACGCGTTGTCGACCGTGGCCGACCTTCACCATGGCCTCGCGAATGGCATCATGATCGTTCCCGGCATGCGCTTCAACAAGCCCGTGAGCGAGCAGAAGATGGCCACGATGGCCGTGACGGTTGGCGAAAGCGACGCCTCTGCCGAGGGCTTCATTGCCTGGCTGGATCGTTTCCGCGTCGAGATTGGCATCCCGCGCTCTTTGCGCGACGTGGGCGTGAACCCTGCGCAAGTCGCGGAGCTAGTGAAGAACGCGCTCGCCGACGCTTGCCATACCTTCAATCCGCGACAGCCGGTCACGGCGCACGACTTCGAGGCACTGTTCGGCGAGGCGCTCGTGTGAGCCGGCTGCGCCTGGGCGTCTCGGCCTGCTTCTTTCACGCCGATCCACTGCGCGCTATTTTCAAGGGCAAGACCCTGCTCTACGCCGAGGAGTCGCTGCTGCGCTGGCTCATGTCCGAGGGCGTCGTCCCTACGCTCTTGCCGCGCGCTTCGGGCTCGGTGTCCGTCGACGATCTGGTCGACGGAATCGATGGCCTGGTCCTGGCGGGCGGGTCGGACATGTCACCGCTCAACTACGGTGAGGAGCCCGCGCGGCCCGAGTGGGCCGGCGACGCTGCGCGCGATGTGTACGAGCTCGAGCTCGCGCGTGCGTGCGTGCGCCGGAACAAGCCCGTGTTGGGCATATGCCGCGGGCTCCAGGTGTTGAACGTCTGTTTCGGAGGGTCGCTGTACCAAGACATCGAAACCATGCATCCAAAGGGCCTGGTGCACCGCGATTGGGAGGTTTACGACCAACTCTTCCACGAGATCACGCTCACGCCGAACGGCTTCCTCGCGGGCGTGTATGGTGGCGAGCGGACTGCGCGTGTCACCAGCGTGCACCATCAGGGTATCAAGCGCCTGGGACGCGACCTGCTCATCGAGGCGCTTTCGACGAACGACGAGATGGTCGAAGCGATTCGCCTGGCTTCCGACGAGGCATTCGTGTTGGGCGTGCAATGGCACCCCGAGTTCCAAGACGCGGCCGACCCACGGCTATTGTCTTCGCGCGTCCTGCTGCAAAGCTTCTTGGCCGAGGTGCGCCGCCGGCGCGCCTAACCGCAACTCGCATCGAAGGATCGCTCATGTTGAAGATCGTGAACCCCGCGACCAAAGAGCTCATTGCCGAGTTGCCCGAAGACACGGCAGATACGGTGAGAGCCAAGGTTCTCGCCGCGCGCGCGGCGCAACCCGCCTGGTGGCGAACGTCCTTCGATCTGCGAAAGAGCGCGATCGCAAAGTGGAAGACGCTGGTAGCGGAGCACAAGGATCGCTTGGCTCGGCTGCTGACGGCGGAGATGGGTAAGCCTCTGCAGCAGGCGCTGAACGAGCTGAACGCGCTCGCCGGGCGCGTGGACTTCTTCTTGGGCAACGCGAGAAGCGTGCTCGAGGACGAAATCGTGCAAATGAGCTCCGGGCCCGGCGGCACCGAGGAGCGCGTGACGTGGGAGCCGCTGGGCGTCGTCGCCAACATCTCCGCCTGGAATTACCCATATTTCGTCGGTTCGAACGTGTTCGTGCCGGCATTGCTCACGGGCAACGCCGTGGTCTACAAGCCGTCGGAGCTGACGACCCAGACCGGCCTCGCGCTCGCCGAGCTCATGTACGAAGCCGGCGTCCCGCGGGATCTGTTTCAGGTCGTCGTGGGCGGCGCTGCTGCAGGAGCGGCGCTGCTCGAGCAAGCGATCGACGGCGTGTTTTTCACCGGCAGCTACGCCACGGGCAGGCGCATCGCCGAGGCGACCGCGGGGCGCATGATCAAGGTGCAGCTCGAGCTCGGCGGCAAGGACCCCGCTTATGTCTGCGACGACGTCGATATCGAGAAGGCTGCGGCCTCGCTCGCCGATGGTGCCATGTACAACGCAGGCCAAAGTTGCTGCTCGGTCGAGCGCATCTACGTCCACGAAAAGATCGCGCGCCCGTTCATCGAGGCATTCGTGCAGACCGTACGTGGCTTCGTCGTTGGCGATCCGCTGGATCTCGCGACTTACATTGGCCCACTCGCGCGCGAGCAGCAGCTCGCGGTTCTCGACGAACAGCTGGCGGACGCGCGCGCCAAGGGCGCGCAGGTGTTGCTCGGCGGTGGACGCGACGAGGCACGCAAAGGCTGGTTTCTGCCGACCGTGCTCAGCGACGTCACGTCCGAGATGGCCGTGATGCGCGACGAGAGCTTCGGACCGATCATCGGCATCCAGGTCGTTGCATCGGACGACGAAGCGGTGCGTTTGATGAACGACACCGAGTATGGTTTGACGGCAGGCGTTTACACGAACAGCCGCCAGCGCGCCGAGCGCCTCCTGCAGCAGGTGAACGCCGGGTCAGCGTATTGGAACTGCTGTGATCGCGTGGCCCCGGCCCTGCCTTGGACGGGCCGCAAGCACTCGGGCATCGGCTCAACGCTGTCCTTGCACGGCGTTCGCGCGTTCGTCCAGCCGAAGGCCTGGCACCTGCGCGGTCCCGCCTCATGACCCCCCCGAGGCGGAGAGCTCGTGGCGCTTCGCGGGCGGCCTCGTCGTCCAACGGTTGAGCTCGCCCAGCCGTTTCGCGTTTCGGCTGGGCAGTCGAGTCCACTGGTACTGCGCGTTGCGCCCATGGTAGACGCTCGGGCTCGTATGCAACCCCGAGCGGATGTAAAACCGGTCCTGAAGTGGGCCGGTGGCAAACGCCAGCTCCTCGAGCCGATTCTGGCCTTCGTCGAGCGCTCGTTTCAGGGCCGCATCGCCAAGTATTACGAGCCATTCGCCGGTGGAGCCGCGGTGTTCTTCGCGCTGGTCGCGCGCGGAAAGTTCGAACGCGCGCGGCTCAGCGACATGAACGCGGATTTGATTCGCGTGTACACCGCTTTGCGCGACGACGCCGAATCGGTCATCAGCGAGCTCGAGAAGCTGGCGGCGCTCGAGCTCAGCAAAGAGACGTACTACCTGGTGCGTGAAAAGGTACGTGCCAACCGGCCTGGCAAGGACGCGGCGCGGGCCGCACGGCTCATCTACCTGAACCGAACCGGCTACAACGGGCTCTACCGCGTCAATAGCAGCGGCGAATTCAACGTGCCCTACGGCAGCTACAAAAATCCGCGCATCGTCGATCGGCCGCGCCTGCTTTCGGCAGCGGAGGCACTGCAGGGCGTCGAGCTAGCGGTCGAGGATTTCGAATCATCGTGCAAGAAGGCCAAACGTGGCGACTTCGTGTACTTCGACCCGCCCTACGTGCCGGTGTCCAAGACGGCCAGTTTCGCGGCCTACCATTCCGTAGCTTTCACCTCGGCTGAGCACGCTCGCCTTGCAGAAACGTTCGCTCGCTTGAGCAAGGCCGGCGTGAAAACCTTGCTCTCCAACTCCGATACGCCAGAGACCCGCGCACTCTATCGGAAATTCGACACGCACACGGTGCAGGCCACGCGCGCCATCAACTCCAACGGCAGTCGCCGCGGCAGCGTGCCCGAGCTGCTCGTGCACAGCGAGCCTCACAAAAGGGCGCGCAAAAGCTGACGCGTTCGATTCAGGCGTGAGCGTCGGATTCCAGTTCGCGAAACAGCGGCGAGAGCTCACGCCGATTGCGGAGCGGCGTGCAAAAGCGCGTGGCCCGTTCGAGTAGCAGCGCCTCCAATTCATCGGCGCGCGGTCCGAGCTCGCTGACGATCTTGCGGCGATCGCCTTCTTCGCGCTCGAGCGCTTCTTCGTTCCTGGCCAGCACCGAGCGCAGCTCCCGGATCTGGAACTCGAGATCTTCGACCTCGCCGCGCCGAGCCGCCACACGCGCTTCGGCTGTCTGTAGGCGCTGCTTGGCGGCGAGCCAGCCGTCCACCACGTCTGCGCATTCGCGATAGGCCGTGGCCAATTCCGGATACGGCTCGACGAACGCCGAGCGGCCTTCCCAGCGCAAGAGGTCACTGACTCTGCGCTTCAGCTCTTGCGCCGGGCGATCCATATCGAGGGTGAGCGCGGCCGCGCTCGCCAGCGCCGCCTTGGATTCGTCGCGAGCTTTGCTGGCATCGATACCGAGCGCATCGACGGCGTGCCCGAGACGCTGCCTGATCTCGCGCCCGCGAGCCTCGATCGCTTCGAGCTCGCGTTGTTCGGTGATGGCCTTGGCCCGCAGCTCACCGATCTCGCGCACCAGCCCCTTGACCTCCGAGAGTAATTCGCTGAGCTGGCTCGGGCGGTCTCCTGCGAAGGCCATGGTCAGCATTTGCTCGAACAATGCGGTGCGCTTTATCCACAGGTCGATCGCCACCGGCGGTAGCGTCTTGGCCGGGCCGCGTGACTCCGTCTCGTCGCCGAAGGCGTCGGACGGGATCCGCAGGCCGATCGCGCCGGCGATGTTCATCAGATCGGTGTTGATCCGGTGCGCGTCGACGGGGCGATCCTTGGCGTCCTTCGCCAAACACTCCATCACCAGGCGTTCCAGCTCGCCGGGGATGGAAGCGTCGTGCTTTTTGGGCGAGACCGGCGCTTCTTTGAGATGCTTGATGAAGTACGTGGTGACGTCGGTGGCATCGAACGGGAACGTGCCGGTCACCATCTCGTAGATGATGACGCCGAGTGAATATAGATCGGCAGCGGGCCCCGCTTCGATCGACGTGATGCGCTCGGGCGCCATGTATTGAGGCGTGCCGAATACTTCGCCGGCCCCGGTCAGCCGGGAATCTTGCATCGAGCGGGCAATGCCGAAGTCCAGCAATTTGACTTGGTCCGCGCCGTTCGGCAAGCGTGCCAAAAAGATGTTTTCCGGTTTGAGATCGCGGTGGATCACTTCCAAATCGTGGGCGCGGGCCAACGCGCGGGCGATCTGGATCATGATCGGCAAGCCGCGCTCGAGCGGTACCTTGCCGTGCTCGAGCACGTCGGCCAAGGTCTCGCCACGGAGCAGCTCCATTACCAGGAAGACCAGCCCGTCGGGCGTCTCACCCTGGTCGAAGATCTCGATGATGTTGGGGTGGGCGAGCTTCTGGGCGGCCTTGGCCTCACGCCGAAAACGCTCGCGGATCACCTCGTTGTATGTGTACTGCGGACTCATCACCTTGACCGCGCACGGGCGATCGACCAGGCGATGACGCGCGGCATAGACCGTGGCCATGCCGCCCTGGCCCAAGACCTCTTCGATCTGGTAGCGGCCAGCGATGGTGACGCCAATCAGCGGATCTTGGATCGCCGAAAGCCGCCCGCCACACAAGAAGCACCCGGCAGCATCGTCACGGTACTTCAGCTTGCATTGCGGACACGACTTCATGAAAAAGGCCCTCTTCATCCTCTCCGGATCGTTTGCCGGATGAAAGCCATTCCGGGGCATGGGCCCGCAATCATGCCAAAACGGCCAGGTTTCTTCGATTGCAGACGGTTGCAATCCGGCCTCTGTGGTAGAACCCGCCTCGAAGCGCGAGCGCGAGGTCACTTGCCGGCAGAGCGACGACAACCCCTGAAGATCGAAGTCCCCAACCAAAAGCAGGAAACCCTGCGCTTTGGTCGGGTTGGTCTGATCGTGAGCGCAGGCTTCGCGATTGGCATCATTTGGCCGCGTGTCGCGGGCTTCAAGCTGGTCCCGAGCGTCCCCAGTCAGCCAGCGGAGAGCAGCAGTGCCGATCTCACCGGCGCTCCGGGTGAGGCAAAAGGCAGCGCGTTGCTCAGCCCCCCGCCCGCCGCTGCGCCCGAACCGCCGCCCGCGGCTGCGCTCGATCGGCTTCAAATCAGCGAGCCGCAGTTTTTGGCCTGCAAGAGCAACGGCAAAAAGCACAAAGACGAGTGCGATCACATCGAGTTCGATCGCCTCGCGCGGCCGCACATTCAAGCCCTGGCCGCCTGCGCGGGCGCGGAGAAATTCCTGGGCGTGCTGTCCCTGGGTTTCGATTTGGATTTCAGCTCTCAAGCGGTCAAGAACGTGAAGAGCGGCAAGAGCACCACGTTCAGTGAGGCCGAGACCGAGACGCTGATCGAGTGCGAAAAGAAGGAGCTCGAAAACGTTTCCTTGGTGGGCATCGCGCACAAGCACGAGGCCTATTCCATTTTCTACAAGGTCGAGTTTCCCAAGGCCGTCACGGAGCAGGACCAAGCGACCGCGGGCGGAGAAGCGGCGTCCGTCGCCTCCGGGGAGGTCACCGAAGCGTCCGGTCATGCGACGGTGGCCTGGGACGTCGCGCTCGTCCGCTCGTCCGCCAGTCGGGATGGCGCGGTGGTTGCCCGGGTACTACAAGGCACGCGCGTTTCGGTCACGGGACGTCGCGGCGACTGGTATCGCATCAAATACGACGTCAAGGGCAGCGTCGGCTGGGTGTACCGCACGGCCATCGGCATGTAGACAGTCGGCAATCCCTCGGCAATTGCCGTAGTTAGTGGCGAGCGAGCGCAGCCTGAGATAGATCCGGTTGGGTGACGCCCAAGAAGCCGGCCGAAGACCAGAGCGAGGGGCCTCAGGTTCAAGCGCCAGCCACCAAGGACGTGGCATTGATCCACGGGGTGACGCCGGACGGTGAGGGGCTCAACATTTTGCGTGCGCGCGGTGATCGCCTCGAGCTAGGTGCCATTCGCCCACTGCGCGAGGGCGCGCCGATCACCGGTGAAGTCGTGACGCTGCGGCCGCGCCCGAGCTTTCCCGCGCTGTGTGACGTCGAGACGCTTTTCAAGCCCGCTGAAGAGCCGAACGACCGTCAAGAGCCTCCGCCTTCGGCGGTCGTGCAGCGCACGGGGCCCGCGCAGGTAGCGACCGACGAATACCGTCGTAACTGGGACGCGATCTGGAACCGGCCGTCGACCAAATCGAAGCTGGTCAACTAGCCCGGGTCGATTGCGGCTCGTCAGAGCGCGTCGCGCAGCGGGCGGACCTTGCTCTGCGCCATCACGAACGTTGCGTCGACACCGCTCACGCGCACGTAAAAGACACTCATCGAGCGCCAAGAGTCGCCCGCGCCAAAGCTGACCGTCTGCGGCGTGCCCTGCCTGGGCGATAGACGTAATAGCAAGGAAGGCTCGGAAAATCCCTCGCTGGGCAACGCAGCACCGCTGTGCAGCGCAGCCTCTGGGCGCAGGTCGCCCAGCGCCTCGAGCAGCTCTTGCACTCGGTCTTGGGGAAAGCTGCCCGCTTTCGCGACCGTGAAGTGTTCTCCCTGACGCACGAGCTGCAGCGTGCGCCCATGCGCCTCCAGAGTGATGGCGTTCCAGGCGTCACTGCTGGCCGGAAAGACAGCGCGATTGATCAGTGAGAGCTGGCAGGTGTCGCGCACCGAACGCGCCAGAACGAACACCGGGCCGTCGTCTTGCAAGCTCGCGAACACGCCCAGGGCCGTTTCATCACCGAAACGAAGGTGATGCTCGACTTGCTTGCCTTCGCCATTCTTGAAGGCGAAGCGCACTCGTAGCGAGGCGTGCTGCAAACCGAACGAGCCGTCGTCCCGATCCGCCACGAAGCGTTCTGCCGTCAGTGCACCCAGGGCTTGAATCAAGTCCGAGCTCAACACTCCGTCCGCAGCGAAGCCCTTCGGCTCGTCGAGCTGGAGCCCGTCGTTCACGCGCCGGAGCACCTGCTTGGCTCCCTTTTGCTCGATTTCAGCGAAAATGAAGCTCGATAGTCCAAATTCGGTCAGCTTGCGCGAATAGAGTAGGGTCGAATCGATGGCGAAGCCGCGCGAAAGGTCGCGTGGAATGCGCAGCACTACCGCATCCTGCTCGCGGTATACGAACAGATTTCCGGCCTCGTCGCGCTTGCCGACACGCACGACCTGCGTCGTGACATCGGCGTCTCGCGCCGCAGAAGAGCGCAGAGTGACCAGACTCAGAGCTGGATCGAGTCCGAGCTCATGCAACTTGCTGCTTTCCGATGGGACGATCTGACCTTCGGCCTCGAGTAGCTCCGTGATGCGTTGATTGCCTGCTTCGAGCTCGACCTGAGTCTCGCTGCTGGCGTGCAACACGAAGCCGCTGCCCTTGCGCACCAGCGCAAATTTCCGTGGGCCTCCGGCGATGTCCAGCTCCTCGACCTCGTCCGAGTGGAGTGAGAACGCTCGCCGGTCGACGAAGGCCTGCGGCTCCAGCTCGAGTGTCGCTTGCAGATCGCGTGGCGCACAAGCTCGTTGAACGTCTGGCGCACGCCGAATCACGACCAATTGCGAAGGGTCGCTGGGACAGCTGCCTCCGACATCGAAGCGTAGGCTTTCCGCGGCATTTTTCAGGTCGATATCGAAGTGAGCGCGCGCCTCACCGAGCGCCGCTTCCGCCTCGGCCTGCGAGAGAAAGGAGGTCGCCGTCAGTCGACCGAGCACGAAGAACAAGGTCTTGAGCAGCTCACGGTTGGCCAAGACCTTGGGCTCGTGCGGGGAGTCGATCAGGAAATTCATCCCCGTACTGCGTCGCAGGCCCAGGCTCCACTTCGGGCTGCTGATGGCGATCCGCGTTACGTCCGCTTCGCTCACCGCCACCAAGCTGCGCAAGCGAAAGGCATCGAGCTCGACGGCCAAATCATCAGCGACTGATTTGGCGATCACCATTACTTTCGGCGGCTCGTGGTCCACGTTGATCTGTGCGTAGCGCGCGCCTTCCGGTGTGGGCGCGTTGCCGCCGAGTGCGATTTCGTAGGCACCTTTTTTGGTGCGTAGTGAAGCGCGCAGCACCGGTTTGGCAAGGCCCAGTGCGCTCGCAGAAGCGCCCGGCTCTACCGGTCGCAAGGCGCGGGCACTTTCCAGCGCAGACAGGAGCTTGTCGACGGTGGCCGGATCGGCGGCCTCCTTGACCGGTTCGACGAGCTGGAAAGTGGCTGCACCGCCGGCATTTCCGCTGCGTTCCAGGGCGATTTTGGGGCCCGTCGTCTGGAGCTCGAGACGGGTCACGTCTTCGCCGCGAAATGTGGCGAGTAGATTTTGTTCGCGCCCAAGGCTCGCCCCGTGGCTCGGATCGTCTCGCGTGACGAAAACCGCGATGGTCGAAGCGCAGGCCAGTAGCACGATGCCGAGGCTCACCCAGGTGCCCGAGGAGATCTTCACGCGCCCTCGTCTTGTCGTGATTTCTTTTCGAGCGAGCGTCGCCGCATCAGCACGAACGTGCCCAGTGCCGCCGAACAGCCGGGCATGTAAATCAAGACATAGCGGAGCACTTCGCCCAGGGTGCCCTCGCTCAGCGATAGGCCCACGTCGTGCTCGGTCTTTTCGGGCACGCTGACCAAGGTTGGGCGCGACGAGAGCCAGCTCAGTGCGTTCTCCGAAAATAGCCGATCGCCGTACAAGGACGAGTCGCTGTAATTCCTGCCCCAGAGCAAGTTGGCGGCTCCTGCGATGACCACGCGCGGCCCGTATTTGGCCGTCGACCCCGCCGGCTTGGGCAGCTCCGCCGCAACCGCAAGCGTGAAGGCGGCGCGGGTTGCCTGCTCGATTGGCTCCTGCTTGTGACTCGGATCGAGCAGGCCGCTCAGATCGCGCACGGAGAGCGCTTGGGGGCTCGAGCTGAGCAGCGATTTGGCGGGAGAATTGCCCAAAATTCGCAAGCTCTGCGCGCCGCTGACCAGTACACGCGAGTCGATCTTCACGCCCTCGCGTTCGAGCCCGCGGGTGACCTCGTGCGGCTGGGGCGTGGCGAAGAACACTTCACCTGCGCCGCGCGGCAAACGCAGCGCAGCGTCGGTCTCCAAGACGAAGTCTTGCCCGAAATCGACGCCAATCAACTTGGCCACCGGTTCGAGCCCGGAGCGTTGCACGCGCTTGTCTTCACCCAGCAAAGGAGCACTCAGCACGAAGGCGCTTCC
>Ga0247783_1000408_pt1 | contig 13301 bp, 18 predicted proteins | sample UWRJL064202C5_FD_179911 | JGI IMG/M metagenome (GOLD analysis project Ga0247783, IMG submission 179911) | Plant litter microbial communities from Arlington Agricultural Research Station in Wisconsin, United States - UWRJ-L064-202C-5 | ecosystem: Environmental > Terrestrial > Plant litter >...
GGTGCCTGACACCGACGAAGCGTCGGAGAAGGTGTGCGTGTGGTTGGCACTAACGCCGCCGGTCACCGACGAAGCATCGGAGAAGGTGTGCGTGTGGTCGTTGGACACAGCAGCGGTCGTGCCGGAGACTGCGTGCTGGTGGACCGCCGACCGGCCGGTGCTGGTGGCGCTGAAATCGTGCGTGTGGGTCGCGATGCCGTGGGTCTGCGCCGAGCCGAAGACGCGGCCGTTGTCTACGGTGCGGCCATCATCCCAGCCGCGGATGAACTCGCCGCGCAGGTCCGGCACGTTGAACGTCGTCGAGCCATCGCCGGCGCCATAGTAGGTGCTGATCGCCGCGAACAGCGCCGCGTAGGCGGTGCGTGAGACGGCTGCGCCGTTGGCCTTCAGCCAGCCGGTCGGCGGCGCCGACATCGCAAAGTGCATCACCGCCCCGGTCGGGACGCCGCCGGCGAGCGCTGCCTGCACGAACGCGGTCGAGGCAGCTTGGGTAGTGTTGGTGCCAGGGGGAGCAGTCGGCACCGTCGGTGTGCCGGTGAACGCCGGGCTGGCCAGCGGCGCCTTGGCTGCCAATGCCGGCGCCAGGTCGCTGATCGTCGCCATCAGCTGCGTGCCGGTGTGGTTGGCGCGGTTCAGGTAGTAGACACCGTCCTGACCGTCGAGAGCATCGGCGTCGATCTGGGAGCCGGCACCATCGACGGTGACCAGCTTGGCCAGCACCTCTACCGCGGTGTCGGGGCTGCCCTGCGGGCCCTGGATACCCTGCGGTCCTTCCGGTCCGGCAGGTCCCTGCGGGCCTGCGTCGCCCGTGTCGCCTTTCGGCCCAACACCGCCGACCGGCCCGATCGGGCCCTGGATGCCCTGTGGGCCGGTCGTGCCCGTCGGACCCTGCGTACCCTGGACGCCCTGATCGCCCTTGGGACCAGCGGGACCGGCCGGACCTTGTGGGCCGATCGGGCCAGCCACGCCCTGTGGGCCCTGGATGAGACCGGCGTCGACCCACTTGGCTGGTGGGACGGTGGCGTCCCAGACCCAGACGTGGCCAGTGTCGTTGGCGACATAGGCGTCGCCCTGCGCATTACCGGTCGGCGGCAAGGCAGAGGCGCTGGCCACGTTGCCTTTGATGTTCATGCCAAGGCCGGCGGAACCCTGCGGACCAGTTGCGCCGGTGTTGCCCTGCAGACCCTGGTCGCCCTTCGGGCCCTGCGCGCCAGTGTCGCCCTTGAGACCCTGCGGTCCGGCCGGGCCGATATTGCCCTGCAGACCCTGGTCACCCTTGTCGCCCTTGTCGCCCTTAGGGCCGATCGGACCGGCCGAGCCGGTGTTGCCGACCACGCCCTGCGGGCCCTGGATACCCTGCGCTCCCTGCGGACCGGCCGGTCCTATCGGTCCTGTCGGGCCTAGTGCCCCTTGCGGTCCCTCAGGTCCGATCGGGCCTGGAACAATAGACGCGGGACCGACTGCCCCCTGCGGACCGACCGGCCCCTGTGCTCCTGTTGGGCCTTCGAGTCCTTGTGGTCCGGGAGGGCCTACGGGGCCCTGCGGGCCGGTCGCGCCGGCGTGCGCCAGGAAGTCCATGGTCGCCGCGGTCAGGCGGTTGCTGACCGTCGCGTAGCGCAGGAACTCCTGGGCGGCCGTATTCTCCTGGGCACGCGTAACGGTGAGGATGTCGCCGGCGCGCGCGGTGCACTTCATGATCTCGAGCTGGCCGGTGCGGCGGTCGTCGACCGTCACCGTGAACCAGTTAGAGCCGTCGCCAACCGGCTGCGGGAACCTGGCGCCATAGCCCGGCTCGACGTGGATCGTCGTGTCCGACGTGTTGATCGCGACATCGAGCCGGGACGTGGCGTTGTTGGCGAAGATCATCGGTACGGTCATGACGCCACCACCCATACGCCATTGCGGCGGACATAGTCCCGATCGTCCATCGGCGCCTCTTCGATGCCAACGCTACGGCCGACGGCCGGGTCTCTCCACGTCTTGTCGCCAGCCAGGAACAGCGACGGGTCGGCGTTCGGAATGATCGGCTCCTTGCCGGCGATCAGGTTATCCTGGTTCGCCTGATCGACCTCCAGTCCGACGATGTCGGCCTGCGTGTGGGTGTGGACCAGCGGGGCCTTGCCGGCGATCTCGCCGTCCTGGATCGCCTGCGCCTGGACCAGCCCGGTGATGTCGGCCTGCGCATGGGTGTGGACCTTGGCAGCCTTGTTGCTGAGATCGCCGACCAGGTTGGTGACATCGGACTGCGCGTGGGTGTGGGCGGTATTGGCCTTGCCGCCGATCGCCGTGTCCATCTGCGCCAGCCGGGCGGGCAGCCCGCTGACGTCGGCCTGGGTGTGGGTGTGGGCGGCCGGAGCCTTGCTGTCGAGGTCGGCCTCCAGGCTGGTGATCGACGACTGCGGGATCGGAGTCGTCGGCGGGAACGTCGCCGGCTTGCCGGTGAGATCACCCCAGGCGTGCGAAACTTCCGCCCAGTCGGCCGACTGGCGGGCGTACTGGATACCGGTCAGCGGTGCTTCCGGGACCGCGCCCGGGGCGCCGGGAGCACCGGGAGCGCCGGCTACACCAGGGGCACCTGGCAGTCCCTGCGGTCCGGGCGGGCCCTGGTCTCCAGGCAGTCCCTGCGGTCCGGGCGGCCCAACCGTGATGGGCACGCCGCCGCCACTACCGCTCGACCACCCCGGAGGCGGCAGCACCCGCATGCCGAGATCGTCGCGCTTGACCTGGCCGGCGTCAGTCCTGACCAGCAGCGTGACGGTGTAGAGCGTGTTGGCCAGGCCGCCCGACACGAAGAGCATCAGCTTCTTCTGGGCTGCGTCTGGGTAGGTCGTGTCGACGACCAGCGGCTCGGCTTCGGTGTAGGGGGCGACCTCGGACCGGAAATCGGTGAGCTTCTCCAGGTCCTCGAGCCAGCACGAATAGTCGAGGTAGACCCGCTTGCGCTCCAAGGTGTCCTTGGTCAGTGTCTTCAGCGTGCTCATCCCGCCTCCTCGATCATCAGCACCGGGACGTCGTCCGGGATCGCCACGACGTTGCCGGCCGTCCCGATGATCCAGTCGGGGCAGTCATTGAAGGAATCGACCAGCACCGGCGTCAGCACCAGTACCGACAGGCCCTCGAACGCGTCGAAATACACCGGCCAGATCGGCTCGTTGACGCCGCCGCCATTGAGCTCGTCGCCGTTGTTCTCCCAGCTGTCGTAGCCGGCTGGCATGATCGGGTGTTTGGGTGCGTCGGCCATGGCTATGCCCTGAACCAGCCGCGGGCCTCAGCCCAATCGGGGATGACGACGATTTCGAGGTTGTTGGAGACGAATGGCAGGCCGTCGGCTGTGTCGACGAACAGCAGCAGCTCGGACTGATCGGGCACCGCATTGCGCAGCGACATGGTGAAATACGTCACCTGCTTGCTCGCCGCGACGCCCTGGATGACCACCGCGCTAGTCTGGTTGTAGCCCTCCGAGTCGACCGTGCTGTCGACGATCGGCAGTGAATCGCCGAGCTTGTTGGCTGCGCCGACCGCGATGGAGAGATCGCTGACGATGCGGTGCGCCGGGTTGAATGTCGGCACGCCGCTCCACGCCGTCAGCACCATGTCGGCCGCGCGCCAGTCGAGATTGCCGGTGCTCAGCATGTAGCGGGCGAAATCATAGATGCCGTTGCTCATCCCCAACCCCTCGGGAAGCGCCAGACCGGCATGTCGTAAACGAACCCGCGGGCCGTCTCCTGCTTGCGGTAGCCCATGGCAACGCGGAAGCGTTTACCGTGGTAAATCATCAGCTCCTTGTTGCTCCACGGTTTGGCGGGCATGCCGTACAACCGAGATTTGGCGCCATCCAGCCAGTCCTGGAAGTACATGTCGTACATCCAGTCCTCGAGCTGCCAGTCGCCGCAATCCTTCTCCAGGCAGCCGCGCGACAGCGACAGCGCCACCGCCATCTTGAGCGGGTACTGGATGGTGTTGTTGTCGACGCCGGTGACCGTCACGTAGTCCGGCCGGTAGATGGCGTAGGTGAACCGCTGGTCGGGCCCGATGTCGTGCTCGATCGGCGCGAACGAAGCATCGCCATCGGGGAAGGTCTGGTCGGGCGACAGCCGGCCGAGCGAGGTGGTGACCGCCGCTGTCGCCTGCGCGTTGGCGACCGGGACGCTGTTGTGCGAGACGGCCAGCAGACGGACGACCGCCGAGTCCAGCGGCAGCGCCAGTGGGTATTCCATCACGCCGACATTGAGCCCGATCTCCTGCTCGTAGCGCCAGGCGGAGGTGCGCCGCAGGAACTCGTCCATGGCGTTGAACAGCTGCAGCGAGACAATGCCGTCCGTCGCCCCAGGCACGTCGACCTTGAGCGTCTGCAAGATGCGGTCGATGGGGCCGCATACGGTGCTCACTCAGCCTCCTCGACCAGGCCGGTCACGATCGCCTCCTCGAGGTCCATGCGCCACTCGGCGGTGGTGTCGGCGTCTATAGCCACCGTGATGAGGGCGCTCACCGTGTAGCGCTGGGACTTGTGCGGCGGATCGTCCTGCACCTTGGTGCCCGCCGGTATGAGGATGTCCTTGGCCAATCGATACTTCATGGTCGCCTCACGATGTGATGGTCAGCAGTTGCGCCGTGAACTTGGTCATCAGTGACGCCGCGCGGGCGTCGACCGTGGACTCGTCGTCACGGAGCTGGGCGCGGCCGACGATGTAGTAGACCAGGCTTTGCCGGTACATCGGGTCGAACGGCACCGGCTTGGTCTTGGTAGTGGCGATCGCGCCGGCCGTCGGGTCGAAATACGGCATGTCGAAGGCCGGCAGGAACAGGTCAGCACGAAGCCGCCGCGCCTCCAGCAGTCCGATATTCAGCGCATCGACCAGGTCATCGTCCGGGTAGCGATACGGCACGAATTCGTCCTGCAGCAGGCGCCGCGATTCTTCGAGGTACTGACCTACCGTCCCAAGTGTCTCTGCCACGAGCTAACCTCCCGCACCGGGTGCTCCAACACCCGGTGCGTTTTGAACAGCGGTTAGCCCTGAACGACGATGGCCTGCGCGAGAGCAGTGCCGTCGAGCACCTTGTAGCCAAACACCTGCAGGCCGCGCAGCAGCTGTCCGAACGTGAGCTCGGAACGCAGCGTCTCGACCTTGTTGATCTGCGAGGCGAACGACAGCGCGTGCTGAGTGCCCGCGTAGATCGCCCACTCGCCAGCAGCCAGGCCGGCAGCGGTGCCGCCAGGCAGCAGGTTCGACACGTAGATCGTGAAGCGGTCGACCATGCCCAGCCTGCCGTTGCGCAGGATCGACACGGAGTCGCCGGTGAGCGAGGCGTCGCGCAGCTCGGACATCTTGATCTGCGAGGCGATCCACGCCGGGATGACGACCCAGCGCCCGGTCTCCGGGACGTTCTGCTCGTCGAGCACCTGGCCAAGCCTGACCAGAAGATCGACGATCTCGACCTTGCCAGCGGTGCCGGCGGGGTTGCGCGCGACGATCTGGATCGGCGTTCCGGTCGCGCCCAGGTTGACGCCAGGGCCCGGAGGCACAGCCGTCGCACCGGAGATGGCGCCGGCCGCGGTGCCCTTGTTGCCGGGCGCAGCCTGGCCGAGCAGCCCCTTGAGGACGTCGGTGTCGACCACGATCTTGAACTGCTGGGCGGCGTCATCCGACCACATGTTCATCATGTTCAGGTCGGACTGGATTTCGTAGACGTCGTCGAGGATGACGTTGAAGTACTTGCCCTTGTCGATCTTCATCTCGAGGATGTTCGAGGTCGGGCGCTCGATCTCGAGCAGGCCGTCCGCGAGGTAGTTCTTGATGGTGATCTTGGGCTTGGTGCGGATGACGACGGTGTCGCCCTTGTTCTTGATCTCGCCCTCGTAGTCGGTGTTCGAGATCGCGGCGAGCACGGTCGACGCGTAGAACTTCTCGATCAGCTTCGTGGACCAGAGAACCGGGATGAAGGTCCCGGAGTAGGCAGGGGTCGGGGTCAGCGCCCCGGTCGGGTAAATAGGTGGAACGGTGCCGGCGCCTGCTACAGCAAAGCCGCCGGTTGTTGAATAGGCCATGGCGATCCCTCGCGTTCAGCGATTAATGGATTCGCCCTTCATGCTGAGCTTGCCAGATGTCCTGCTCGATGGCGTTAGCGTCTGCCTCACGGCCACGATACACGCCACGAAGCTTGTCTTGCGTAAACTGCGCAATCCAGGCGGCGGTGTACATGGGCTTGTCGGGCGGCAGATTACCCTGCGGCGCCGATCTGGCTCTACCGGGTGCCGCGAAGTCCTCCAGGGTCGGTCTCCCGCTGCCGTTTGACGGGGGCGCTGAGGGTGTCGAAGCCTGGGGAGTTGACGGGGAGCCGGTAGCCTCAGTCAAAAATCCCTGAAAGAATCTTACGACACGACCACTGTCGTGTCCAGAGAACGCCTCTGTAAGCATATCGTGGCGCCTTCGGCCACTGTATGGGTCGGGATACTGGAGCCACTGCTTGAACTCGGCGGAGCGGTTGATGTCGCGCCAGTTCGGCACGGCGTCCTTCAGCGTGCCGTAGATGTCGTTGACCTGGGTCTTCTCGATGACCTGGCCGACGCCGTCGAGGCGGCCCTCGAGCTGACGCAGCCGATCGGCCAGCTGGTCGAACTCCGGCGCGAACTCCTCCTTGGCGCGCTTGCCCACCACCTGCAGGAAGTCGGACCCGTAGTCCCGCTCCTCGTCGTCGGTGATCAGCTTCGGCTTGCCGTAGCTCTTCGGCTCCGACTGCGGCTGCGGCTTGGTCTGCAGCGTGGTGAGGGTCTTCTCCATCGCCTGCAGCCGCTCGCTCAGCGCCTGGTTGGTCTTGGCCAGCGCCTCGGCGCGGCCGGCCATCGAGCGCGCCCGCTGCTCCCAGCTATCCTGCGGCACATCCCCCGCCGGGGCCGAGGTCTCGGAACCGGCCGGCGGGGGCGTACCTTCTGGCGAACCCTCGGGCTCGCTCAGGAGCTTGATGTCGGCGCGCAGCTGGTCGGCCTCGGCCATCTGCCGGCGGAGCTGCTCGGGCAGCTTCGGCTCGTGCTGGCTAGGTGAAGGTTGAACGTTCGGTTCGTCGGCCATCTGGTCTTCCCTGGGGTCTTGTCATCTTGTCGTAGAGCTGTGGCGCATCGGCAATGACGGCGGCAAGCTCGTGCGCCATCAGCGCCATGCCCTGGCCGCGCTGCAGCAGCTCGGGCGCGCACTTCAGCATCTCGCCGTTCATCGCCGCGGCATATTCCTGGAACGCCCCGACGAACCCGGTCCACGCCGCCGGCGCCTCGCCGCGCAGCATCATCGCCGCGCGCACCAGGCCACTGCTGTCGACAGCCATCAGGTCTTCTTGACCTTGGAGCCCGACGCCGCCTGGACGATGTTCTTGCCCGTCTTGGCGTAGTCGTTGATCGTCGGGCGGGTCAGCTTGCCACCGGCGAGTTTCGCCACCTCGGCGTTGCCGAGGCGCTCGTTCTGGCGAGTGAATCCGCTAGCCATGGCTCACGCCTTCTTGACCGGCTTGACGCCCTCGAACTTGTGCATCTTGCCAGAGGGGCCGCCGGTTGGGAACTTCTTGCCAGCGTTCTTCGCCTGCACGTCGGACACGCCGGGCTTCTGATCGCCGACGCCCTTGAAGCCGTGCATCTGGCCGGAGCCACCTGGCTTGAGCGCAAACTTGCCAGCGTCCAGGCTCTTCGCCTTGTTTTTGATGCTCGTCGTCTTTGCCATTTCTTCCTCCTATGCAGGCCCTTGGGCCGGGTTTGGCATCTTCGGTCCGGTCGGTCCAGGCTTGCCAGCGCCCATCGGCCCGACCACGTTGGTCTGCGGTCCCTGAGGTGCACCGGGTGCGCCTGGTGCGGCCGCCGGGCCCCCGGGAGGAGCTGGAGGAGCACCTGGTCCGCCTGGCGCACCCGGGCCACCGGGGGCAGGGGGTGCGCCCCCAGGTCCGCCGCCTTGAGACATCTGCGCCTCGATCTCTTCGTCGGGCGGCACGATGTCGTCACCCGGCAAGCCGATCCCCTCCGACACCGAGCGCAGCACGGTGGCGCGGCCGCGGATGCCGGTAATCTGCATGTCGATCGGATTGGCGGTGATCTGCAGGAATTCGAGCTGGCGCTGGCGCTGCGTCTCGCGCTGCATGGCGACGTTGACGCCGAGCACGACGATCGACTCGTCGCCGCGCAGCATGCCGGTGGTGTCGGTCAGCATGATCAGGTCGTAGAGCTCGCTGACCGCCGGCTCGATCATGTCGTTGTCGATGTTGGCCGCGACCGTCTGGAGGATTTTGGCTGCGTTGCCCATGAGCATAGCAAGGCCGCTAGCAGTGCGGCCCGCGCCACCTGTCCGTTCGGACCCGGTGATGTAGCGGGGAATCGAGCTAAGCTCGTCGGCGATCTGGGTAAATTTCTCGTAAACCCCGAGTAGCTCTTGCGCATTAGAGTTGGGCTGGAAGAATCGTACAGGCTCTTGATTGTTGTTTCCAAGAGGGTCCGTAACGGTGTGCCAACGCTTCCATGGATACAGGTCGTCTCCGTTCTCATTGTCAGCAATTCGATCGTCGTTGATGACGACCTGAGGTCCTGAAGCAATCGACATGTTGTTGACGAGCGAGCGGAGCGCGGCATTGGTGGCGTCCTGGATGTCGTAGAGGATATCCGGCAGCGCGTTGCCGACGACTGTGCCCGGCACCTTCTCGAAGCTCGTCACGTAGTAGGGCGGCCGCTTCCTGAGCGACGGGCTGAGCTGCACCTTGATGATGTAGCGGCCGATTTTGTAGGCGTCGACGAAGTAGTCGCGCTCGGTGTCGGGTATGCGGTCGGCCCCGAAGCCATGGTCGCGCAGCATCGAGCCCTGCACGTAGCCATGGTATTCCAGCATGTCGATCGTGCCGGACTGGTTCATGCGCGGGTCTTCGCGCGACTCCATGGTGGCGCGCGGCGTCTCGGTGGTCGACGCCTGGCCCTCGACATAGCCGGACTGGCCATACCATTTCAGCACTTCGCGGATGGCGTCGGAGTTGTAGCCAGGCAGATCGAGCAGCTGGTTGAGATCGGAGCGTACGACACGTGTGCGCTCGACGACGGCAGCGTCGCGGATGTCGGAGACGCCGGGCGTCCACCACACGTCGAACGGGCTGACGCGGTTCCAGAACATCTGTGGCTTGTTGATAATCTTGGCGGCGCCGTTGACCCAGGTGACCTGCGGCGTAATGCGCACCACCGGCCCCTTCAAGCATGCGAACGGGAACAGCGGCAGGTCGACCAGGATCGCGGCAAGCGCCTCGTAGAACTGGCCCTCCACCAGGATATCATCCAGCTTGGAGAACGACTGGTCGGCCTCCTGGCGGGCCCGCTTGATCGCCGCGCGCTTGCCGGCCTGGATCAGCGCCAGCTGCCGCTGGCGGAATTCGGCGTCCTCGTACTGCATGCCGACCTGCTGCATCGTCGCCTTCTCGGCGTCGATCAGCTGGTTGATCGCCTGCATCATGTCTTCGGGCAGCGTCGGATCGGGCGTCGCCTGCAGACCCCATGGCTTCTCGGCGTTGAGGTAGACGTCGCGGAGAAGGGACGTGGCGCCGCGGCACTTGGTGGCGGTCAGCCGCGCGTAGATTTCGGAGCCGCCGAACTTGCGTATCTCCTGCATCTTCTGCGAATCGTACTGGCCGTTGAAGGTCCTCAGCGCCGCCACCAGGCGATCGGACCAGCCGGAAGACCCATCCCGGTGCCGAACCATGGTGTTGAACTGGTTGTCGATGAAGGCCACCAGCGAGGAGGAAATGCGGGATTCGTCCCGCTGCCGGTCCTCGGCCGCTACGCGCTCCGCGTTGACGCGGGCTTCATCCTGAGCAAGTGAGTCGGGTGACACGACCCGAAGAACAGGCATATTCAGTTTTCCCCGGAGTTTTCGACAGTTACGCCAGGAGCCGCGAAATGACAACAGAGCCCGCCACCGTATTCGCCGTAGACCTGGCCAGCCTGGCGCGCGAGATCGCCATGGACATCTTCCCCACCGAGCAGGTGCTGGCGATCCACCAGCTCGACGACGCCGAGTGGCAGCGCATCGCCGTCAACCCGAAGTTCCAGGACATGCTGGCGTCGATGACGCGGGAGTGGCAGAGTGCAGCGAATACACGTGATCGGGTTAGGGCGAAGGCGGCAACCGGGCTCGAGGCAATGCTGGAAGTCTACATCCGCGAGATCGGCGACGAGACCATCCCGCTGACCCAGCGGGTCGAGGCCGGCAAGTTCCTGGCCCGGCTCGGCGAGCTCGACGGGTCCGACAAGATCGGCAGTGGTGGCGGCAACGGCGTGACCATCAACATCACCACCAGCCAGGACCGCCCGACGATCACGCTGACGGCGACGCGCGAGCCAGTGCTGGAGGACACCGAATGACCATGGGGCAAAAGCCGGGGCAGCAGAGCCGCCGATCAGCCAAAGAGACCCCGCCGGACGAGCAATCGGGCGAGACCAGCCCCATGGTCAACCACGACGAGCTGCGCGAGTGGATCGCCGCGTTCAGCGAGGAGGCGCTGCTGGCCGACGGGTTCGAGGACGCGATCATCGGCGTCGCCGAGCGCTGCTCGAAGCAGCCGCTGGTGGTCTACGATGCCGACAAGTGCATCGAAATCCTGATGCAGCGCGACGGCATGGAGCACGACGAGGCCGAGGAGTTCTTCCAGTTCAACACGCTCGGCGCCTGGATGGGCGAGAATACGCCGCTGTTCCTGTGGAAGTACGAGCCCGACACCGGGCCGTTCAAACTGGAGCCGGGGGCGTGATCACCGCCGGCAAGATGGTGATCGTCGATCTCGGCGACGTCAACGCGACGCACGGCTTCGCGCTGGGCTTCGAGGCCGGCGCCATGAGCCACTTCAGCGACATCGAGCTCATAGGCCACCACGCCATCTGGGCCGCCAACGCGACGATGATCGAGCTGATGGTGATGGACCGCGGCTTCGAGCTCGACGTCATCGACAGCTGCGAGGACAAGCTCCTGGTGCTGATCAGCAAGGCTGGCAAATGCCCGAAATAAACTACTCCGCGCCGCCGACCGTCGGGAACTTCATCGAGAGCGAAGCCTTCATGCGGGTGATCCTCGGGCCGGTCGGCTCGGGCAAGACCACCGGCTGCATTTTCGACATCCTCAAGCACTGCTGCCAGCAGGCCAAGGGACCGGACGGCATACGCCGCACGCGCTTCGCCATCGTGCGGCAGACGCTGCTGCAGCTGAAGATGACTGTTTTGCTCGACATACTCAGCTGGCTGAGGCCGATCGCCGAGTACAAGGTCTCCGAGCAGCTGGTGACGATCTCGTTCGGCGACGTCTACTCGCAGTGGTATCTGATCCCGCTCGAAGAGGAGGACGACCAGAAGCGGCTGCTGTCGATGCAGCTGACCGGCGCCTGGCTCAGTGAGGCGATCGAGATCAACGTCGGCCTGGTCGACGCGATCGCCGGCCGCTGCGGCCGCTACCCCTCGGCTGCCGAAGGCGGCTGCACCTGGTTCGGCCTGATCGCCGACACCAACACGCCGATCATCGGCAGCCCCTGGCACTCGATGCTGGAGCTCGACCGGCCGCCGGACTGGGCGGTGTTCCACCAGCCGGGCGGGCTGGAGCCCGACGCCGAAAACCTGGAGTGGCTGCTGCAGTCGCCGGAGACGCTCAAGCTGCCGGCCGACGACCCGCGCCGGCGGGCCCAGGGCCGGACCTACTACGAGCGGCTGGCGCGAGGCAAAAACCCCGACTGGATCGAGCGCTACGTCAACGCCAAATACGGCGAGGACCCGTCCGGCACCGCCGTCTACCGCGGCTCGTTCAAGCGTTCGTTTCATGTCGGGAAAGGTCTCAAGCCGGTCAACGGCTACCCGCTGCTGATCGGCCAGGATTTCGGCCGCAACCCCTGCTCGCTGATCTGCCAGGCCGACGCATTCGGGCGGCTAGCCGTCCTCGAAGAAGTCGTCGCTGAGGACATCGGCCTCGAGCTCCACGTCACCCGTTACCTCAAGCCGGTACTCTACTCGGAGCGCTACATGGGTCAGCGTTTCGCCGCCGTCGGCGACCCCAGTGGTATCTCGAAGGGTAACTTCCTGGAAGAAAACAGCTTCGACGTGCTTGTCCGCCTGGGCATTCCAGCGTTCCCGGCGCCGACCAACAACCTTGACCCCCGGATCAACGCGGTCGAGCAGCTGCTGCTCCAGCAGCGAGATGGAGGCCCAGCCATCCTGATTGATGAGGAACGGTGCCCGAGCCTGGTCCGCGCCATGCACGGGGCCTACCGCTTTGGCAAGACCAAGGCGGGCGAGACCAAACCAACCCCCGAGAAGAAACATCCCTGGTCCGACCTTTCCGACGATCTGCAATATGTCTGCCTCGCCATCAATTCCGGGCTGGTCAACCTGATCGCCAAACGCATCAGGCCGCGCACCGAGCGACGCCCGCAGTCCCGCGTCACCGCTGCCGGCTGGACCTGAGAAATCCATTCCAGATACCATCGGATCTCTAGAACAGCTTTCTCTAGGCGGGGACGGCCGTAAGCCTTTGGCAGGAGTGGGCCGTCCCCTACCCGACCAACAGGAGGTTAAGCCCAGGTCGGGGTTACGGCAGCAGCAGCCACAACAGGACTGCCGCCACGGTGATCACGAAGATGTTCTCCATCAGGTCGGCGTCTTGCTAGCGCTAGCAAGACCGCCGGCGCCGACGGACCTTGAGCGCCCTCCGTTGGTTGAATTATTCCTTGAATACCACAGCGCGGACGCCGGCGTCCTTGGCCTCGAGCAGCTTGCGCAGCGCCACAGTGCGCTCCGGGTTCTGCGGCAGGTTCTCGACGATCCATTCCGCCAATTGCCCGAACGGCTTCGACTTCTCCTGCAGCTCCGGCTTGAGGTGCTCCCAGGCGAAGAACTGCAGCATCCGGTCGGTCACTGGACCACCTCCCAGTCGGTCGCCAGCAGGTCGGTCTGGCTGGCGAGCCACGGCACGAACTCACCCTGCGCGGTGTTCATGACGATGAACGGCAGCAGATCGCCCTGCACGGTGCTGTTGATGGAGAAGGTGCCACCATCGGCCTGCACCAGCCACATGTTCTTGCCGTTCCACCCGGTGCGGGCGACGCGCTCGCCGGACTTGAGGTTGCGCAGCGCGGTCGAAAATTCCATCCCGTTTCCCCTGATCCGGTAGTGCCGCATCGGCGGCACGGCCTGTTTGTCGTCCGTCTCGTGCTCGTTGCCGCCCATCACGCCGCGGGCTTGGTGCGGCGCTGGCCGGTCCCGAGGTTGGAGCCGGGCCCGGTTATCCCCCTGACGTTCCTCGAGGGGTCGGCCC
>Ga0247783_1000410_pt1 | contig 13260 bp, 9 predicted proteins | sample UWRJL064202C5_FD_179911 | JGI IMG/M metagenome (GOLD analysis project Ga0247783, IMG submission 179911) | Plant litter microbial communities from Arlington Agricultural Research Station in Wisconsin, United States - UWRJ-L064-202C-5 | ecosystem: Environmental > Terrestrial > Plant litter >...
GACGACGACGAAGATTCACGCTTCCTGCTGCAGACAGCGTTGGAACGAGCTGGCGCCTGGGTGCGAGTCGCGGACTCGGCAGCCAACGCGTACAGCTTTCTCCAGCGACAGCGGGTCGATGTCGTCATCAGCGACATCGGCATGCCCGAAGAAGATGGCATCTCGCTGATGCGCCGCTTGCGAGCGTTGCCGATACACCAGGGCCTACCGGCGGTGGCCCTGACCGCCTACGCGCGCAGCGAGGACGTGACACGCGCGCTCGATGCCGGTTTTCAGCGTCACGTAGCCAAACCCGCCAATATCGCCGAGCTGGTCCGAATGGTCGCGGAGCTGGTCGAAAGCGTCGGCCCGCACGGCGACTAGCTCACTTTCGGATTTGCACCCGCTTGCCGTCGACCATGTCTGCGCTGGACAGCTTGACCACACGCGCGTCGGCGGTTAGCCCGCTCGAAATCTGCACCGTGGCGCCGGTATCACGCTCGAGCACGACCGGCACCAGACGGAGCGTGTCGGTCGCATCGACCAACGCCACGCGCAGGCCCTTGGCGTCGTTCAGCAGCGCCGTGGCGGGCACCTCGAACACCCGGTGCGAGGAAGGCAAGGTCAGCGCTACCTCTGCATACATGCCGGCCAGCAGCTCGTTCTTGGGATTCGGCACGCGCACCTCGACCAACATCGTGCGCGTGTTTTGATCGAGCGCACCGCTGGAGCGCGCGACCTTGCCATCGAACACCCTGCCCGGGTACTCGCGGGTGCTGACCTTCGCCAACAGGTCATTCTTGATCGCGGCGGCGGCGTCCTGCGGGACCTGAACGAAGACGCGTACCGGGTCGAGGATCGCCACCTTGAACAGCGGCGTCGCGTTCCCGGAGCTGACCAACGAGCCGCGCTCGACGTTGCGCGCCGTGACCGTGCCGGCAAACGGCGCGAGCACATGCGCGAACGACTTGAGCTGCAGCAAGCGACGGATGTTCGCGGCTTGTACCGCGACGCCGGACTTTGCAACCTTCACGCTGGCCGAGTCGACCACCGACTGCGCTTGGGTCTTGTCCAGATCTTGCTGGCTGGCCACGCCCGCGGGGACGAGTTGCTTGAAGCGCTCCAGATTCGCTTCCGAAAAATCGCGATTCGCGTCGGCCTGGGTCACGCCCGCCGTCGCCTGAGCCAACTGCGCGCGCGCTTGATCGAGCTCCTGATCCAGTTCCGGGGTTTCGATTTCGGCCATGGTTTGGCCGTCTTTCACCTTGTCCCCGATGTCCACCAGCCATTTGGCGATGTAGCCGTTGGCGCGCGGGTAGATCGCCGTCTCTTCCAACGCTCGCACACTGCCGCTCAGCACGATTGCGTGGTCGCTGTTGCTGACCGTCGGCTTGATCACCTCGACGGCGGGGGCGAGCTCCGCCTCGGCGCGCGCGCCTTCGGCGAGCTCGGCCCGTTCGCGGTGCCGGGGCAGGTAGCCGAATAGAAATGCCCCGGCCAGCACGACGAGCACCAGCGCGCCGAGCGTGAACACTCGACTACGGCTGAGAGATGCTGGCTCGGGCAAATCAAATCCTAGATCATCCGTCGCCGGATGCACGGACTCTTGCAGTCTGGTCTCGATCTTGCTGTCCATCGCAAGCCTCGGCGAGTGTTCGGGCGAAGTCACAGATCCTCCAACAGCGGGTCAGTCGTGGGTGCCTTGCGGCGCAGCGCGCTGTACATCACAGGCACGAAAAATAGCGTGGTCAGAGTAGCCAGCAACAAGCCGCCGATCACTGCTCGGCCGAGCGGCGCGTTCTGTTCGCCACCCTCCCCGAGCCCGAGCGACATCGGCAGCATGCCGATGATCATGGCCATGGCCGTCATCAGCACCGGGCGTAGCCGAGTCATACCGGCTGCCAGCGCCGCGTGCTTGGCATCGCGGCCAACTTTGCGTTGCTCGTTGGCGAAGGTAACGACCAAAATACTGTTGGCGGTCGCCACACCGACGCACATGATCGAGCCCATCAACGCGGGCACGCTCAGCGTCGTACGCGACAAGAACAAGAGCCAGACGATGCCAGCGATCGCGCCCGGCAAGGCCATCAAGATCACCAGCGGGTCGAGCCAGGACTGAAAGTTGACCACCATCAACAAGTACACGAGCACGACGGAAAAGATCAGCCCGTAGCCGAGCCCCGTGAAAGAGGACTCCATGCTCTCGACTTGACCCTTGATCTTGATCGTCGTGCCACGCGGAAGACTCGGCCGGATTCGGTCGACGATCTTGGAGATGGCGGTGGACACGGAACCAAGGTCGGTACCGTCGACGTTGGCCTGAACGTCGAAGGTCCGGGCCGCGTTGTAGTGGGTGATGTTGGCGGGCGCCACGGAGCGAGAGATCGACGCCACGTTCGACAGCAGCTGCGGGCCGAAACCGCTCGGCGTCGAGAGCGGCGTGCGCTCAACGGCGTCGAAGCTGTTGTTCTGATACTGCGGGGTTTGCACCGCGACCAGGTATTGCACACCGCGCTTGGCATCGAGCCAATAGCTCGGCGAAACTACCGAGCTCGAGGACAGCGAGACCAAGAGATCGCTCGCGACGTCCTTCTGGGTCATACCGGCCTGCGCGGCCATCGTGCGGTCCACGTCGATGCGGAGCTGTGGTTTGCTGACGACCTGCGCCAAGTGCACGTCGACGGCACCCGGTATCGTCTTCATCTCAGCCATGATTTGGCGCGCGACCTTGAGCGTGTCGTCTTCTTTGCCCGGCACGCCGATCAGCTGCACGTCGATCGGCGCGGCCAGGCCGAAGTTCAAGACCTGCGTCGAGATATCGGGGGCAAGGAAGAAGAACGTGGATTCCGGATATTCGTAGTGCAGCTTCGTGCGCAGCTTGCGTACGTATTCGGCTGTAGGTGCGTGGTCCTCTTTGAGCGCAATCATGATCTGCCCGTCGGAAGGCGAGATCAGCGCGCCCTCGCTCAAGGAAAGATTGAGGCCGCTGTTCGGGATGCCCAGGTTGTCGAGTAAAGTGGCGATCTCCGTGGGCGGGATCACGGTGCGAATCGTCTTTTCGATCTGCGCAAAGCGACGCTCGGTCTCCTCGATGCGTAGGCCGGGCGCGCCGCGCACGTGCAGCTTGATCAGGCCGGCGTCGACGCTGGGGAAAAAGTCCCGACCCAGCTGCGGCACCAGGATCAGCACGGTCGCCACGACGAAGCCGAGGAACGCAGTCACGAACGCCGCGCGGTGCTCCAGCGACCAGGCCAGCCAGCCGCCGTAGGCGGTACGCAGCCGCACGAAACCGCGCTCGAAGGCGGCGAAGAAGCGACCGGCCAAGCCCAGCGGGCCGTGATTTCCCTCGGTATGTTGTGCCGCCTCTTTTTCGAGCAGGAAGCGGACCAAGGTCGGCACCAAGGTACGCGACAGCAGGTACGAGGTTACCATCGCTAACACGACCGCCAGCGCCAGCGGCACGAACAGGGACTTGGCCGCGCCGGTGATGAACGTGACCGGCACGAACACGATGCAGATACAGAGCGTCGAGACCAAAGCCGGCAGCGCGATCTCCTGCGCGCCATCCACGATTGCGCGAATGAAGGGCTTTTTCTGGCCCATATTGCGATGAATGTTCTCGATCGCGACGGTCGCGTCGTCGACCAAGATGCCAACGGCGAGCGCCATGCCGCCGAGGGTCATCACGTTCAAGGTGTGGCCCAGCGCCCGCAAGACGATGATCGAAACCAAGATCGAGAGCGGGATCGAGACGACCACAATCAGCGTGCTTCGCCAGCTGCCGAGGAAGAGCAAGATCATCAGCGCCGTGAGCGCCGCCGCGATGGCCGCCTCTTTGACCACGCCGCTCACCGCCGCACGCACGAACACCGACTGGTCGAAGAGCAGTGAAGCCTTCAATTCCTTGGGCACCTTGGCCAAGGCTCCCGGCAGCGCCTCGCGAATGTGGCCCACCACGTCCAACGTGCTGGCACTGCCGTTCTTCAAGATCGACATCAGCACGGAGCGGCCGCCCGACACGTGAACCATGCTGGTTTGCGGCGCATAACCGTCGCGAACGTTGGCCACGTCCCGAATGTAAACCGTGGTGCCGTTCACCGTCTTGACCGGCAGGTCACCCAATTCACTGATCAACTCGGGGCTCGAATTGATCACGATCGGGTACTCTTCGACGCCCATTTTGGCGGTGCCCGTGGGCAGAATCACGTTCTGGAGGCCGAGCGCAGTGTTGACATCGCGCGGCGAGAGCCCCCAGGCGTACAGCCGCTGCGGGTCGATATCGACCATGATCTGGCGTTGCTTGCCGCCATAGGGATACGGCACCTGCGCGCCGGGCACGGTCACGATCTCCGCGCGAATGAAGTTCATGCCGTAGTCGAAGATCTGTTGCTCACTGAGTGAGCTGCTCTCCAACGCCACCTGCAAAATGGGGACGTTCGACGCACTATAGCGGATGATGAACGGCGGGGTCGCGCCTGGGGGCATGGCGCGAACCACGGCTTGCGAAACCGCGGTGACCTGCGCAGTCGCGCCGTCGATGTTCGCGCCGGGCTGGAAGAAGATCTTGATCACCGCGACGCCGCTCAGCGTCTGGCTCTCGACGTGCTCGATGTCGTTGACGGTGGTGGTGAGCACGCGCTCGTAGTTGGTGACGATGCGCTTCTCCATCTCCTCCGGCGGCAAGCCGCCGTAGTTCCAGATCACCGAGATCACCGGAATGTCGATGTCGGGGAAGATGTCGGTCGGCATCCGCAGGATGGTGAACACCCCGAGGATGACGATCAGCATCGACATCACGATGAACGTGTAGGGGCGCTGAAGCGCGACGCGAACGAGCCACATGGGGAAATGGGGCGTTTTCGTGCATCCCGAACGGTTTCAGGCTGCTCCGAGAAAGTGCCAGGGTTCCTCCTAGAGTCCGCGCCAACGATCGTCCAATCAATTGTTCCGTATCCTGTGATACCTTGAGAGTATCAATCGGGACAAAACGCGTTGAGAAACCGATGGAAATACGGCATTTACGCTACTTCGTGGCGGTCGCAGAGGAGCTTCACTTCGGCCGAGCCGCCCAGCGCTTACACATTCAGCAACCTCCCCTCAGCCGGCAGATCCAGGATCTGGAGTCCGAGCTCGGCTTTTCGCTGTTCGAGCGCTCACGGCGGCGAGTCGAACTAACTCCCGCGGGCACCGCATTGCTGGGCCGAGCGCGCCAAGTCTTCGACGCCTTGGAGGTGGCGATTCACGACGCACGCAGCGCGAGTGAGGGCGAGAGCGGCCGCCTGGTCGTCGGCTACCCATCGTCCCTCGCCTACAGCGGGTTGACCGAGCTACTACGGGCTTTCCGCACTCGCTTCCCCTCGGTCGAAATCTCCCTACGCGAGCTGCCACCAGCGGATCAAATCGACGGACTCAAAGCCGGCAGTTTGGACGTGGGCTTCGTGCGCACGTCGCCCGACGATCCGACTCTGGCGGCGGAATTGGTGCGTCGCGAAGCGCTCATGGCCGTGCTGCCCGACGATCATCGGCTCGTCAGCCAGCGCAGCATTCCCCTCAAAGCGCTGGCTCAAGAACCGTTCGTGATGTTCCCGCGCGCACGCGGCCCGGCGTTCTTCGACCAGCTGATGGCGCTCTGCGGTAAAGCCGGCTTCAGCCCGCGCATCGTGCAAGAAGCCCCGCAGCTCGACATCGTGAGCATGGTCGCGGCAGGCTTCGGCGTTTCAATCATGCCCTCGTCGATGCGCAACTTCCGTCGGCCAGGCTTGGTCTTTCGCGGCCTCGTAGGCGCCCCCCAAGTCGAACTACTGATCGTCTGGCGTCACCAAAATCTATCACCCGCGCTGCACAAGTTCGTCGACCTCGTGCGTGTGCTGGGCGTCGATCGCCGTCGCACCCGCCGTGCCCCCGAATGATCGTGGCTCGTTGGTTTTGATGGTCACGAGCCACGGCCTGCCGCACTCAGCCTTCGGCGTCCGAGTGCGGCACCCAGCGACGCCCAACTCCAGTCACGCTCTTCGTCCGGCATTTTGGCGTTTTGGCGGTTCGATCGGGGAGCGCCGCCGGGCCGAGACGGGTGCTTCCAAGAACGGATGAGTCCGGACTAGAGTGACCGGCCATGCCGCACACAGTTGTCAGCTCGGTCGCATTGCTTGGTTTGGTCACGTTGCTTGCAGCGTGCGACGACCCGCCCAAGCCCGCCGCCGCGGAGAAGCCCGCCGTTTCTGCGGCGCCGCCGCCCCCTGTAGCGTCCCCGCCGCGGCCGGAGCCATTGCCGCCCTCGCCACTCGTGACCGCCATACCGCCCAAGAAGCTATCCGAGTGCGCCAAGGGGCCGAACGCAGTGTTCGACCAACCGGGCCTCGAGGACGAGATCCGGAAGAAGCTGCAGAAGCCGGACGGAGCGATCACCATCGCCGATCTGGGCAAATTGCATTCGCTCAATCTGTCGCAGGCCAAGCGCACGGCGCGGCTCGACACGTGCACGCTCTCGCACCTGACCGCCGTGAAGGATCTGTTCCTGGCGCCCGGCGAATACGATGACTTGTCACCGCTGGCAGAGCTGAAAAATCTAGAATCGCTGAGCGCGGCGCATAGTCGGGTGAAGGATACGGCAACGCTGGCCAAGCTGAAGAAGCTCGACCGCTTGGATCTCGCGCACACTCAAGTCGCTGATTTGAGCACCATCGCCACGTTGACGAACCTGACCGAGCTGACCTTGGACGACACGCAAATCACCGATGTCACGCCGCTCGCGAAGCTGACGAAGCTCGAGAAGCTGGGCATCCAGCACACCCAGGTGAAAGACGCGACCCCGCTCAAGGCCCTGAAGAAGTTGAAGACGCTGTATGTCGCGGGTACGCCCGCCGACGAAGACGCGGTGACGCTCGCGGGCGTGCGCGGCAACGGCACCAAGGTGATCAATTAGGGCCTCTCTCAGGTGTGCAAGCCGCACTCGCGCTTGGTGGCTTCTTCCCACCACCAACGGCCGGCGCGCTCATGCTCGCCGGGCCGCGGCACGCGCGTGCACGGTTCGCAGCCGATCGAGACGAAGCCTTGATCGTGAAGCGCGTTATACGGCACGTCATTGGCGCGGATGTAGCTCCACACCTTTTGTAGACTCCAGGCGGCGAGCGGATTGAGCTTCAGCAGCGGCTCTCCGCCGAGACCTTTGTGCGAATCGACCTGCAGCACTGCGACGTCCGTGCGCGTCGGGCTTTGATCGCGACGCTGGCCGGTGATCCAAGCGCGCTGTTTGGACAGCGCGCGGCGCATTGGCTCTAGCTTGCGGATCCCGCAGCACTCGCCGTGACCGTCGTCGTAGAAGCTAAACAGGCCTTTCTTCTCGACGAAGGCTTGCAGCGGCTCGGCCGCGGGCGACATCAGCTCGATCGCGACGCCGTAGTGGGTGCGCACCTTCTCGATGAAGCGGTAGGTTTCGGGATGTAGCCGCCCGGTATCGAGCGTGAACACCGAAAACGGCAAGCCGGTCTTCACGGCGATGTCGATCAAGGCCACGTCTTCTGCGCCGCTGAAGGCGATCGTCGCTTCACGGTTGAAGCGCTCGAGTAGCCAGCGAATCGTGCGCTCCGGCGGGGCTTTGTCGAATTCGAGCGCGAGCTGCGAGATTTCGTGTGCGCTGAGCGCGGCGGCCAGAGCGGGCGGCGCGCTCGCCGCGGCCGCAGTGCCCCCAGCAAGTGCTTCTTTGATGAATTGCAGCGTGCTCGTGTACACGCGCGCTTCGCCCGTGTCGTCTCGCACGACGAAGAACGGCGCCAGCTCGATCTTGTACTCTACGGCTAGCTTCATGCCGGCCGATTCCGGATCGCCCTCGATCGCCCACAGCACTTCGTCGATCCGGTCCCACAAGCCACGGCTCTTGAGCAGCGTTTCGGCGTCGTTGCACTTCTTGCAGGGCTCGCCGCTCGTGAGTCGCTTCTTCACCATCGTGACGCGCATCGATTATCCGTTCTGGGTCGGGGGTAGCGGCTCGAACACCGGGATCTCCGCGGTACGCTCGACGCGGTCACGCGACCAAACATCGAGCTTTTGCAGATCTTCCCAGACCTGAAGCGCGGAGGTGTAACGGTACTGCTCCTGGCGGCGCAGCATCACGCTCACGACATCACCGATCGGCGTGCCGAGCGCTTCCGCCTTGGCGCGTGGCACGCCGTCTCGGATCTGAGCGATGATGCCGTCGTAACCGACGGTCGTGTCGATCGGGTAGACGCCGGTGTGCATCTGATAAATTAGCAGGCCGAGTTGATACAAATCACTCTGCTTGGTCGAGTAACCGCCGGCCGCGACCTCCGGCGACATCAAGCGATGCTGCACGATCGAAGGTTTGGCGCCGCCGTAGCCATAGAGCTCTTGCGCAATGCCAAGATCGCTGAGCTTGGCCGTCAAGCGCTCGCCTTGCACCACGAGCACGTTGCCCGCGTGTAAATCGTTGTGCACGAACTCGTTGTCCGCCAGGTATTGCACGGCGAAAAGTAACTGCCGGGCCATGTCGACCACGAGCCGATCGGTGAACGGCGCTTGCAGCATCTCGTCGAGACTGTGGTCGCAGCGCTCCAGTACTAGGTAGAACAGCCCAGAGGCCTCGAAGTAATCGTGCACGTACACGATGTTCGGGTGGCGCAAGCGATACAGCCGCTCGGCTTCCTTCAGCCACTCGGCACGCACCTCTTCGTACGGGCGGTTGCCGGGCAGGAACACCTTCAGGGCGAAGGATTGATCGAACGGCCCCAAGCAATCGAAGACGGCTCCGAACGCGCCGCTTCCCAGGCGCTGGCCAAGCAGGTAACTCGGGCCACGGGGCGAGCGGACGGCGCCACCGCTGACCGGAACGGCTGCAAGGGGGCCTGAAAGGGGGGTGCTCATCGGCTGCGGGCTAGTTTGGGGACGACCGGCGCGTTTCTGCCATAGGTTTCCGATATTCTCGAGGAATATACCGTCCCCAAGCTGCATACCCCGAAGGCGAGCAGCCCGGGTCGGCGATTTCGCGGGCAATCGGGGTTGCATGGCTGCGCAAGGTCGGCTAATTGACCCGCCCACATGTCGAACCGTGCACTCTGGAACGTCCGTCGCCGCCACGAATGGCTCACCACTCCCCTCAAAGCCAAGCGCCCGAAACTACGCGCGCGCAATCGCGTCGGTCTCGAAGCAGCACTGGCTCGCAAGGCGTCGGCCAGCGGTGCCGGCACTGACACCGCGCAATCCTGAGCTGCCTCCGGCTCGAGCCGGAATTTGGCCCGAGCGTCGGGCAACTGTTAGCAGATCGCGCATGCGACTCGGCGTCGTGTGCGCGTCATTGCTTTTGTGGGCTTCGGTTTCCGCCATGGGCTGCCTAGGCCGCGGCCAAGATGCGCACGAACCAGGGGATCGGCTGGGCACCTTCCACGCGACGGGCACGCTGCTCAGCGACAGCTGCCAAGCGTCCGTGTTGGGCGTGAGCAGTGATTGGCAGTTCGACGTCAAGCTCTCGCGCGCGAGCCACACGTTGTACTGGCTGAACGGCGCAGAGGCGATCCCTGGGACGATCGCCAGCGACGGCGTGTCGTTCGGCTTCCAGAGTGGCGTCGAGGTGCCGCTGGAACCTGCGCGCGGCGTGCAGCCGGGTTGCGTGATTCAACGTACGGATGACGCACGTGGTGAGCTCAGCTCCAGCAGCACCACGGACGTCCCGCGCTTCTCGGCCCAGATGAGCTTCAGCTACGCGGTGAAGAGCGGCAGTGAGTGCGCGGGCTTCGTCGGCGTCGAAGGCGGCTTTGCCGATCTTCCTTGCAAGGTCTCCTACTCACTCAGCGCCAAGCGCACGGCGCTGCCTGCAAAGCTGGACTGACTCGACTGACGGACCGCCTTGCACCGCCCGCGCCATCGCGCAAGCGAAAGCGTTCGAACGGCCCCCCAAGACTGGCCGGCGAGCCGCGTCGGAAGCGTCACGGAAACCGGGGGCAGAACACGATAAAAACGCGACAAAACGCGAAGAAATTCCTGGAAGGCCTGGCGGGGCCGTGCTAGTTTTTTAACCAACGTGCAGGCTGGAATCATCGTTCCCGGGCTTGTCCGGTGGAGGAGCACCCCCGCGCCTGCACTCTTGGGTCGAGACCGCTTCCGTCGTCGGAATGGTCTCCTTTCGGAAGCGCCCACCCCCGCAGCTTACCGAGCGATTGAGCCTTTGGCTTCGGTTGCTCGACAGGCAGCGCCGCGGGCGTCCGGCCACGGCCGGAGGAGGACAGGCATGATTAGTAGTTGTACCTTTATCCCGGAGGTGGACCCTCGAGGTTAGCCGAGCGAGGTCGGTCCCGCTGCTTGCGGCGTGGCCAGGGCCTTGTCATCTACGGCTAGGTACCGTCTGAGACCGCGCGTCGATCGCGTAGTCACGCAGTGCCGCCGCCCCTCACCCCCTCCGGGATTCTGGGGCTACGACCACCCCGGGTGATCCAACGGATTACCCGGGGTGTTTTTTATTTTGCGCCCGTACCCCTCCTGACAACGGGAACCTACTGGTGTAGACCCTCCCCCGTGATGACCCTGCTTTCGACGCTCAGCGCGTCGCTGGACCACTTTTCGCTGTTCGCCCCCGGCCAAGACTTCTTCTGGCAAAACGCGATCTTCGACAAGTCCCGCTGGGAACCGTTTACCAAGGGCACGCGGATCTTCCTGACGATCGCGACCGCGTTGCTACTGATGTACGAGATGCGCGCCGCGCGCCTGCGTGAACGCATCTCGAAGAAGACGAAACGCTGGGTGGCAATTACGCTGACGGTAGTCGCGTTCTTCACCTACTTCGACTTCTTCAATCCGAACGTTCGCTACAGCGAGTACTACCACCGTCACGAGTTCTATCACTATTACCTCGGCTCCAAATACTTCAAGGAGATCGGTTACACCGAGCTCTACGAGTGCACGGCCGTCGCTGAAGTCGAGCTCGGTCGCGGCGCGCAGGTCGCCAAACGCGACCTGCGTGATCTGCACGTGAACTTGATCAAGCCGATGAAGGACACGTACGTCCTGGATCACCCGGAGAAGTGCAAGGACAAGTTCACCACCGCACGCTGGGAGTCCTGGAAGAAGGACGTCGACTGGTTTTATCACTCGTCCGTCGGTAGCTACTGGGACAACATGCAGAAGGACCACGGCTACAATCCGCCGCCGGTCTGGGGCATGACGGGCAAGCTGTTCGCGAGCCTCGCGCCCGCGGGGGACACCTTCTTCAAGCTATTGTCGATGATCGACGTGGCCTTCCACGCTGGCGTCGTGCTGCTCTTCTATTGGGCTTTCGGCTTCCGAATCATGGCCATTGCCACGGTCTTTTGGGGCTGCAACGCACCGGCAAACTTCTATTGGACGGGCGGCGCATTCCTACGCCAAGACTGGCTCTTCCTGCTGGTGGCCGCCGTGTGTTGTGCTCGCAAGCGGAAGTTCGGGCTCGCGGGCGCAGCGCTGACCTGGTCGTCCTTGCTGCGAGTGTTCCCGGTCATCTTCTTCGGTGGCTGGGGGATCATGGTCCTGTTCGAGATCATTCGCCGGGTCCGCTTCGGCACCACCGGTGAAGTTCAAGCTGCGACGGGCAAGCTGTCGATCAAGCGCGAGCCCGGGCTACTCGGCTACCTTCAACCGGCCCATCGCCGTTTGCTCGCTGGCGTGCTGATTGCCGCTGGCGTGCTGATCCCCGCGAGCATCGTCGTCTGCGGCGCTGACTCCTACAAACAGTTCTTCGGTCACACGATCAAGGTCCACGGCACGACCCCGCTGACCAACACCATGGGGCTCGAGACCATGCTCGAGCACACGTGGAGCAACCGCATGCGCTTCATGCGTGACGACAACATGGATGATCCGTTCAAGGGCTGGAAAGAGGGCCGCCTCTCCCGCTTCAAGCAGGTCAAGCCCCTGTTCCTGTTGATCATCGCGGGCGTCTTTGGCTGGACCGCTTGGGCGCTGCGCCGCACGCGTCTCTTGTGGGTGGGGCTCGCGCTCAGCGTGTGCCTGGTCATCTCGATGACCAACCTGACTTGCTATTATTATTCGCTGTTCCTGGCTGCACCTGCCTTGGTCAAGGTGCGCCCAGCGCTCGGGCCTCCGCTGATCATGACCAGCGGCATCAGCACGATCCTGCTCTATGCCCCGAGCGGGTTCTATTGGGTCGACGACCGCTTCGTCGCCCAAGCGTGGCTGTTCTTCGCGCTCAGTCTGATGTTCCTCTACGCCTACTCGCGCCCGTTCAGCGTCGCGCGACTCAAAGCCTGGTGGGACGGCAAGCGCGAGCCGAAATCACCGCGCGCGCTGCCGCCGCCAGCTCCGGCGCCTGCCGCGGAGTGAAACGCAGCTAGAGCCAGTCCTAAGACGTTTAGGACTGGGCTCTAAAGCCGAATCCGGGAACGGAACTCGACCGTTCCCGGCACTGGCACCTTGAAGCGGTACAGCGTGCCGTCGTCGGGTACGCTGCCCTGCCAGCCACCGCCCGCCGTCGTTACGTACAGCGTGTCGAGCTCGGGGCCACCGAAGGCGGCAGAGGAGACGCGACTGACCGGCAGCTCTGCGCGTTCGATCACCTCACCCTGGGCGTTCAGGTGAAGCACCGCCGAACCATCCCAGCGCGCGCTCCAGACATGACCCAGCCGATCGACGGCCATCCCGTCAGGGATGCCTTGTTCCCGCGCCGCGTGATGAAATACCCGCCGATTCTCCAGCGCGCCCGTCTCGCGTTGGTAGTCAGCCACGTAGATCTGGTAGGTCGTGCTACTCGTCCAATAGAACTGCCGTAAATCCGGGCTGAAGCCCATGCCGTTCGCGATCCCCGTGCCCCGCCACACGGTCTCGACCGAGCCATCCAGATCGACGCGAAAGAGCCCGCCGCTCTGATCGGTCTTGCCGATGGTGCCCGCAAATACGCGCCCCTCGGGGTCCGCGATCACGTCGTTGAAGCGAACCATCTGGCTGTCGATCTGCTCGGCGATCACGCGCCGCTTGCCGTGCTTCTCGAGCTGCGCGATCCGGTCCACCTCGAACAAAAGCAGCGAGCCGTCAGCCTGAAAGGTAAAGCCTCCGATCTTGTCCGAGCCACGATGAAAGCACTCGTGCGCGAGGGTTTCGTGTTCCACGCGAAACAGGCGTGCGCTGTCGATGTCGACCCAGTACAAGCGCCCTTCGCGTTCATCCCAGAGTGGGTTTTCGCCCACCTGACACTGGTAGTTTGCGACTGCTTCGACGCTGAACATGCGCGGATCCGCGCTAGAGCAGATTGCGCACGCGCGCGATCACTTCCGCGACCCCGTCGGG
>Ga0247783_1000411_pt1 | contig 13237 bp, 11 predicted proteins | sample UWRJL064202C5_FD_179911 | JGI IMG/M metagenome (GOLD analysis project Ga0247783, IMG submission 179911) | Plant litter microbial communities from Arlington Agricultural Research Station in Wisconsin, United States - UWRJ-L064-202C-5 | ecosystem: Environmental > Terrestrial > Plant litter >...
CAAGTCTTGGCCGGCACCTTGAAGCCCTCGAAGCCCTCGAAGCCCTCGAGCCGCTCGAGTCGCAAGCCAGCGGTCCTGCCTACGAGCAAGCGACGGAAAGCGGCTTAGTTAGCGCCGCTTCACGCGACTGTAGCCGCCCAGGTCGGGGCGGCTGATGTACAGCCACAGCGTCTGGGTCCAGGAGCGGTGGCTGTACAGCGAGTCGTAATACTCGGGCGCGAGCGCGCGTAGCTCGGAAAGCCGTGAGCCCGCGATGTAGGGGAAGTCGTGGTGCTCGTTGTGGTAGCCGACGTTGAATGTCAGTCGGTTCAACGGGCCGTAGTACGAGTATGTCTCCTGCCCGGCGCGAAACACGTAATGCTCGGAGATATAGTGGCCCGCGACCGGGTGAAGACCCATCACGATCAGCGCACTGATGGGCAGGTAGGCCAGCGCCTTGCCCCCCCAGAAATGTAGGATCAGCAGGTTGAAGGCGAGCTGCAGCAAGAGATTGCCGAATTCGGCGGCGGTCGGCCGCTTGGGATGCACGAACAAGGGTCGCAGCGCGTAGGCGAACCCCTGCCCCGCCACCCACAACAGCTTGAGCGGGGCTCGGAACGGCCCGCTCAGGACACGCCCCTCGAGCTCGGTCGGCAGGTCGGTATCGATGCCTGCTTGGCCCTGATGCACGTGGTGCAGCAAGTGGTAGTAGCGGAAGGTTTCCGCGACGGGCACGCCCACCGGTAGGTTGATGAACACCGCGAACAGCCGGTTCTGCCAGGGTTTTTGAAAGCCGAGGTTGTGACTCAACTCGTGGATCGCGAGTAAGAGTGCCTGATTGATCACTCCGCCAATGAGATAGGCGACCGCCACCAGCAGCCACCAAGGCGCGTCGCGCAGCAGGTAGGCACTCGAAAGCTGCAGCAGAACCAACGCGGTGCAGATGTATTTCGTGCGCGGGCACGGCCCGTACAGCCTCTTGATCTGCGGATATTTCTCGAGCATCTCGCGCCGCCGCGCCGCGTGTGGCTCGCGCTCGCTCGACCAAACGAAGCCGAGAACGCTGTCCGGCGCCGGTCGCGCCTCGGAGAGTGTGGGTCCTGACACGGCAGCGATTGTTCAGCATCCGCGGCTCGCCGTCGATGGCTCGCGCGTCGAATCACTCGGTGCCAGAAAGAATGCTCTAGTAAATGCCCGAAAACAGTGGGCATCTTGCGGGGTCGGAGCAAGGAGCCGCGCCGTGATTGAACCGACCCTGCCGGAACTGGCGAGCGCGACGAACATCGCCTGGACGCTGCTGTGCGGCTTCTTGGTAATGTTCATGCAGGCGGGCTTCGCGCTGGTCGAAACCGGACTGTGCCGGAAGAAGAACGCCGCGCACGTGATGGCGATGAACTTTCTGGTCTACAGCATCGGCATTCTCGGCTTCTGGGCGCTGGGGTTTGGCTTCCAGATGGGCGGTGTGGGAGCGCTGACGACCCTCGGTGGCGATGCCACGCTGTCTCACGAATTCGTGATCGACGTCGGCGGTAAACCGTTCGGGCTATTCGGCATGCAGGGCTTCTTCCTCACGTTCGCCAACTTCACGCCGGCCGTCGCGACGCTGTTCTTGTTCCAGATGGTGTTCATGGACACCAGCGCGACGATCCCGACGGGTGCGCTCGCCGAACGCTGGAAGTTCATCTCCTTCGTGCTCTTGAGCTTCGCCGTCGCTACCGTCATTTACCCGATCTATGCCAATTGGGTGTGGGGAGGCGGCTGGCTCTCCCAGCTCGGCACGAACTACCGGCTCGGTCACGGCCATGTCGATTTCGCAGGCAGCTCGGTCGTGCATTTGACGGGCGGTGTGATCTCGTTGGTCGGAGCCAAGTTGCTCGGCCCGCGCATCGGCAAGTACGACCGCTTCGGCAAAGCGCAGCCAATCCCCGGGCACAACATCCCGATGGCCCTGCTCGGCACGTTCATCCTCGCCTTCGGTTGGTTCGGCTTCAACGCCGGGTCCACCCTGGGCGCTACGGATACGCGCATCGCAATCGTGGCGGTGAACACCATGCTTGCCTCCGCGGCAGGCGCGTTCAGCGCCGCGCTGTTCGTCTGGATCCGCTATGGCAAGCCAGATCCGACCTGGCTGGCCAACGGCATGCTCGCCGGCCTCGTGGCGATCACCGCACCGTGCGCCTTCGTGGGCGCGCCCGCCGCGGTGTTGATCGGTGCCGTGGCCGGCGTGCTGGTGATCCTATCCGCGAATTTCGTCGAAAATACGCTCAAAATAGACGATCCGGTGGGCGCATCCAGCGTGCACGGCGCGTGCGGGATGTGGGGCGCACTGAGCGTGGGCCTGTTTGCCGATGGCAGCTACGGCGACGGGCTGAACGGCGTTGCCGGCAAAGTCAGCGGTGCCTTCTTCGGCAATTCTTCGCAGCTTTTCGCGCAGTGCATCGGCGTGCTCACGAACCTGCTGTACGTCGGCGCGATGACCGCGGGCGCTCTTTGGGTGAGCGACAAGTTGGTCGGCAATCGCGTCTCGGCAGAAGACGAAGTGGGCGGCCTGGACATCCCGGAAATGGGCGTCTTGGCTTATCCAGACGACACCAACAGCGGCGACGCTTGAGGCGCGGCGGTCCTCAGCGCCCCGACAGGAACGGCAAGCGCTGAAATAGCCATTCCGGCGTGCCCTTCACGATCGGCATCGTGACTCGCCAGAAGCTGGGCACGTACGCCTCTGGGACGCCCGCGTCCAATGCGCGCAAGATCGAGCGCGCCACCGATTTCGGCTTGCCGAACAAAGCGTGCTTCTCGTGCTCACGCGTCATCGGTGTATCCACCGGGCCGAGCTTCAGGGTCGTGACGCGCACTCCGGAAGCGTACAGGCGTGTGCGCAAGCCCTGCAGGTAAATGTTCAACGCACCCTTGGCGGCGCCGTACGTATAGTTGCGCGGGCGACCGCGATCGCCTGCGACGGAGGTGATTACGCCGAGCCTGCCAGACTTGGCCTGCTCCAAATGGTTGGCGATCGGGATCAGCAGCGACACGACGCTCGTGAAGTTCACGCGCAAGGTCTTTTCAGCGTCCGTGAAACTCCGCTCACTGGCCAGCTGATCGCCGAGATCGCCGTGCGCAATCAACACACTGTCGACCCGTCCGAGCGCGAGCACGGCTTCCTTCACGCAGCGCTCGTTTTGCTCGAGCTCGGCGAAATCAGCCGTTTGCGTGGTGACCTCGGCCCGAGCGCAACGCCGCGCCACTTCGCTCAGCTTTTCCGAATTGCGAGCGACCAAATGCAGGCGATCACCGCGTGCCGCGCACAACACGGCCACTTCGGCGGCGACGGCCGATGTCGCACCGAAGATCAACACATGCCGAACGCTGGTCGCTGTTGCCGTCATCAGAAACCAATCTTACGCATCACGAAGCGAGGCAAATTACGAATCACGAGCATCACCAAGGCCCAGATCCCGGGCGTATATAGGACCGGCTTTTTCTTGTCCATGGCGCGCAGCACGTCGCGGGCGACCTGCTCGGGTTCACCTGCAAATGGCGGTGGCTTGAGCCCCGCGGTCATGCCGGTCTTTACGAAGCCCGGCTTCACGCACAGCACGTTCAGCCCGGCCTCGTGGTATTTATGATCGAGCGCCTCCAAGTACACCGAGAGCCCCGCCTTGGCGGAGCCATAAATGGCCACGGGCTTCCGTCCGCGATCGCCGGCCACCGACGAAAATACCGCCAAGCGCCCGCCGCCGCGCAAAAGCAGCCGTTTGCGCACGTGTTCGCAAAACACCAACGTGTTCGCATAATCCAGGGTCACGAGCTGGCGCGTCAGCTCAATGTCTGCTTCGAGCGCCTCTTGGGTGGCGAACATCGCGGCGGTCACCACCACGGTGTCGAAGTTGCCTAGCGCTGCATCCGCGGCGTCGAGCGCGGCGGCGAAGCCCTCGGGGGCAGCCAGATCGCACAGGGCGAAGCCCACCGCCGCGCCCGCCGGATGATGCGCCTTCAAATCAGCGGCGCTGCGCTCGAGCTCCACTTGCTCGTTGCCCAGCAGGAAGACCGCGTCTCCGCGTTCGACCAGGCGGCGCGCGATAGCGCGCCCCATACCACTTGTGCCACCAAAAACGATTGCTTTCATACGGCGTCCGACGCGGGACGCTATGCCGGAACCCCCCTACCCGGCAAGCCGTCAATTGCTTGGGCGCGGGCCCGCAAGCCGCACTGCCGGTGTCCAGGCGCGCTTGCCATCTGGAAGTTCGACGCGCGCGCGCACGTAGCCCTCGTCGCCGCGCAAGACGTAGATCGCCGGGCCATCACTCGGCATGGTGTGACGCGCAAGCTCGCGGCCTCCGGTACCGATGAACACCACACTGGCACGCGCCTGAACCGGTTCGACCTCGTATTGTCGATCGCGCACGGCGATGCGCCGTAACTCGACGCCAGTCGACGCATAGAGCTGCCCCTGCGCCATGGCCGAGCAGATTGCAGTGCTGTCCGTCACGTCGCCAAAGGTGGAAATCCAAGCCCGGCCCGGCGTGGCCGGGGGATCGCTCGAGAAGTCGATGTGATGTTCGTCATCGACGCCGACGCCCATGAAATCTGCGCCCGCCGCGAGCGCGATGTCCCACAGTGCCTCGTGCGAGGGATGATCGGCGTCGCCCGCCGAGTGCACATACGGGTGGCCACTGGCGATTTCGAGCAGCGAAGCGTCTCGAGCATCCGTCACGTCCGCGGCCGTGAGTGCCCAATCGAAGTTCGGATGGTTGACCAACGCTACGCCCGCCTGGTGGCGCACGGCGCTGATGCCGTTGGAGAGCGCGGCAGCCGCACTGCCGAAGTTCCCGCCGGGGATCCGGGTCTTGATGCACAGCCCGTTGACGTGCACCTGACGTCCGCGGCCGGTCATCGTGATCTCTTCGCCCGAGATCAGCACGAAGCCGGGCTCCTGAAGCGAAGCGTAGCGCGTTGGACTCGACAACTTGTTGTGATCGGTCAGCGCTAGGAACTGGTAGCCGTGACTGCGATACCAGGCGATGGTCTGCTCCGGGCTGCTGCCGCCGTCGCTGAGCGTGGTGTGCGTATGCACATTCCCCTTTTGGAAGTGCGTCACGTCGAAGGCTCGCTCGAAGCGCGGCTGAACGGAAGCATTGGTGCCGCGAGTCGCTACGCGGAGCGCGCGTGCTTCGCCTTCCGCACCGAAGCCCAAGCCGCTGAGCAAACCCAGCGCACCGATCAGTGTCAAGGCGATTCCCCGACGATGCGACGACAGTGACATGTTGATCGAGCGACCGAGCACCAAGGACGGCCGCTCTGACCCACCACTATAGCGTGAGCGCCCGCCAGCCCCCAAAGCCAGCCATGCGAGGATCGGCCCCGGAGCGCCTTCAGGCGCGGCAGCCTGATTGGAACTCCCGGTCAATGCTGGAAAATATGCGGCCGCACGGCTTGCAGATCTCGCAAAAAAGCACTGCCGACCCCCGGATCCGCAGCAGTGACACTGGCGAAACAAAGGCCGGGAGAGTCTGGCTCGGTCGCGGCGTTTCGAGCGCCCCGGACACTTGGTCAGCCTGAACCGGGACGACTCGGTTCGCGACGGGCATCTGCCGGGACGACTCGGCGCTTTCAACCGGCGGAGTATCCACCGATCCCTGGAAGATGCAGCTCGTTAGCCCAGGCGTGGATTAGCCACGGCAGCCGTCGTCTCAGGCTGCGTGGTTTCCCGGAGCCGTCCTTGGACCGGCCTCCGACTCGAACACCCGCGCGGGCGCAGCTGCAGTCTAGGTGTCAGCGAGTCGCGGCAATCGCTCCAGAACGGCGCAGCAGTCTCCGCGTTTCGGCAATTCGCTATTTCATCACCTTCGATGCCACACGCAAGAACTCGTAGCTTGACTTAAAAGACTGGTACGTCCTGATCTAAATGTCTTGGGCGCTGTTCGATTCCGAAGCCGAAGCCTGTGCGAAATAATTCCGCAATGCTTGCTCCCGGATTCTCGCCTGCCTGAGCCCCTCACAAACTAGGCCACCGATGATTATTGCCCACCGAATCTCAGCCTGTCTCCTCGTGTTTGCCTCGACATTCAGTGCCTGTAGCAAGCCGTCGCCGCCCGCCGAAGGAAAGCCGGCTACGTCGGCCGCCACGGCCAGCGCGGCAGCCGCGGCCAGCGCATCGGCACCAGCGCCGACGGGCCCGCTGCTGAAGATCGCTTATAGCGACTGGCCCGGTTGGGTCGCTTGGGAAGTGGCCATTCAGAAGGGTTGGTTCAAGGAAGCCGGCGTGAACGTCGAGTTCAAGTGGTTCGACTACGTGCCGTCAATGGACGCATTCACGGCCAACAAGGTCGACGCCGTAGCGGTCACGAACGGCGACGCGCTGGTCACGGGCAGCGGCGGTGGCAAGAGCGTGTGCATCCTCGCCAACGACTACAGCGACGGCAACGACATGATCGTGGCCAAGCCCGGCATCAAATCGCTGAAGGACCTGAAGGGCAAGAAGATCGGCGTCGAGGTCGGCTTCGTCGACCACCTGCTCTTGCTCAATGGCCTCAAGGCCAACAAGATGACCGAGAAGGACGTGAAAGTCGTCAATGTAAAGACCGACGACACGCCCAACGCGCTCAAATCGGGCACGGTCGATGCGATCGGAGCTTGGCAGCCGAACAGCGGTGCGGCCCTCAAAGAGCTGCCTGGCTCTACCCCGATCTATACCAGCGCGGACGTGAAGGGCCTGATCTACGATCACCTGTGCGTGAGCCCCCGCAGCTTGGCGGAGAATCGCGCCGAATGGCTCAAAGTGGTGAAGGTTTGGTTCCGCGTGGCAGACTTCATCGCGGACCCCGCAAACCTCGACGAATCCGCCAAGATCATGAGCGCTCGAGTCGGGCTGACGCCGGATGTGTACAAGGGCCTGATGAAGGGCACGCACCTCTTGAACGCGGCCGAGAACATCAAGCACTACGCCAAGGGCGAAGGCTTCGAGTCGATTTACGGCTCGAGCAAGATCGTCGACGACTTCAACGTCAAAAACGGTGTGTACAAGATCCCACTCAAGGTCGAGGAGTACTTCGATTCGAGTTTGATCGAAGAGGCCGCCAAGGCCAAGTGACCGCGCTCGAAAGCTGGTAGCCGAGCAGCCGCTCACTCGGTTCCGTGCGCAGCACTCGGCAGGCATGGACCTGCCCACGAACTTAGTCTGGCGCCCTCGAGTCCCACCACTCGAGGGCACAGCTCTTTCTGTGACTGGAGCGCCAACTGAGAAGGTGACGCCCCGACGCCAAGCCCCAACCCCGGACCGGGAGCCAATTTCCCGAGGCGAAGTTTGGACAGGGGCAAACCGCAGCACTCTCAGTCACTGACTTTGCCAGTGCCAGGCAGAGCGGGAGCCGCGGGCGGCCCGTGTCGCGACTTCCTTCGGGTTTGTGCCTAGAACCAAGGTAGCCGCGCTGCCCATGCGCAATCCGCGCACTCTGGACCACAAAACCGCAAACTGAATATTTCGCGGGTGTCGGTAAGCGCCGTATGGTTGATATCGTGGAGCCCGCTTGAAAGTCCCGAGCGCATCGACCCAAGGTCCCAGCAACGTTCAGCGCGGCCTGATGGACACCATCGTTCAGGGTGCGCTGGTCGAGCTGTTCCAATCCTGTGGCGTGGCAGTGGCGCCGCAACCGCGAGGTCGATTGGATCTGTCTCAGCTCAAGATCCCGGAGATCTCCGCGGCGATCAGCTTCACTTTGTCGCAGTCGCTCAAGGCGACGCCCGGCGTCGGTCGACTCACGCTCTCGCTGCCCGAGGCGCTCTTTTCACTGATGAAGGCCGAGAGCACACGTACACCGCAGCAGGTCGATTGGGTGCGCGAGCTCACCAATCAGTTGGCAGCAGGCATCAAGCATCGCCTGCTCCCGTTCGGCGCGAGCCTGCTTCCGCTGTTGCCCAGCCCCATTACACGTAACGCGCTGGAAGGGCAGCGCGCGCGTTTCCCTGCGATGCGTATCTATTTGGGTCGCACCCTGCGCGGGGACGTATTGGTGACGTTGGACGGAAGTATCGACGAGTCACGCCTCGTTTACGCAGGTCCGGCCGATGTCGGCAACGCCGGGGACGTGATCATCTTCTAATTTCCGAGCGCCTATAAAAACGTGCTGACAATGGCCGTTTTGCTGCGAACGGCCGTTTGTGTGGAGGAATAGTGAAAAAGGTACTCGTAGTCGATGACTCTGAAACCATTAGGCAGCATGTCGCCGAGGCGCTCACGCGCGTCGGCTTCGAGGTGATCGAGGCGAGCGACGGAGCAGCTGGGCTGCAGCGCACGGAGCAGCACCAATTCTCGATGATCATCCTGGATGTGAACATGCCGCTCTTGAACGGCCTGGAGATGCTCGAACGGTTGAAGCAAGACCCCAAGACATCCAGCATCCCCGTGCTGATGCTCACCACCGAGGCTCAACGATCGATGATCGAGCGAGCACGACAGAACGGCGCCAAAGCCTGGCTGATCAAGCCGATCAAAGTGGAGAGCCTGGTCAGTACCGTAAACAAGGTCTTGCTCCAGCAAGGAGCGGCCTAGTGTTTTTGGAAGACGATCGGCTGGCTTCCGAGATTGCCGATCTGACTGCGAACTGCTGCATCGAGCTATTTGCGGCCTATGGCGTGACGCTCAGCGCGAAGGGTTCGGAATTCATCGATTCCGAGGAACTGCTGCTGTCGGGCGTGATTGGCTTCGTCGGACCGACCTTGCGCGGGACCTGCCTGTTGGTTGGCAACCGCTCCCCGATCGAGCTGTCGAGCCCACAGAAGGAGCACACCCGCGATTGGGTTGGGGAACTCACCAACCAGCTCGTGGGACGCTTGAAGCGCAAGTTCTTGGGCTTCGGCTTGGAGGTAGCCTTGACTACACCGGTCGTGCTGAGCGGACTGCACCTGCGACCAATTCCTCGCAGCAACCTCACGCCACGGGTCTTCAGCACCGACTCGGGTTCGATCATGGTTTGGCTCGAGGTGGAAGCCGAACCGGGCTTCGCGTTTGGGCCGGCCATTTCGGACTCGACCAGCGCCGAAGGCGAAGTATTGATGTTTTGAGCGAGTGCGCGCGGCGCCGCTGTCATGCCACGCCGCGCGCTGTCGCTGGCACGAGGGGCCGACACATGGGCACAGGGTCTCTCTCTTCCCTACCCCGAGCGAGATTTCGAATTCTACTCAATCAGGACACCGGCCCGAAGCTATCCGCTAAATCCGTGCAACACCTTATAGGTTACTCAGTTCCTGCCGTGTCTAAGTACACGTTGGAAGACGCGATGCGCCCTTGCGAAGTGACTACGGCATGACTGACGACGGACGTTTGTCGCGAACTGCGGTCATGGGTGCCGCGCTCGGCTTGGGCTTGCTGGCGAGCAGAACTGCGCAGGCTCAAGCGCCGAGGCTCCTGGTATTTTTGCACGTGTCCTTGAAGCAGCGCGCATTTCAGGGGCTGCTTCAGGGCGCCCTCCCCGGCGTCGACGTGACTGCGGTCGGACGCATTTCCGACTTCGAGCGAGCGATGTCGGACACACCCGATGCCGTGCTGACCCTGCCCCTGGTGCTTTCGGCGAAAAGCCTGCATCTGCAGCTGCAAGGACAGCGTTCCGGCTCGGGTGAGGAGAAGTACGTACTGGTCGCAGCGGACGCGGCCCCCGACCCTGCGCGTGTCAAAACGGTGGGCGCGCTCGACGTGCTCGGTCGTGAAGGAACGAATCTTTTCGTGAATAGCATGCTCGGCGTTCCAACCAAGGTCGAGCGCGTGACGAAGGTCGAAGATCTACTGCCGCTTCTGCAGATGCAGCGGGTCGATGCCATCTTGATCCCGGAGCGACTGCTCTCGGACGTCAAGTCGGCAAGCCGCATCAATCTGTTGCCACGCGATTTGCCCAAGCACGTCGGGTTGCCGGCGGTTGCCTCGCTCGGTTCTGCCGGCGCCAGCATCGCAGCCGGGATCGCCCGGCTCCCCGCCGGCTTGTCCCAGACCATGGGGGTCGACGCATGGCACTGAACCGACGACAATTCGTGCTCAGCCTGCCCATTGGCTATGCCCTGCTCGAAGGCTGCGCAAAGGGGCCCGTCACGCCTACCGCGCACTACTACTCGGAGATCGCCCGAACTGCGAGTCCGGGCGCCAAGCAGACGATTCTGGTTTGCATGCCAGAAACGCCGCAGACCATGGAAGTGTGGTCGGGTCTGCGCGACGAGCTCGCGAAAAACTACAACCTCGTGGCGTTGAAGGTCGAAGACCGAGCCGCACGCAACGTGATCGCGGAGGGCGTTCGCCGTAATCGGCCCGCGAGTATCGTGCTGATGAACAATCCGACGGTCGCCGCGTACAACGACTATCAGCACAACACGAAGGACACGACTTTTCCCCCGGTCGTGGTCATCATGACCTCGTTTCTGGACGCTGGCCGATTGCAGGTCGGCGGAGCCACCGGCATCAGCTATGAAGTGCCGCTGATTACCGTGGTCACGAACCTGCGCAAGCTGATTGATCGGCCGATCGATCGCATCGGCGTCATTCATCGGCCAGAGCTGGGAAGCTTCGTGGACCACCAGGCCGCGATCGCGGCCCGCGAGCAAATTGGCGTCGTGCGCGAAGTGGTCGGCTCATCGCCGAACGCATCGGAGCTGAAGCGCGCGCTGCGTCGCTTGAAAGAGCGCGCGGGTGCTGTTTGGGTGCTGAACGATGACCACCTGCTGAGCCCGAAGCTGATCACGGAGGCCTGGCTACCGGGGCTCAACGAGCGCCCGTGGTCGCCGACCATCGTGGGCGCGGCTTCGCTCGTTTCACCGTTGCAATCGTTCGGAACGTTCGCGGTGTTGCCAGACCATGCCGCGCTCGGCGCACAAGCGGCGAGTATGGTCTTCGATATCGCCGACAACGGCTGGGCGCTGCCGCCCGACCTGCAGACGCAGCTACCGGTATCGACCACGACGACCCTGGATTTAGCGCAAGTTCGCGAGCGTTTTTCGCTGCGCGGCGACGCTCTCCGGCAAGTCGACCGAGTCTTGGACCGCTAGCATGAGCGACCGGGCCGACCTCCCTGCCTCCCAGGCACCGCCCAAGCCACGCGGCTCACTGCGAAACAAGTTCATTCGCACGATGCTGATCGTGTCGAGCATCATCGGCGGCGTCACCTTGGCGATCGTGCTGTTCTTGAGCGCTCGCTCGTCAGCCCAGCATTTGCGCGCGATCGAAGTCAGCATCGAAGAAGGCATCACCAGCAAGGGCAGGGTCCTGACGGAAAATCATGCCCTGGCCCTGCACGGCATGATCCTGGACAACGCTTTCGTCGACATGCAGACGCTGCTTGCGCGTGCGGTCAGCCAAGATTCGGATTTGGTCTACGGCTTGTTCGTCAACGCCGATGGCGAGGCGCTCGCATTCCAGAAGCGCGGCGCCGCCCCGAGTGGAGAGCAGGTCGCAGCCCCGGAGAAGGATGCTTGGCGCACGCTCGGTCTCAACCAAGGGGAACTCCTCGCGGGCAAGGAGACGATACGCCGCGCCTTTCGTTTGGGTCAGGAGGTAGTCGAAGTCGCTGTCCCCGTGCTCGGCGAAGATTACGAGATCTTGGGCACGCTCCGCTATGGCCTCTCCACTCGCCGCATGCACCAGGCGCTCACCCAGGCCGCGGCAGAATCCAAGTCGCAACAGGTCAATTCCGTCGCATTGATCGGCGTGACGGTCGGACTTGCCACTTTGCTCGGCATTTTGCTGAGCCGCGTGCAGGCCGTGCGCATCACTCAGCCGGTTCAGGCGCTGACTCAAGCCGCTATCGATCTAGCCGCCGGGGAACGCAGCGTACACGTCTCGATCAACTCCGGCGATGAGCTGCAGGTGCTCGGATTCTCCTTCAACCGCATGGTGGAAGAGCTTTCCCACTCGTACCGCGAGTTGGAAGAAATGAATCGCACCTTGGAGCACCGGGTCGAGGAACGAACGCTGGCCCTGGCAGGCCGCAATCGTGACATGCGCCTCGTGCTCGACAACGTGGACCAGGGCTTCATCACGTTGTCGATGGACGGCGCGATGGCCAATGAACATTCGGCGGTCGTGGATCGCTGGTTCGGCAATGTCCCCGCCAGAAGGTTTTGGCACTACATTTTCGCAACGTCTCCGGACTTCGCGCTCGGCTTCGAGCTCGGCTGGGATCAGCTGGTCGCCGACGTGTTACCGTACGAGGTAGCACTCGATCAGCTGCCTTCGCGCTTGGACGCGAACGGCTCGTCGTTCAGCTTCCGTTACCTGCCGCTGGTGAAAGACGACCGCTTGGAAGGCGTCTTGGTCGTCGTGGCCGACATCACCAGTCGCTTGCAGCGCGAGCGCGAAGAAGCCGAACTCAGCGAAATGATGGAGGCATTCCGCCGTCTGATGCTGGATCGGACCGGCTTTTTGGCGTTCTCGAACGAGGCGGCGGGCATGGTCAAGCTCGTGTGCAGCCCCGACGTGAGCGACGGCTACAATCTGCGCAGCGCATTGCACACGCTCAAGGGCAATGCGGCCCAGTTGGGCCTCCGGGTCGTCGCCCAGCTATGCCACCAGCTGGAGGACGAGCTGGCGACCGGCGACGGCATGAAGTCACAGGCCATCCTGGCAGAGCGATGGCAGGCGCTGACCGAACATGTGACGCAGCTGGTTGGCGATCGCGACCGGCAATCGATCGAGGTCAGCCCGTCCGACTACGGGTCGTTGGTCAATACGCTATCGCGGGACGGCAAGTCCGCCGCACTCACCGAACTGCTGAGCTGGCGGCTCGAACCCGCGACGCGCCCGCTCGGGCGACTCGCCGACCAGGCCCGCGCGCTGGCCAAGCGGCTAGGCAAGGGTGAAGTCGACGTCGAGGTGCAAGCAGGCACGGTGCGGATCGACCCAGAAGTCTACGGTCCCTTGTTCTCGGACTTGGTGCACTTGGTGCGAAACGCGATCGATCACGGCATCGAAAGTCCGGCGGAGCGCGCGCTTCGCGGCAAAGCGCCCGTGGGCAAGTTGACCTTGAAGGTTCAAACTCGCGAAGACCGATTCTCGTTCGAGTTCAGCGACGACGGTCGAGGTATCGATTGGGCGGCCATCGCCGAACTCGGCCTGTCGCTCGGTCTGCCGAGTCGTACACCCGCCGAGCGCCTAGCCATCCTCTGTCGCCAGGGGGTGACCACGCGCAGCGATGTCAGCGACACCTCGGGACGCGGTGTCGGCTTGTCGGCGGTCAAGCGGCGCGTCGATGCCATGCATGGTCGGCTCGAGGTGGATTCGAGC
>Ga0247783_1000412_pt1 | contig 13205 bp, 6 predicted proteins | sample UWRJL064202C5_FD_179911 | JGI IMG/M metagenome (GOLD analysis project Ga0247783, IMG submission 179911) | Plant litter microbial communities from Arlington Agricultural Research Station in Wisconsin, United States - UWRJ-L064-202C-5 | ecosystem: Environmental > Terrestrial > Plant litter >...
GGGGCCACCTAGCCGAGCTACGCCGTGGCCGTCGCAGCCTTCGGCGTCCCAGCCCGGAACCCAGCGCGCCACGAGGTGCGTTGCTGGCTCGCGAGCGCCCACCTCTCGGCAGGGGCTAAGACGCGGATTCCAGGACGCGATGAATCGCGTCCGGGACCAAGCCGTAGCCTTCGGACGCCGCGAGCAGCCGGGCGTTGTCCGGCAACTCGGTCAGGAACTGGCGTGCGTAAGGAGTGCCGACCAGGCCGTGGAGCCGCCGGACCAGCGACGGCATGCCGCGCGCAATGGCTTGGCGCGCGTCTTCTTCTTCACCGATCGCCGAATAGGCGGCGTGCAACGCTAGGTACACCGCTGACTCGTTGAGCAGGCTGGGGGCGCCGTGATCGAGCAAACTCGCGGCCTCGCGTGCCAGCTCGACCGCGCCGCCAGGGTTGCCGCAGCGCCGCTCGGCCTCCGCCCAAAGCCCGAGCGCGACGGGCAACAGATCGCGGTGGCCCGTGCTGCGGTAGGACTGAGCTGCAATGCGCAAGAGGCCGAGCGCACGGCGCCATTCGCGCTCGGCGCTGGCGCGCAGGAGCTCGCTGCCGCGGTAGAAGAGCATGCCCAAATTGGCGCGATCGGGCGCGGCCCAGGCTCCGGTAGCGGCCGCGTCTGCGTCTGCGCGCACTTCGGCCAAATGCGCCTCCAATAGCCGATCGTTGCCGAACGTCGCGGCCCAGCCGAGCAAATTCATTTGCGCGTGGCGCACCGCGCCCAGGCTACCGATGGCATCGGACAGGGCCAGGCCGGTTTCGAGCGCAGTGCGCGCCTCTTGGCGCGCGCCGATAGTGGTCAAGGCGAAGCCGAGGTTGGTCATGATGATCGCCTCACGCTCCTTCAGGCCCGCGCTGCGCGCGGCGCTGGCCGCGTTACGCCGAGCCTCCAGCGCCGAAGCCAGCGAGCCCTGCGTTTGACGGACGATGGCCTGAGTCTGGTAGGCGTCGACCGCGGCGGCGCTGGTGCTCTGCTGTCGGGCCAGTTTGAGCAAGCGCTTGATCTCGGCTTCGGCCTCCGCGAAGCGCCCGGCGAATGCGACGCGCAAGGCCAGCACCGCCGAGCAGCGCGCTTCTTCATCCAACAAGCCGAGCACGGCCGCTTGATCACGCGTTTCGGCCAGGCGCTCGCTGATGCCTTCGCCAGAGCCGCGCGCATCGTCGTAGCGCGCCCGCGCGCCGCGCGCGCGCACCGCGCTCGCCTCGTCGTACACGTTGTCTTCCATCGATAAAATGGCCGATTCGCGATCGCTGGCGCGTGGGTCGAGGCGGCTCCAGGCTTCGTCCAGGTAGGACGCGCGCAAAAAGCCCTTGGGCTTGTTCTCGGCGAACATCAAGGCGCGCTCGGCCATGCTCATCGCGTCAGCCAAGGCGTTGGCTGCCAGCGCACGCTGCGCGGCGCGCGCCCAGTGCTCGGCCGCGAGCACGTGCTCTGCGCCCAGGTCGTACTGGCCGGCGATGGTCGCCGAGTCTTCACCCATGGATGTCAACCAGGCCGCCGCCAGCGCGTGCAGTTCTTTCCGCTCGCGTTCGCCGAGCGAAGCATAGGCGACCTCACGCACGAGGGCATGCTTGAACACCCACTCGCGTGTGCCGGAGAAGCGCGACACGTTTTGCTCCATCAGGATCTCGGACGCCACGAGCGCCTTCATCACGCTTTCGGCGCGCGGCATGCCCAGCGATTCGAGCGCAGAATCCCAGCAGGTCAGACCGAACACGCTCAGCCGGCCGACTGCATCGCGACATTCTTCGTCGAGCGCATCGAGGCTGACCTGAATCGCGGCTTCAATCGTGGGGGCGTGCGCAGTGTCCCGCCCAGAAGCGCTCAACCTAGCCAATTCCTCGGCAAAAAGCGGGAGACCCGCGGCCTGCTCGGCGATTCGCTGCACGATCTCTTCGGCCACTGCTTCGCCCACGACGGAGCGCGCGATTGCGCACGAGGCTCGCTTGGAGATCGGGCGTAGCTCGAGCCGCACGTGGTCGCGACCCGCGAAGCGGCTGGCTTGATCGGACCAAAAATCGGGACGTACCAGGGCCATCACGACCAGCGCGCGCCCGGTGGCGCGGCCCAGCATGTGGTCGAGCCAACCGATGCTTTCGGGATCCGCCCATTGCAGATCTTCCATCAGGATGGCGGTCTGCTGGTTCTCGGCGACTTGCAGCACGAGGTCGGTCATCGCCAGCCACAAGACGTCGCGCGAACCGCGTGGATCGAGGCCTTCCGGCAGGGGTTCGTTGGCCAACAAGCGAGCCAACAACTCGCGATTTTTGGTGGTCAGCTCGTCGCGGGTGGACGGACCGAGCCGCGCCACGATTGCCCGGGCGGCCTCGGTGCTGGTCGCGCCCTTGGGCAGGCTGATGATGCCGCGCAGCACGTCGGCAGCAGCGCCGAGCGCGTGCCCTTGCGCGTACGCTTCGCTGCGTTGCAGGACGATGTGCGGCGCTTCGGCTTGCGCGGAGATGCGCGCCATCACTTCGCGTCGTAAGCGGCTCTTCCCGATGCCAGGGGGCCCGGCAATGGACACCAAGATTGGCGTGGTATCGAGCCGCGAGCGCTCGAACGCGCTCAGCACCTGAGCGAGCTCCGGATCGCGCCCGACGAAGGGGGCGCCGCCTCCACCGCGGCGGCCATGCACGGGCTCGCCGACCACCGAGGAGCCGTCGTCGCGCGTGCGGAATTCGTAGCGGCCCCGGCCGAGCTCGCTGGTCGTGGCATCGGCTAGCACCACCCCGGCCTCTGCGTCGCGCGACAACGAGGACGCGCGATCGACCACTTCACCCACGGGTAAGACTTCCCCGATGTCGTGAGCCCAATCCAGCCGCGCGCGTCCGCTGGCCACGCCCACGCGAGCGCCCGCCCGCGCCAAGCGACGCCCGAGCTCGAGGCCCACTGCCGCTTCATTGCCGACGGCTCGACGGGCGCCGAGGTGCGCGACGATCGAATCTTGGCCGAGAGGGACTGCGTCTGCGCCGCGCTGGCGGAGCTGTTCCAGCGCCCGTTCGCGCGCCGAGCTGGTGGCGAAGCGAATCGCCACGATTGAGGTGACCAGGCGCGAGGCGCTGGAACCGAGCCGTGAAGAGCGCGGATCGGGTACTTGCTCGACCCAGCTCAAGCGTTCTACGTCGTCCGAAGCTTGCTGCAGCATCGCCAGCACTTCGGTCATGCTGCTCGGGCGGGAGGCCGGGTCGGTGTGCAGCATGCTGCTCACCAAATTGTCGATCTCCGGTGGAGTATCGCGGCGTAGTTCGCTGAGGCGTGGCGGCGCCGTGGTGACCAAGCGAGCCAGCGTTGCGATGACCGTTGGGCCGACGTGCGGCGGCCGTCCGGCGATCAGCTCGAACAGTGTGGCGCCGAGCGAGTAAATGTCGCAGCGCGCGTCGATCGGCGCGTCGCCGCGTGCCTGCTCGGGCGCCATGTACGCGGGCGTGCCCACCACATCACCCATACGGGTGATTCGGATGTCGCTCTTGGCGGCCACGCCGAAGTCCACCAGCTTGACCTGCCAGGGGCCCAGAAATCCCTCATTTCCTGGCGCCTTGCACAGGAACAGGTTGCCCGGCTTGATGTCCCGATGGATCACGCCCGCGGCGTGGGCCGCCTGCAGCGCTTGGGCGACGTGGACGGTCAGGTCGACCGCTTGAGGAATCGTCAGGGGCTCACGCTTCTGGCGCGCGGCCAAGTCCTCGCCCTCGAGCCACTCCATGGCTACGAAGGGCAGGCCGCTCTCGTCGAAGACACCGAAGCCGACCGTTTTTACGATGCCCGGATGGTCCAGATTCTCGAGCAGCTGGCCCTCACGCGTAAAGCGCGCCTCTTCTTCCGGCGCGTCGCCGGCTTCCGAGCCGATGACCTTCAGTGCCACGACCTGTTCGCTCTGCAAATCGTAAGCGCGATAGACGATGCCGGCTCCGCCGCGTCCGACCTCGCGTTCTACGACGAAGCGGTTGCCCAGCTGCCTGCGGTCGGTGATAGGGGCGATGGACACGATCGGTCGTTAGCCTAGTCCTCCTGCACGCGCACGTCGACCAGCAGGAAAGGGGAGCGGCCCCGCTCGGTGGTCAGCGGGCGCGCGGTACACGGCGCGGTGCTCGCCGGCGCGCCGCGACGCTCGTGGACGCCGCCAGCGCTGGTGGCGGACTGAGATCCGAGCTGCTCGGGACGACGGGAGCGAAGCCGGTCGCGAGCAGGTCATCGGCGCGCACTACCGCGCCTGGGGCCTGGCGCGCGGCCGACAATAGCCGGGCTCGGAATTCCAATTCATTGCCTGGCCAATCGTGCTCCGCGAGCAAGCGTAGCGCCGCGGGCTCCAGGCCCAGCGGCTCACCGCGCAGAGACAGTCCGACCCGCGATAGCGCCTCGAGTGCCAAGGCCTGCAGATCCTCGGCGCGCTCGGCGAGCGTCGGCAGTAGAACCTCCGAGGCTCCCAACCAACGCGATAAATCACGGCTCAGCCGCTGCTCTTCGAGCAAGCGCGTGAGCGGCACGCGCAGGGTCACGAATAACCCCGGCTTGGCAACCGAGGAAAGGATCGGCGAATTTTGCCGGCGCGCGAAGGATTGCGCGATCAAGTCTTGGATTTCGAGTGGCAGCACTGCCACATCCAAAATCGTGAGCGTTCCGCCGTCGGCCAACACCAGCGGCGAGCGCTCTTTGTCTTCCCAGAGCTCGCGAGCATGTTCGCCGGGATTGGTGCCGTCGACGATCACGAACGCGCCGCCTGCGCGTCCGCTCTCCAAGTGGGCGTGCGCCGCCCAACCGATCGCTTCCACGCCCGGTGGCGCCAAAATCGAGATCGGCGCACCTTGCTTGCCCAAGCGCGCCAAGCGCTCCAAGGCCTGGCGCGCCGCGGGGCTGTAGGCGGTCGTGCGTACGCCGCGAGCGAGTCGTTCTGCGAGCTCCAGATGGCGGCCGGAGGCCGCGAAAATGATGTGCTCCAGGCGCTTGCACTCGTCGTCGACGCGGTCGGCTCGAGCGACTGCTTTGAGCTCGCGCTCGCGGGAGCGTGCGAGCGCGGAAGAGACGGCCAGGAGGGCACTGATGCGATCCCCGAGCACGCGCACGGCGCGCGCTTCCTCGAGCGTCATCGCCGAGGTGCGGGTGCCCGCGGGCAGCAAAATGAAGCCGATCGCGCCATCCTCATCGACCACGAGCGTGGCCGAGAAGGCGCGTCGATCCGCGAACCAGGCGATCAGCGGGCGCACCTCGGGCCGGCGCACGGCCAACGCCTGCAAGGCTTCGGCGCGGAGCGTCCGCTCCGGCTCTTCCTTGGCCAGCTCGTACAGACGGAGCGGTGCTTCCGCGGGCTCGACGTGCAAATAGCCTGCGACGTCGACGGAAAGCATCTCGGGCGGACTATTCCGGAAGATCGCCGGACGTGCATCGGGCGTCGTGGCTGTCTTGCCGAGTGCTTGGAGCGCGGCGCACAACGCTGAATCTGGCTCTGGCTGCAATGCGCCGCGGCTGGCGGCCTCGATCGCGTCGAGCCAGCGCGACTGCTCGGGGCCCAGCGGTTTTGCCACCGCGCGCGCGATCAGACCCACGAAAATGCAGAGCGTGGTGGCCGTAAGCAAGATCCCACCCGAGTGCTCCGGCGCGGAGCGCACCACGGCGCCCGCGCCGAGGATGATCGGCGTGCCTAGGATCAAGATCGAAAGGATACCGCGCAGGCCTATCGAGACCGTGGTGGGCTCGGGGGTCGTCGCTGCCCAAGTCATCGACATGGCGGCGATACAGACCGCGACTGGCAGGATGCGATCGGGCGGTGCTACGTCGAGCAGGCCCGCCGGGATGGCCACCGAAAACGTGGTGATGGCCAGCGAAAGTGCGCCGGACGCCCGGTCGCCAACGCCGAGCTCCAGGCGGCGGAGCGCATGCAAGCGAAAGCTCGCCGCCACGAACACCAGCAGCGAGGCAATCGCCGCGCTGGTCGTGGCATAGTCGATCATCAACGGATCGAGGCGGACGCGCTCCGCCGGAAGCAGCGCGAAGCCGAGTGGCAGCGCGGTAGCAATCGCCCAGAGCAGGCCGGCAAACGTCGCGGCGTCCAGCGAGAGCGCCTGCTTCGGGGGCTTGAGCAGGCCGGCTCGCGGCGCAATGCGCGCGATCGCGACCAAGGCTGCGACTGCCGCGGTGCCTGCGCCAAGGTTGGCCGCTGCGTCCAGCGCGGGCCGACCGGCGGGACCGGTGCGAGCTGCGACCCACATCAGACTGCCCCAGACCACGGCCCGCAGGGCGCTGCGGGAGGTGAGCGAAACTTCGTCCTTGCCCGCCGGCACCGCGGTGCGTCGAAAAGCCTCGGCCAGCAGCGCGGGCAATGAAAGCAGCGCGAACCAGGGCAGCGGGCTACCGGCCAGATGTGCGGCCCCCACGCATACGTAGGCAAGCGCGGCGGCGGACAGCCAAAACGAGCGTGAGCGCCCAGTCACCGCGCGAGCCTAGCGCGTGCCCGTCGTGGGAAGACGTGAGAAGACGTCACGAATGCACTTTTCTTCGGCCCGCGGCTATCGCCGGGCGAGCCGCATAACGTATGGATGTCAAAGACCATTTGTGCGACCCTAGGGCCGTACGCTCGCGACCCGGGTTTCCTCGTTGCGCGGGACGTGGGGCAGGGTTATCCGCCCTACCATCGGCGCGAGCAGGCGCTAAGGTGACGATGAAAAAGAATTACGTCCTCGACACGAATGTTCTGATCCACGATCCGCACGCATTCCTTAAATTCGAGGACAACGACGTCATCCTCCCGATCTACGTGATCGAGGAGATCGATCAGTTCAAGCGCGACGCGAACGAGCGAGGCCGCAACGCCCGTACGGTCTCGCGTCTGCTCGATGCGCAGCGCGCCAAGGGCCCGCTCTCCAAGGGCGTCGACCTGCCGGACGGCGGTTCGCTGCGCGTGCTCGTCCCGCAGCGTCGCTTGGAGCTCAAGATCGCCCTCAACCCGAACACGGGCGATCATGCCATTTTGCAGACCGCGCTCGAGTTCCGCGACGAGCAGCCGGACAAGCCGACAATCTTCGTGACGATGGACGTGAATCTGCGCATCCGCGCGGATGCGCTCGGGCTCACCACGCAGACCTACGAAAACTCCGCGGTCGATTTGGACCGCGTCGAGACGGGCATCATCGAGCTGGCGGTGACCGCCGCCGAGCTCGACAAATTTTTCGAGTCGAGCTCGCTCAAGCCCGCAGACGCCGACAAGATCAACCCGAATGCTTGCGTCGTCTTGCGCGACGACAGCGCTCGCCCGCGCACGGCGCTCGGTCGTTTCCACCACGAGCCGCGCGAAATCCGTGCCCTGAAGACGCCGCGTGAAGGGCTGCTCGGCATTCGCCCGCGCAACAAGGAGCAGGCGTTTGCGCTCGACCTATTGCTCGACGACAACGTGAAGCTCATCACCTTGGTCGGCAAAGCAGGCACCGGCAAGACGCTGCTCGCGCTCGCCGCAGGCCTGCGCCGCGTGGTCGATGACGGCGCGTATGCGCGGCTCTTGGTCAGTCGCCCAGTGATGCCGCTCGGTCGCGACATCGGCTTCCTGCCCGGGGACGTCGATCAGAAGCTGAACCCGTGGATGCAGCCAATCTACGACAATTTGGAGTTTTTGCTGGTCGCCGGCGGCAGCAAGCGACGCGGCGTGCGCGGCTTCGAGGAGCTGTTCGACGCGGGCCAATTGCAGGTCGAGCCGCTCACCTATATTCGTGGCCGCAGCTTGCCGCACCAATACGTGATCGTCGACGAAGCGCAGAACCTGACCCCGCACGAGGTGAAGACGGTGATCACCCGCTGCGGCGAGGGCACCAAGATCATCCTCACCGGTGACCCTTTTCAGATCGACAACCCGTACGTCGACAACGCCACGAACGGCCTATCGGTCACGGCTGATCGCCTGCGCGGCGAGCCGATCGTCGGTCACATCCTGCTCTCCAAGGGCGAACGCAGCGAGCTCGCCAACATCGCTGCCAACAAGCTTTAGGCGATGGCGATCGCCCCGCAACCGCGCGGCGTGATCGAGCTGGATCGAGCGCCGCTCTTCCAGAACACGCAGCAGCTGCTGCGCCGAGCCGAGGCCGAAATTCGGCTGCTCGATCGCGCGCAGCCGACGAACGCGGTCGCCGAGCGCGAAGCCCTGATCGAGGACTACGGTTCGGGCCGGCAGCGCGCGCCCAATTTCGAATATGCGCCGCCAGTTGCGCTCGGCAAGCTGCGCGCCGCGCTGTCAGCGGCGGCCACTGCCATTGGCGGGTTCGGGGCACTTGGCGCTGCCTACGCGGCCCGCGCGCTCGAGCTGGAGTGCGAAGCCGAGGCCGCGGAGCAAATCGGCACTGCGGCTTTCGCCCATTCGAGCGCGCGTCGCTACCCGCTCGAATCGTCGCCCGATGCGGACACCGCAGACGCCTGGGCTGCTCGCTTCATCCACGCTGCCGACGAAGCCCGGGCCGTGCTCCATCGCAGTGACGATCGGGCAGATCCCGAGAGCTTGATTTGCGCGCTGGAGAGGGCCGCGGCGGGCTTGCCGGTGCGTGTCCAGATCCGCAACCAGGCCGCGGCCGCCGCGGTCGGCGATGGTTTCATTGGCGTGCGCGCAGGGCTTTGGCACAGCCGCGAAACCGTCACGCGGATCGTGCTCCACGAGGTCGAGGGTCACGTGCGGCCTCGCGTGTTGGCGCAGCGCGAAGAGCTCGGCTTGTTCCGGGTGGGCTCGGCCAAGAGCAGCGACGACGAAGAGGGGCGAGCGCTACTCCTCGAGCGCGGCGCGGGTGTGCTCGAGGGTGCGCGCCGCCGTGAGCTGGCGAGGAGGCACTTCGCAGCGCGCGCGGTGCGTTCGGGCGCGTCCTTCCAAGAAGTCGTGCAGGAGCTGCTCGGGCTCGGCCAAGATATCGCGAGCGCGGTGGAAGCGGCTTGCCGCGCGCTCCGCGGCGGCGGCCTCGCGCGCGAGTATGTGTACTTGGTCTCGCTCGCGCGCGTGACGCGGGCCTTCGAGGCCGAGCCGGAGCTCGAGGGCTACTTCGAGCACGGCCGCGTCAGCGTGGAAGCCGCCCGCGCCTGCCGCGCCGGCTTCGGCTTCCGCCGGGACTAACCCTGAGCCAACGTCGCCAGAGTGGGCGCCCGCGATCCCGCAACGCACCTCGCAGCGCCGCACAGTTTCCGGATTTGGCCGGCAGCGTACGCCGGAAATATCCGGTTCATCGCCCCCCCAGGAGCGCACTGAGCGCCCGTGAGGCCGCCGAGATCGCCGAGATCGCCGAGATCGCCGAGTGCTTTAGACGGTCTCTGCAGCGCCGAATGAACCGGAGTCGGCGAAGATCGTTTTTGGGGTTCGCCGATCGCGTCGGTGACGCCAGTATTTACGACGCACTCCTCAACGTGCGGCCGAATCGCTCGTTGCAAACCGGTGCAGGGTAGGGTGTTCGCGCCTGGTATTCACCCAGCGCGCTCAAAACGCTTGGCCGCGTAGGACTTCATCCGACCTCGATTGCCGTCGAGCGACTACGCTTCCTCGCGGCGACCTTCGCGGCAATGTGCAGCGTGCCGAAGCAATTTCGGGCGTGCAATAAGTTGTGCGCCCTACACAGCAAGCGGATGTTCGGCGCGTCGGGCGCGCCCTGCCTTGCAAACGGTTTTCGGTGATCGAGCTCGAGAAACGCTCGAGCGCTGCAGCGGCGACCATCTGCTGAGACGAACGAGCACTGCCCACCGTCTCGTGTGTGAGTTTCACGCCGCACTTTCACGGGTACGTAACGTCCTCGTTTGCCGACTCCACCTGGTGGAGCCTCTTGGCCCGCGGAGAGTGCTGGCGCTGTCTGCAGCTTGACCCGACGCGGTCGCGCACCGATGCCGAAGCGCCGCTTCTCTTCCTGTCGCACGAAGCGCGCGGCCATCAGCTTGATCAAGCCCGCCAGATCGCCGTTCGGCAGGCGATGACTCGCGAGCGCTCGCGCGCGCTCGATCAGATCGCGCAGCTCAGCGTCGGCGGTGAAGTGCACGCCAAAACGGTCGGCCGAAAGCGGCTCGAGTTCGCGAGCGCGGCGGCGCGGTTCAGACACAGCGGACGCAACCGGCCCAGAATGCACCTGCATTCCCTGCATTCCCTGCATTCCCTGCATTCCCTGCATTCCCTGCATTCCCTGCATTCCCTGCATTCCCTGCATTCCCGTCATTTCCGCAGGCAGCGGAGGCGACGGGGACGCTTCGCTCGCGCGAGACGGCGGCAACTGTGCCTCGGCAGGTACCGCTGCCACCTGCGCGCGCACCGGTAGACGACGGATCTGTTCACGCACATCCGGGCGTGGAAATCGCGCGGCCAGAAGCTCCTCGACCTTTCGCCGAGCCTTACCCCTACAAGTCTCGAAGAGCTCAGCGGCGTTTTCGGAATTCAAATGCGGCGCGAGCGCGCACAACGCACACAAGTGCAATTCACCCCGAGCCACTCGCTCGAACACCTCCGGAAATTGCCGGCACACCCGCGCAGCAGTCACTCGTCGCCCTGCCGAGCCTTCACTCATGCCCAAGCTGTCCACGCAGTACGCAAACAGCGACGAGAATCCGAGCTCCAAATGCAGCATGCGCTGCTCGAGCTCCACCAAGTGCGCGAGCAGTTGTGCGGTCAGCACGTTGCTCTGTCGAGCCAGCTCCGACAATCCCGATAGGAGCTCCGAATTTCCCAACCCCACCAATCGATATTGGTTGCTCATCGCTCTTCTCTAGCATGCGAAATTTCGAGCCCTGCATTTGCTCAATGCGGGCGTTTCGGCTCGAAAATGGCTTCGGGAGCGACCTCCCAATCGAAACGTTTGCCTCGCGACAACTCGTGCGAGCAACCGCCAAAGTCAAACTCACACCCCTCGATGACGCCATCAGACGCCGAGATCTCGTCAAGAAAATAATAACCTCACCCGCCGAATCAGCAAGGGCGGAGCGAGCAGGTGATGCGCGCTCTTCCGTGTTCGTCGTGCACGCGCCGCACCACGTGTGCGCGAATCACTTGCGAGCCCGCACGCAAGCTGCCGAGGCGCCACGATCGCGTAACCCTTCCCTCAGCGGCGAGCCCGGAAAGCACACGTCTTACGGCGTAAGTCGCACGCGCTTCCAACTCCACCTGGTGAAGTCGCTGTTGCTCTCGCCTGCGCGTCGGTAGAAACGATCGCGGTCACTCGCTCGAACGTTCCACCCGCGGAATCCGCCAAGGGCGGAGCTAACAAGTGACGCGCGCACTTCGCCGGGCCATGCCAACTCCACCTGGTGCACCTGGTGAAGTCGCTGACCATTTACGCTCCGTTACTCTCGGCCTGCGCGTCGCGAGCTTCGGCTGCCGCACCCGGACGCCGAAGGCTGCGCCGAGGCGCGTGCGATCAGTGACCATCAACAAAATAATCGGCGGCGTTAGGCGAGATCCACCATCACTGGGATGTGATCGGAGGGCTTATCCAGCCGCCGCGGCTCCTGGTCCATGATCACGCTGGTGCAGCGTTTGGCGAGCGATTCCGAGAGGAAGACATAGTCGATGCGCAGGCCTTCGTTCTTGCGGAAGCCTCCGCCGCGGTAGTCCCACCAGCTGTATTGACCGCCTTCGGCGTGGTGCTCGCGAAACGCGTCCTTCAAGCCGAAGTCGCGGATCTTGGCTAGCGCTCGGTGTTCGTCGGGGTGGAAGTGGACCTTGCCGCGAAACAGCTCGGGCGCGTACACGTCTCGATCGTCGGTGGCGATGTTGAAGTCCCCGCACACGAGCACGTCGCTGTTCGGATTTGCCGTTTCGTCGAGCGTGCTGCGTAGCCGTTCGAGCCAGGCGAGCTTCTCGGGGAAGGAGGGCGAGCTCGTGCTCTTGCCGTTCGGCACGTACACCGAAAAGATGCGCACGCCCGCGATCGTCGCGGCGATCGCTCGGCGGTCCGCGCCTTCGTCCTGACCGGACAGCCCAATGGAGATCTCCTTCATCGGCAGCCGAGAGAGGATCGCTACGCCATTGTACGAAAGTTGTCCGGCCATGGCGATGGCGTAGCCGAGGCGCATGAACTCGTCGGTTGGGAAATCGTCGTCGGTTACCTTGGTTTCCTGCATGCACAGGACGTCGGGCTGGACACGTTCCAGCCAGTCACATGCGTGGTCGAGGCGAGCGCGAATCGAATTGACGTTCCAGGTGGCGACTTTCACTTCGGCCCGCCGTAATACTGCGAGCTCCCGCTCGCAACCGCGTTGTTCGGGACCCCCTCGATCCTAATCGCTTGTCACGGGCCCGCGTGTGCACTAGCGAAGTAGCGGGTTGTCCATGGTATTTGCGCAGACCCGGGTCTCTTTGTTGGTGCTGGTGGCGTTGCTCGCTCAGAGTGGCCTCGCGCTCGCCCAGGCGGACGACGCCCGTTCCGATCAAGGCTCGGTGCCGAGCGGCTCTTCTGGTGTCATCCTGAAGCCCGCGCAGCCGCCCGAAGAGGCTCCAAAAAAGCCGGTCATCGTCTTGCCTGAGCTGACCCACTTCGAGCATGCGGAGTATCCGCCCGAGGCCGAGAAGACCGGGCTGCAAGCCGACGTGGTGCTCAAGCTCACGGTCGACCGGCAGGGCAGCGTCACCAAGGCGGAGGTGCCCGAGCCAGTCGGCAATGGCTTCGACGAGGCGGCCAAGGCGGCCGCGCTCAAATTCAAGTTCCAGCCCGCCACGCGCGATGGCGTGCCGATCCCGGTGGTCATCCCGTACAAGTACTCGTTCACGCTGACCGCCAAGCCGGGCGCTGAAGCGCCGCCGCCTGCGCCCACCACGGGCAACCTGCTGGGCGGCGTGCGTTTGGCGGAGAGCAATGCGCCGCTGGCCGGCGCCACCATCACCATCACTCTCGCGGATGGTTCACAGCGCCAGGTGCTCACGGACGAAGCGGGCAAGTGGCGCGTGGATGCCCTGCCTCCCGGCAAATACAAGGTGCGCGTCGAATCCGCGGGCTTCCAGCCGCTCGAACATCAAGAAGAAGTCGGCCTGGGAGAGGAAACCGAAGCCATCTATCGGCTGGCGCCCGTGTCCGAGGGCATCGAGATCACCGTCCAAGGCGAGCGGCCGCCGCGTGAAGTGACTCGTCGTACCATCGAACGCCGCGAGATTGACCGAATCCCAGGTACCAGCGGGGATGCTCTGCGATCGATCCAGAGCTTGCCCGGCGTGGCGCGCCCGCCCGGGCTCGCGGGGTTCTTGATCG
>Ga0247783_1000413_pt1 | contig 13191 bp, 11 predicted proteins | sample UWRJL064202C5_FD_179911 | JGI IMG/M metagenome (GOLD analysis project Ga0247783, IMG submission 179911) | Plant litter microbial communities from Arlington Agricultural Research Station in Wisconsin, United States - UWRJ-L064-202C-5 | ecosystem: Environmental > Terrestrial > Plant litter >...
GTAAACGCCTGCTGCGGAGCACGCTCCTGCGGCCCGGCATCGACCCTGCCCAGATCGCCGCGCGGCTGGACTCTGTCGCAGAAGCCCACGCTTCCCTTCCCAAGCGCGAGACGTTGCGCCGTGCGCTGGATGGGATCCTCGATCTGGAACGCCTCCTGGCCCGTATCGCGCTGGACTCCGCCGGTCCACGGGATGTTGTGGCTTTGTGCCGGACACTTTCCGCTCTGCCCGGTGTCTTTCTTGGCGCGCAGGAGTTTTCTCAGGGCCGTTGGTCTGCTTTGACGCAGGATTTCGACACGCTTGAAGACCTCTGCGGACAGATCGGTCGCACCCTTGTGGAAGATCCTCCGTTGAAGCTCGGCGAGGGCGATGCTATCGCACAGAACGTCGACGCGGAGATGGACGAGCTGCGCGGTCTCTCGCGGAGCGGTCGCGAATCTATCGCTGCCATCGAAGACCGCGAGCGCGAACGCACCGGGATCAGTTCGCTGAAGGTGCGCTTCAACTCCGTCTTTGGTTACTACCTTGAGATCACGAAATCGAATCTGGCAAACGTGCCTGCGGACTATGAGCGCAAGCAGACTCTCGTCAATGCGGAGCGTTTCACTACGCCCGAGCTCAAGGACTACGAGCGCAAGATTCTTACCGCGCAGGACCGCATTGCAGAGATCGAGCGTCGCATCTTCGTGGACCTTCGACGAACCATCCTCGAAGCCGCCCACAGGATGCGTGAGACAGCACGGCGTGTGGCGGAGATCGATCTGCTTGCGAACTTCGCGCACCTCGCAGCTCTGCGCAACTGGACGCGACCGGTCATCGAAGAGAGCTCGACCGTTCTCGAGTTCACCGAAGCGCGCCATCCCGTGGTGGAGCTTCGCCTGGAAGAGTCTGCCGCAGGTCGCTTCACGCCGAACTCCGGATTTCTGGACGCGACCAATGGCCCATCGCTCGCTCTGATCACCGGTCCGAATATGGGTGGTAAGAGTACGTATCTTCGCATGGCGGCGATGCTTGCCGTCATGGCGCAGTGCGGCTGTTTCGTCCCCGCTGCATCGCTTCGTATCGGTCTGGTCGACCGCATCTTTACGCGCATCGGAGCGAGCGACAACGTTGCCCGTGGCCGCTCCACCTTCATGGTGGAGATGACGGAGACCGCCGCGATTCTCAATACGGCGACGGCGCGCTCGCTGATCCTTCTTGACGAGATGGGACGTGGCACGGCGACCTACGACGGCCTCTCGCTGGCGTGGGCCACGGTGGAGCACCTGCACAACAAGATTGGCGCGCGTACGCTCTTCGCCACGCACTACCACGAACTTACGCTGCTGCATGAGCAGCTCACACGCCTTACCAATCTTCGCGTCGCCTGCCGCGAGACGCCCACGGGCATCGTCTTTCTGCACACAGTGGAGAGCGGTGCGGCAGACCGTAGTTACGGTATCGAAGTAGCGAAGCTCGCGGGCCTGCCTCGCGAAGTGATCGACCGCGCGCGCTCCGTGCTCAAGCTGCATGAGAAGGTCGAGACGCAGCAGGTCCATGCGCAGGCGACGCCTGCACCGTCGATGCAGATGACGATCTTCACGCCGCTCTCGCAGCGCGTCGTGGATCGCGTTCGCGAACTCGACGTCGATCGCATGACACCGATGGAGGCGCTGCAGCTTCTTTCTGAACTCAAGCGGGAGATCAGCGAATGAAGAGCCTGGTCGTGGCGGGTGTGATGTCCGGAACTTCAGCCGACGGGATCGACGTGGCGCTCGTTCGCATCACAGCACGCGAAGGCTCCACGCCGAAGCTGAAGTTGCTCGCGCATACGGCGGTTCCCTACGCGAAAAAACTACGTGAAGCGGTGCTTGCTGCGATGGATGCACCGAGCATCTCCAGCGCGGAACTCGCGCGCCTTCACTGGCGGCTCGGCGAAGTCTACGGAGATGCCATCGTCACCGCGCAACAGCAACATAAAATCAAAGCCCACCTCGCAGGCGTTCATGGGCAGACGATCTACCATCAGGGCATCGCGCAGAAGTATCTCGGCACACCATTGCGTTGCACATGGCAGCTGGGCGAAGCTGCGGAGGTTGCCGCACGCACTGGCCTGCCTGTCGTTTCGGACTTTCGCCCGGCAGATATGACAGCTGGCGGGCAGGGCGCGCCGCTTGTCCCCATCTTCGACCGCATCGCGTTCGCGCACACAAAGCGCAATCGCGTTCTGCAAAACCTTGGCGGCATCGCCAACCTTACCGCGATCCCTGCTGGCAGCAAAGAGACACTTGCCTTCGACTCCGGTCCGGCGAATATGCTCATCGATGCGTGCATGCAGCGCCTCTTCAGCCGCGCCTACGATCGCAACGGATCAACGGCAGCAAAGGGGAAGGTCCTTCAACCGTTGGTCGATCAACTTCTGCGGGCGAAGTACTTCGGTCTGCAGGCACCGAAATCGTGCGGGCGCGAAGAGTTTGGCGAAGCCTACGTTGACCGCCTAGTCGCTCTCTGCAAGAAATCGCGCGCGACGGACGAAGATATCGTTGCCACAGCGACAGCGCTCACGGCGCAGAGCATCCTCGCTGCGTATCGCAACTTCGTCTGGCCCTTCCTCGGCCAGAACGCACCACTTGCTGACGCGACGGATTACATCGTAGCCGGTGGTGGCACGTCGAACCGCACGCTCATGCGGGAGCTGCGCGCGGGCCTGGAGCCGCTCGGCATCAATGTATCCACAACGGACGAGCACGGCATTCCCTCGCAGGCAAAAGAGGCCATGGCCTTCGCCCTTCTGGCATGGCTGCGTTGGAATGACCTTCCCGGCAACGTGCCCTCTGCGACCGGCGCAAGCAAGCCGATGGTTCTTGGCAAGGTGACGCTTGCGTAAGGGCATTTCTCTCCTCCTACTTCCGTTGCTGCTCTGCGGTTGCCACCAGAAGAGGCCGGATCTCAGCACCATCGTCGTCGATATCGAAAGCTCTCCGAACAATCTCGACATTCGCATGGGGACCGATGCCCAGTCGGAACACATCGGTTCTCTGATCTTCGAATCTCTCGTACGCAAGGACGAACACTACAATCTGCAGCCCTTTCTCGCGGAGAGCTGGCAGCAGCCCGATCCGCTTACGCTCATCTTTAAGATCCGACCGAACATCTTCTTCCACGACGGTTCGCCCCTCACTGCTGCGGATGTGGCGTGGACGATCGAAAGCATGCACAACGGTGCGATCCTCACCTCGAAGTCCGGCAGCTTTACCAACGTGGACAAGGCAGAAGCCACGGGCCCACTCACCTGCACCGTGCATCTCAAGAAACCCGATGCAGGTCTGCTCTTCAATCTCTCCGACGGTCTCTTCGGTATTGTGAAAAAGGGCGCGGGCAAAAATGCACCACTGATCGGCACAGGGCCATTTCGCTACGTCTCTCAGGTAGTCGATAAAGAGATCCTTCTCGACCGCAACGACCACTACTGGGGCACGCCGGCGCATGTGCCACACGTGCGCATTGAAGTTGTCCCAGACGCCATCACACGAGCTCTGGAGATCCAAAAGGGCTCAGCCGACATCGTCTCCAATGCGCTCTCGCTCGACACCGTCTACGCGATGCGGAAGGATCCAAACGTCCGCGTGGAGACCTACCCCGGCTCGATCCTGAACTATCTGAACTTCAACACGCAGGACCCGATCCTGCGGGATGCGCGCGTGCGCCAGGCGATCTCTTTCGCCATCGACCGTCCGGCGATCATTCACGCGCTCTTTCGTGACGAAGCCCGCCTCGCTGACAGCATGCTTCCCGAAGGCCACTGGGCAGGTGCCGCACCGAACGAGATTCTCACCTACAACTACGACCCCGCACGCGCACGCGCTCTTCTCGAAGCTGCTGGTTACAAACCTGACAACAAAGGCACGCGGCTTCACCTCACGTTGAAGACTTCGACGGATGACACGACACGCCTGCTCGCCATCATCGTGCAGCAGCAGCTTCGCAACGTCGGTATCGATCTTGAGCTTCGCGCGAACGAATTTGGCACCTTCTACGCCGACGTCACCAAAGGTGCCTTCCAGATCTACGCCCTGCGTTGGATCGGCGCGAACGAAGATCCCGACATCTACCGCTATGCATATGCCACGAACAGCTTTCCTCCCAAGGGAGCCAACCGTGGCCGCTTCTCCAACCCAAAGGTCGACGCGCTTATTGCGCAGGGGCAGGCCGAGCCCGATCAGGCGAAGCGACGTGCGCTCTACCTGGAGTTGCAAGGCATCCTGGCCGAGCAGGAACCCAGCGTAAACCTCTGGTATTTGAACAACGTGGTCGTCCATTCGGCGCGCCTGAAGAACGTTCGCCCCACTCCTTCAGCGACCTACGACTTCCTGAGAACGGCAGAAATAGTCTCCGCACCCGCCCAGTAAATACTAGGACGGTTTGACGCACCGCCACATGCTTCGTACACTCAATGAGGCGGTTGAGAAACAACCATCGCCCAAGACCGCAGCAACTCGCTGCAAAAGATTGCCTCCTCGTTCAATGGTAGGACAGCTGACTCTGACTCAGCATATCGGGGTTCGAATCCCTGGGAGGCAACCAAAACTTTTAAAAGCCAACTTCCTCGTACCTTTCCGGACCTCCCTCAAAACGGCTATATTCTTATTTTTGAATGGCTTAGGGCATGTAGCGTGCGAGCACGTCCGAGGGGGTGACGGCGGCCAGCCTTCTCCTTTGGGGAATAGGTTGGGGTTACTACCAAAGTTTGGGGGAATGCAATTCTCCAACTTGGAGCACACCATGGCACGGACGATCAGAGAGATCGAAAACGCGAAGCCAAAGGACAAGAAGTACAAGATGGAGGTGGACTCAGTTTGCTCGTCTTGCCGATAGGCAGGAAGCTCTGGCTTTGGCGATATCAGTTCAATGGAGGCGGAAGAAGCTAAAGCGTCTTGAAGCAGAGGTGTTCCCCACCATCGGGCATCTTCCGGTGGACAGCGTCCAAACAGGCCACGTTCGAGACATCATGCTTGGGATCGAGACGCGAGGAGCCCGCGATGTCGCCAAGAGAGCTCACCAGTCCATCGGGCAGATTTTTCGCTTTGCCATCGCGCGCGAACTTGCACACCGAAACCCTATCGATAAGAAGAAACCGATGCGCCCTCTTGAGGTGTTTCAAAGTCGGTAAGCGAGCCTGTCGGCAGAATCATGCGTAACGAGTTGAGAATGGATAAAAGATCGATCGCCTCTTGAGCAAGGGCTCCCTGAATCGGCGAAATCAGACCAAACGAAGCGGCAGCCATCCCGGCTACACTCAGTCCCATTCCCCCAACGGCGGAAAGCAGCGCGATGCGCCGCATCCTGCGCCCGATGTGCAACAACTCGTCAACACCCACTAGTGACGATTGAAGGATGACCGCGCCGGCTGCTTCTGATGTGATGTCGCTGTTCACGCCCAACGCGATTCCAGCCGTAGCGGCCATCATCGCTGGGGCGTCGTTGATCCCATCGCCAACATATAGCGTTCTCCCTTGCAGAGTCGCCTTTCGTACCAGCGCAACCTTCTCTTCAGGGCTTTTGCCTCCATAGGCCTCTGTGATGCCCATGCGCTCTGCAAAGAGAGCGACCTCGGAAGCCCGGTCGCCTGAAAGCAGAATGATCTTAGAGATAGAGTGCTTCGAATCGAGATGACCGAGAAAGGACTTGCTCTCGCGACGGGGTTCGTCCCGAAAGTGGACAACGCCAGCGAGTTTGCCGTCCAGAAGAAAGACGCATTCCAGGCCCGGCGAAACGGGAGGCATCGCTGCCAGATTTTCGGGAGAAAGCTTCCCGCGCCCCGTTACCGCAACCTGTCGCCCTGCAACCAGACCCGTGAGACCGGCCCCGGGCGCTTCCGAAACATTGTCGACACTGAGCAGTTCCAACTTGTCCTTCTCTGCAGCAGCGAGCACGGCGCTTGCCAGGGGGTGTTTCGAATAACGCTCCAGGCTTGCCACATACTGCAACGCCATGTCGCGGGTGATAGCACCGAGGCAATCAATCGATGTAACAGTGGGCTTACCGTAGGTCAGCGTGCCAGTTTTGTCGACGATTAGAGTGTGGCAGGTATCCATCTTTTCGAGGATGGATGGGTCCTTGATGATGATGCCGAGCTTGGCACCCACAGAAATAGCACCGATGATCGCTACCGGGATCGAGATCAACAAGGGACATGGCGTTGCGATGACTAGTACGGCAAGAAATCGTTCCGACTGGCCGCTGAAGTACCAGCTTGCCAACGCGATCGCCATGGCAAGGGGCGTGTACCAGGAGCCAAGCCTGTCGCCGAGCCGCTGTATCCGAGGACGGTTCTCCTCTGACGCATGAAGGACTTCTACGATCTTCGCGTAACGGGAGTCGCTGGCGATCTTCGTCGCCCGGATTGTTAGTGCCACATTCCCGTTGATGGAACCGGAAAGTACATTCGTTCCCGGCGCTTTCGCGATCAGAAATGGCTCGCCTGTGAGATAGGACTCATCCATACTGCCTTGGCCACTCACGACGACCCCATCGACCGGGCAGATCTCAAGGGGATAGATGAGGAGTTCGTCGCCGACGGCAATCGAGTCGATGGATACATCCTCTGCGGCAGTACCCGCTCTGTGAGCTATCTGCGGCATTCGCTTTGCCAAGGCGAGCAGTACTGAGGAGGCTCGGCGCGTGGCAAAACTCTCGAGTGCCTGACCGCCGGAGAGCATTAAGACCACAATGGCCGCAACCCAATACTGTCCAAGTATCAGGGAGGTCAAAATCGAAAGTAGTGCAAGAATATCGACGCTGAAGTTTGCCTTAAAGATCTGCCGTGCAATGGAGATCAGCAATGGAATGCTGGCACCGGCGATGGCGACTAGTAAGACAATGTTCGGAATGTGTGAATTGCGCAGGTGCAGCTTTACCAGCATCGCCGCAATCATTCCGACTCCGATGAAGCTGGCCGTTGCGATGTGTGACACGGGGCTATCTAGCCACTTCGTGATTGCATTGCGTTTATTCATGGCACACGCTTGTTGGAGAAGACTACAACGCTCATCGTCGATTCATGACAAACATATCGTCCTCCGTTATCCGTGCAGGGTTAGTGTCGGGCAGGAAACCCTTTGCAACACGCTTCCCAAAGTTCCATCCATCAGGTGAGTCGTCCATGGAGCCGACTGGTTGGATCCAAGCACCAGGAGGTCAGCGCTGACTCGCTCGCAAAGTTGAACAAGCCGGTCAGCGACATTCCCGTACTCAACTACAGACTCTGGACTGCACCACTCGTATTCATACGCCGGGACAAGACGCATGAGTTCGGCTTTAAACTCGTCTTCCAAACCGGAGGACTTTGCTGTATCCCAGCAAATATGCTCCAACACGTGACACAAATAGAGATGTCCTCGGCTTTCGTGAACGAAGCCAAAAGCCAGAGAAGCTTGGAGCGCCGACGACGAGCTAAAGTCTGTGGCGAAAACGACCGACTTGAAAGACACGGCGTCTGCGGGATCTTTATAAAATCCACTCCCGATCGTGAGAACTGGACGCCTTGAACTACGCATCAGCGTTTCCGCACAAGAGCCAAGGAGTAGCCGATCAATTCCCCTACGAGAATGAGTGCCAACTACGATTACGTCCGCATTTATCTCGTCTGCAGCTAAGAGAATTTGTCCCGCAATACTGCTTTCTCCGTTGAGTAAAAGATCGTCGGCTTTCAAGCCGTGGCTCTTTATTTTCGAAACCGCTTGTGCCAACTCTACCTTTATCAAATCGTTGTTTGCTGAGGATCCTGTTCCTGTCATCTCCGCTTGCATTCGAACGAGCACGCTGTGATCCAGAACGTGTACGACTGTTACGTGACAACGGAAATGTTTTGCCAAGGCTTCTGCATAGCTCACAGCGGCCCTCGATGAGTCCGAAAAGTCAGTAGCTACTAGAATTTTGTCTAGCGCTAGGCCAGCATAGTCTCCGATAACCGGCATAAGACCACCTCAAATTGTCAGCGATGAAACCGTCAAAAATCATTCGACTCTCCGAAGTGGGACGTCGCTGTGACTGGAATCACTCCGAAGGATGGGAGACATCACATCCCTATCGCCGACTCTATGTGAGATTCATAGGCAAGGAGTTGCGCTATGAGGCATTACGAACACTTTTGGGGAATTACTCTCGTTCGAGGACTACTCGCCATCTTCGTGGGATGTTCAGTCATTGTGGTCCCAGACATGGCCACCACTTTACTTTTACTGCCATTCGCCGTTGCCTTTTCCGTTCTTGGCCTTGCGATGTACGGCATCCTCGACAGCGCGCTTGTATTGATTGCAAGTTTTAATACGGATGACGCATGGCCGCGAACGGCCCAGCGCCTGCAGGGCTTCCTGGGTGTCACCGTCGGCATTCTGATGTTTACTGTGGTGTTTGATCATATGCGGCTCCACTGGTTTTTCTATCTTGTCAGCTTGCAGTTGGGTTCGATGGCAATCAGCGAATTTTTCGTCGCACGCCATGTTTCAAATCGTCATGGCTCTCGCTGGCTCTTCTCTACCGCCTTGCTGGCAACCATTGCGTCTATTGGATACCTTTACGCTGCGCTGCACTTCGGAGAGCAATTTTCCTCGCGCGCCATTGCGTGGTACCTGTACGGATATCTACTTTCTTTCGGGATTGCGCAGTGTCTGATTGCGGCATCCATGCTTTACATGGATCTTGAGCCCGATGTTTCCCTTCATCATCATCGCCACTAAGAGGGCATCCAAGCCGGTGGGGATCCAGGTGTCCGTAGAAAGTGCATTGAGATCACTTTTCTCGTCCGGTAATTTTCTAGTAAAGACGTGTGACAAGAATCACTGCGTGTCCTAGCCAACCTCGCTCATTCTGAAAACGCTTCAAACAATACTTCCGAGGTCATCATGTCCACTGTTACCTCCGCCCGTGCAAACTCAGAAATTCACCTGGAAACCAGCCCGTTCCTCTTTTCTGAGGTCGTCGTTGGAACCGATTTCTCGAAGCCCGCTGAGCGTGCTCTGCAGGCGGCCGAGTCTATTGCGCTCGCCTTCAAAGGAAGCCTCACCGTCGTGAATTCGACACCTCTCTTGACCCCAACCCTCGGAATGGAAGTCATTCTGCCCGAGGTGATGGAAGCGGGTATCTCAGATGCACGCAGGCGACTAGTGAGGATGTTGAGCCGAGATGGAGCGGACTCTCTTCGCCCCGACCTGGTCGTGTCGTACCAAGGGGCCACAGATTTGATCATTGAAACGGCAAAATCCCGTCATGCCGACCTGATCGCAGTTGGTTCCCATAGTGCGACGGGATTGGAGCGAGTTGCTTTGGGCTCGGTCGCCGAAACAATCCTTCGAAAAGCAGAGTGTCCGGTTCTGATCGCCGGGCCCAGATGCAGAGAGACCACGCATCCGTTCCGTTCCATTCTCTTCGCAACGGACCTTGATGCTACAGGTTTGCGGGCTGCGCAGTATGCCACTTCCCTCGCTGGCCAGTTTCGATCCCGCCTCACACTGCTCCACGTCCTGGAGCACAAGGATAAAGTATCGGCTAGTGAGCGGGTTACTCGTGAATCGGACTGTCTCAATCGGCTCACTGAACTCATCCCCTCTCACTTGACGGCAGTAGAAAGACCGCAGACGAAATTAGCCTACGGGACGGCCTCTGAAGAGATTTTGGCGGAGGCGGAGCGAGCCAACGCGAGTCTTATTGTGATTGGAGTCGGAAGGCACACCGGCGTGATCGACCATCTTCCATGGAACACCGTTTGTCGCGTTGTTCGAGAGGCCCGTTGTCCGATACTCGGGGTTCGTGGACATCTCTAGACGCCAGAATGAACGGTGCCGAATCGAAATATCGACCGTCACTCAAGCCAGTCTTTCCATGACACTTGAAGTTTCAACTTCACTTCACAACCAAACTTACCAAGGAGAATCTCTATGTCTACCGCAATCGTGGCACCGATTGAAACCAAGGACAAGGCTCTTTCCATATCCATTCCTGACAGCCTTACGGAGGAGATGCGCCGGATTGACGACGAAATCAAGCAATTTGCATTTCATCTCTTCCAGCGTCGCGGCGCTCTTCCCGGAACCGATTTTGAAGATTGGCTGACGGCTGAGGCATTGTTGTTGAAGCCTGTGGCTGTGAATGTAGAGCAGGACGAGGACAAGGTGATTGTTCGAGCCGACGTCCCAGGTTTCACACAGAAAGATCTCAAAGTCCATATCGAAAAAGACTTTGTGAAGATCTGCGGTAAGGCGAAGCAAACCCACAAGAGCAACAACGAAGGAATGTCGACTTCCGAGCAATCTTTTCGAAAGATTCGGACGACCGTGGACCTTCCCGCCAATGTAAACGCCAAAGAGTCTTCCTATGCGGTAAAGGACGGTGTTCTTACACTGACCCTCCCCAAGGAGCACAAGTCTACGGGTAAGACGAACTAGGCAACCGGCTTCCCCGGCAACCCCGGGGAAGCTTCACTCAAGATTTCTATGTATTCAGCACTTCTGTGGAGGACCCATGATCGGCAAATGCCTGAACCCCGACTGTGACGCGCAGATGAGAGAAGTTGGATTGGGTGAGATTTACAGCCTGGAGCGGCGTCTAGCGCTTCCATCACGGCGCGTGGAGTTTTTCTGGCTTTGTCCAGCATGCCTGCCCGAACATGCAGTGACCCTTACCGAAGGTGGGAGCATTTGCGTGGTGGACCGCTCCCCCAATCACAGACTGCCTCCTCCTAATCCAGCAGCCGACCTGCGAGTCGCATTCTCTATGAAGAAGCGGCCCGTCTCCAACCGAAAACCGGTTGCCGCCTGAAACCACGAAGGGGAAGCGAAGTCCGCTTCCCCCTTTTCATTCTCTTTAGGAATAGTTCTAGGGTGTGACCAAGAGGTGATTGTGTGATCTGCGGATATTTATCTCACCAATTCATGAGCGATCATGAGGTCTTCGTGGTTGCGACGCCGGGTCACTTCGTGAAGCCGCTGCTCGAGTTGCCGGTCCTCTCCATAGATGTCTGGGAGAAAATAAGCGATACCATCCTCTGCAACGAAGCCCGTTGCGTACACGATCAAGACTGGAGTGGCTTGCCCAAGTTGGACTGTAAACGTCGTGGCTCCATGCATGCTTCCCTCGATTCTCTGTTCGTCCCAACCTGTCTCGTCTCTCATGATCCATGCCGCGAGCGCTGATGGGTTCTGAACGCGAATGCATCCATGACTGAAATCGCGACGAACTTTATCAAAGAGCTGTGGAGTCGGGGTGTCATGCAGATAGACGTTATGCGTGTTTGGAAGTGAAAACTTGATCAAACCGAGGGCATTTGCTTCGCCTGGACGCTGGCGAATTCGCATTTCTCCGTGTTCTCCACGAACAAACTCAAAACCATGCCGAGAGAGGTACGTTGGATTCTTCCGAGAGAGCGGGAGCAATTCCCTGTTTTGAATACTTGGAGGGACATTCCAGTAGGGCCTGAACACAATCGACGAAATCGAATTCTGGAAGACCGGGGTGTGCTTATGATAAGCGCCGCCCACGATAACCTTCATATTCAAGGTCACGTTGAGATGCTCGTCATAAGCCCGAAGTCGAAACTCCGGAATGTTGACCACCACCGGTGGGCGGGGAAAGCTTCGTTCAATCCAACGCCATCGTTCCAGGGTGAGTTCTAACTGTCTCAATTCGCCTTCGATCGGAGATGAAAGTTGAGCATAGGTGGCGCGATCCAGTTTCCCGGTTCTGAAGATTCCGTGTCTCTCCTGGAACGATCCCAAGGCATCCTCTACTCGGGTGCCCGAGTTCCCATCTCCCGACGACTCCGCTAGATCGCCTTCCAGAGCGAGACGCTGACGTATCGGTGTCATGCTGGGAGAAGTGAGCTCTGCTCCCGAGATTTCGTCAAAGGCTAAATAGTTTTTGGGCGCTCGGGACAAGAGATTCCGGTACCGCTCCATACCGGCCTTCGTCCTCGTATAACCCGGAGCTGAAGGCTCAAGCGAGGATAGATCGCCCTCTGGATGCGAAGATTGTGCAAGTGCCCATAGTGCAGCCGTGACGTCGAATGCCTCACAGGTATCCAAGATGTCCGCCCTTGCTTCTTTCGGAGATACCCGTCCACAGCGAAGATCAGAAACGAGACGCAGCGCGGCAACAGTCAGAAGCACGTCGTACTCCGAGAACTGGCGGATCGAGCTTTCCGTATTGGCCATAGCTTGAGATTGAGGACGCTCTGGGATCAGGTAGTCGGTCATTCGCAACCCCTTGCTCTCACTATGCCGAAGCGAATCTTCGACAAACACTGATTGCATGCTGAGCTGGCTTCCCGCGATCCACGCAGGCATGTAATCGCATTTTTTGTAGAAGGTTGTGAGACGGGCCGAGACCTGCGCGGGGAGAGCACGCACCGTTTGCTCGATCGAAGCCCGCAAAGGTACGTCCAAGTCGCTGCTTGCGACCCCGCAGCTTATTTCCCCGTAAGCCACTGGGGAGAGAAAATGGATTGCAACGGCTAGACAGAGGCGTCCGGGCCATTTCATCGTGGCAGTGACGTATTTCCTAGTGAACATAAGCACTTTTGCCTGCAACGACGGCGTCAACATCTTCGAGAAACCTCACGACGGACTGCCCTTTCGGCGAACATCCGTCTACTCTTGCTAAGAGAATCGACGGAAGCTCGGTGCGACCTGAATGCAGCAATACGCGATACGTCGTCCCAGCAGACCTGAGGTGCGCGACGAATCGAGCACCGTTCATTCGTGGCATCTCATAGTCAGTTACCACTGCAGCAACGGTATCTTCCCGGAGCAAGTGAAGCGCTTGCTCGGCGTCATCCGTCGCGATCACATCATAGCCGTGGCTGGCCAGAACATAGGCATTCGCCAGGAGATTTGGCTTTGAATCGTCTACGCACATGATCGATATGTTGCGCCGCTGGGCGGCAAGAGATGTTTGCGCTTTCATCCTAAGGATCATGATTCAGATATAAATTCAATACGCCTCCGGGTCTGTGCTTTCACACCAACTATGTTGTGACAGCCATCACAACTTCTAGCAGGCAGAGAGCAAACGCAGTACAGCCGGCTGCAAGACCGTAAGAGAAACACCCTTGGTCGAAATTACATTTTCTTTCCTAAAGCGGCTCAGGGTACGTGTCACTGTCTCCCTGGTTGTTGCAGTCATCGAAGCAAGTTCTTCGTGGGTGAGCGCCATGGTGAT
>Ga0247783_1000414_pt1 | contig 13188 bp, 8 predicted proteins | sample UWRJL064202C5_FD_179911 | JGI IMG/M metagenome (GOLD analysis project Ga0247783, IMG submission 179911) | Plant litter microbial communities from Arlington Agricultural Research Station in Wisconsin, United States - UWRJ-L064-202C-5 | ecosystem: Environmental > Terrestrial > Plant litter >...
CAGTTCGATGGCGATCCACAGGCCGCGCCCACGAATGGATTCGACCAGCGGGCTTTTGATCGAGGCAAGCTCCTCCAGAAAGAAAGCGCCTAGCTCAGCTGACCGCTCTATAAGATTTTCATCCACTAGGACGCGCAAAGCGGCACGCGCTACAGCGCATGCGAGGGGATTTCCTCCGAAGGTGCTGCCATGATCTCCGGGATGAAAGAGACCGAGGATCTCCCTGGAAGAGAGGACCGCGGAGACCGGATAATATCCTCCCGAAAGAGCCTTCCCAAGAATGACAAGATCCGGCTTGATCGCCTCGTGCTGATAAGCAAAGAGCTTTCCGGTCCTCCCGAGTCCTGACTGAATCTCATCAACCATCAGGAGAACGTTGTTCTCCTTGCAGATCGTAGCGGCCTCGTTCAGATATCCCTCTGGAGGGATGATGATTCCGGCTTCACCCTGGATCGGCTCTACGAGAAAAGCGCAGGTGTTTGGTGTGATCGCGGAGCGCAGGGCCTCGGCATCGCCAAACGGAATGATCTTGAAGCCAGGCAAAAAGGGACCAAAGTCTTTCCGATACTGCTCGTCCGTAGAAAAGCTGACGATGGAGATCGTGCGTCCATGGAAGTTGTTGGAGCAGACGATGATCTCCGCCTGATTCTCCGGTATGCCCTTGACCTGGTATCCCCACTTCCGCGCCGTTTTAAGAGCCGTCTCTACCGCTTCCGTCCCGGAGTTCATGGGAAGCGCCATCTCGAAGCCAGTCAGTTCATGCAGCTCTTTGTAAAAAAGAGGCAGCTGAACGTTGCGAAACGCACGCGATGTCAGGGTGACATACTGGGCCTGCTCGATCAGAGCGGCCATAATCTTCGGGTGGCAATGGCCTTGGTTCACTGCAGAGTATGCGGCGAGACAGTCGAGATATCGTTTGCCCTCCGTATCGTAAAACCAGACTCCGGATGCACGTTCAATGACAACATCGAGTGGGTGATAGTTATTCGCACCGAACTCTTTTTCCATCGCTACATATTCTTCGATCAGCACAAGTCTCTCCGGATTCGACGCCTTGCCAAAACAACGTACGCACCACTTCGTCTTGGGACACTGCGAATAGGACTTAATCATACCGCTTTGAGCGGCAGGGACCCGAGCGATGGGTGCAAGGTTCAACGTCTCGCACGCGGGTAACGTAAGCCTTCCCTACTGAGACAAGAGCACAAGGCCGAACTGCTATACTCCGCGTTGTAGGCCTGTTTTTACTGCAGAAACGCTTGAAATCCTTGTAAATTTTCGGGTCTGGCGGGAAGGCGTAAACGCGTCGACGAGAGGGAGAAAGCTTTGCCGAAGGTTGAAGATGATGCTCAGTGACCTCACTTCGATAACCACAAGATGAAAGGTGCAGTGAGCGTCAGATGCAACGAATTTTCCTTTTTACTCTCCTCGTTTTTGTATGCACCCTACCTTCCACAGCTCAAAATGCAACGAGCTTTTCGTACACGCTCTCCTCCAGTTCGAGAACAAGCGCCGGGGTCTTCGACTCCACGGGCGCGCTAATCCGAACGCTTTGGTCGAACAGATCGCAGCCTGCGAGCACATACACGCAAGACTGGGATGGGAAAGATGACGACGGTGCAATCGCTCCGGCCAGTGCAAGCTATACCTTAAAGGTCCTGGCGAACAACGTAACGTACACATGGGATGGTGTGATCGGCAATACAGAGAACGCCTGGACAACGAGCACAAGCATCTGGGACCAGGTGGCTTACTCGCCTCTTACCCTGCGGATGACCTTTGTGAACAGCGGGATCTGGGCTGCAGCTGGCTACTCCGAAGGCACCGCGAATCTGATCTACATCAATCCCGCCTCGCCTAACTCACCAAGACCCGCAAACAATCTCTACACCTCGCAGAACGTGGCCTTCATGGGCATCGATAACGATGGCACGTTCATGTACCTTTCAAATGCTGGCGCCTGGAGTGGACAGAACTTCGTCACCAAGTTCGACGCCGCGACTGCGGTGCCTGCGACTTTCAGCTCCGGCGAGACGATCACAGGTCAACTTGCGTGGCCCAAAATTTCCATGAGCGCCATCGCTCTCAATACCGTCCACGCCCCGGACGCCGTAGCGGTACAGAATGATGGGCCTCTCCTTGCTGTCGCCTATCCCACAGCGAGCACCATCAACTTCTTCAACAAGGTCACGGGCGAGTCCTACGGAACGGCTTTGTCGATCGCCTCCCCAACGTCCATGGGGTTCACAAGGGCCGGTCTCTGGGTCATCTCGGGTTCAATGGTCTACCTCGTCAAAGATCCCGGCGGAGCGAACACGCTTACGTCCCCCCTTCCGGATCTGTCCCATCCGCTCTTCCTCACGACGAATAAGAAGAACAACCACGTCTACCTGCTCGACGGAGGTGCGTCGCAGCAGGCGAAGGAGTTCGACCTCAGCAACAAGCTGGTCCGTTCCTACGGCAAGCAGGGCGGCTACACCGACTTCAATCCAACAGTGACCAACACGAAACTTCTGCTGGATGCCACGGCAACCAAAGGAACACCGGCCCCACTGGGCGCGTGGATTGCAGTTTCTCCGACCAATGAGTGGTGGATCTGCGATGCGGGCAATGCTGGGCGCATCCTGCACATCTCCCCCTCGAACGCATATATCGACCAGATCCAGTTCCAGCCTGAGACCTACACCGTAGGCATTGGGCAGTCTGCCCCGACGCGCCTCTTTCGAGGAACGATCGAGTACGCCATCGACTACACCAGGCCTCTCCTCCCTGGCGATCCGTCCTCTGCTTCGGGTAACGGCTCCTGGAAGATGGTGCGGAACTGGTCCGTCGGTGGCGAAGGCGCCAACGGTTCACCCGCTGGCAACTATGGACCACTTCCTCAGTTCGGAATCCAAAACGTCGAGTTGCTCGGAAACGGTCACTATTACGGCCATCTAATGACACGTGAGAAGACACTCTATGAAGTAGAACTGCCAACATCAGGCACGGCACCCCTTCGATTTATCAAAACCCTGTTCTCCGCCGGTGAGGGTGACCGAACCCCGTTACAGCCAGACGGAAGCCTCACGAAGGAGACCATAAGTGGTTCGCCGACGAACAGGGTGCTCACCATCGCGAGATCGAGTCTCACCGGTTTCGACAGCAGCTTCAATCCTGTACGAACACCTTTCACAATCGTCACCGCGATTCCCTATACGACCTCCACAGCACCTAATGCCGGAGGGGGTTGGGGTCAACTGTCTCCAAATCAATCCACCACGACCGGCGTCTATCCCATCTACCAGTCGTATTCCACCGGAAAGGCGGGCTTCCCACACCTTGCTGGAGCGGTGGCCGGACGCTCCTCTTTTCTATGGAAGACGCACCGAGAAAAAGCCATGACACTTTCGGATGGTGTGGGTAGTTTTCCGGGGACCGCGGGATACGGTGGACACGCGGGCATTGCTGCACAGGCCGTCGGTAGAAACATCTTTGCCAGTTACGACGGCCAGTACGCAACCTGGGGCAACCAGAACTTTCACTACTGGGACGACGGTTTGATGATCGGCCAGTTTGGTGTGCCTGAAGTTGCTCGACCGCGTGTCCCTCCACCTCCCTATTCCATTCCGCTGCCGACCGGCAATGCTGGAAACATCGCGCAGACTCGCTTTGTTCCATACGGCGGAGACATTTACATGTACATGACTGCAGAGAGCGGATTCACGCCCGTTCAGCGTTGGCACATCACGAACCTCTCGTCCATCTTCGAGTTGAGCGCATCGGCGACCGTCGGCTCGTCCGTTACGTTGCACCAGGTCGCGCCGTCAAAATAAAGGATTCAGGGCGACTGTGCTGCCGAGCGTCGCCGTTCCAGAGAGCTCATGGATCGTATCCAACCCGCTGATTCTCCAACGGTGAATCCCTGGATGGAGACTTTCGTCGCTGTTATACAGATACACATCTTTACCCACTGAAACCGAGGTCATGGAAGCAATATTGCCCGCAGAACCGGCAAAGACTCCGCCGTCTTCGTTATAAACATTCGCAGGATGACCGAACTGGCCAATCATCAGTCCATCTTCCCACCAGTGCATCCACTGACTCGAAAATGCGCCATACTGTCCGTCATAACCTTGGAAAACATTGTTCCCTTCTACAAGTGCGGCAATCCCGTCATGCCCTCCATACGAGGAAAAATCAGGAAAAGTACCCTTCCCATCGGGGACCTGGATTTTGGCTCCGCGACTGGTCTTCCATATCCAGTCGTTCGATCCAAGTTTTGCGCCGCCCAGATGAAAATCACTTCCCGACATCGTCGTGCTTGTCACGTTGTAAGTGACGAAGTAGCCGGAGTTGGTTGCCTGAGGAAGCATGCGCATTCCCCATCCACTGAAGCCGAAGGGATCGTTGATTGCATCAGCGCTCGTCGATGCGGGAATCGATACGGACGCCAGGGCATGAGGGCTCCCCCATTGAGGGGTAGCTGTATCATCAAATCCCAGGAGATCTCGTTGAGTGGCAGTCAACGTCTGCTGCGTTCCGGTGCGCGACACAACCCAGTAACTTAGCTTACCTTCGTTATCAATAAACTCCGGGAAGTACCCGTTGAAAAGGAGTTGCCCGGTGTGCCGAAGCGGGCCCAGCTTAGGAAGCTCCACAAGCTCCGGGTTGGCAACACTCGTCAAGGTCGCCACCTGTCCATAGGTATGCCCGTTGGGCATCGTCATCACTCTGGTAAATGGTCTGAGATTCGGCACACTGCACACCGACCAATTCTTCGTCAGGCTCCAGCTAAAGGAGTCCGATGAGGTCGTCGCATCTGCCCCTAAGCTACTTGGATAATCCACCTTGTACTCAAGCCAATCAGCAAAGACCCTCGTTGGGTCGCCATGGTCTGCGGCAACCTGATATAGAAATCTTGTGAACGCGATCTGATTGAGGTACGTTCCGTCGGATGAAATCAGGAGCGCACGGTCGTTCCCAAGGTCGCCTACCCAAAAAGATCCGTCAGGCTGAAATGCAATCCATGTTGCTGGCACCTGATTATTTCCCGCCCCCGTCCCCACGGTGTCATCAAGATAGAGTCGATCCGTGCTCACCGAAGGATTACAGTCGGCGTATCCACCCAACTGGCCATAGGTCGACAAGAGAGTGCCCTGCGCATTGAAAAGTTTTACCTGCTGACTGGCACCGCCATCCACAACAGCGATCGTTCCCATGGGGCTCACCGCAATCGCAAGGGGTCTGGAGAGATCTTCAATCGTTTGTGAAATCATGTTCGATTGGCCCACGCCTGAAATGCGCAGGACTCTCCCGCCGGATATGACCCATAGATCTCCCTCAGCAGAGAAGGACATTCGCTGGGGATCGGCAACAGGAACAACACCAAGCAGAGCTCCCGTCTGCTTGTTGAAGAGGATGACCCTGTCCTCACTCGCCGACTTCACGGAAGCTCCGTCTTTGAAGTAGCTTCCATGTGCGACGGCCAATAGATTTCCGTTACGCTGCACCGCAATTCCCGTAGGCAGGTGTACCCGTGCGCTTCCGCTCAGTCCGCTGCCATCTACATCCAACACACCGGAGAGGGCAGGTCCGCTTCTAGGAGGGTTTATTCCTGCTGGAAATCGATATTGTTTCTTCGTTGCGAGGTCGTACGCCATAACGAAGCCGAGGCTACCCGTCCACCCATTTCCTACATTCGCAAAATAGACACGAGCATCATCGGCAGTGACGTGAGCGAACTGTATGTCCTGTCCCAGCGTCATGACGTTGCTTGGACTCTGCGGATCGCTCAGTCCAAACGAAGAGGTATTCGGTCGTCCTTCGGAGTATCCGTTCGCCGTATACGCGGTACTGCCGGCCACTGCCATGTCTGTGGGGAAGTCACTCTGCATATCCCAGCTACTGAGGGCTGTCGGTTTCGTGGAGGTATTACCGACCAGACCCCACTCATAGTGCACATTATTTCGTAACAGTTTGATGGTGTAGGAGCCCTCTGGCATCGTCTCTCCCAAATCATTGGTTCCGTTCCAGAACTCCAGATGGCCTCCCGCAGAGTAGGTGACATTGCTCCACAAGGTCTTAATCAGTTTTCCACCAGGGTCGTAAATGCCTGCGCTCGTTCGCGCACGTTCGGGAAGTGAAAAAGAGAGGCCCATGGCTCCAGAGAGATTTCCCGGCGCGACGACGTTCACTGCAACGGACGCCTTAATGTTTGCATTACTCGTAAGAGTGGCGGTGATCGTAACCACTCCGGCAGGCATAAGTGGGGCCGTATAAGCGCCGTCCGGCCCAATAAACCCTGCAGAAGACGTCCCCCCGGGGACACCACCGGCACTCCAATCCACGGATGCGGCAGGCTTTCCTCCCTCGCTGGCCGAGACAGTAATCATTCCACCCATCGTGACTGTCGTGGACGAAGCTACGACCGAAAGCAAGGCGGAAGGAGCCATAGGAGAGGTATTCCCCGCAGTCGAAGGAGATCCAGAAAGTACTCGGACACCATTTCCGCATCCCCAAAAGGACAAAACACACACGGACAAAATAACCGTAAAAACAGGCCTTTTCGCGGAAGACCGACCTTTGTAGCTCTCCTCATACAGCATTGATTACTCCGGCGCATACAGATGAACGTTCACTGTGTTCATCGGCCGGAGGGTTCGGTTACTTGGAAGTGTCTCGATTTGAGACAAAAGTTTGAGGCGTCGGATTACCTAACAAACGCCTGATCCTGCGCCTCCCGAATCCAGGGGTCTTCGGAGATCTTTGGGGGATCTAAGCAAACTGAAAATCAATTGAAGCGGTGACGGAGGAATCGCTAACATACGCAGTGACAAGCCGGACAGCCAAAGGACATTCAAAAAAAGGCATCATGCTCTTGCGCTTAAATGTCTTCAAATTTGAGAAACGATGCTTATAAGGAAGCTCTGTGGCCAAAAGCCTGCGTCTTCTAGGTCAAGCCTTTTCTTTAGCGCGAACTTAGGCGGACATCACGGCCACAAAAGGGAATCTTTAGACACTTGAGTAATCTTGACAGATCAGCTTGTCAGCACGGGCTCAAGTCTCATCCAAAAGCGTGCGTTCCGCCTGAAGGCTCGTAAGTAATGCCCGGTTGGGATCAAGGCAAACGGACATGAGAGAATCCCGTTAGCTGACCCTCTGTCAGCAGGAGAAATCGATGTCCGGCCACACCGTAAGCGTCTGCATTCCAACCCGGCACCGCTCAAGCTTGTTGACAGAAGCTATTATGTCCTGTCTGGAACAAACAAGGCTCCCCGACGCAATCCTTATAGCAGATGACTCCGAAGATCGTGTCACGGAAGAAGTGGTGTCGGAGTTGCAGAAGACCACTACGGTCCCGATCCTCTATCGACGGAACTCTCCCCCTCTCGGGCAAAACGAGAACACCAACTCTCTCTTTGACCGGGCCACAACCACGCATCTCATGCTCCTGCACGATGACGATTGGTTGTTGCCAAACGCAATCGAGGACCTGATTGATTGCTGGAATGAATATCCAGATCTAGTTGCAGCCTATGGCAAGCAATATATGGCCTCGCACGATGGCACCATAGATATATCGAGATCGCACGGCCTGAATGCGGCGTATCATCGGACGGCAGAAACGGCCGGTTTACAGCCACGTTCATGGGAGGTTGGTATTCGTCAACAATTTCCTAACGACTGCTATATGGTGAAGAGCGACGTGGCTCGGACTGTTCGGTGGAGACCGGTTTCCCAAGTCGGGGATGGAGGCGATTTTGACTTTGGCCTCCGAATGGGTCTGCAGAATGAGGGATTTTTTTTCCTGGATCGATATACCGCCAAATACCGGGAAACCGCAACTGGATCCATCTCAGCCTCCAACTCGTCGGACACCTCTCTGTCCTCCTATCGCGTTCTCCTGGAGATGAGCCTGCCTAAGGATGCCGAGGAACTTCGAACTCTGAAATTGATCAATTTAGCGCCACGCGCCATGATGCAGGCGATCAAATTGGGAAGAAAGAAAGAAGCCGCCCGTATTTACTTTTCGAAGCACCACGCGTCCCGTGCATTGACCTTGGGTGGTATCCGCAGGCTGCTTCTACTGCTCTCTTAGAAAATGACTATCTTGATAAGACCAATCACTTTGCAACGCTCTGCGTGTCAGCTTCGAATAACTTGGCATCAATGAGGAAGCGAAACCAGAAGGTCTGCAACACGCAAAAGATAAGTCCCTCGCGGCCATATATCGATAAAAAAATAAAACTCCGGGGCGAACGAAGAGCGGCAAATTTTCATAACATTGCAGCAGCTTGCGCTTCACCTGGATCTTATTGCCGAACCATCGGCCCTGTATCTCAGCGTTTGCACGCTTCATCCTGAGCTCTTTGACTTCCGCATCTGCCCATTGATTGTGACGCCGAGTCCATTCGGTCAGCGGCATCCTGATGTCATCCACCATGGAGTGCTTCAGCGTCCCAACCGGACCGGAGCAGAAAAAAGTGCTGATCGTACATCCGCGCCTCGCAGCGGCCCTTTCCTGAACGAAACAGGCGCATGTGATACGTCGGCGCCAGATTGTGTCGAAGCACTCTCCCCATGAACTTCAGATAACGTGCGACGAGATATCCATCCATGGGCGTCGTTTCAGGAATCGCTTCAGTCTCTCGAACCAAATCCTCCGATACATTTCCTCGGCATCCAGATGCAGCTGCCAGCTCTTCGTAATTTCGAGATTGTCGATTGCCCAGTTCCGTTGCGCTCCGTAGTTCTCAAAGGGATGACTTACAACGAACGCTCCCAGTTCCGTCGCCATCTGGATGGTCTCGTCTGTACTTCCGGAATCCACGATGATGATCTCGTCCGTCAGACTTCGAACTCTATGCAGAGTCGAAGAGATCGTCTCCGCCGAATTGAAGGTAAGGATAATAACTGCGGGTCGCAAACGTCCTCCGTATACCTCATACAGAGGGCAGAGAAACTGAAGGTTGCGGATAAGCCGCAATCGCCTTCCCGTGTATAAGCACTTCTAACACGCCGACCGATCAGGCAGTGCGCTTTTCTTGAGACCGATGCGTTACCGAGCGAAACATCTCCAGATATCGCTCCGCCACATACTGCGGTCGATGAATTCGCAAATGAGCAAGCCCTCTTGCGAGCATCGCCTCGCGCTCTTCCGTATCGTGAAGCACGCTTTGCAATGCCAGGGCGAGGCGATTGGAGTCACCGTTGGGCACCAGGATCCCGCAGTCGCCCACGGCCTCGCCTAACCCACCGTCTGACGTCGCCACGATGGCACAGCCTGCCGCAATCCCCTCGAGCGCGACCAGTCCAAACGGCTCTGCCCAACGGGACGGCACAACAAGCACCTTATGCCTTGCAACTTCGGCAGCCCGTTGCGTGGAGAGATAGCCAGCAAAAGTAACCTGTTGCGCAACGTTCAGCTTCAAAGCCAAGGCCTCAAGCTTCTCGCGGTCCGGACCATTCCCGATCACAGTAAATGAAGGTTGCAGCCCCGTCTGCTTCAACTGGGCCAGAGCTTCGATGGCAAGATCACACCCTTTGTCCGAGACCAGGCGTCCAATGAAGACGATGTCCTTGTTCTTCGGCATCCCTCTGAACTGCAGGAAGCTATCCACTTCAAAAGGATTTCCAATGACCTCCGCCTGAACAGGAAGATGTTCAGCTAACGCTCTGCTCGGCGTCACGTTATGGCAAAGGCGCAGAACGGTACGCTTCAATACGTCCTGCCAGCCGGTCTTTCCGTCTGAACGAGTCAGCCAGGTATGGTGCGTGACGAAGATTGGTTTGAGTGAGAGAAGGAGAGGAAGCAGTGTCTTCAGAGAAATATTATTTTGAAAGATCACGTCGGACTTTCGTCCTAACTCAAGTAACTTGGAGACGGTCGGCTGGCGTACTACTGCAAAAGGATAATCAAAGCCACCGCCTGTTTCGGTCACGACTGTAACCTCTGCTCCCGCCTTCGCAAACTCTGTAGCGAGAAGCATGGAGACCGTTTCTATTCCGCCGATACTTGGATGAAAAACGTGGGAACAGAACAGAATCTTCAACGTTGAATCTCCAAGGATGCCTCTGAACGCTATTGTATAATCGCCTCTGTGATCACGCCGACGTCGCGATCGATCGTTACCGTTTCTGATAAGCCAACGCTTTCGCACACCATGGAGAAGCACTTTTGAAATTGCTTCAGATCGTGCCCAGGCTGCGCCCCGCCCACGATGGGATTGGTGAAAATGCTCTTCGTTTGGCCGAGTGTTTACGCAGCGATCATGGCCTGAATACAACCTTCCTCATCTGCGATCCAGCATGGAAGGGTCCCGAGCAGATCGAAGGATTTCCAGTTCGCGCTCTCTCCGCGCGCAGCAAAATCAATCTGAAAACAGAGCTTGCGAACTTTCTCTCTCCCTCCGAACCCGCAGCCGTTCTTCTACAGTTCGCTCCCTACGGTTTCGAGAAGCGCGGCGTTCCCTTCTGGCTTGTAAGTGGACTCCGTGAGGTTCATCGGCAGACACCGTTCAAACTATTGACGATGTTTCACGAGCTCAATGCTGGCCGCGGCAAGCCGTGGAGCAGTACTTTCTGGCTTTCTCATTTGCAGAAGCGATTGATTCTTCAAATCGCACGACTAAGTCACGTTACCCTGACAAACGCGGCCTACCATCAGAAGTTGCTGGAGCGTTGGGGGATTAGAAAAATCGGTCCCCTGCTGCCCATCTTCTCTTCCGTAGGTGAGCCATCGTCTCTAGAGTCATGGTCTGAAAGAAAGAAACAGGTGGTCGTCTTTGGAAGAGCATCCCATCGAAAGTTGACCTACGCCGAAGGCTTCGCAGCACTAAGCAGAATATGCAAGCTGATCGACGCAGACAATATCATCGACATCGGCGAGCCCTTCGATCTCACTGCCGTATCGCAATCCCTCGGTATCCCGGTCACATCCTGCGGCCGTCTCTCCGACGAAGAAGTGAGTGCACAGATGGAGAAGTCCCAGGGATCGTTTCTTTACTATCCCGAAGCGCTCTTATCCAAGTCTTCGGTCTTTGGGGCCACCTGCGCCCATGGGACGATTCCGTTTGTGGCGTCCCAGGAAGACCCGCTCTTAAACTCCAGCGAGTTCGAGAAGAACCTCGATTACATCAAGGTGGATCCCTCTGGACCGCTACCTGAAATTCCAGACCTTGTCGCGATGTCTTCCACGGTCTACCAGCGCTACCAGTCAAGAAGTTCCAGGGCGAATGCAAGCCTGCTCGCAGATCTCATTCGCAACTAAGACAACTACACTTCTACAAGCTTGCAGACCGAAGGGGGAAATCTTGAAGCCATCCCTGGCTATCCTGGCGACGAACTACAACACGTGGGATCTCGCGACACGTTGCGTAAACGCCTGCTTCGAACAGGACGCAGATCACTTCGACAATCTGTATATCTATGACGACTGTTCGCCCATCCCCTTCACGGGCACGTTCCCTGAGGGCGTCACGCTCCTTCGCGGTAAGAAGAACCTCGGCCTCACCAAGGCTCTCAATGTCGCCTTCTCCGCGGTGAGAGAGGATATCGTCGTTCTCTTCGACTCCGATGCATATCCCACTACTCCCTTCTGCATGGAAGTAGCCAGGCTATTTGAAGCGGATCCGAAGCTCGGTCTCATCGCTCTGAGAACGGTAGGAACGGGAGGAGGCCCCAGCGAATCCTACACGACCGAACCGAATCTTTGGAGTCTTCTGCTCGGCCAGGCGCTCTACGCAAAGTTTGAATCATCGCTCGCGGACCGCTCTGGAAAGATCTCCGTCTTCACCTGCGCCATGGCCATACGGAAGACGGCCTTCGACGAGATAGGCGGCTTCGATGAAAACTTCGACTGGCTGGACCTCGACCACGATTTCAGTATGCGCATGAACCGCTCGCAGTGGAACGTAGCGATCGCGCCAGACGCTCGGATCTTTCATGAAGGCGGCGGAACCCCCCAGGAGACGAGGCACCGCCTGCTGCGCTTCTATAAGACCCGCTGGTATCTCCTGCGGAAGTTCAATCGCATCGCGATGCCGTTCGTTGCAAAGTGGCTCATCCTTCTGCGCCTCTCCATCGAGTACGCCGTGCTGAAGGTCTTCGGCAAGTTACTCATCAAGAATCAGACACGCCTGCAAGACAAGGTAGAGGGACGCAAAGCTCTGCTTCAATACTGCTACGCAAACTATCGCTGAGCAGCACGCCGCGCTATGCTTCGCGTCCCCTGACCTCAGGCACATGAGTGAACCGATGCCCCAGGCGGATTGCTGGACGCTCGATGAGATAGTAACTGACGAGGGCACAGACAACGGTGCAAATCAGATTAAGAGGCCACCTCTCAAGAGCGCCAAGTGGATTTTCCCGATACATGCGTCCCGTATAGAAAAGCATCTGCCAAAGATAGAGACTATACGAAAGCCTACCGATATAACGTAGAGGTGCGCTTTCAAGAATGCGTCCGAAGATTGTCTCCGGATGTAGCATGCTCCCGATCACAAGACACGGAAAGAGAAAAACCAGTGAAGTCATGTACCAGAACTTATTGGTTTGATCTCCGTTGATGATGAAACACACAAGAATCGCCAGCATCGGCCAAAACCGGGTGAACTTTGCGATCCAGCCTCTATACCTCTCGTTTTGCAGAATGATCGCCAGAACGGCCGGTATCAAGAGGGCATCAAGACGCACGTCGGTGTGAAAGCTGATCCAATCCCATTGCCTGTGACCAAGCTGATAAGCTCGATTGGCCATAACCGCTAAAGCAAGTCCGGAGAGGATGGCGATTCTCGTTCGACCTTTCCAGAAAACCAGAATCGCAGGTAGGAGAAGATAAAAATGTTCTTCAACCGAAAGTGACCAGAAGTGTCCGGTGAACCATGCCTGATGTGCGGTGGTGACATGGCCTAAGAGCGAGGTGTAGTTCCGGTAAAAAAGAAGAGCGGCCAACCACTCGCCGCGATAAACGAAGATCTTACCCAATAGGCTGAGAAGAGCAATCACAAGAAGATACAAAAGGGCTGGAGGCAGAATTCGGAAGGCACGACGAATATAAAAGCTTCGGAGCGAAATTTGTCCCTCTCTTTTTTCTTCAACCAAAAGCCGCGAACAGATAAGTACTCCACTAATCGCGAAGAAGACGTCTACACCCGGCTGTCCGTACGCATAGACCCATTCAGTGTTGAAGATTACCCAATAATGAGG
>Ga0247783_1000415_pt1 | contig 13178 bp, 9 predicted proteins | sample UWRJL064202C5_FD_179911 | JGI IMG/M metagenome (GOLD analysis project Ga0247783, IMG submission 179911) | Plant litter microbial communities from Arlington Agricultural Research Station in Wisconsin, United States - UWRJ-L064-202C-5 | ecosystem: Environmental > Terrestrial > Plant litter >...
CCCCTCCGCGCAAATCGACGAGCAACGAGGCCGGTGGCTCGAGCGTGGTTGCGGCTCCCGAGCCCCGCGGCGCGGGCGTGATCGTGCCGGTGATGGCTTTGCCGAGCAACCCAGCACGAGAGCGGGTGACCCTGGCGCGCGTGGCACAGCCGGTGCCGCTCGAGAAACCGCTACACAAGGAGCCAGAACCGTGGGAGCGCTTCGAGCTCGACCCCCAGAAGTTTCCGACGCTGACGTCCTTGGGCAGAAACCTCACCTTGGCAGCGGCGCGCGGCGAGCTCGACCCGGTGGTGGGACGGGACGCGGTGATCGAGCAGGCGCTCGACGTGCTCGCCAAGCGCGAGGGCAATAACCCCTGCCTGGTGGGTATCGCCGGTGTGGGCAAGACGAGCATCGTGCGCGGCCTGGCGCAGCGTATCGCCGCCGCGGAAGATGTGCTCTCGCTCGACGATCGCGTGATCGTGCAGATCCCGGTCAGTGAGCTGGTGGCTGGCACGGGCATGCGCGGCGCGCTCGCCTCACGCGTCGGCGCGCTTCGCAAAGAGGTCTTGGCGGCCAAGGGTCGAGTGGTGATCTTTTTCGACGAGATCCATCAATTGTTCGTCGGTGACGGTGCGGAAGAGATAGCCTCGGAGCTCAAGCTGGCTTTTTCTCGTGGCGAGCTGCCGTGCATCGGCGCGACCACGCCCGAAGACTTTCAGAAGGCCGTGGCCGCAGATGCGGGCCTGGCCCGGCGCTTCTCGATGGTGGAAGTCGAGCAGCCGAGCCGTGAAGACGCCTACCTAATCGTCGACGCGCTCAGGCCGCGGCTCGAAGCGCACCACCAGGTCCGCTATCAGACCGAGGCCGTCGCGTTGGGCGTGGGTTGGTCGGTGCGCTATTTGCCGGGGCGCGCCCTGCCGGATAAGGCGGTCTCGATTTTGGATTTGGCCGGTGCGCGCACGCGTCGCCGTGGAAAGGCCGAGGTCACGGCAGAAAGCGTGGCCGAGGTCGTGGCCGAGCTTGCCGACATGCCGGTCGACCGCCTGCTCGAGGCGGATGGTGAGCGCATGTTGCGTCTGGAAGAAATCCTGGCCGAACGTGTGGTGGGTCACGGTGAGCAGATTCGACGTATTGCACGCATCTTGCGGCGCAACGCGGCGGGGCTCGGTTCACGCCGGCCAATCGGCACCTTCCTGTTGTTGGGCCCGACCGGTGTGGGCAAGACGGAGAGCGCGAAGGCCATCGCCGAGGTCTTGTTTCACTGCGATACCGCCATGACTCGCGTCGATCTCTCCGAATTTTCGGAGCCGCATGCGATTGCTCGTCTGATCGGCGCGCCCCCCGGCTACGTTGGGCACGAGGCCGGCGGGCAGCTCACCGAAGCCGTGCGGCGCAGGCCGTATCAGGTGATTTTGCTGGATGAGCTGGAGAAGGCACAGCCCGACGTGCTCACCTCATTTTTGGCCGTGTTCGACGAGGGACGGCTCACCGATGGACGCGGGCGCACGGTCGACTTCAGCAACACGGTGATCCTGATGACCTCGAATCTGGGCGCCGAAGAGAGCGGCAGCTCGCCGCGGCGCCGCGTCGGCTTCGGCAATGAGGCGCAAGACCGCGTGGATCTCGAGCAACGGGTGGTGGCCGCGGCACGCAGCGCACTCGCTCCCGAGCTGTACAACCGGATCGATGAAGTTTTGGTATTCGCGCCGCTCGGTCGCGATGAGGTTCGAGAAATTGCCCGTCGCTTGCTCGAGGGTGTCGGCCGCGCATTGTCCGCACAACGCGGCTTGCGCTTGGATTTCGGGCCAGACGTGATCGAATTCTTGCTCGACCGGGGCGGCTTCGATCCGACCCTCGGCGCTCGGCCCATGAAGCGCACGATCGCGCGCTTGGTGGAAGCGCCGTTGGCAGAGAAAATCCTGCGTGGCGAGCTTCATCCGAAGAGCACCTTGCTGCTATCCGTCGAGGGTGAAAGCCTGGAATGCGACGTGCTCGACGCTGAAGCCAGCAACGCAGCGGAGTAGCGTGACGCGAGGGACTGGCACTTTCCGCCAGGGTGCGCCCCCGCTGGGCCAGGCTGGCCAGGGCAACGGCACGTTGCGCGCCCCGGCGCAGCGCGGCCTGACTGGCCTTTTGTGGCGTTTTGGGTGTGCTGCAGCTGCGTTTCAGGATGTGCTCGCCGCTCATTCGCGCGGGTAGGTAACCGGCGCTCAGGCGCGTCCGAGCTCGCGCCGCGGGGCGCCCGAACGCGCCCGAACGCGCCCGAACGCGCCCGAAACACGCCCGGGCGAGGCCGCTGGCGCGCGGCTTAGGCGATCGAGTTCACTTTTGACCACCCGTCGTGTTACCTATTTGGATCGACGAAGATATTTCTAGGGGCACTCAGCAGAGCAGCGGACCCGCGAAACCCCAGAACCAGATGACGGCTATGGACCCCCTCAGCCTGCGGCATCGTCCGGTGGATTATGCCATCCAGGTCGTCGCTCCGTATTGCGATCTGGTGAGCCGTCTCGAGGTCGTCCCGCCTTCCGCGCTAGTGAGAGGCCTCTATCTGCGGTCACTCGAAACCGTGCTGCAACGTGCCGGTCGCCCGCAGCTCTATCGCGATTGTTTCGAGGGTGAGCGCTGGTCGCCGATCCGAATGTATCCATTGCGTGACTATATGATTCGCCTGGCGCTCGCTGGCGCTTCGCTGCGCACGCCCGAGAAGGTTCACGAGGGCATGCATGACATCTGGCGCACCAATGCGACCACATTTGCTGCCAGCTTGCTCGGCCGGACCATGCTGCGCCTGCTCTCGCACGATCCCGTCCGGCTCACCGAGCAGGGCCTCGCTGCACGTCGGCAGACTTACCAATACGGACATTGGGAGATCGTCCGCCATGGTCCGCGCGCGGTAGAGATGGTGTACCGTGAGGAGTACCTATGGATCGAGTCCGCGATCGCCGGCGGTGCCGTGGGCGCGTTCGAGGCATGCGGGATCGAAGCCAGGTTAGAGACGAAATTGCTCAATCGATTCGACGGCTCGACCATGATCACGTGGTAAGAGTCGAGGAGGAGCAGCGAGCGGGTTCCGTGACCAAGAACGACGAGCCAAACCTGCCCGACACAGAAGGCGGAGTCGGCGTGTGGGTGCTCGCTCCAAATCCCGCCGCGGCGGATCGCATTTCGAGCACACTCGCCGATCGCTACGCGACGCACGACACGCAAATCTTGGTCGTCGACGGGGCACCGGCAGAGCTGCTGCCGCGCCTGCGTCAGCGCGTCGGCGGGGCACCGCTCGGCTTCGTAGCAGTGGACGAAGTAGCGGCGCTCGACGCGCTGTCACACGGCGCGGATGAAGTGCTGGTATGGCCGGCGGCGGACGACCGGGCGATTCACGGCTTTTTCGACCGCACGCAGCTGCGCGCGGCGTTGCGCAAAGGGCAGGAGCACACTCGCGCATCGATGGTGCACACCGAGAAGCTGTCCGCGCTCGGCACGCTCGTGGCCGGTGTGGCGCACGAGATCAACAATCCGTTGATGGCGCTCCAGCTCAGCATCGAAGCTTGCATGGCGCTGATGACGCCATTGGCGAACGTCGTGCACGAGCTCTCCGTGTGGGCGACGCGCGGCTGGGGTGCCACGCCCGAGCAAGTGCAAATGCTGCACGAGCTCGCGCTGACCGGCGCGCCGCGCGTCGAGGGGCGACAGTTGCTGGAAGAAATGCTGGCCGCGTCGTCGGCCATCGGTAGCGTGGTCCGCGATCTGCGAGTGTTCGCCCGCTCCGACGGCGATCGCGAAGAGGCGCAGATGCTCGACGCCAACGACGTCGTGGATCAAGCGCTGCGGCTCGTCGGTCGCGAGATTGGCATGGTCGCGCACATCGAGCGCGACTACGCGCGCGCGCTGCCGCGGGTGGTGGTGCCTCACGGGCGCTTGACGCAGGTCTTGGTCAACATCCTGATCAACGCGGCTCACGCCATCAACGACGTCGAGCGCGAAGTGCATCGCGTTCGCATCACGACTCGCGCTGACACCGAGTACGTGGCCATCTCCATCTCCGACACCGGGCCTGGCATTGCTTCGGAGGCGCTGTCCCACATCTTCGATCCGTTCTTCACGACCAAGCGCTCGGGGCTGGGCACGGGGCTCGGGCTCAGCATTTCGCGCTCCATCATGCGTGATTTGGGCGGTGATCTAATCGTGGAGAGCGTGCATGGCTCGGGCGCGACGTTCATCGCGCTGCTGCCGCTGCCCGATCACGCCACGATGCGCAAAGCGTACTTGCAGAACCGTGGCGCCGCCGTACGCCGACCGTTGAGCAAACGCCACACCGTGCTGGTGATCGACGACGACGAGCGGATCTTGAAAGCCTACGCGCGAATGCTGGCCAGCTCCTGCGACGTGATCATGGCCAGCGACGGCCAAGAGGCGATCGACTTACTCAGCTCTGGTTCCAGCCCCGACGCCGTCGTGACCGAGATTGCGCTGCCAGAGGTCGATGGCCGAGCGCTGTTCGAGTGGCTACGCCGTGAGCGGCCAGCGCTCGCGGCGCGCACCGTATTCGTGACCTCGGACGCGACTCGTGAGCGCTATCGGACGTTCCTCGCGGACACCTTGAACGGCATCCTGACCAAGCCGGTGAGCGCGAACGATCTGTGGACCGTGCTCGCGAACCTGGTCACTCAGCGTTCGACCAGCTCAAGGCCGCCGCCGCGCGAGTGAAGCCCGCGCCCTGCGCGTAGATCACGACGCGCGCGCCCTCCGTGAGCTTGCCCGCGTCGCGCGCCGCGATCAAATTGACGACCGGGCCCACGCCCCCCAAATGCGCGTAGCGTCGATAGGTCTCGACCGCGACCTCGGGCTTCAAGCCGAGTGCCTCGGCGATCGCCAACGGGACCCAGCGCCGGGGCTGCACGCTCAGCAGCACGTCGATCGAATCGACCGCAAAACCCGCGCGTTGCGCCAGCTCTGCCACGGTGCGCGCGGCGGTGGGGACGGTGTCTTGCATCAGCGCGCGCGTGGCTTCGGGCGATCGACTGCCCATGGACAGCGGGCCGCCCGCTTGCCACCACGGCGGGTCGGTCTCGTCGCTCTTACCCCGGCACCAGACGACGGCGTCGTGATGCTCGCCGTGGGTCGCGCTGTGGGTCTGTAAGATCCCCGGAGCCGTGCTGGCCGTGACCAGCATGGCCGAAGCGCCGTCCCCGACGCTGGGAGCCGCCGGGTGAGACATCGCGAACGTGCGCGTGGCCAAGTGGGACTGCGTGAGTAGCACCGTGCGCGCACGCCCCGACTCGATCAGCGCGGCAGCCAGGTTCAAGTGCGTGATTGGGCTGGCGCAGGCAGCGTCGACGCTGGTGGACCATGCGCGCCGGGCACCGATCAGATCAGCCACGCGGCACGCGTTGCTGGGCATGAGTCGATCTGGAACCAAAGCCCATGAAAAGATGGCATCGACCTCGGACGCATCGATGCCAGCGTCGCTCAGCGCAGCTCGGCCGGCGTGGGCTTCGGCTTCGGCCGAGGTCGTGCTGGCTTCGGCGACGCGGCGCTCGTGCGCGCCCAGGAATGGGTCCTGCTCTTCCTCGGCCAAATAGCGAAGGACGATGCGCTGCGCTCCGTCGCGATCGCCCTTGGGCACGTCGACCAGCGCGCGGTCGCCTTGTTTCATGCGGCTTTGCGCGCTGAACGCCTCGGGCCAGTCGGCGTTGCTACGCACTCGTTCCGGGAACCACTGACCTAGACCTGCGATGCGTGCGTGCACTAGCCGTGCCCCTTGTTCAACATCGACATATGCTGCAAGGCTTCGTTGCGTCCACCACCGGTGAGCTTCACGTCGCGGTCGATGCGAATGTCGAGCACCACCGGCACGCGCGCCGCGCGCAGCCGCGTGAGTTGCTCCGTGGTGATCTCGCCGGGATGATTCACGCGCAGACCTGCCATTCCCATCGAGCGCGCCCAGGCTGCGAAATCGGTCCAGGGCGATTCCCACTCGGCTTCGCGCCCGAACACTTGACGGTAACCGTGGAACACCATGTTGTAGCGAGCATCGTTGAACACGGCAAACACGATCGGTAGACGGTGCTTGAGCGCAACCAGCGCCTCCATCCCGACCATTTGCATGCCGCCGTCGCCACACACGCACACCACGGGGCGTTCCGGATCGGCGAGCGCTAGACCGATCGCGCCGCCGATGCCAGAGCCCATGCTGCCTAGACCGAGGTGGATGGTGAAGCTGTCGGGTGAGCGCGCGGTGAGATAGTGCAATGCAAACAGCATGTGCTCACCGATGTCGGTGATGAACGCAGTGTGCTCGGGAACGGCGGCCTGCAAATCCGCGATCGCGCGCTGGGGCGTGATGCGTAGGCTGGAATCGGTCGCGAAATTGCCATGCTCGCAGGGTGAGCCCTGGCGCAATTCACGCAGCCGGGTCGCGGATTTTCCGTTACGGAGCCCCTCGCTGACCACCAGCGCCTGGAGATCTTCGGCGAAGGCACCGAGGTCGGCCACCACTCCCAGCGCCGTCGGAAGATTCCTGCCGATGACGGATGCGTTCAAATCCACGTGCACGAGCCGCCCGCCCTCGGCGATGTAGCGCGTCGGACCGATCGAGCAATCGTCCAAGTCGGTCCCGAGCACGAGCGCGGCGTCTACGCCTCGACCAATGTACTCGCGCGCCCAGAGCGACGCGGCCAGCCCGCCGTGTCTGAGGGAGCGCGGATGCAGCTCGCTCACCAGGCCTTTGGCTTGCGGGGTGGTCACGAACGGGATGTCGAAGGCATCGACCAGTTTGCGGATGGTCGCAGCGTGCGCCCGACAGCCCGCGCCGATCACCAACAGCGGACGTTCGGCTGCGACCAACCAATCCGCCGCTTGTTGAACGGCGTGCATCGATGCTCGCGCCACGAATTGAATGGCTGGGGCCTCCACCAACGATAGCGGCGCCGGACCGCGGCCGAGCTGAATCGGCAGCACCAGCAACGCGGGCCCCGGGTTGTGCGGATTCTTGGCAGCGTTGAGCGCCGCGAGACCCTGCGCCGTGGCTGTCTTCGCTTGCGTCACGCGGATCGTGGCGCGCGTGACGTGGCCCAGCATTTTTTCGATGCCGATGCCTTCGGGGCCGCTGTCTTGCAGCAAGCGCCCGCCTTCTGCTGCCCAGGCGACATCCCCACATATGAGGAGTAGCGGGACGCGCTCCAGGTGCGCCGAGACGACGCCCGTGATGGCGTTCGTCGCGCCCGGGCCGGCGGTCACCACCACCGCCGGGACTCGGCCACAAGCGCGGTAATAGTCGGCGGCCGCAAACGCAGCCGTGGTCTCGTGGCGTGATTCGATCAGCCGCGCACCAGTGGTATTCAAGATGGCGTCGAAGACGGGCGACACCGGCCCACCGGGGATACCGAAGAACGTGTCCACACCGGCGGCGACCAAGGCGCGCACCAGTCGATAGGCAGCCGGCGCGTCCGCTTCGACCGGGTCCGCAGCCAGGACTACGCCGGACTCGGGCTCAATCGATTCTCTGCTTCGTTTCGGATTTAGTTCTGCGATGTAAGATTGCGGGGCGCTCTCGTCCTCACTGGGATCTAATGCTGTTTCCGCAACGTTATGTTGTGACATGTTATCTCCAAGGCGATCCCCATCGTGGTCCGCGATAACACACTTGGGTTGTCAGTGGTGTGAACACCGTTGCGTTTTTGTTGTTCGCCCACTTTTTAATTTGGCTGCAGCGCGGGGACGCGTGCGCGCACACCGCGCATGTCATGCACGAGTCGCGCACTGCGAAACAACACTATCGATTGTGTTTTTCCCAGAGCGCTGGAATCGAACGGCTCTACGAGCCGAGCCCTTGCCTGTGACCGAAACACAGCACTGGAGCAGTGGGCGACAGCACGCGCGTCGCTGCGCCGGGCGAGGATCGATCAGAGAGTGCTACGGACTTGCGTCGAGCGCGCGTCGGTAGCGTTCGCGCCTGAGGTCGTCTTCGAGAATTTCGAACGCCTCAGCCAGCACTTCCAGGATCAGTTCCACGTCGTCACGTAGGTCGACGGTCTCGCCGGTCAGAATTCGGCCCGGATCGTACTCATCCTTGAGCAGCGCGTAGGCGCGGCGAATGTCGTAGCTCGTGGCACTGCGTGCGACGCCCAGCAGCGCGAAGTAGTCGCCCTCTTCGCTGAGCGCCTTGCGCGACAGGATGCGCGCGCGGAGTGCCGCATGATCCAAGTGGTCCGGCCGTGCAGTGCGCTTTTCCGGTGCCTCGCGCGGGACACGCCGCTCGCCGGTGGCGCGAGCGAGCACCGACAATTCGACCAGGACGTAAAGCACCGCTGCAAACTCCTTGTGCCCCGCGCGGCGCAGCGTCTCGGCGAGCGGCTCCTCCACGATCGAGCGCACCAGCGCCGCTTCGGCATCCGCGATCGCGCACTCGCCGAGCAATGTCGGGTTGTCGCCCTTTTGCAAAACGGTGTTCGCTCCGCCCAGACGCTGTACCGCCTGCTCGGGGGAAACGGCGCGGCGCACGATCTCGACCAAGACCTCCGCGCCCGTCGCGCCGCCGAAGACCGCGGGCTCCGCTTGCAAACGCACCGGGACATCGCCCTCCACGCTCACTGCACCGCTGCTCAGGAGCACGATCCGCCCGACGAGCCATTCGGCGTGCGCGCGCAAAACGGGCCATAGGTCATCTTGGCGTAGGTGTCCCTGAGCGATCAGCGCGGCGCCTGCATGCCGCCCGAACTGCGGGAGCTTACGGCCCAGTCGGGCTGCGACCTCGGCGGGCAAGTCGCCCCTTTGTGTCAAGAACGCGACCAACGACTCGCCGTCTGCGCCCGACGCGGCGGTCACGAAGTCACCATCGCGGAACAGCACGCGTCGAATGCCAGTCGTGTCTTCGAACGCCAGTGCACCCGTGTAACGGGCGCGCACCACGCGCGCGAACGCGCGTACGGCGTCGCCGCTGGCGAGCGAGGGCGGGATATCGAGCTTTGGCGGCTCGGGTCGCAGCTCGCGCGGGGCGGTCGGGGCATTCGCCGCTGCCGACGCGGGCGGCGCGTGAAAGTCGGGTGGTGGGCGATCCGCGAAGGAGCGTGCGGCGGGCGGCACGGTCGACAGCGAATGGGTTGGCTCCGAATGCGCCGCGCTGAGGGCGGGCGGCGGGTCGGTGATCGCTCCGTGCCCGGTGCTGCCGCTCAGCGTGCTCGCCGAAAGGCTGAAGGCGGGCTCTTCCAACACTGCTCGCGTCGCCATTTGGCCCGCGCCCTCGCTGCGCATGCGGGAAGTGTGACGCGGCGGAGTTTCTGGTGGCTCGGTTGCGCGCGAGGCCTGCGAGTCGGGGTTCTCTGAAAGCGGCAGCTCGCTGCTGCTATTGCTGTGCGGCGTGGCCGTTTTCTCGCGTGCGCCGCGCGAAAGCGGCTCGAGAGCTTCGGGCGTGGCGTTGCTACCACCACTAGCCGTGCCAGAACTGGTAGTCTTCGTGGCCGAGCGCGGAGCCGCATCGGCTTCGGCGCCGTTGTGCGTCCCGATCGAACTGTCGTCGTCGTCATCGTCGTCGTCGAAGTCGAGCGGCTCATCCAACGCGTCCAATACGTCCGCAGGCAGGATGGCTTCCAACTCGGCTTCGGGCGTGAGACGATCGGATGGCGGTAGCGAGGAATTGCGCACCGAGAGCACGCGCCGCTCGGCGCTCGCGAGCAGTGATTCCAAGGCCGGACTGAGCTTGGCTTGCGGCAGCTCCTGCGGGCGCGGCGGCAGCAAATGGCTCGAAGTCGAGGGTCGACTCGAATGCGGCTGGCTGTCGGGCGCGGCTTCCGACCTGTGTCCACTGGTAGGACCCGGCTCGGTCTCTGGATTGAACCCCGCATGGCTCGCTGCAGACGAAGCCGGTGACGATGGCGACGATGGTGACGATGGTGACGATGGCGTGTCACGGGCCGAGTCCGTCTTGCCCGCATCGTAACGATAGGGGCGCCGTGTTGCCGCGACCAGCACCGGGGCGCGACTCGCAGCCGTGTTGCGCGCGCTGAAGTCGTGCCGACCGCTGGGTGCTCCGATCAGGGCTTCGACCTTGCGCAGCAGGATGAACTCGTCCACGGGGCGCACGAACACCCCGCTGGCCTCTTGCTGCAGCGCTCCCGCGTTCTGTTCGACGGTGCGACCGGGCTCCCCGAGAAAGAGCACGTCGATGCGGCTGCCGCCGGGGATCTCCCGCACTCGCTGGATCGTTTCGAGCGCGCCGGTCGCGTCGGCGTCGCACAAAATCAAGGAAGGTCGTTGCACCGAGACGCGGCTGACGAGCAGTCCGAGTGGAACGTCGATCACGGGGTAGCCGCGCCCACGCAACGCAGTCGTGAGACGCTCGGCTTCCGCCGAGGCGTCGCTCACGAAGATGAGCGAGCCACCTTCCTCGTTGTTGCCGGTGTCTCCGCCGGCCTCAAGGTGCGGTGTCACTACGGTGAGAGTGTAGCGGCTTTCAAGCGGCGGTTTCACCCCCCCAATCGCGCTAGGGGTTTGGCGGAGGATCGCTCGGGCCAGGCCCAACCACGCGGCCGCCCCAGCGCCCGCCAATGCGTGAGCCCAATGCCGGCCAGTAGCGTGCCGAGACCACCATCACGGTGACGAACGTCACGATGAACCACTCGCCGTAATTCAATCCGAACACCGCCATCGAGTAGGGCAGGTTCCGGTCGCGAGCAAGCCCGGTCGGCTGCTACCGTGCACGAGTGGTGGACGTTGCTCACGACTGCGTGCTCGGTCTCGGTTCCAATCTGGGAAACCGGCTGGAGTTTTTCCGTCTCGCTGTGCGACATCTCCAGCCTCACGCACGAATCAGCGCGTTTTCGGCGCTATATCAGAGCGTGGCGCTGGGGCCGGCGCAGCCGGACTACCTGAACGGGGCGCTCCGCCTGCAGACCACGCTCCCGCCCAGCGCGCTCCTTTCCTTGCAACTCGAAATCGAACGCGTCGCCGGCCGGGTGCGAGTCGAGCGCTGGGGGCCGCGCACCCTCGATCTGGACCTGTTGTTCATCGCCGGCCAAACGGTCGATCAGCCGGGCTTGGTCGTGCCCCACCGCGAGCTGACGCGACGCGCGTTCGCGCTGCTGCCACTTCTGGACGTGATGCCCGAGGCATGCGACCCCGCCAGCGGCCGTCCCTATTCGGAGCTCGCCGCGGAGCTCGACCGAACCGGCGTCCGGGAACTCGAAAACAGCCGTGCAGGATGGCTGGAACGAGGGCTGGAATGAAGGCCGCAGCAAGTTCGGTGCTGGTCTAGACACACCGACGCCAAGATGGTACGAGCCGCGCGCGCCTCATGAGTGCGCACCAAGATTTCGCCCGTATTTCGGCTACTTCATCACGCCGCCCACGGGAGCGAGGTTAGACGAAGCATGCTTTTTGAACTGGTTTCCGCGACTGCCGCGAGCTCACTAGAAGGTGGCACGAAGGCCATGTCCGGTGGCGTCCCGCTCGACTTCGATCGTACGGTCCTTTTGCAGATCGCCGTGTTTGCGGTGCTGATTGTGGTGCTCAAGCCACTCTTGTTCGATCCCGTGCTGAAGGTGTTCGCCTTGCGCGAGCAGCGAACCGAGGGGGCGCGCGCCACCGCTCGCGAGCTGCAAGAAAAGGCGGGCGAGCTGCTGCAGCGCTACGAGAAGGAGCTCGAGCGGATCAAGCAGGTGGCGGCCGACGAACGTGACCTGCTCCGCTCGGAGACCAGCAAGTTGGAAGCGGAAATCCTGGACGAAGCGCGGCAAGCGACGACTCGCATCGTGGACGAGGGCCGCCGCAAGATCGAGCACGAGGTGAACTCGATTCGCGTGGCCGTCGGTGCGGAGTCCGAGAAAGTGGCTCAAATGATCGTGGAACGAGTCGTTGGGCAGGGAGTCAACTGATGCAGGCCCGAGTCCTACGGCACTGGTTTTTGGGGGTTGCTCTCGCCGTTGCTTCGACGCTCGCGTTCCCGGCCCTCGCCGCCGAACCAGCCCACGAGCACGCCGAGGTTGCGGCCTCTGGCACGGCTGAAGAAGAGGGCGCCGAAGACCACGAACACCACGTCCCGAAGTTCGACGAGTACAACTTCTTCTATGGCTTTTTGGGCGAGCGAGACGACGTAGAGCCGAACCTCTTGTGGCGCCCCAAGGGGACGCCGCTGCCGTTCGGCGCGATGCTGCTGAATAGCGCCGTCCTGTATTGGCTGCTGATCCGTTTCGCCAAAAAGCCGATCGCAGACGCACTCAAAGCACGCAAGGCCACCATCTTGCGCGGTATGGCGGAAGCGGGCCAGATGAAGCAGGAGGCCGAGGCGCGCCTGGCCGAGTACGAGCAGAAGCTCGCGACCTTGGACCAAGAGATCGAGCGCGTCCGCCAAGACATGCGTGCGGCTGGCCAAAGCGAGCGCAAGCGGATCCTGGCCGAGGCCAAGGAGAAGCGCACGCGCATGGAACGCGATGCGCAGACCCTGATCGGGCAAGAGCTGAAATCCGCCCGTGAAGGCTTGCTGTCGGAGATGTCTCGCGCTGCCCTACGCTCCGCGGAGAGCACGCTGCGTTCGAGGGTGACCGCCGCCGATCAAGCTCGGCTCGCGGAGGAGTACTTGGCTGGGATCAAGAACGCCGCTACGGCGTTGCGAGGAAAAGTATGAGCAGCGGTGACGTTGCCGAGCGCTACGCCCGGGCGATTTTCGAGCTCGGTGTAGAGGCCGGGCAAGTGGTGGCTCTATCCGAGCAAATTCGCAGCTTTGCAGATACGTTCGCAGCCAGTCGCGAACTGCAGTCGGTGCTCGGTAACCCGATGGTCGAACTCGAGAAGCGCCAAGCCATCTTGGTCGACACCGCGGGCAAAGTCGGTCTGAGCGGCGTCGGCCTGAACGCGATCCGCATGCTCGCGGATCGCAACCGGCTCGCCTCGTTGCCGGAGATCGCTCGCCGTCTGGCGTCGCTCGCGGACGAAAAGGCGGGCGTCGTGCGGGCCGTCGTGACCTCGGCCGGCCCACTGCCGGAGTCGTTCTACGAGCGACTGATGAAAGAGCTCGAGAGCGCAACCTCACGCAAGGTCGCCATCGATCGTCAACACGATCCTTCGCTGATCGCCGGTGTCGTCACCCGCATCGGCGACAACACGATCGACGGTTCCGTCAAAGGCCGCTTGGCCGAAATCGAGCGCCAACTATCGTCTCTGTAGTCGGGGGCTTTGCCCCCGCGCCCGCTGTAGTGAATCAA
>Ga0247783_1000417_pt1 | contig 13136 bp, 11 predicted proteins | sample UWRJL064202C5_FD_179911 | JGI IMG/M metagenome (GOLD analysis project Ga0247783, IMG submission 179911) | Plant litter microbial communities from Arlington Agricultural Research Station in Wisconsin, United States - UWRJ-L064-202C-5 | ecosystem: Environmental > Terrestrial > Plant litter >...
CCAATGCCCCCGCCACTGCATCTGCTACCGACCCCCTTGATACTAACGACGAGCAGGCAAGCCACACCATTGTCGATCAATCAGTCGCACAAGGATCAGTCACCTACACAACTGCTCCACCAACAACCCAAACGCAAGCGACCACCACAACTGCGCCCGCTCCCCAAACCCAGCCTACCTGCCCGGAGCCGGTTAACAATCACTATAAAAAATCAGTCGCCTTTGTAAGCTTTCCCAGAACGGCGCCCGTCACGAGCAGCCTTGGGGAGCTGCATAAGGTTGAGGAACAACTACCCTTATTAATAGGAACCAACTTAACCAGCCGCCACGCCGTCCTCACTCCCATTTATTTGCGCGAAGGTTTTATCAGCACCAATACTCGCGGAGAAGCGGATGCTGCAGTGCAAGTACAAATTTTAGCGCAACAGCATCGGGTACAATTTTTCGTTAGCGGCGAAGTGGATGATATGACCGCGAGCTTTCCCAACAGTTTTGAAGATCCCAGTTACTACACACGCTTTGTCAGCGGTACGCACAACCTCCTTCATATCAATACCCCGATAGATAAACGCGGCCGCGCCTTTGGCTTTAAAGTCGAAGTGCGCGATGGTTTTACCGGGCAAATTGTGTTCACCAATCAATATCGCACTGTAGGCAAATGGAAGCCGGCGCCCGAGGACAAGGTGGGCTTTGGCACATCCCGATTTTGGAAGTCTGACTATGGCGAGGAAATACAAAAATTGGTTGCCAAAGCGAGCGATGACATGGCCAGCACCTTTAACTGTCAACCCTATGTGGCAAGAATTGAATCATCCCCAGGCCAGCAGCAAGTTGTTATCCAAAGCGGCGCTAATAGCGGATTGCATCGCGGCGACACCCTGGATCTCTACCAGCTAGTGCATCAACCAATTAGTGGAGAATACCAACGCTTCGATACTCGCTTGATCAAGCGCCGTGGGCATATATACCTAACCGAAACCTATCCCTCCCACAGTGTCGGCAATGTCGTTGATGAAACACTGCTGGGCGGCCAGTATTTAATAAAGGCGCGTTGAAGATAATAGAATCCCGAACCTGCTGCCCTAGCCGTAACAGCTAGGTTGGCATATTGTCTTGTGAACCAAACAACAAAATAGGTCACTCGCGATGACAACAGCTCGATTGAGTATACGAATCACCGAACAGCTTAAGTCCAACGCTAAAAAAGCCTCAGCATTGTCGGGTTGTAAAAGTCTGTCTGATTATGTTGCTAGCGTACTGAAGCTACATTCGACTGAGGTTATTACCCGGTACGAAAGGATCACCATTGGATGTGATCCTTTCGATAGATTTATGGATGCATGTAATAAGGTAAATAAACCCAGTTCTGCGCTAATAAATGCCGTGCAGTTTGCTAAAGAACAAGGCTTTAAGTAGATGGGGTTTCATCTTTTTTAGGGGAATTCGAACCACATTCCTAGCGTCTCATTGCTCCACTACTCCCCGCTAATCCGTATTAATACTGGGGATCGCGTTTTGCGACCACCACTAAAAACCGCGTTACGGCGCTATGATTTCGACAATTAATAATTCATTGTTCAGCCTGAAGTTCATCTACCTGTTTAATTTTTATAAAAAAAGTCTGCCCCTTAGATAGACCTCCACCCAAATTAAGACCAATATTTTCACTGGTAGTGATTGATAAACCATCAAATTTTATATTATCTTTTTCAATTTCAATTATTTCTTTTTTAAGAAAACTTTCATCTTCAAGCTTTATTATAATACTGTCACCCACTTTTATCTCGTTATCCTCTATTTCGAAACACAAGATAGACCCTCGCTTCAAAATATGCTTAATGTTTTCTATTTTTTTATAAAGATGGGTAGATTCATGCTCAATACTTTTTTCAACAAATGTTTGATATATAGCCTTACCGTAACCCTCTAGAAAATTAACGTAGTCATCAAACTCAGCTACATTTAAAATATCATCTATATCCTCACCATGAGCAATATCATTTCTGCGCACCACCAAATCATCAATTAAATTAAATAACTCATCGCCCCTGGTTGCTACATTTGCTACAGCGCCTGCCAAAAAACCGTCAGCTCGCTGACCAATCACTTTGAGCTTTGCTGTAAGCTGTATATCGAGCAGCTTACAGGCCTCTACAATTTTTGAATGCTTAAGATTTCCGGAGTGCAGGTAAAATGCATCACCATTTAGTTCGTAAGAATGAGGCGCCTCAATGCAAGAGCTCAGTCGAGACAATACATCTTCCTTTTTTATTAACTCATACTTTGCGGACTTGCTCTCCTTGATCAAAGAAAGGAGTTTTATTGATTGATAAAAATGTTCGTCACGAAATTTTTCGGGAAAATTTTTGTAATTCAAGACAATTTTAGGTAAGTGCGCAGTATATTCCTTTATCCACAAACCAATATACTTTTCCAAAATTCCATACAAAGATATAGTAATTGATTTGTATTCAAAAAGTTTCTTAGAAACCCCAAAAGCACGCAAATGGCTCCCATATTCGGCAAGAACCACATCTGCTGACGTGCGACTATTAATTGCAATATCATTTGTTAACTGAATGTGCGCTATGTATTTTCGAACATCATTAATATCGTTAATAAAATTTTTTAGAGAGGCATCATTCATAATAACTCTCTATTTCAAAAACGGTTCAAATAATGCATCGAAATACTCGATCCGAGTTTTAACGACAGGCGGAAGCGTGTTTCTCCCATAAAATAGTTTTTCGCCACCCGTGCTGATTTCACCTTTATATTTATTTTTCCTAATCTTTGCCGCGCTTTTCAACAAATCATCTTTTCTGTCAAGGTGTTTCGCTAGCGACTGCATTAAAGGATCGTAGATTGTTTTTTGTGGTTTAGTTATTCTTCTTTCATACACAGGGGAAAAGAAAGCTTCCTCACCAAATATTTCGTACATCGTTTCAACTGTATTAGTAAACAACTCGCCCAATGCATTGCGGGTTTCTTCCGAAAAACTATTTGCTTGCTTCAAATAATCATCCAAAAAATCTTCAACTGTACCGGTTAAAACATCAAGAAATCTGTATGCAAAAAAACGAAGCACTAATTGAACATCATCCATTTTCCGATAAGACTCACTAGTGAGTAGCTTTTCTTCACCATCACTTTCCAATGGAATAGCCCACATTTTTCTAAACTTTTCATTTGTAGAGAGCTTTAAACATAATTGATTGAATGGGCCATTGTAGAGCGCATTTCTTGTCTCTTGTGGTGTTAATTTTTCGCCCCCACTGTTCAATCGCTCAAAAACAATTTGTTTTAGCTCTTCCGCCTCTTCTTCTGATTTTGCTGTCTCTTCAAGTAACACAATAGATGATACATATCTTCTATCAATACCTTTTCGAACCTCTATGGGAAGATCATCATATCTTTTACCTTCCAATTCCTTCCAATATTCAAGTTCTTCTAGCGCAAAATTACCACTGTAGAAGTCGTAGATTGTTGTGAGACGCTGCAAACCATCCATGACCTCATATTTTGAGTAATCGTACTCATACAGAAAAACAGGAGGCAATGGAACGTTCATTATAAAAGACTCCATTAACCTAGATTTTCTTCCGTTATCCCATCGTTTTCTTCTTTGATATTCGGGATTCAATTTATAGTCACCGCCATCAAGCATAGACTTTATGCTTTTAACAGGATACCGCGCTTGCTCTGTGACGATTCGAATTTCACCTCTTTTATATTTAGCATTTATTTGTTTGTCGGTCATTATTACAGTATTTTCTTCTTCTTTTTCTCGTTTAAAAACTTCGCCTTTTAATCTCTTCAATTTCTTCATTTAATTTTTCCTTTAAGCGATGCGCATATCGAATTACAATCGACCTTCTAGCTGTAAGACGATCATCAACCCCGTCATTTAATTTTAAAGTGAACGACTAAGCATTACCCTGCCTTTTACTGCTTTATATTAACTCTTCAAATCAAGCCGTCTTACCTTGTAATCTTCTTTATACCCATCCACCATCTCTTGGCAACCCTGATTGCTAATATCAAGCCTTCCGTTGTGTTCCTAATTCGCTCTGAGCCGCTTTGGTCATTAGGTTAATTGTCCTGATTTCAGCATTTTCTTTCCTGTAAGAATCCAATATTCGTGCTCCGGAAATTCACCTGCAATTTGGATTAGCTCCTTTGCTCTCAACTGCGAAACCGCACTCCACTTGCCCAGCTTCTCAAGCACTGCTTTTTTGCTCGTATCGATTGCCCCGAATAAAAGCTTATCCATGCCACCCCTAGGGTTAGGCACAGCAGTGCCGCCTGAAACAAAGTAGCCCAGAGTTTAATAAATAAAGGGGAACAAAGCGAATGACTGCGGATTGTGAAAAGTTAAGTAACGCATCTCTAGCAAGTGCCCCGCCTTTACTCCGCGAGGCAAAGCTCACCAACTGAATTCAAATTCGAACCTGCAGTCGATGAACAAAAAAATTTCGGCGCATTATCGAAACCGAAAACCCCAAAAAGCAAAAACCCCTGAAAATCTCTAGGATAATCAGGGGTTTCAGTACTGCTTTATGGTGCACTCAGGAGGATTCGAACCTCCGACCGCTCGGTTCGTAGCCGAGTACTCTATCCAGCTGAGCTATGAGTGCGTTGTTGAGGCGCGCATTTTATTGATCGAGGATCAGTGAGTCAAGCATTTATTTGATTTTCTTTTGTGGAGCTTTCAAATTAATGCTTTATAAATCAATGAAATACAAAATTCGATCAACCTGTACAAAGAGCGAGCCAATTGCTGCTATGCGCGGAACTGTACAGTAAAGCCTTGCTAAAAATGGCGGTGAGAGAGGGAGTCGAACCCTCGATACCTTGCGGTATACACACTTTCCAGGCGTGCTCCTTCGGCCACTCGGACACCTCACCGTTTCATCGCGTCGGGCAGTTGAACTACCCCCTGCGAAGGCGCGCTAATGTACACAAGCAAGCTTGCAAACGCAATCTTATTCCTGCGGCCACGCACTAAAAAAGTCCGCGGGATTTTGTTCGCGCGCTGCATGCGGCGGAACGGTGGGTGTGCCCACATAAATAAAGCCAACTATCTCCTCACCCTCTATCAATCCCAACGCTTGTTTCACCTCCGGGTCATAGGCCATATCACCTGTGCGCCAAACAGCGCCTACATCAATTGCAAAGGCGGCGTTGAGGAGATTCTGGGTGGCAGCGCCAGCAGAAATCATTTGCTCAACCCGTGGCACCTTGGGATTGGGCTGACATTTGGCGATGGAGACGATAATCATAGGTGCACGCTGTGGCATAGCATGGCAGCGTTCCAACTCTGCTTGAGTGATGGCCGGATTTTTGGCCGTAGCAACGCGAGCAAACACCTCGCCAAGCCGGACAAGCCCTGCCCCCTCCACTATTAAAAATCGCCAAGGGCGCATATTGCCATGATCCGCTGCACGTAGTGCCGCCCCGAATAACACACTTAGCTGCTCTGGAGTAGGCGCAGGTGCAGTAAGCCTGGGGGTTGAAACTCGCTGATGTAATGCCGTAATTGCATCCATAAAACTGGAAACCTCGTGAATAATTCATTCAGACGCAGACCAGACCGATCCATGAAGGTATAGCCAAGTCGAATATTGGCCGAATCTGTACCATACTTTCAGATAGATACGCTAAGCAGCGATTATAGGGTCGATTAGGGCAATAAGGTTGCCACAAATCCACTCGCAACCTGAATTCCTTGCGGCCAACAAATAATATGCAAGTACCCACGCTCGTTCTCACGGTAGCTATAGAGATATATCTGGCGTTGCTTATCGCGACGGTTGTGCTGATTTTTCACGCCCTAAAGCAGAAAAAGCTGATACGGCGCCAACAGGAAAAACTGCGCGAACTGATTGAAACCATTAAAACCACAACTGCACCTGCCGCCCCGCTGGGAAAATCCTACAAACAGTTGATCAATGAACAGCGGGAATTAACCCTTGATCGCTTTGTTTTGATTGCTCCGCGCAGCGATATCAACGAAATACAATCCGCCGAACTCCCTATCAACCAACGCATAGTTGCCCTGCGCTACGCCTTTTTGCGCGCTGAACAATTGGGCACCGCCGAAGTACCCGGCAGCGAGGGTTATTGGAATGTCTTTCGGCAAACTCTTGAACCCTTCCTCCAGCCGACAATAGACAACTTTGATATCCCCCTGGATACGTCGCTAGAGACCTCCAGCAATGAAGAACTGGAGATGTATAAAAAGCGGGTTGAAAATCTGGAGAAATTCAAAAAACTGTTTTTTGATCTGGAGCAACGCTGGAATGAAGCACAAGCCAATGCGCAGGGCTATTACCATGAACTTTATGCCATGGCCGACGGTATTGAGGATCGCGCAAGATACGAAATGCTGCTCGGGCAATACGGCAATAGCTATAACGAAATAACCCAGTATATGCATTCAACTAACACCGCTATTACCGGACAACCAGCTGAAAATAAGACGATTAACATCGTCCGTCAGGATCCACGTGCAGCAGAAGAAATTATGAAATTGCGCAATGTAGCAGCTGATCAATACCGGATTATCAGCAATCTGCAACGCAAATTAGAAGCGGCAGTAACGGCCGAAGAAAAAGACCTCGTCATTAAAGAGCTTGAACATCAGCTGCAACGACAAGTGCGCTTTGTGCAAGAGTCAGATACCTGCGTCCAATTACTCGAAGATGAGCTCAATAAAGCCCACGAGAAAATCGCCGAACAAGACGAGATCATAGACCACGACCATCATCTTGAAGAGGAGAATCAGCGTATTAAAGAAACGCTGGAAAATTTTACCCATGAAAGTAAAGGGCTACTGGGTAATCTGGAAGAACTGGAACTGGAAAACGACCAACTCAAAAACAACCGTGAACATAGCGGTACCCAACCAACCGCCAGCCCGGCAAATCTGCAACAAATCCAAACGGAATTTGCTGAGCTGCGCAAACAATATACCGAATTGGAGGAAAAGTACCTGAAATTGAAGTTTAAATAACAAGCAACAGAGAAGGTCGCCTAACATTCCACCAACAAGTAGACATTTCCAACAAAAACCCGTTTAATTCACTGGCTTGGGTAAGCGAGATTACTTCTTTGTAGGGATTAACTTACTGACCAAATAACAATAAGGTTTTAGTCCAATGAACAGTAAGACCGACAGCCAACAGCTGCATACTGAGTCGCCTATACAATTGTATTATTTTCGCGCCCTAATCTGTTTTGCCGCATCTGGTACCCTGGCCTCTTTTATCAATTGGGATTATCCCAGCAGTACCCATATGGGTGTGATTGTATTTTTATTAATCTACGCTTACGCCACCTATCATTTCACCCGCAAACAAACTCCCGAACAGATGGCCCGCGTTAATCGCTGGCTCTCTCATGTGGATGCCGCACTGATTGGAGTAGTGCTGAGCCTCACCGATTTTAGTGTTTTGCCCTGCGTGATGTTCCTGACCATGATTCAATTTAACGCACTGATCAGTGGTGGCGTGCGTAAATTAATGGAGGACAATAGCGCCTTTGCCGTGGGTGTAATTCTGAGCCTGATTATTCATAAACCCCAGCTGGTGCTCTCCAGCAGCATTGAAATTAGTGCCGCCAGTTTAATTGGCGTCGCCACCTATTTTTTAGTCTATGCCATTTATATGCACCAACGCTTTCACAAGCTAATGATTAGCCAGAAACAACTCGAAAACGAACAGAAATGGCATAAGATCCGCGCTTATAAATTATCCCGCTATTTACCACCCACTGTGTGGCAAGCCATTAATCGTGGCGATGATAAAAATCTACAAGCGGAACGCAAACGCATCAGCGTCTTTTTTTCCGACATCAAAGATTTCAGCCAGCTCTCGGAAGAAATCGAAGCGGAAGCCTTAACCGAACTGCTCAACCACTACCTCACAGAAATGTCAAAAATAGTTGCGCACTTTGGCGGCACTATCGATAAATTTATGGGTGACGGCATTATGGTGCTGTTTGGAGACAGCTGCAGTAAAGGAGTAAAAGATGACGCTACCCGCTGTGTTGCCATGTCCATCGCCATGAAAAAGCGCATCAAATCCATGCAGGTTGAATGGTTCAACCAAGGCATCAAAAAACCGCTGCAAGTGCGCATGGGCATTAACACCGGCTACTGCACTGTAGGTACTTTCGGTACCTCAAACCATTTGGATTACACTGTCTTAGGCACTCAGGTGAATCTCGCTAGCCGCCTTGAATCAGCGGCGGAGCCCGATGAAATTTTAATTTCCCATGAAACCTGGTCGTTAGTAAAAGACACAGTAATGTGCCGCGACAAAGGTGAAATCCAGGTGAAAGGTTTCTCACTGCCGGTGAAGGTCTATCAAGTGGCTGATTTGCGCAAAGAGATGGGCAAAAATCAAAGTTATTTTGAAGATCGCGCGGAAGGCTTCTCCATGTATTTGGACATGGAGAAGGTGCGCAATTACGATAAGCAGAAAGTGATCGAGTCACTTGAAAAAGCAGCGAGTCGCTTAAAAGATAAAGTCATCGTGTAAAACCAGGTAGCACTTAAGGCGCTACTGGCGAATCAATCGCAGCAACTCAGGTTTTTCATCAGGGTTGCTGGAACGAAATGGATTAATGTCCAACCCACCCCGCCGCGTATAACGCGCATACACCGTTAATACTTCCGGCTTACAAATGCGCGCGATATCACTGAAAATCCGCTCGACACAATGTTCGTGGAAATCCTGATGTTCACGAAACGAAATGATGTAACGCAGCAAATTCTCGCGCTGGATTTTATTACCCTTATAACGGATCACAAGGCTCGCCCAATCCGGCTGGCCTGTCACCGGGCAATTAGTTTTTAATAGATGGCTTACCAAACACTCATCCACAATTCCCGCTTCAGTAGTGAGCAATTCGGGTGCCGGATGGTAGGCATCCACTGTCACCTCCAAATCATCCAACAATTCTCCGTTCACCTCGGCAATTTCGGCCAAATGCAAGGCGGTACGCACCGATGAAGTTAGCGGAGTGATATTGACACGAACAGCAGCATTGGTGATGCGCGCAAGATCTTTAGCAACCAGGGCCTCAACCTCGGCTACATTTTCACAGCGAGTTTGATTAAGCGAATTTAAATAAAGCTTGAATGATTTTGACTCCACTATAAATTCGCTAGTGCAGGGAATAAAAAACTCTGCCACTGCTACCACCGGCTTACCTAATCCATCTAACCAGGACAACTCATAACCAGTCCAAATATCCACGCCATAAAAAGGCAGCGCATCTTCTAATCCCAATAACTCGCGCGAATCCGCACGGGGAATAGGAAATAACAAGTGAGGGGCGTATACAGATACATAATCTGTTTGCCGACCGAGTGGGTTATGATTCATAAGCTGCTCCCAAATAACAATTTCAACCTGGCAGGATTAAGCGCGCAGACGCTTGCCGGTTTTTAGTAAATGCATACCGACCAAAAAGAGCGCAACAACGCAGAGAGTCAGGCCAGTAAAAGCCAAACCAATATGCACATCGGTTATCCCGAGCATGCCATAACGGAAAGCGTTAACCATATGCAGGATGGGATTGAATATTGACACATACTGCCAAAATTCCGGCAATAAATTGATCGAATAAAACACTCCACCAAAATAAGTTAATGGAGTGAGGATAAACGTCGGTACGATTGAAATATCATCAAAACTATTGGCATAAACAGCGTTGATAAATCCTGCCAACGAAAACAGGATTGATGTCATCAATACAATAAAAATGGTGATGAACCAGTGATGTATGTGTAAGTCGGTAAAGCACAGCGACATAAGTGTCACTATCAAACCAACCGCCATCCCACGCGCCACACCGCCCATCACGTAACCCAACAAAATAATGTAATTCGGTGTGGGCGACACCAAAATTTCTTCTACGCTGCGCTGGAATTTTGCACTGAAAAACGATGCGGACACATTTGCATAAGAATTGGTTAACACCGCCATCATAATCAACCCTGGTGCGACAAACTCGATATAACTGAAGCCACCCATATCGCCGATACGACTGCCGATCAACTTACCGAAAATCACAAAGTACAGCACCATAGTAATGGCAGGCGGCAACAGGGTTTGAATCCAGATACGGGTAAAACGTTTTATTTCCTTATGCAAAATAGTAAGAAATGCAATCCACTGTTCTTGCAAACTCATGATTGCACCTCTTTTTGCGCAGCACCTGCCGCATCTTTATTTGCATTGACCATAGCAACAAACAATTCCTCCAGGCGATTGGATTTATTGCGCATACTGACAATTTCAAAACCCTGGGCGGTCAATTGGGTAAACACCGCATTGAGCGATTGTCCTTTTTCCACTTCCACCTCAAAAGAATGCTCATCAATTTGTGCAATATGATGGCCGCTTAAACTGGGCAAGGATTGCAAATTACCCAACACATCAAAAATAAAAACCTCTTTATTGAGCTGCTGCAATAAACTTTTAACGCTGGTATTTTTGACAATCACACCCTGATCAATAATTGCCACATTGCGGCACAGGCTTTCAGCCTCTTCCAAATAATGGGTAGTGAGAATAATGGTTGTACCGGCAGCATTAATTTCGCGCAAAAACTCCCACATGGAGCGGCGCAGCTCTATATCAACACCTGCGGTCGGTTCATCGAGAATTAACAATTGCGGCTCATGCACCAGCGCACGCGCAATCATCAAACGCCGTTTCATTCCACCCGACAGCATGCGCGCGGAGGTATGGCGCTTATCCCACAAGCTCAATTGTTTTAAATATTTTTCAGTCTGCACCAGTGCTTGTTTGCGTGGCAAACCATAGTAGCCCGCTTGCTGCAGGACTATGTCCTCCACTTTTTCAAACATACTGAAATTAAATTCTTGCGGTACCACGCCGAGGTATTTTTTAGCGATGGAGAAATCGGTATCGATGTTTTTGCCAAATACCTCAACTGTACCGGAGGTTTTGCGCACCAGAGAACTGATAATCCCAATAGTGGTGGATTTACCCGCACCATTGGGGCCGAGCATGGCAAAAAAATCACCGGGCATCACATCGAGTGAAATACCTTTTAGTGCTTCGAATTTTTCGTTGTAAACTTTACGCAGGTTTCTTAGTGAGAGTGCCGGAGTCATAACCCCTCGCAGAAATAAATGAAGGTCAGAAAATCTACCACCAGATCAGGGCGCAGTATGTCGATTTCAAGTTCAGAACAAGCTATTTACGAGCAAGAGTATTACACATATCACCTGGAGTTACTCTCCGCCTTCAGCGCGCAGATCCAGCAATTACCTCCCTTTAATGAAGAATTACCCAGTGAGGATGATCAGGAGTTTCTCACTGCACTCGCACAATTACAGCAACAACCACAAGGCATTAGCTTTCTGGAACAAGGGCAGATTTTGATGTGCCGCGTTGTAGGCGCGTATTCGCACCTGATGCCTCTACTCTACCGCGACCTATTGTGGTTTTTTGGCGGTGATTGCCTGCACTTTATGCCCGATGAGGAAATCGCTATTTTCCAGCAATTGGACGAGCAGCGCGAAGAAGCAAAACAACAGCAAGTGCCTTTCAGCTATAAGGAAGCGCGCGCAAAATTAATGGGGATGCATTAAACAGCACCAACGCAAAGGAATGCGTTATGCCCAAGTGGGCAAATGGTATAACTGAAGGATAATCAAGAACTGGATTGCCTAAAAACAGCTTATATATAGAGAATTGCAGAAGTGATTTTCGTAAAACTGGAGCGGGAAACGAGGCTCGAACTCGCGACCCCAACCTTGGCAAGGTTGTGCTCTACCACTGAGCTATTCCCGCAAAATGTGGCGTCCCCTAGGGGACTCGAACCCCTGTTACTGCCGTGAAAGGGCAGTGTCCTAGGCCACTAGACGAAGGGGACATTTTGAAAGTTGCCTAGGCGACAACGATAAAACGTACTTCACTAACAGATAAAACGTGGATCTTTACTGCTTAACTTCCCTTGGTGAGAGAAGTTGGAGCGGGAAACGAGACTCGAACTCGCGACCCTAACCTTGGCAAGGTTATGCTCTACCAACTGAGCTATTCCCGCTTTAATGGCGTCCCCAAGGGGACTCGAACCCCTGTTCTCGCCGTGAAAGGGCGATGTCCTAGGCCACTAGACGATGGGGACCCCGGACCTTCTTACACTTACCCAGCTCTTTCAAGCTAATGTCTGCGTCAGAAGTGGGGCGCATTCTAGGGACAGGTGCCGTTTGTGTCAACACTTTTAATTCTTTTTTTATCGGAGTGGAAACAAGCACTTAGCGCTTTTATGCCGCAAACAAAACACATTTTCTGGCGCCATTTTTTCCGGTGCTATACTTGAGCCAACAATATGCCCAGCAATTAACCGATAAGGCTTTTAAATCATCATGTCAGCCTACGCTCTCGCCTTAATATTCCTCGCGCTGTTTTTGCTGGCAGGATATTTATTCCTATCCCATTCGATTGAAAAGCGGCGCGCGCAACGCCAGCGATTAATTACTGCCCTGCGCGCCAGACGCAACTCTTTTCGCGATCTCGCCACCGGCTTTCCGGCAGGTTTTTTATCCAGCGATTTAACTGCCCTGCTCTATCGCGCATTGATTGATTGTTGCGAGCAGCTGTCACGCCTGGAACCCAAAGACCCAACCCACGCTGAACAATTTAACCTCTACACCAATCTGCTTGCCACGCAAAAAGATAGCTCCCAGCAAGCGCGGGTACGCTTGGATAACCCCCAACAAATCAAAGAGGCGCACAGCCTGCTGCATGAACTCCATAAATTTGTAGCGCAACAATCCGCGCTGCACCTGATTAATCAGGTGCAGACCGAAGCCTATCTCGACCAAATTAACCGGCTGGTATTACAAATGTCTGTAGATGGCCATGTATTTAACGCGCGCCAGGCCCAACAAGTCGGCAAGGTGCGCTTGGCGGTTCACTATTACACACTAGCGCGCAAAGCGCTGGCAGGCGAAAACGCAGGACATGGTTTTGATAAACAAATCGCCCAGCTTGATTCAGTCATTGCAAAGCTGCAAGAAAAAGCTGACGCAACACCGGAAAATGCAGCAACACCCACGACAGGAACCCAAGCAAAACCCGCAACAAACACTG
>Ga0247783_1000418_pt1 | contig 13129 bp, 11 predicted proteins | sample UWRJL064202C5_FD_179911 | JGI IMG/M metagenome (GOLD analysis project Ga0247783, IMG submission 179911) | Plant litter microbial communities from Arlington Agricultural Research Station in Wisconsin, United States - UWRJ-L064-202C-5 | ecosystem: Environmental > Terrestrial > Plant litter >...
CATTGAAGAGAGGAAGGAGAGCGCTGGCCACCCGCGAGGCCATGAGTTGAAGCGGAAACGTAATCTGATTGAAGAGAACAGCCGGCAGAGGAATGCCGAGGAACATGACGAAGAAGACAAAACGAAGTTCGCGCAACATCTGCGGTCCGGCCAGGGTCCAGACGACACCCGCGAGCAAAAAGACGAAGGAGATCCTGGAGAGGAAGAGCTCTGCACCATAGATACCCAGCATGAGCACCACAAGGGCGAAGAGCACGAGCTGCAGACCCGCCCAGCTGGGACGAATCGGCACCGCTGCAAGACGCTCCCGCCGATCCCAAAGCAGGAATAAGACGAAAAAGGGAATTAAGAATCCATGGGAGAAGTCAGGCAGGACGTACCAGTCGGAGACCAGCTTGATGCAGACCTTCCAGTACAGGAGAACGAAGAAGAGACTGACGACCAGCGCCTGCGGAAAGAGTACGCGGGATCGCTGCTTCCATGTTCCAGCGTAAGGAGAGAGGACGCCTGCTCCTGCGGAAGTGCCCATCTGCTCCACCACCGCTATATTTCCAATTTCGCTCACGGAAACATCCTTGCAATTGATAGGCCACGTTGGATGGCGTGCAGTATTTTGCACCTGGAGTCCATGCAGCTGAGTATAGTGGTAAAGATTTGGCAACTAGTGTCAAAGAATTGGGATTTGATCCTGCAAAACTTTTCACTCCTGGAAATACATCCTCCCGGCGTTGATGCGATTCTTAGCTTCATATAAGCTTTTTATTCCACACCCCGAAAACTTCGTGTTTGGCCACTGTTGTGCAACGTTCCATGCCAAGACGCGCCGTGGATCCAAAGGGTTCAGGACCAAATTGCGGGTTCGTCAGCAGGAAGAGCAATGAAATTGACCGTTTGCAACCTTGTACTGCTTTGTTTCCTCTCGGGCGGCATCGTACCCGCCCAGGTAGTCAAGCCCTTGGTTACGCCTGCACCGCAGGCGACCAAGGCGACGACCGAAGGAACAGGGCCCGCCAGCACCCCGGACGCAGACACCGCCTCCACCTATGTCATCGGTCCGGATGACTCTCTGCAGGTCACGGTCTGGAAAGAACCGAGCCTCTCGGGTACCTTCCCGGTTCGCCCGGATGGGATGATCTCGCTCGTCCTGCTTGGCGATCTGATGGCCGCTGGCCGTACGCCCATGCAGCTGGGCGAAGATATCAGCACGCGCCTGAAGAAATATATCCAGGACCCCAACGTGACGGTGCTGGTGGCAGCCGTCAATAGCCATCGCATCTTTCTGGTAGGAGAGGTGCAGAAGGTAGGTCCGCTTCCGCTCTCCGCCGGAATGACCCCGTTGCAGGCCATCGCAGCGGCAGGCGGCTTGACTGCGTTTGCAAACTCCAAGCACATCTATATCCTGCGCGGCACGCAAGGGAAACAGATCAAGATTCCGTTCAACTACAAGAGCGCTTTGAAGGGCGATGTCCAGGGAATCGCACTTCAGTCCGGCGACACGATCGTGGTGCCGTAATGAAAAAGACACTCCTCACTACCCTCTCCCTCCTGACCGTCTTCGCCGGGCCACGCATTTACTCGCAGGCAGCGCCTTCGGTGGTTGTCCCTCCGATTCAGACCGGGCCTTCGCTGGGCGCACCTCAGCTTGGCGGAACGCTTAACTACTCTCTCGGTGCCTCTGAGACCGTCCTCGTCGGCTCGAATGGAAACAACGGCACCACCAGTTCGACGAACATCATCGGCACAGCGTCTCTGATTACGGCGAGCGAGACTCACCCTACCAGCCTCCTCTACTCCGGCGGATATCTCTTCTCCAATACTTCGGGGCAGCCCTCCGGGACCTTTCAGAATTTGGGCGTCTCTCAGGTCCTTTCAACGCGGAAGTGGACCCTGGTTGCGTCGGATTTCGTCAGCTATCTGCCCTCTTCGCCAACCACCGGATTCTCGGGCGTGGCGGGCGTGGGAGACATTGGGACGATTCCAGTCAACCCGATCGGAAGCCAAAGCGTACTGAGCTATTACTCCCGACGCGTGATGAATACGGTGAGCGGCAGCGCAGAGTACAAGCTCACAGGAAGCACGTCCATCGAAGCTTCGGGTTTTTATACGATCCAGCGGTTCCTCAGCAACGTAGGAATCGACAACTCGCAGGCCTCGGCGACGGTCGGACTACAGCACCGCATCGATGCGCGGGATTCGGTCGGCGTGAACTACGTCTTCTCGCGCTTCAACTACGGAACGTCGCCGTTGTTTACCCAGCCGAATCTCTACTTCAACTCGCACGGCGTGAATGCGACCTTCGAGCGCGCCTTAAGCAAAAGGTTCTCGATGAATCTTTCCGCCGGTCCACAGTGGACAAACAGCAGCTCGTCCGATGGTTCGTTCCCTTCGCGGCTGAACGTTTCGATCGGCGCGTTTGTGAACTATCGCGGCGAGCGGACGCAGGCGAGCCTGGGATACTACCGGGGAGCGAATGCAGGTTCCGGTGTCCTGGTGGGAGCGTCCACGGATAACGTCGGCGTTGCCGTGCAGCGTCAGCTGGATCGCAACTGGTCCGGCTCCATCTCGGGCAACTATGCGCATACCTCGGGACTTCTGGTTTCGTCCCTGCCGCAGCCGTCTACGGACAGCTTCTACGGTGGCCTGCAGCTTTCGCGCAGGCTTGGCCGCAACTTTTCGACGTATCTCAGCTACACCGCGCTGACGCAGAGCATCAGTAGCGTGGCAGGAACGCTGAACGCCTACAACGGCGTGACCCACGTCATCGGCATCGGCATCACCTTTGCTCCCAGCTCTATTCATATCGGACGTCACTAGAAGGATCTTGCATGCTTGGACATCGTCAACTTAAACCGAATGAGTACTGGCACCTGTTGAAACGCCGCGGCTGGATTGTTTTGATTCCAGCGCTTGTGATGCCTCTGGTAGGGCTCGCTGTTTCGTATCTCGTACCGCCGCAGTATGTCTCGCAGACCACCGTGCTGATCGATCAGCAGAAGGTCCCGGACGATTATGTAAAGCCCGTCGTGACCGCCGATCTGGACAATCGTCTGGCGACGATGAAGGAGCAGATCCTCAGCCGTTCGCGCCTGCAGCCCATTATCGAGCGCCTGAACCTGTATCCAGGACAGTCGATGGAGAACCGGATCGACAGCGCGCGGACCAACATTGTGATCAAGCTGATTCACTCCGAGATCGCTCGCTCCGGAGGCCTTCCTGGCTTCACGATCGCGTTCAAATCCGGCGACGCGCGAACGGCACAGATCGTCTGCGGAGAGATTACGTCGCTCTTCATCAACGCCAATACACTGGATCGCGAACAGTCCACGCAGGGAACGACCGACTTTCTGAAGGGGCAGCTCGACGACGCCAAGCGCAATCTGGACGAGCAGGACGCGCGTCTCGCAGAGTTTCAGAGGAAGTATGTCGGCAAGCTTCCCGGCGAAGAGTCTCCCAATCTGAATATGCTGACCAGCCTGAATACGCAGCTGGAAGCCGCTACGCAGCAGCTGGCACGTATGCAGCAGGACAAGACGTACGCCGAATCGATGCTGGCGCAGCAGACGCACGATGTAACACCGGGCGATGCTCCGGGCTATGTGCCATCGCCGCAGCAGATCGAGCTGGCGCAGTTGCAGGCGCAGGAGACCGAGCTTTCGACGCGCTATACCGCAGACTATCCCGACCTGATCGCCGTACGGCGCAAGCTCGGCGAGCTTCGCACAAAGATGGCGGCCACACCCGCTGGCCCCACGCGTTCCGCTACCGCCGCACCTTCTGTACGGGAGTCGGTGGGCGTGCAGCAGCTTCGTGCGCAGATTCGCGCGGCGACGCAGGGGATCGAAGCGAAGCGGCAGGAGCAGGCGCAGATTCAGAATGCGGTACGCATGTATCAGGACCGTATTCAGTCCACGCCTCTGGTGGCAGCCGAGTACAAGCAGATCACGCGTGACTATCAGACGGCGCAGCAGTTCTACGACGATCTGTTGACCAAGGTGAATCACTCGAAGATGGCCGCCGACCTGGAGAAGCGCCAGCAGGGTGAGCAGTTCAAGCTGCTGGATGAACCGACCCTTCCGGACTCTCCTTCCACGCCGAAGCGACCACTCTTCGCAGCCGGAGGCCTGGTGCTGGGGCTGATGATCGGGCTTGGAACAGCGGCTCTGCTTGAGTTCCGCGATCAGTCGCTCAACACGGAGGTCGACATCTGGGAGACGCTGAACCTTCCCACGCTCGCCACCATCTCCTGGGTGGGCGACAAACTTCCGGATTCCGGCGAACCGAAGGGCCTGAAGAAGCTCTTCCGACGATCACCCAAAGATGCTATTGCTCCTTCTGGGGCCCGCGGCTGAGCATGTATAAAAGTTTCTACAATCTGAAGTCTGCACCGTTCAGCATGAGCCCAGATCCGCGCTTCCTCTACAGCACGGCAGCGACGCGAGAAGCCCTGGCCTGCCTGGAGCATGGCATCGGTTCTCGCAAGGGATTTGTTGTGCTCACGGGCGAGGTGGGAACGGGCAAGACGACCCTCCTGCGCAGCGCTCTGCAGTCCTTGCACGTGGGGAAAGTACATACCTCCTTCGTCTTCAATCCCCGGTTGGACATCCTCGACTTTCTGGAGTTTGTTCTGACCGACTTTGGTGTGCCACCAACAACACGTACGAAATCCAGCATGCTGCTGCAGCTGAACAAGTGGCTGATTGAGCGCTATGCGCAGGGAGACATCTGCGTCATCGTTGTGGATGAGGCACAGAATCTCTCGCGCGACATGCTCGAAGAGATCCGTCTTCTGACGAATCTGGAGACCTCTTCCGAAAAGTTGTTGCAGATCGTGCTCTCCGGCCAGCCGGAGTTTGAAGAGCAGCTGCGGCTGCCCGCACTGCGTCAGCTTCGCCAGCGCGTTCCGCTCTGGGCCCATACCTCTCCTCTTTCCCTGGCCGATACCTGGGCTTATATTGCGCATCGCCTGGAGGTCTCCGGAACGAACGCCTCGATCTTCTCCAAGGAGTCTGTGGAGCTGGTGCACGAGTACAGCCAGGGGATTCCGCGCATCATTAATCTCATCTGCGAGCACGCGCTGATCTTTGGATTTGTGGATCGCGTTTCGCATATTCCCGCGGCAGTCATTCGAGCTGTTGTGCGCGACCTGGACCTTCCGAAACCTGAACAACCGGCTGGATCTCCCAAGTCCGCAGCCGCCATGAACCAAACGTCTTCGGACGAGGGCTCTTCTTTTGAGAGAGAGCAAGAAAGGACGATCCGATGAGCAAGATTTATGAAGCGCTCTTACGAGCCGAGCTCGATCGTGTCGCCCTGCAAGAGGGCCGCGATTCGAAGTTGCAGCAAAAGGACTCCCTTGAGGGCGCGTTTCAGATTTCCAGTGAGGCAAAGGCAGAGGTCGTGGCCGCTACGCCCGCATACACAGAACCGGACCAGCTCGTATCGCCCTTCGACGGTGGAACGTCGGTCTTCGGTCAGATCAAGAAGAGCGTCTGGAAGCCTCGCATGGAGAGTCTTCCTTCGCTGATGCAGCGTGGTGCTTCGGTCGAACAGTTTCGCAGCCTACGTTCGCATCTGTATGAACTGCGCGCGGCAAAGACGCTGAAATCGGTCCTGGTCAGCAGCGGCCTACCCCAGGAGGGCAAGAGCTTCGTAGCTGCAAACCTTGCGCTTAGCCTCGCTCTGCACAAGAACAGCAAGGTCTTGCTGATCGATGGAGATATGCGACGGCCCACGCTCAATAACATTCTCGGCTGCGCTCTGGAGCCGGGCCTGTCGGATTATCTCTCCGGCGAATCCCGTCTTCTGGATGTGATGCAGCAGCCGATGGTTGCGGCAGACTCTGACGAGAAGCTGGATCAACGCCTGGAGGCACTGACCTTTATGTCCGGCGGCAACGGTGCAGATCGTGCCTCCGATCTTTCCAGCAACAAGCGCTTCGATGAACTGATTGCAACGGTATCGCCCTACTTCGACTGGATTATTGTGGACTCTTCTCCGATCAATCTTGTGTCCGATGCGGCCAACCTGGGTCGCGCCTGCGATGGCGTTTTGCTGGTAGCTCGCGCTGCTAACACGCAGCTGGCGACGGCAAAGAAGGCCGTTGCAGAGTTCAAAGCGGCAAATCTTCTTGGTTTTGTTCTGAATGCTGCCGCCGCTCCGCCGAAAGGAAATGGATACTACGGCTACTATGGCGAAGACACGGTAAAGGCATAAAGACGAATGATCCGCATTCTGAATGTTTACTATCCGACGCGAACGATCATGCTGCTCGTCTGCGAGGCGCTGATCGTCTCCGGATGCTTCTTTGCAGCGACGATCATCGTGCAGGGTTCGGATGCCTTCATCACGCTGAACTATGAGTACGGTTCGGCCAAGGTCCTCCTGCTCACCGCCATTACACTTCTGTGCTCGTACTACTTCGATCTCTACGAACCGCAGATGTTGCTGGACCGGAGAGAGATCATCTTCCGCGTTCTTCTGGTGGTGGGCGTCGTCTGCCTGCTTCTCTCCGCAGTCGTTTACTTCTTCCCCAGCGTTGGCATGGAGCGGTACATCTTCCCTCTGGGCTTCACACTGCTGACGTGCGCGCTCCTTGCGTGGCGCAAGGCGTACGACTGGATCCTGAGCAAGAAGATGTTTCGCGAGTGCGTGTACGTCATGGGCGGTGGCGACTACGCCTTCTCCGTGATGCAGACGATTGAATCCCGCACCGACCTTGGCATGGAGGTCTGTGGATGGGAGGGTGTCTCCAAGGACCGGGAAGAGCGCAAGAGGATGGCGTCCACTACGCTTGCGGCGCTGACCGCACAGAAGCCTGGGATCCACCGCATCATCGTAGCCATGGAAGATCGTCGCGCCGAGATGCCCACGCAGGAGTTGCTGGCTCTGCGATTCCGCGGGGTGGTGATCGAAGAGGCGGGCGCGTTTCTTGAAAGACTATCGGGCAAGATTCAGCTCGATGGGCTACGTCCGAGTACGTTTCTCTTCTCTGAAGGATTTCGCATCAAGCCTTCGCAGCAGCTCTCGCGCCGCATCGCATCGTTCATTGTGGCTGCGATCGGCCTGCTTCTCTTTCTTCCCTTCTTCCCGCTCGTCTATATCGCGATGAAGCTCACGGCGCCGGGGCCGCTCTTCTTCAAGCAGACGCGCGTAGGCTATGCGGGCCGCCACTTCACGGTCGTCAAGTTTCGTTCGATGCGCACCGACGCAGAGGCCATGGGCGCAAAGTGGGCGACGCAGGACGATCCCCGCGTCACGAAGTTTGGCCGCTTCATGCGGAAGACGCGCATCGATGAGATTCCGCAGTTATGGAATGTGCTGCGCGGCGATATGAGCCTCGTCGGACCGCGTCCTGAGCGGCCCGAGTTTGTGCCGTGGCTCACAGAGCAGCTTCCCTTCTACGACCTTCGCCATATCATTCGGCCGGGGCTAACGGGATGGGCGCAGGTGCGCTTCAAGTACGGCGCGACGCTGGCCGACAGCCGCGAAAAGCTTGAGTACGATCTTTATTACGTAAAGCACATGTCTCTCGGTCTCGACCTGCTGATCATGTTCGAGACCATCAAAACGATTGTGCGGCGGCGAGGCGCGCAGTGACGCTGGCCTTCTGGATCGCGTTTGCCGTCATCCTTTACACGTACATCGGCTATCCCGTCGCGATCTATCTTCTAGCCAAAATCCGGTCACGGAAGCGGCTTCAAGCACCCTACGATGCCAGCGTCAGTATCGTGATGTCGGTAAGCAACGGCGAATCGATGCTGCCGCTCCAGATGCAGCGCCTGATCGCACATGCTCCGCACCTTGTGCGTGAGATCGTCGTGGTCTCCGATGCCTCGCAGGACCGCACAGCGGAGATTTTGCGCCAGCAGACGGAGCCTCGCTGCAAGACCATCATTCTGGAAGAACACCTCGGCAAGGCAGGTGCTTTGAATCTCGCGGTGGCCGCCGCTACCGGAGAGATTCTGTTGTTTGTGGATGTGCGTCCGCAGTTACAGGACGATGCTCTGGAGAAGCTTCTGCTCAACTTCGCGGACCCTGTGGTGGGATGCGTGACCGGTGAACTCAGCCTGCGCACCGATGGGCATGATGGAGCGGCGTCTGCTGTGAGCGGCCTCTACTGGCGCTACGAGCAGTGGATTCGCCAGTGCGAAGCGGCCTTCGATTCGCCACTGGGCGTGTATGGCGGCTTCTACGCGATGCGGCGCAGTCTGTTTACGCCGTTCCCTGAAGGTCTTGTTCTGGACGATATGTTTCAGCCGCTGGCGATGACGCGGCAAGGGTATCGCAGCGTCATCGATACCGAAGCGCACGTGGTCGACATGTGGCCTTCTGAGATGAAGGGTGAGTTTCGCAGGAAGGTGAGGACGCTTGCGGGCAACTTTCAACTGATCGCCGTGGCTCCATGGCTCATCACACCGAAGAATCGGCTGCTGATTCAGCTCATCTCGCACAAGCTTCTACGTCTGGTGGCTCCTTACTGCTTTCTCATCACGCTCGTCGTAGCGACGATCCTGGGTCTGCACCAGACGGACTGGTTTGTGGTGGCGCTGATGCAGTGGGCCTTCTGGGCGATAGCGGTGGCGGGACTGGTGATGAAGCTTCCTATCATTCACCGGCTCAGTGGTGCAGCGGGCGGATTTCTCGCGCTCAACGTTGCAGCGGTCGTGGGGCTTTACACGTTTCTCTTTTCTTCAGAGCCTTTGAGTAAGGGCTGGTACGCAGAGCGGGCGCTCGCGCAGAAGCAGGCCAGGAGAGCGCGATGAGGCGAGGTTCTTCTACATCAGCGACTGCGTTGGTAGAGATCCATGTAGGCCGCGTCCATCTTTGCGAGTGTGAAGTACTCTTCGTAGCTGGTGCGCGCTCTTCTGGAGAACTCCGCGCGCAGAGAGGCGTTGCTGGCAAGCTTCACGATGGAGCCCGCCATCGCCTGCGCATCTCCCACGGGAGACAACAGACCACTCTGCGACAGGCGCAGGACTTCGCCCATGCCACCCACGTCGGTGAGAACAGCGGGCAGGCCAAGGGACATCGCCTGCAGCAGCGACATCGGTACGCCTTCGGAGACGGACGACATGATGAAGGCGTCTGCCGCGCTGTAGAAGCGCGCAGTGTCCATCTGCTGTCCCCAGAAGCGTACGTTGGCGCCGATGCCGAGTTCAGCGGCGAGTGCTTCGAGATCACGGCGAACAGGTCCGTCTCCCACGATCCACAACTTCAGATTTGGGATTTTTTCTACAGCGATAGCGACCGCGCGCAGCATGGTAGGCAGGTCTTTGATGACGGCGACGCGGCCAATGAACAGCAGCGTGAAATCGTCCTGAGTACGAGCGTTGTCCACGAGAGGCTCAACGGGACTGACACCGTTGTAGACGGTCACGATGCGCGAGGTTGCGGCGAACGGAGCATGGCGAAGGTTGTTCGACGTGGTCTCGCAGACGCCGGTGACCCAGTCGCAGAAGCGGGCGAAGATGCTGAACTTGATCTCCGCGCCCCTGTCGTACGGAGGAGCCACAAGGCTGTGGCGCGTGGCGAGCACGCGCGACGCTCCGCTGAGGCGAGCACTGAGCGCGGCCTGCAGTGTGGGGGCGGGATTGTGACAGTGCACAACGTCGGGACGAAGCTTCCGAAAGTGTTCCAGATACCGAAACATCGTCCGCGCGGGATGGGCTTCCCCGGGGACATAGATTTCAAACCCATCGGCCTGCATCTGCTCGCCGATGGGGCCGAGCTTGCTGTAGGCGCAGACGGAGACATCGTGGCCGTGCGCGCGCTGGATGCGACAGAGCTGCGCTACCAGCACCTCCGCGCCGCCCATCTCGAGACTATAAACAACGTGGCAGATCTTCATGCGTATCCAACTCCCGACGGCAGGATCACGGGAGACGTTGTTTAGCCTACAGGACGCGCCGCTCCGAAGCCGCCTACCACTGACCAAAACCTATTACCTTTGCGAAAGAAAGATCCGATGGCCTTCAAGAACTTCAACCTCTGGCTCCCCGCTTACCTGAAGGATCGCGTTGGCCACTTCGCGCATCCCGGCAAGCCGGAGCGGCTATGGGTGACCATCGCGGACCACTACGAACCCTGCGGCGGGAACGCTTCGATGGAGATTGCAACGGCTCGCGTGCGTGCGTGGCAGGAGCGTTGGCCGGAGATTGCCGCAGCGGCTCCGAAGGACGCGGTTGGCAACGCGCCTTGCTATACCTTCTTCTATCCGCAGGAGGAGTATCGGAGCGACATTCTCGACGCCATCGCGGAGATCGTTCGGACAGGTACGGCGGATGTGGACGTCCACATTCATCACGACCATGAGACGAACGCTGGCTTCCGCCAGAAGATGACGGAGTTCTGCAGGCGTCTCCACGAAGACCACGGCCTGCTGCGCACGCGCGAAGGCCGCCTCGTCTTCGGCTTCATTCACGGCAACTGGGCGCTGGATAATTCTCGACCCGATGGTCGCTGGTGCGGTGTAAAGGGAGAGTTGCAGGCGCTTCGAGACCTAGGCTGCTACGCGGACTTCACCATGCCTTCTCTGCCCTCGCCGACGCAGTCGCGCATGGTGAACCAGATCTATTGGACTGCGGGCGATCCTGCGTTGCCACGTGGCTTTGATAAGGGCATCCCCGCGACGCGCGGTGGAGGAACGAAGGACGGTCTGCTGATGATCCCTGGGCCGCTGGGCCTGCGCTATCGCGACCGCCTGGTTCCGCGCACGGAGACGGGCGAGCTTGCGATCTACGATCCGCCAACGCCCTATCGCGTGAAGCGGTGGATCGATCTTGCACCGCGGATCGGTGGAGACATTTTTCTCAAGCTCTACGCGCACGGTGCGCGCGAAGACAACGCCGGTTCTTTGCTTGGAACCGATGGCAAGCCAGGAACATTGGCTCCGATGTTTCGATGGATCGATGAAGCAGCCAGGGCGCGGAACATCGAAACCCGCTGGGTGAGCGCGTACGGGATGTTCGACGCCGTCGACCGGATAGCACGTGGCATGGCGAGCGATGCCGGGGTGTCAGCTTGAAGGTGTTGCTCATCACGTTTTCATTTCCTCCCATCGGCGGCGTTGGTGTCCTGCGAGCCTTGAGCCTGGCGCGCTATCTTCCTTCGCACGATATTGAAGTAACCGTTCTTACGGCGAAGAACGCGCCTGCCGTGAGCGTGGACCCATTGCTCCTCCAGCAGCTTCCTGCGGGCGTGGATGTGGAGCGCACATGGACGCTGGATCTTCCCTTTCGCCTCCGCAAAGCCGTGAAGAAGTTTGTATCGAAGCGAGGTGCGGGTGCGCCCGTTGCAGCATCCACACCGAGCGCAAAGAAGCAGCCCCTGCTGCGGCGTCTGATTGCGGACCTGCTGTTACCGGACCCTCAGATCGGCTGGCTTCCGTTTGCCTTTCCAAAGGCAGTGAAGCTGATCCGCGCACGCAAGATCGATCTCGTTTTAATCACCGTGCCGCCGTTCTCCGCGGCGCGGCTGGTGACGAAGATGCGGCGGCGTTTCCCTGCTCTGCCGATCGTGATCGACTTTCGCGATGAGTGGTTGACCTCCACCATCAACCTCGTCAGCTTCAATCGCAGCGAACGCGCGAAGCGCGTTGCGCAGACGGTTGAGTCCGAAGCCGTGCGCGATGCCACTGCCGTTGTGGCCGTGACGCGCGCCGCTCAGCGTGAATTGAGGAAGCGCTACCCGGACCAGAGTGCGGAGAAGTTTCACTGCGTTCCCAATGGATTTCAGAGCGAGCCCCCAACAGCGTCGCGCGTTACGACGATCGCAGAGAATGGCCGCGTCATCGTGACGTTTCTTGGCTCCGTCTATGGCTCTACCGATCCATCGACCTTTGTGGCCGCCGTTCATGCGATGCCCGCTGCGCTGCGTTCACGCATCCTCTTCCGCTTTATCGGGCATGTCGAGACGGCAGCTTCGCGCGCCAGTCTTCTGTCGCTTGGAGAGACCGTCGAGCTCAAAGGCTTTATGCCGCAGGCCGAAGCGCTGCGCGCTATCGACGACACGACGTACCTTCTGCTGATCTCGCACGATCCCATCAACGTCTCCGCCAAGCTGTACGACTACCTGGGTGGAGCGAAGCCGATTCTTGCTGCGGTGAAGCCCGAGGGAGATATACGCCGTTTGCTGGAAGAGACGCGGTCGGGCTGGTGGGCCGACTCGGAAGATGTTCCGGCCATGACGCAGCTTTTTGTGGATGCCGTCGACAACGCGCCGCGCCTGGCGGAGATCTTTCAGCCTAATCTCGGCGTGATCGCAGGCTTTCATCGCGCGCCACTGGCGGAGAAGTATGCGGAGCTTCTTCATTCGCTGGCAGGAGAGCGCCGATGAAGGTCGCCGTCGTCACGCAATACTTTCCCACCTCGCTACAGCCCTGGGCGGGCCACTCCGCCTACCAGACGCTGCGGCTGCTGGCGAAGAGCTGCGATCTGAAGGTCTTCTACCCCGAGGTCCACTACCTGGCGGGGAAGGGATCGCCGCGCATCGATCCTACGTATCAGCCGGCCGATGTAAACGTGGAGTACATCCCGTATCCAGCTCTGCCGCTGGTCACGCGGCCACTCAACGGATGGTCTGCTTCGAGCAGGCTCCTCCCGCATGTACGGCGTTTTGATCCTGACATTGTTCTCAATTACGTCGCATACCCGGATGGCTTCGCCGCGGTGCGGATCGGTCACATACTCCATAAGCCCGTCGTGCTTACCGCCATTGGATCGGACCTGAACCGGATGAGCGATCCGCTCTGCGCCGCTCTGACAAAAAAGACACTACGCGAAGCGGATTTCACCGTGACAGTGAGCGGGGACCTGCTACAGACGGCACGGAGGCTGGGCGCTTCGCCCGATGCGAGTGCAGCGATTCTCAACGGATGCGATACGGAGATCTTTCGCCCGCAGGCCCTGGATGCCGCAAGAGAGGTCCTTGGCCTGCCGATGGACGCAAAGATTGTGACGTACGTGGGTCGCTACGATCTTCGCAAGGGCCTGATCGAATTGATTGAAGCAGCGGCGCTCGTGAAGAAACAGACGCCCGCGCTTCTTTGCTATCTCGTCGGAGATGGGCCGGACAAGGCTCTTTTGCAAGCCGCGATGGAGAAGCACGGCGCAAGCGATTGGATCACCCTCGT
>Ga0247783_1000419_pt1 | contig 13097 bp, 9 predicted proteins | sample UWRJL064202C5_FD_179911 | JGI IMG/M metagenome (GOLD analysis project Ga0247783, IMG submission 179911) | Plant litter microbial communities from Arlington Agricultural Research Station in Wisconsin, United States - UWRJ-L064-202C-5 | ecosystem: Environmental > Terrestrial > Plant litter >...
AAACCGCGTGCTCAGCGCTGCGTCGTCCGCGGTGAGCGGGCCGGGCTCTGCAGTCGGCAGAGCAGTGGCGCTCGAAGTCGAGCCAGGTGCAGCGTGCGACGCACTCGGCGGGTGCGCGGCGGGTCGACTCGAATCGTGAGAGCACGCTGCGAGCGCGACGAGGAACAGGGCCGATCCGGAGCGCCTCACCGTGGCTCAGCGTATCAGACTTCCGCCACCGCGCGACGCTCATCGGCCAGCGCGCGGCTTCAGTTTCTGGCGACGCTCGCGCTACTCACGCTTGGCTTGCGATTTTCCAAGGTCAGCTCGGAAAGCTGGTCTTCCATGGCCACGCGCTCGGTGAGCCGTTTTGCCTCGAGATCGGCAGCGTCAATTGTCGCCTTTTGTAGGCGTTGGCTGATCTCCTCCATCTTCTTTGCCAAATGTCGGCTGAGCTCGCCTGCTTGCGCGACGCGACGGAGTGATACGAGCTGCGCGTTGATCTCCTCGATGCGCTCGCGATACACGCTGCTCTGAGCTTGAATCGTGACCAACCGCTCGTCGAGCTCGGCCATGGCGCGGTGGCGCTCGACGATCTGCGCGAGCTTGCTGGCCAGCTCCGGTTCCAGCTTGGATGCAGAATGCAAGTACAAGCCGAGCTCGGAGATGCCACCCGCAGTGCGAATGTCGAGCGACTTCTGCGTGGGCGTCGATTCTTCGATCGCTAGGTTCACGCTCTCGTTCGGCGGAACGTTGACGGCGAACAGGTAAGCGCCGCCCAGCTTCTCGACACCCGAAGTGGGAGCCTCCAACTTGAACCCTTCCGTGATCGGATGCCGCACGTAGACCATCGCCGCTTTGCCGTCGCGATTGACCAAGGACAGCTTGGTCGTGCGAATGCTGCGCGCCTCGCTGTGGACGATCCCGCGCTCGATGGTGAGCAGGCGATCGATCGCCTCACGCGTCCCCAGATCGGTGTCGACAATCAACTTGCGATCCAGCGCGAACGGCACGAAAGCGCGGCTATCGGGCAAAATCGCGTCGGACAGGCCCTCACCCAGAAACTGCCCGCCTGCATACACCGTGACTGGCCCAGCATCGAGCGTGTGGTGCGTCGGGTTCTGGAGCAACACCGATCGAAAGGCGTATTTTTTCGAACCCCGGCTCGAGATCGGATCGTAGAAATAGACTTCCTTGGCCTGCGCCTGCGCGGTCAGCATGCTGACCATGGCCGAGTGCCCCTTCTCGATCGTCAACGGTGACGGGGCCAGGAAGTAGGCGTTGCCCAGCGGCGCGTCGTTGCTCACGTCGCTGACGCTCTTGCCCTGCACGGGCTTGGGCGCTTCAGCGTCGGCAGCTACGATCCGCACGCCATCACCGTTGGCGAGTTGTCCGGTCGCGACGACTTCCACCTGATCCGGCCGCACGCCGCTCTCGACCAGCTGATCGCGAATCGAGTTGGCGCGCTCCAGTGATTTGCCGGCGCCGTCCTTGTCACTCGGGCGCGCGTAGCCGAGCACCTTGACCTTGCTCTGGTTGCCCTTGAGCTGTGCGGCCAAGCGCGTGATGGCCGGCATCGGCGCGCGCCGACTCGCCTGTTCCTGTTCGGGCGCCGCGGGCGCCGCCGTGGCCTGCATGCCGCGGCCGCCACCGCTAGAACGCGGCGGACTCTTCGACGGCGCGTAGTCCGATTTCTTCAAATCGTCCACCGCGTCTGCGCCGAAATTGCCCAGAACTCGCACTTCTTTGCTGGCCACTGCGTACGACGAACCACCGGGCGGTGGCGCGAGCCCGAGCTCGCTGGTGTCGCTCAAGGTTTCGCGTTCGACGTAACGAACGCTCTGCAAATCATACTTGAAGGAAAGCGCCGACGTGGAACCGACACCAACGGCCACTTTCGTCCAGTCTTCGCCAGACACGTTGTCGACCACTGCCCAGCTCTGTAGCTCGGCCGGACCGCCCTCCTTCAACTGCAAGCGATAGGTCGGCTTCCAGGCTGGGCTTTCGGTAACGTACGAAATGCGCAAATCGTAGTCGCCCGCTTTGGGTAGGTTCACCATCACCTGCGTGACGCCCTCGGCGTGTTCCAGGGTCGGAAACGAAATCGGCACTGCGCTACCGGTGCGCGCATCGACCACGCTGAGCGATTTCAGGAAGTCGTCCAGCCGCTCCGCGGGGACGTCGAGTGCGAAACGATCACCGTGCACGATCGCGCGGCGCTCGAAGTACGCGACGCCATTTCGATACACGACGACCCGGCCGAGCGCCGCGTCCGTCTGGATTGGCCGCGGCAGGGTAGCCGCGCAGCCCGATAACAGCGCACCCGCACACACCGAGAGCAGCGAAGCCTTGAGGACGAAAGACATGTTCAATACCTTGCTAAAAGTTCCCAACCGAGAAAACGCGCAACCAACGCCGTCGAGAGCACAACGCGGCGAGGCATGAGCTGCTTACGCGCCGGCTCAGAAAACGATCCCGAGGCTGGCGCGCGGAGCGCTAAGTGCGTGATCTCACGCAAAAAGTTGCGCTGAGCCGAGGCCCACAATGTGGGCCAGTAGTGCTAGCTTCCCCGCCCTGCCATGGCCGACACCCCCGAACCGAGCCCCGAGAGAGTGAGCCTCTCCACGCGAGGCCTCCGTCTGGGAGCGCGTGAGGTCCCGCTGATCTCGGGCAGCGTGCACTACTGGCGACTCGACCCACGCGAGTGGCTTTCGTCGCTCACAGCGCTGCAAAGCATGGGCATCGAGATCGTGGATGTGTATTTGCCCTGGGGCGTGCACGAGCAAAGCGACGGATCCTTGGATTTCGGCGCTCGCGATCCACGGCTCGACGCCGTGCGCTTCCTGAAGCTCGCCCACAGCTTGGGCTTGCTGGCGATCGTCCGACCGGGACCACACATCAACGCGGAGCTCACGTTCTTCGGCATCCCTGAACGGGTGATCTGGAGCCGCGACTGCCAAGCGCGCTCGCCGCGTGGTGCGCCCGTCGTGTTGCCGGTGCCGCCGCTCGCCTTCCCCGTCCCGAGCTACGCCAGCGTCGCTTTCTTGGACGAAGCCGATCGTTGGCTGGAGGCAGTTGCCGAGCAGCTGGCGCCGTTGGTCTGGCCGGCAGGGCCGATCGTCCTTTGCCAAGTCGACAACGAAGGCGCGCTCTACTTTCGCGACGGTGTTTACGACCAAGATCACCATCCAGACGCGGTCGCCACCTATCGCGCCTTCTTGCTGCACAAGTACGGCAGCATCGAGCGTATCCGCGAAGTACTCCACGACCCGGCCGCAGATCTGGCGCAATTGCAGCCGCCCGCGCGCTTTTCGGCGACTTCGCCCCTCGACCTGGCACGCCACCTGGACGCCGCCGAAGCACAGGAAGAGATCATCGCGCGCGCTTTTCTGCGCATGAAGGAAACGCTGCAGCGCGCGGGGCTGCGCGGCATTCCGACCATGCACAACCTGCCCTTCGGCGAAGGCTCTACACCGCTCGACCCCGAGCGCGTGAATCGAGTCGTCGAGTTGCTCGGGCTCGACTATTACCACGTGGCATCCGAAACCACGCGCGCGGAAATTGCGCGCCGCACGAGCGACTTGGCCGTGCGCGCACGGGCGCGTGGTTATGCGCCGTTCGCCTGCGAATTGGGCGCCGGTTTTCCGCCGTTCTTCCCGCCCATCAGCGAGGCAGACAGCGCGTTCACCGCGCTGACTGCGCTGGCCTATGGTCTGCGTGGCTTCAACCTATACATGGCCGTCGAGCGCGATCGCTGGATCGGAGCGCCCATCGATCGCCACGGCCGACGCCGCCCCTTCGCCGATTTCTGGGAGGGCTTAGTGGGCGCGCTCGAACGCCTGGACTTTTTCAGTCTGCACATGAAAGCCGCCGTGCACGTCGTCGTGCCGCGCAACTTGCGACGCTTGGCGCGCGTGCTGCACGCCTTCGGACCAGTGACGCTGGCCGCGTTCCACGTTTCCGGCGGCGGCGCGGAAGAAGCCCTGTTCGAGGACGATTTCGGCATGGGCAGCCCGGTGGTGATCGAAGCTTGGCAATTCGTCAAACGACTGGAAGCCGCGCTCAGCGCCGAACGCATCCCGTACGCGGTGGTCGCCGGCGATCTCGCCGAGCAAGCCTTGCAGCAAGGCAAATGGACCGTGGTTGCCTGTGCGGGCGGGCTCGAACGAGAGATCCGGGACACCCTGACGCGGGCGATCGAAGCCGGACGGGCGATCAGCATTGGGCCCTACCCCGTCGAACGCGACGCCATCTTTCAGCCGTTGCGCGAGCCGTTCCGTCTGCCCGAAGGCGGCCCCGTGACGAGCCTGCTGGGACTCGACGACGCGGCCCTGCGCGAAGCTGTGCGCACGGCAAAAGCAGCGCTCGACCTGCCCAGCATTGCCTGCTCGCCGGAGGGGCTGTCGGTAACGCTACACCACGACGATACCGGACAAGCGCGAGTGGCGTTCGTGATCAATCCGACTGCTCGCGCGCTGCGAGCAGAACTGTCACTACCGGGTGTTGCGCGCGCGGTGGACGCACTCGACGGCAGCGAGTTTCGTGCTAAACAGGGGGACTTCGAGCTGCCGTTGCCGCCGCACACGGTCCGCCTTTTCGAGCTCTTTCCTTTGCTTTTCTCCGCGTAAATGTTGATCGAGATCAATCCGGCTCACCCGGAACCCCGCAAGATCCGCCGCGCAGTCGACGCACTCGAAGCCGGCGAGGTGATTGCCTACCCGACCGACACCGTCTACGGGCTGGGTTGCGACGCCTTCAACAAGAAGGCCGTCGACCGTCTCTATCAGATCAAGAACCTCGAGCGCTCGCAGATGCTCGCCTTCCTCTGCCAAGATTTGTCGGAAGTCTCCAAGTACGCGGTGATGCACAACGACGTGTATCGCACCCTGAAGAAATACCTGCCCGGGCCCTACTGCTTCATTTTGGAAGCGACCCGGGAGGTGCCGCGTGTCTTGCAGTCGAATCGGAAAACCATCGGCGTCCGCATCCCCAAGCACGCCGTCGCGCTGGCGATCTGTAAAGAGCTCGGTCGGCCGATCATCTCCAGCACCGCTTCCCGTCACGGCGAGCCGGGCAACCCCGATCCCGGAGAAATCGACGACATTTTTCAGGGCTTGGCGCTAGTGTTGGACGCCGGTCCCGGTGGCACCGAGCCGACCACGGTCATCGACCTGACCCTGAATCCCCCCACGGTGGTGCGCCGCGGCGCGGGGGATTCGACGCCGTTCGAGCGTCAGACGAGCGTGCCGCCGCCGAGGCGCTGACGTTAGCCAGGATTGATTAGGTCGTCCGCGTGGGTGGCGCTTAAGTAAGGACGCGCGGCGCCTGCGGCGCGCGGTGGGAGACTCTCGTTTGGCCAGGCTCGGACGGGGGCGCTGGGCCGATCGCGCTAAAGCCCGTGGAAAGCACGCGCCCGTTCGGTCGGTTCTCGTAGGTCCGCCATCTTATTGGCTGATCGTGATCTGGCCATCCAAGACTTCACGGTCGTGGTGGTTCCGGGCATGCGGCTGAACTGTCTGCCGCGCGCCCGGCGCGAAGCGTGCGGCGCTCCGCGCGCACCAGAGTTTGTGGGCAGCGTCGCATTGCTCCGCTCATGCGCTACGCGGGAGCGGGCGGTCGGCTGAGCTGTCTGCCGCGCGCCCGGCGCGAAGCGTGCGGCGCTCCGCGCGCACCGAGGAGGAGGCAAAGATCCGGCGTGGGGGTGAACTGTTTGCCGTGGGCACGGCACTTGGGCTTCGTGGGCTCCCCTTTGCGCAGCGAAAATTGAGTTCGGATTCGAACTCGATTTTCTGGCGTGCGAGGCCTCGGCGCAGGGGGGGAACGGGGGGGCCGAAGAGCTGCGGAGGGGGAAGGGGGGCGCTCGCGATCCGGGAACGCAGCTCGTGCGGCGTCGGGTTCCCGTCCCTTGACGCCGAAGGCTGCGCCGAACCGCGGCGCGCCCAGTGACCATTAAAAAAAGCTCGATCTCCGGGCGGATCGGCCGCGACCACCGCCGGTCGCTGAAGTGGCCGAGATTCGCAGGCGATACGCGCTCGCCATTGATCTAGGCGGGGCGTAGGGCTATCTAAGCCCCACAATGACCTTCGTAGTCACGGACAACTGCAAGGGCTGCCGCTTTACCGATTGTGTGGCGGTGTGCCCGGTCGATTGCTTTCACGGCGACGGCGACATGCTCTACATCGACCCCGCCGAATGCATCGACTGCGGCGCGTGTGTTCCGGAATGCCCGGTCGAGGCGATTTTCGACGAGACGCAGGTTCCGGACAACCAGAAGCATTGGACCGCGATCAACGCCGAGCGCTCACTGGCCTTGCCCGTGATCAACGTGCAGGTCGATCCGCTACCCGGCGCTCAAGAGCGTAAAGAGAAGCTCGGCTTCTGATCGGCGCCTGGCCCGCGCTGCAAGCGTCAGGGCGAGCCGAAGTTGAAGCTGGCGCGGGTCTGCACCTGCACCATGGGGCGTTGCTTGGCGTCGGCCGGGCCCAAGGCGGCACCGATCATCGATTGCAAGTCGCCGTCCTTCGCCAGCGATTCACCAGCTGCGACGCTGATCTTGCCCTCACCGCCTGCGCGGAACTCAGCCATGAGCTTGGGCGCGTCGGGCGGCAAGCCTTCGATGTCGAAGGCGGGTGACGCTGCGTAGCGCTTGGTGTTCACGCTCAGGCTGACCAGCGTGCCTTCGATTTTCTCGACCTTGATCAAGCGATAGGTCACGACGTCGAGTCCCATCATCACATCTCGGCTGGTCACCATCCAGTACCCGCCCAGGCCGACCGGTTTGCTCGGAAACGGCAAGGCCACTCCGACCAGCAAATCACTCAGGGCTTGCACAGGGTCCCGGAAGCCTGGATCGACACCCTTGGGGATTTCGGTATGGAGGTTCACGGCAGTGCCGGCTGCGCCAACCTGATACTCCACGCGCGAGCCCTTCAGCTTGCTGACTGCGTTCATCAGGTCAGCGGGCACGCCGGGCGCGTTGATCCTCGCCCCAGTGACCTTGACCACGATTTGGGTGAGCACCTCTGCGGCCGCCTCGCCTTCCGCTTTGGGCTTGGGATCAGCTTCTGCCTTGGGCTTGAGGGATTCGAGTGTGACCGCGAATTGAATCGGGATCGCGCCTTGCTGCGGATCGCTCTGGGTCGCGAGATCGACGGTGCCGGCGCGCTTGAGGCCGGGCTTCGGTGGGGCACCGAGGAGCACGCGCGGCTCGCTACCGTCACTGCCCACCGTCAGCGATGCTGGGGCGCCCTTGGCCGCTGCCTTGTCCGCCTCACCTGGTCCGAAGATGCCAGTCGGAGGTGGCCCGCCCGCACTCGCCGCGCCCGGGTTGGCTCGAGCCGCAGCCACCGATTTCATCGCGTTCGCCAGGTCGGGCTCGTCCGCCGCGACCTGGTTCGCTTTGCTCGATCCGGCGTCGCTGGCCGCCTTCTCGCCCTCGGAGTCGCGCTCTTTCTCTTTCTTGTCGCAGCCAAAGGCAAACGCGCTCGCCAGCGCAACGGCGGACAGAACTAGGGCGGGCCTGATCGTCGGTGTCTTCATGTCTGGGCTTGGGATTTACTTCGGGTGGAGCGAGCTTGGAAGTCTGACGGCTGAGGGCCCTTAGAACGGCGGCGGCGAAACAACGGGCGCGCCCGTTTCCTTCCCGGCCTCGGGAGGAGCGCCGGAAATGCCGGCGTCTGGTGGCGTTTTTGCGGCTTCCAGCTCGTCGTTTGGACCGCCGTCCGGGGCGCCCGCGTCTGCCCCTGCGTCGGGCTTCGACACCTCCGTTGGCACGGTGCCGTCGAGGAACTCTTCTTCGATCGCGTCGGTCTGCCCTGGGTAAGGCAAAAGCCCGGTCGCCGGATCGATACTCGCAGTGACGATGCTGGCCGGCTTGGGAAACTCCGTGGGCGGCTTGCCGTCGCTTGCCACCTTCATGAAGCTCATCCAAGCGGGCAACGCGGTGACAGCACCCGCCTCACCCCAACCGAGTGGCAGCGGCTCGTCGTAGCCAACCCAGACCGCTGCGGCGATATCCGTGGAGTAGCCCACGAACCAGGTGTCTTTGGCTTCATTGGTGGTGCCGGTTTTGCCCGCGAGCGGCCGACCCAAAGAGCGCGCGCGTGTCGCGGTGCCACGTTCGACGACACCGCGCAGGAGGCTCGTGATCAAGTACGCCTCCTCCGGGCTGAGCACACGGCGAACCGGCGGTACGGCAGGCAACGAAAGCACTTTGCCGCCAGGCGCGACGATCCGCGTCACGAGCTTGGGCAATTCGAATTCGCCGCCGTCGGCGAAGCTGACGAACGCGTTACACAGCTCGATCGGGATCACCTCGTACGCGCCGAGCGCGAGCGAGGGCGTCGGTTTCAAGGTGCTAGTGATGCCGAGCGCGCGGGCCCACTCGACGACGTTGGCCGCCCCCACCTCTTCAATCAGCTTGTCGGCCGCAGCGTTGTCGCTTTCGGCGATCGCCGTCCGAACGCTCTCGCGATAGCTGACCTGCTCTTTGCCGTTCTTCTTGGTCAAAGACAGGACGCTGGCGGGCGCGAAGCGGCGAGAATGCAGCGCATAGCTGTAAAGCAAGGGTTTGAAAGACGAGCCCGGTTGACGACGCGAACGCGTGGCGCGATCGAGCCCGCCGCTGATCGCCTCGTAGCTACCGACCAGCGCGCGCACTTCACGCCCGCGAACGTCGAGCGCAACCAGGGCCGACTCGGGCCCGAGCTCGAGCCGCAAAGCGACCGGGGGCGCGCCTTCCGGAGACCCGAGTAGCCCCACGCGCAGGGCCGCGCCAGGCTTGGCAAACTCACTCGCCGGCAGATGCTTCGGGTTATAGCGCTCTTCAGTGGCCAGCACGACGCGACCGAGCACGTCCCCCACTTGGACGTCGATCGTGCCGGTGGCATCGTTGACGGCCACGACCTTGCCCACGTAAATCTTGTTTTGGTGGGGCACGCCCGTGAACAGCGGACCCCACAACTTGCGCGAAGGCTGCGTGAAGGGCGGCAGTAATTTCTGGCGTGTCGCGTAGTTGTCCAGGTTCTCGCGGACCGCCCGGCGCGCTGCGGCTTGCAACGCGGGATCGATGGTGGTCTCGATCACGTAGCCACCGTGAACGGCCGCTTCGCCGGCTACCTCGTCGAGCAGCTTTTTGACGTAGGACACCACCTCGGGCGCGAGCTCGGACTCACCATCGGAAGCAGGCGCGAGCCGGACCTTCGAGACTTGCGCCAAATCATGCAGCTCCTGGGTGATGAAGCTCTTTTCGAGCATTTGGTCGAGCACGTAGCGGCGTCGGGCCAATGATTTGGCCTCGTCCCGGCGAGGCGAATAGCGCTCGGGCGAAGCCACCAAGCCGGCCAACAGCGCCGCCTCGGGCACGTCCAAATCTTTGGCTTTCTTGCCGAAGTAGTAGCGCGACGCCTCTTCGATCCCGTAGCGGCCGTGGCCGAGGTAGATGGTATTGAGATAGAGCGAGAAAATTTCGTCCTTGCTCAGCTCTTTTTCTAGTCTGCGAGCGAGGATGGTCTCCCGGATCTTGCGTTGATAGCTGCGCTCGGAGTCGAGCAGCACGTTCTTCACCACCTGCTGGGTGATGGTGCTGCCGCCCTGGCGCTTGTGCCCGGCGCGCAGGTTGGCCATCAGCGCGCGCAACATGCCGAAGTAATTGAGCCCTTGGTGTTCGTAAAACTGTGCGTCTTCCGCCGCCAAGAACGCGAGCTTGGCGTGGCTGGGCACGTCGGCGAACGGGATCACGGTGCGGCGCTCCACGAACAAGCTCGCGAGCACCGTACCGTCACGCGAGAGCACGCGCGTGACTTGTGCGGGCTGATAATGCGTCCGCAGATCGTGCACGTCAGGTAAGCCGCCTTCGAAGTGCCGAATCACCAGAGCCACGAAAAGCACGCTCAACGAAAGCAATCCGAGCACTGCGTAGGCGGTCAGCTTCGCGTAGCGAAGCAGCGCTTCACGGGGAGGAAAACGCATCAGCGGCCCAAAAGGCGCATCACCAGTACGGCTAAGAGGACACCAGCCACCAGACACAACACCGCGACACCGATCAAAAGTCCCGGGCCGCTGGTTTTTTCTGCAACCACGGCCGGGCGATTGCTGCGCTCTTCCATGGCTGGCAAGAGCGGCCGCGGCGCCGAGCCCGGCGCCCGCAGCGAAGGCAACGCTTGCGCGGCCGCGCCGCCGAACGGACGCAGCGCCTCGGCGAACTCAGCCGCGGTTTGGTAGCGATCCTCGGGCTTCTTGGACAGCGCGCGCGCCAGCACTTCATCCAGCTCTTTCGGAAAGCGACGCTCGGGCACCCGTTCACTGAGCGGGATGATGGCTTCGGTGACGTGCTTCTGGATGTACTCCATTGGCGATTTTGCCGAAAATGGCAGTTTGCCGGTGAGCACTTCGTACAAGATCACGGCCAGTGAATAGATGTCGCTGCGCGCGTCGAGGGTTTTGCCCTGCGCTTGCTCCGGCGACATGAACTCAGGCGTGCCGAACACCATGCCCTCTTGGGTCAGGATGATCGAGCCTGGCTGCATTTGGCGCTCGGTCACCTTGGCCAGTCCAAAATCCAGCACCTTCGGGAAATCCGCGATGCCGCCCTGCTTGGACAGAAAGATGTTCTCGGGCTTGAGATCGCGATGCACGATTCCGAGCTCGTGCGCCTCTTGCAACGCGCCGCAAACTTGAATCAGTATCGGAATCGCGCGTTCGGTCGGGATGGGGCCGTCTTTGCGCACGGCTTGATTCAGATTTTTGCCCTCGAGCATCTCCATCACGATGTACAGCGAGCCGTCGTCCTCGAGCTCGCCATAGACGAACACCTTGACCGTGTTCGGGTGCGTGAGCTGGCTCATGGCGCGCGCTTCGCGTCGGAAGCGCGACGTCAAATCTTTGCGATTTGCCAGCTTCGGATGCAGGATCTTGATCGCCACCATGCGCTTCATGGCAGGCTGCGAGGCTTTGTACACGGAGCCCATCCCGCCCGTGCCGATCTTCTCCAAGACCAGGTATTCGCCGCCCAGGATCTCGCGGCCGATAAAAGGGTCCTTGGGGCGCATTCAACCCGACAGATACCAAAACTTACAGCCCGCTACGAGCACGGCGAGCGCGAACGCGGTTCGGAGTCGTGATTCGATCGGCAAAGCGCACTTTCCGGGATGGAAACTTGCATCACGGGGCCCGTGGGCCGCATGAATGCCGAGCCATGTCCGTCATGTCCGAGCAGGCCGATTTCTTGGAAAGTGCACTCTTGCGTGGAGCCGGCTTTCGGCACGCCTTCTTCACGCGCAAGGGCGGCGTCTCCGTGGGTGCCTATTCGAGCCTGAGCTTCTCGGTGGCGGCCGGCGACAGCGAAGCCAACGTGAAGCAGAACCTGACGCGCGCCGCAGCCCAGCTCGAAGTCGCGAGCACGCGCATCCATTTCTTGTCACAAGTTCACGGTCGCGTCGCCCACACGCTCGACGGCAGTGAAGTTCAAAGCGAGCTCATCCAGCGCGAGGGGGACGCCCTGGTGAGTCGTTCACCGGGGCTGGCGTGTGGCGTGCGCAGCGCTGATTGCGTGCCGGTCCTGTTGGCCGATCGGCGAAGTGGCGCGGTCGCGGCCGTGCACGCCGGCTGGCGAGGCGCGGTGAACGGCATCGTGAGCGCTGCGCTCGACGCGCTGCGCTCGATCGCCGACAGCCCGACCTTGATCGCCGCCATCGGGCCGCACATCTCGCAGGCGGCCTTCGAGGTCTCCGACGACGTGGCAGAAACGCTCTTGGCCGCCTCCCGCGATCCGCGGATCGTCGATCGTTCGCGGTCAAAACCGCACGTCGATTTGCGGCGCATGCTGCGCGCGGAGCTGCACGCCCAAGGTTTGCCTCACGCCGCCATCGACGACGTTTGGGGCTGCACCGTTCTGGAGCCCGAGCGCTTCTTCTCATTTCGGCGAGATGGCAAGGCGAGTGGGCGCCATCTTTCTGCGATTGTGCCCCGGCTGTAACGCGGGTCTTGCTTGCAGCAGGCGTCGATCCGATCGATCATCGGCCCACGGGGTGAAAATGGCTGAACCCGGCCGACCCCGGGAGTTTTGCGGAAAATGCCCATCACCGTTTCTTGCCCAGCTTGTGGTTCACGGTTTTCGCTGAGCGATGATCTGTACCGCCGCCGAGTCGCGGGCAGCCTGGTGAAGGTGAAGTGCCGCACGTGCAGCGCCGAGATCGCGGTAGACGCGACAGAACCCGCAACCATGCCGAGCCACCAGGCGCCACGCAAACACCCGAGCCCACCACGGGCCAGGGCCGTCACTCAAACGGGGCTGGGCGCTCCGCCACCGCCATCAGGTCTGGCTACGGAGTCGCCGCTGCCCTTCGAGCTTCCGCACCCGCCCCTGCCCTTGAGCGCGACGGTTACGCCGCTGCCAGTGGATGCAGGCACCCCCACCCCTCCTGTAACGGTCGCCACGGACGATCCAGACTCGATCTGGAGCGACGAGCAAACGATCGCGATCAACGTAGCGACGGCGAACCCCCCAGCGCGTCCAGCAATCGTCACGCGCACGGCCATCGCTGACGAGGCCGAGGAAACGGAGCTGATCGACGCCGAGGAGATCCCGGTCAGTTCCTCCGGCGCGCCAACGCTCGACGCGCTCACCTTGGAAGCAGGCGGCGCGCACGTGCCGCACGGCAGGCCAGCGCCGGACGAGTTCCTGGTCAGCTTGAGCACCGGTAACAACGGCTCGCTCGGCGCCCCCACGATCGACGTGACCAGCTTCGCGTCCGAGATCGACCCGCCCAGCGAGCAAGTTGCGTTCAACCCGCCCAGCATCGACGTCGCTCTAGGGGGCGAAGACGAGGAGCTGGAGTATCGTCCGGCACGCGGCACGGTGCCACTGTTCGACATGAACGCAGTGCTGCCTGCGGCCAGCCCGCGCGCGAGCACTGGCCGTGCTGTCCCGGCCCCCGTGCCCCCGACTGCGGAAGCCGCGAATCCGCTGTTTTTCGAGGGCCACTCGCGTGAGCGCAAGTTCGTGATCGCGCCCGAAGCCGCGGACACCGAGCTCGAAACAGCGAAGCCGCGCCGCTCGAGCGCGCTGTTGTGGGTCGGCTTGCTTTCGGCCGCAGCGGCGGTGGTGGCGGTGGTCGGAT
>Ga0247783_1000420_pt1 | contig 13094 bp, 13 predicted proteins | sample UWRJL064202C5_FD_179911 | JGI IMG/M metagenome (GOLD analysis project Ga0247783, IMG submission 179911) | Plant litter microbial communities from Arlington Agricultural Research Station in Wisconsin, United States - UWRJ-L064-202C-5 | ecosystem: Environmental > Terrestrial > Plant litter >...
AGCGGCATCTCGCCGAGTTCGTTCAGAAAGAGTGTGCCTCTGAAGGTTGCAACGTTGTCCATTGCGGAGGAAATGTCGTGGACAAAGGGAGCGTCCGGCCCCATCGCCAGGGTGTGGAGCGCACGCGCAATGAGGGCTTTGCCTGTACCTGGCTCCCCTGTCAGGAGCACGCTGCGAAAGTGGGGGCCGATACGATGGATCTGCAGCCGAAGGCGCTCCATCGCGGTGCTGCGACCGATCAGGCCAAAGTCTTCCGGGCGTTCGGTGAAAGAGTGGGTCGTGAAATGGGAGAGAGAAGACTGCATCGCTTTCCTCACCTCATCGGCGACAGAGCGGAAAACATGAGCCTCATGCAAAAAGGGAAGCTGCATGAGGCAGCTTCCCCTTTTTGAGGTTTCGCAGTGCAGAGTTCTTATGCGTTGGTCTTAGCGCAGTAGGTGTCGAAGGCCCGTGTGAGCTCCTGTGCGATCGCGGGTGCGTTCGAGGTTTCGATCGCCGAACGCTGCATCAGGTAAACGAGCTGGCCGTCGCGCAGGATAGCGATGGCGGGGGAGGTGGGGGGATGACCCTGAAAGTAGGTGCGTGCCTTTTCGGTGGCATCACGATCCTGGCCGGCGAAGACGGTGACAGCCTGGTCGGGCTTGATGCCGTTCTGCATGGCCAGACGGACGCCTGGGCGCATTTTGCCTGCCGCGCAACCACAGATCGAGTTGACGACGAGCAGGGTGGTTCCGGGCTTTGCGAGAGCAGCGTCTACCTCGGCTGCTGTACGGGCCTCATTCAAGCCGGCGCGTGTAAGTTCCTCGCGCATCGGGATCACCATAAGTTCTGGATACATGCATCCTCCTTGCAGACGGTTGAAAGCCGTGTGCTGCTTTGATTCTACGCAATCCGGGAGGGGTTCGTATTGGGCAGGAAGCTTGATTTACCCTCGAACTCGAATGATGTTTCTGGAACAGGTCGCACTGGCGCCGTACACCACCCTTGGAATCGGCGGCCCCGCACGCTGGATGACGACGGTTGCGACCGAAGGCGATCTCCTATGGGCGTTGAAGTTCGCCGAGGAAAAGGACTTGCGAGTCTTTATTCTGGGCGGCGGAAGCAATCTGCTGGTGGGAGACGCGGGCTTCGACGGTCTAGTGGTGCGGATTGCGATCCCGGGAGTGATGCGTGAGGGCGGCTGCCTGCGGGTGGGAGCCGGGGAGAGTTGGGACCGCTTCGTGCAGTACGCGGTGGAAAATCATCTGGCCGGTGTGGAGTGTCTGGCCGGGATTCCGGGGACCGTGGGTGGAACGCCGGTGCAGAACGTCGGAGCGTACGGGCAGGAGGTCGCTGAGACCATCCTGCGGGTGCGTGCCTTCGATCTTGAGCAGAAGAAGTTTGTTGAACTGTCGAAGGAAGAGTGTGGATTTGGCTATCGCACCAGCCTCTTCAATACCGAGCCTGCGGAGGGCGGTGCCAAGGGGCGTTACGTGGTGACGCGTGTGGATTTTTGCCTGCGCGCCGATGGCGAGCCGCAGTTGAAGTACGCGGATCTGGCGAAGAGGTTTGCCGACGAGACTTCTCCGAGCCTGGTGGAAGTGGCCGACGCTGTTCGCGAAATCCGAGGCTTGAAGGGTATGGTGACGGCTGCGCCTGATGGTTCGGGGAAGTATCCCGATGGGCGTGACGCGGATACGTGCTCGGCGGGGTCGTTCTTTCGGAATCCCGTGGTGCCGGTGGAGACGCTGGCGGGGATCACAGGCGTTTTTGGGATAGAGAAAATTCCGCATTGGGTTGTGGGTGAAGATCGCGTGAAGCTTCCCGCTGCATGGTTGATCGAGCAGGCCGGATTTCCGCGAGGGTACGTGATGGGACCGGTGGGGATCTCGACGCGGCATACGCTGGCGCTGACGAACCGAGGCGGAGCGACGGCGGCAGAGATGGTGGCGCTGCGCGACGAGATCGCGCGTGTGGTGCGCGAGCGGTTCGGTGTGTCGCTGGAGCAGGAGCCGGTTTCAGTCTCCTAGTAGAGAGAGAAGATGATCGCGGCGGTCGCTGAGGACTGCGCGCGCTGGTCCTGTGCGGGTGATACGTCCGTCTTCGAGACGGGCGACTTCGTCTGCGGATTCGAGCGTTTCGGAGAGGTTGTGCGTGACGGAGAGGATGAGCGCTCCGGAGTCCGCCTGCCAGGCTTTCATCTCGGCGACGAGTTGGGTCCGCAGGGGGATGTCGAGGCCGCTGAGGGCTTCGTCGAGCAGGAGAAGGCGCGGGCGGGAGGCGATTGCTCGGGCGAGAGCAACGCGCTGGCGCTCTCCGCTGGAGAGGGTGGCGGGCTTGTTGTCCCGGACGTGGTCTACCTGGAATCGTCTGAGGAGTTCGTCAGCGAAGCCGGTATCCCCTCCTCTAAGGGGAAAGAGGAGATTCTCGCGCGCAGTCATATTTGGGAAGAGCGCTGCGTGGTGCGTGACGAGGGGAATCCGGCGACGGTCGGGGCTTAGGGAAGAGACGTCTTTCCCATCGAGAACGACTTGGGCCGCGGGCGGTTGCCAAAGACCGGCGATGGCGCGGAGGATGCTGGATTTTCCCGCTCCTGATGCGCCGAAGAGCACGGTCCACGGGTGAGTGACGCGGAGATGGATCGCAAGATTTTGTCTGCCCCGTTCGCCATGGAGAGTCAGCTCAAGCATCGCGGTTTCTCCGGAAGAGGCTGCGACCGTAGACGAAGAGCAGAGCGACGGTAGAGGCGAGAAGGAGCCAGAGAGCGGTGCGGTTCGCCGCGGCGTAGTCGAAGTTCTGCACCTGGTCGAAGAGGGCGATGGAGAGAGTCTGTGTGCGGCCGGGGATGCCTCCGCCGAGCATGAGGACGACGCCGAACTCTCCGACGGTGTGCATGAAGGTGAGGACGGCGGCGGCTAGGATGGAGCTCTTCGCGAGCGGCAGAGCGATGGCGCGGAAGACGCGGCTAGGCGATGCTCCGAGGGTCTGTGCGGCTTCTAGATAGCGCGGATCGATACTGCGCAGGCCAGCGACGACCGGTTGCACGGCGAAGGGCAGGCTGTAGAGCACGGAGCCTACGACTAAGCCCGAAAAGGTGAAGGCTAGGGGATGGCCGAGAAGGCGGACGATCGCTCGCCCTACGGCTGTGAGCGGGCCGAGACCGACGAGGAGGTAGAAGCCGAGTACGGTGGGCGGGAGAACGATCGGAAGGGCGACGAGGGCTTCGACGACATAGCGCAGTCTGCTGCGGCCAAGGGCGAGCCAGCCCGCCAGGGGCAGGGCGAAGAGCATCAGCACAAGCGTGGTGACCGTGGCGAGGCGAAGTGTGAGGAGGAGGGCTTCCTTATCCACTTTGCGAGTGTAGCTGGTGGAGTTTGTAAACAGCAGATCCCTTCGCTTCGCTACGGGATGACAAAAGGGGACGGGGGCCCCATACATGCGCAGCTTTATCGCGCATGTGTGGGATATTCGCGCAGAAGCGGGAACCACTTTGAAAACTTCGCTCCATATCAAATCTCAACAGAGCAAAGACCCGTCCCACACATCGCAAAGAGCGCGATGTATGGGGCCCCGCTCTTTGCGGCTCTGGCTTACTTGATGGGGCGGAGGCCGAGGCTGGTGAGGTGTCCCTGGACTTCGTCGCTGAGGATGTAGTCCAGCAGCTTGTGGGCGTTATCGCGCTGGGGAGAGCTGCGCAGGACAACGGCGCACTGGCGGATCTCCGGGTAGACGTAGGTAGGGAAGAGGACGAAGCTGCCGCTGTTCTTGAACTTGGGCGAGGTGGCAATGGTCTCCGAAATCAGGGCCAGCTCCGCGTTGCCGGTCTGCGCGAACTGGGCTGTCTGCGCAACCGATTCGCCTTGAACGAAATGCGGCGCAACGTTCTCGTAGAATTTCATCTTTTTGAGAGCTGCAATGGCGGCCCGGCCATAGGGTGCGTGGTCGGGATTAGCGATAGCGACGGACTTGAGATCCTTGCGCTCCAGGGCTTCCAGATGAAGAGGATTGAAGCGGGAGTCCTTGCGGGTCCAGAGAACGAGGGCTCCTTTTGCATAGGGGAGGGCGTCGGTAGAGTCGGCCATGCCGCTGGAGACGACGCGTTCGGCGAACATATAGTCAGCGGAGAAGAAGATGTCTGCGGGAGCTCCGGAGATCATCTGTTCGGCGAGGATGGAGGATGCGCCGTAGTTGATGACAAGGTGAATCCCGGTTTTGCGCTCGAAGTAGGGCGCAAGCACCTCAAAGACTGGCTGCATGTCGGCCGCAGAGGCCACGTGGAGCTCCACCTTTGCTTTGGGCGCAGCTTTGGCCTGCGCCTTCGCAGGACTGGAAGAGGCGCAGAGTGCCGCGAAAATGAGTGCGATGAAAGCGAGCTGTTTCATAGAGAAGCAGCCTTTACGATACCCTGTACCTAGCCATGAATATGCGGTCACATCAGCTTCGATGCATCGGAACGGGCGAGCGTATATCTCCCGAAGATGCTCCTCACGATTTTAGGGATCCTGAAACGCGCGAACTCTATGAGATTGAGTACCCGTGGAGCGAAAGCGCCGAGACCTCTGGCGCACCCCATCGGAATCTGCCCAACCCGTCCGCGCTGCGGCACCTCTGGGCCGAGCGGCGCGACTCTACGCTGCCGATTGACCAGTCCGGCGTCTGGCGTTACCGCGAGTTGTTGCCGATTCTGAAGGACGACAACACCGCGACCACGCTGCGCGAGGGAAACACGCCGCTTTACGATCTTCCGCGCTGCGCGAAGACGCTGGGGCTGGATTTTCTTCTGGCGAAGCACCAGGGCATGAATCCCACGGGCTCATTCAAGGACACAGGCATGACGGCGGCGCTGTCGGTCGCCGTGGAACGGGGATATGAGTGGGTCGCCTGTGCGTCCACCGGGAACACCTCTGCTGCGATGGCTGCCTATGCGGCGCGCGCCGGTCTGCGGAGCATCGTCTTCATTCCCGAAGGCAAGATCGCCTGGGGCAAGCTTTCGCAGTCGATGGACTATGGCGCGATGACAGTCCAGTTGAAGACGGACTTCGACGGCTGCGTGCGGATTCTCGCGGAGCTGGTAAAACGGCATCCGATTTATCTGCTGAACTCCGTAAATCCGTACCGTCTGGAAGGGCAGAAGACGCCTGCGGTGGAGATGGTGGAGCAGCTTGACTGGCAGGTGCCGGATCACGTGATCGTGCCGGGCGGCAACCTGGCCAACGGATCGGCTTTGGGCAAGGGTTTTGCCGAGATGAAGCATTTGGGTCTGATCGATCGCGTTCCGAAGATCTCGGTGATCCAGGCGATGGGGGCGAACCCGCTCTTTCAATGGTTTACGAACGATCACAAAGAGATTGACCCCGTTGTCGCCGATACACGCGCGACGGCGATCCGTATCGGAAATCCGGCTTCTTGGCGTAAGGCCGCACGCATCATCGAGACGACCAACGGCTGGTGCGAGCAGGTTTCGGAGTCGGAGATCGCGTTTGCGAAGGCGCAGATCGGTGCCGAGGGTATCGGTTGCGAACCGGCCTCTGCCGTGACGCTGGCTGGCCTGAAGAAGCTTGTGGCACAGGGCCGCGTGGAGCGCGGTGAGCGCACCGTGCTTCTGCTCACCGGACACACGCTGAAGGATCCTGAGTACACCATCGACTTCCATCGCGGCATGCTGGCCATGGACATCGAAGAGGCCGCGCCGTACCGCAGGCCGCCTTTGGTTCTCGATGCCGATCCGGAGACGGTCTTGCGCGCTCTGGATGCCGAGATCAAGAACACGCCCGTGCCGGTACGCTAACGATGAGTGGAACGGTACGGCTTCGTCTGCCTGCAACTTCCGCGAACCTTGGGCCTGGCTTCGATGCCCTGGGCCTGGCGATGGACTTTCACCTGTACGTGGAGGCGGAGGTTTCAGGCAAGTTCGTGATTGAGGCGACGGGCCGCAATGCGCAGGTCTGTGGCGACGTCGAGGATTCCCTGATCCTGTCCACGTACCAGGAGGTGCTGGGACAGCAGGGAATCAGTGCTCCGGCGCTGGCGTTAAAAGTGCGCAACGAGATTCCTCTGGGGATGGGCTGCGGCTCTTCGGCGGCGGCGCTTGTAGCTGGTGTTGCTCTGGCTTCGCACTTCGGAAGATTGGGATGGGGCCGGAACGAGATTCTGACCGAGGCAAGCCTTCGCGAGGGCCATCCGGATAATGTGGCTGCCTGCGTGATGGGCGGACTTACGGTTTCGGCGATGTCGACGGAGGGCTCTGTGACGACGGTCTCTGCGGTCTCACTTGCACCGGCGACGAAGTGGCCTTTGCTTTTGGTGATGCCGGGAGCTTCGTTGTCGACTTCCAAGGCGCGCGGCCTGCTGCCTGAGAGCTATTCCAAAGCGGACACGGTCGCCAACATTCAGGCCGCGTCACTGCTCACAGCCGCGTTTGCTACCGGGCGTGGCGAACTGCTGGCCCTGGCTATGCGCGATCGCATCCACCAGCCTTATCGATCGGAGGCATGCGCTTTACTGCCGCTTCTCCTGCCGTTGGCGGGCAAGGATGGCATTCTGGGCGTGGCGCTCTCCGGTGCGGGACCGTCGGTTTTGCTGGTTCTGGAAGACGGTATGGATCTGGCTGTTGCCGAGGCCCTTGTCCTCAAAGTTCTGGTGGGAAATGAGGTCGAGCTGTTTCGATCCAGAATGGGCGGCGGAGCTACGCTCTAACGGTAACCAATTTGTTTTGATTACTTTATGGTTACCATAGATTTCTTGTGATTAGAGCCCTTCAGCGGTAACTTATGTTTTGTAGGCAGCCTTGGGAAGGGCTCTCCCTGCATAGCGCCCGTTGAACCCGCCTGTCGGGATCCGGGCGCTTCTCACTTTTGGGGCTTGGAAAAGAATAAAAGCAGATTCCTTCGCTTTCGCTGCGGAATGGCAAAAGGGGGCTACAGGCCAGCGGAGAGGCGTGTTCTGGGATCGGCGTAGTCGCGGAGAGCGTCGCCGAGAAAGCAGAACGCCAGCACGCAGAGCATGACCGCCATGGCGGGGAAGAAGATCATGTGCGGAGCGTCGAAGAGATGGGGCCGTGCGTCGTTGAGCATCGATCCCCAACTGGCCATCGGTGGAGGAACGCCGAGGCCGAGGAAGCTCAATGTGGCTTCTGCCAGGATAGCTGCAGCCATACCTACGGCTGCCTGCACGATCACAGGCTGCAGAATATTGGGAAGAATGTGGCGTGTGAGGATGCGGAGGTTATTTGCTCCGAGGGCACGGGCCGCTTCCACGTATTCACGCTCTCTGGCTGCCATCACCTGTGCGCGCACCAGCCGGGCGTAGTTGACCCAGCCGGAGATGGCGAGCGCGAGGATGACATTGCGCAATCCCGGACCGAGGAAGGCGACGAGCGCTATGGCAAGAAGTATGCCGGGCAGCGCCATGAAGGCGTTCATGACGTAGATGTTAAGCAGGGCATCGCGCCAGCCGCCGTAGAATCCTGCAACGCAACCGACAAGGGCACCGAAAACAAGAGAGAGACCTACCACCGTGATGGCGACGGTGAGGGAGATGCGCGCGCCAAAGAGTGTGCGCGAGAAGATATCCCTTCCCAACTCGTCGGTGCCGAACCAATGATCGTGGCCCGGAGAGAGCAGGCGTGCCTGCAGATTGAGCGCGGCTGGATCGTGTGGAGCGATCCATGGCGCCAGAAGAGCGGCGACGGCGAAGATTCCCAGAAGAAAAAGCGCGGTCCATGTAAGCCAGTTGCGATGCATCACTTGAAACATGTTACCTGTGGTCGGGCAGACCGCGTCGGCAAGGGGAGCCGTCAGGCATACTTGTGCTATGGCTGAGTTGGACCAGGAGATTTCTTCCACAGAAAAACGGGATAGCAACGAGTTTCGAACCATCCTCGGAGTTCGCTTTTTTGCGGGGTCGCTGAAGGGCGCGGTCGACCGGATGTTGCATGGTGGGCTGTTGGTGGTTCCCTCTGCTCCGGTGCTGCGCTTGATCGAGACGGATCTGGAGTCGCGCGAAGCTCTGCTGGAGGCGGATTTCGTCATCGCGGACAGCGCATACATGGTGCTGGTGTGGCAGCTCTTGCAGTGGGAGAAGATTCCGCGCATCTCCGGTCTGGCCTATCTGGATGAACTTCTCTCGCGTCCGGAGATGAAGAGGCCCGAGGAGACGGTGTGGGTGATGGCCCGGCCAAAATCGGCGGAGACGAACCGCGCATGGTTACAGACGCAGGGCATCGATCCACCGGATTCGCACATTTATCTTGCGCCGGTTTATCCACCGGGGCCGATCCAGGATCCGGTGCTCTTGGAGATGCTGGAACGTCTGCGCCCAAGGCATGTGGTTATGACGATCGGTGGAGGAAGCCAGGAGCGACTTGGTCTTTATCTGCGACGGAACCTGAGTTTCGTTCCGGGCATCCACTGCATTGGAGCCGCAATTGCTTTTCTTTCGGGCGATCAGGTGAAGGTGCCGATGTGGGCGGACAAGTTCTACCTTGGCTGGCTGATCCGCACGATGGATAACCCCAAGCTGTACGGACCGAGATATGCCAGCTCCTTTGCCCTGGCGAAGCTGATGTTTCGCTTTCGCAGCATGCTTCCGCCGCTGAAGCAGGGCAGCTAAAAGAGCATTCGAGAAGCAAGCGCATCGATTGAATTAAGTCCGTGTCTGAACATTTGTGAGTGATCCGGGGTCGATTGTGCGACGTGCCTTTGTTTTTGTAGCTTTCGTGTTGTCTTTTGTGTGCGCTCGCAGCGTGTGGGCCCAGGGCCGGACGGTTGCCGAACAGTATCTGTTTGCAGCGCTGAACCAGGAGCGTGCCGCTGCAGGTCTGCCTGCGCTCGCATGGAACCCGCAGATGGCGATTGCTGCGCGAGAGCACGCGATCCGTATGGCACGCACGGGAGGCATCTCGCACCAGTTTTCGGGCGAACCGGATCTCACGCAGCGCACGTCGACTGCTGGCGCGAAGTTTTCTACCGTCGCCGAGAATGTCGGTGTTGGGGAATCTTCGATCACGCTCCACAGCGCGTGGATGCACTCGCCGAGACATCGCGCAAACATTCTGGATCCGGTGATCACGTCAGTTGGTATTTCAGCGGTGATGTACCGGGGACGTCTTTGGGCTGTTCAGGATTTCTCGCGGGATGTGGAAACGCTGTCTCTCGCTGCGCAGGAGGCCAGGGTGAGTGCCCTGGTGGCGCAGCGTTCCGGTATTGCAATTATGCCGACCGCTGAGGCGCGCGAGACCTGTTTGCGCGAGAAAGGCTATGCGGGGGATCGTAAGCCATCGTTCGTCATGCGGTACTCGGGATCGAGCCTGGCGTCGCTGCCAGAGCAGCTCACAGCCAAGCTGGCCTCGGGCCAGTACACGCATGCGGAGGTGGGGGCCTGTGCTCCAGGAAGCAGCGCGTTTGCAGGCTACAGCATAGCTGTTCTGCTTTATCTTTAGTGATCGTCTCAGCCTTGATTCGCGTAAGAGCACTTGCTCCCTTTGACCCTGCGGCCTCATTTTGCTATAACAGACAGGTAGCCCGGCGTGAGTTCTTCCGCTGCGGTACGCTGTTTCAAGATCCCCACAGTGGGTGCCACGTTCCGCAGTAGCTCAATGGCAGAGCATTCGGCTGTTAACCGAAGGGTTGTAGGTTCGAGTCCTACCTGCGGAGCCAATAAAATCAGTGACATACGGCATGATTTACATGACTAGACCTCCACTATGACGTGGACTATGTCGTAAATCTTTAGGTGTCGCGTTACGTTGCTCGATCATCTCGCGAATCGCGTCCGAGTTGTGGGGCTGATACGGCAGTGTCGATCGCACACTCGCGTGTCCCATAGTCTGCATGACCGCCGGCAGATTGCCGGTGGAAGCGAGCGCATAGGTCTCGAAGGTGTGACGAGCGGAGTAGAGGACAATACGGGGATCCAAACCCGCCCGCCGCCGTGCCGCCTGCAACGTCTTGCTGACCGACTCCACGTGTCCCGACTTTGAGTCCGACGGAAACCCATCCTGCTATCTGGCTAAGCCTGTCCGGTTTCAGCAGGCAACGATCAAGGCGTTCAAAAACAAGATGGCACACCGACCACTTCGGTCAGTGGTGCGAGACGGTTCTAAAGCCGGCGATTGTGGGGTAGTGTGCTATGCTCCGCCTTCGACTTGGAGGCGGGGCATAAACTTCTCGCAAGTCGATTGATCACGAGAAAACGCGCCTCTCGTCATGAATTCCCAAGCGAGAGACATCTCGACAAGTGCGAAAACACAGGGTCACTCATTGGACCCGTTTGAGTTGAGTGCAGATGGGAAAACAAACTGCTCATCTATGTACAAAGCGATGACAAATCCCTAACAATTCGCACTCCTCCCTTCACCCATAATCGAGTGATACCAGCAAAAGGATTACAGTGGAGACCTTTGCTCGATTTTCTCTAGTCCACAGTGCGTGGTTTTTGTTGATTCTCTCTCGCTCCACCGTGGCGCAGCCGCCAGGCACCGGGGCTATCGCGGGCACAGTCACAGATTCGGCCGGCCGAGTCATCGCGAACGCTGAGGCTCCGGCCGCGGACGAGGCAACCCATGCTACACGCACCGTGCGGACCAAGATCTTCCATGAGACGAGCGGAATGAATGGTGGTATTGGCTACGAGGTCTGGTTGCTCAGCAACGATCAGCACAAGCCGCGCCAGGCCTACGACGTAACCGACTGGACGTATCAACGAGACAACGGCAACTCGCGTGTAATCCAGTTCGCGGTTCGCTACGCGTTTTAACAAATCTATGAGGAAGTACATGACCATTGAAGAGCTGGAAGCGGCGTGCACGGCATCACAGCCGCTCGACTTTCGTCGTCACCCACTCGAAGTGCCCGAGCCCACACTGCAAGGACGCTTCTACCCCATGGGATTTCCTGTAGAGCTCCGCACCAACTCTCAGCAAGTCCTCGATCTCTACGGTGCAATCTGGCAAGCTTTTGGGCCGCGTTACGATACCGATCCCATCCTGATCGATGTGCACGTTGTAGAAACCGATGCGACAGAGTGTCCGCCGGCACCTGACTTTCGCGTGATGCTTCCATTGATGTCCGCCATCGCTGACGCGGAGAACTACAGCCTCTTCGACCTTACACGTGGCACCACGCAAATCGTCCTGTCTGCAGCAACTTTGCGCCATCCGCTCTACGCCAGCTATTTCTTTCTGGAGTCGGCGGCGGCGTGCCACATTGTCACACGTTATGCCACACCCGTGCATGGTGCCTGTCTGGAATGGAACGGCCACGGCATCCTGCTTTGTGGCGACTCTGGCGCTGGCAAATCCACGCTGTCTTATGCCTGTGCGCGTGCTGGCTTCGGCTATATCTCCGATGATGCCACCTTCATCTTGCAAAACGCAGAGGGACGCACCGTCACGGGCAACTCAGGGAAGGTACGTATGCGTCCGGAAGGGGCAAAGTTCTTTCCCGAGATTCGCGATCTCGAGATCACACCGCGCGCAGCTGGCAAACCGTCTGTGGAGATCCCGTTGGGGCAAGGCGTCGTGAGCGTCGGCGAAACAAAGATCGACTACATCCTCTTCCTGAATCGCAGGAGCGGACGCGAAGATCTGGTCCCATACCGTCGTGAGGTTGCGCGGGCATTTATGCGACAGATAACTTACGGCCTGCCCCATCAACTGGAGGCGCAGTATGAGAGCATCGAGCGCCTGCTGGAGGCGGAGGTCTTTGAGTTGCATTACAGCGATCTCGATTGGGCCATCGCGCGTCTCCGTCAGCTTGCGCAAGCGGGCTGTTAATGGATACCGTGCTTCAGACCCAGGAGACCTCCCCACAAGGAGGCTCCTTCTTGAGCAATCCATCTCGATGGTTCACGCAGCACCGACTGAGCCGAGGCTTCTGGATCTTCTTCACTGCGGCGTTCTTTTTTGACGCGGGCTTCGCCGTCTATTACTTTCTCTTTAATCTCTACCTGATCGACTTTCACTTTAACGAAAAAGCCATCGGTCTGATTACCAGCGCAGGTACACTCGGCTCCGTAGTGGGCACGCTTCCCGCAGGCCTCATCGCACGTCGCTACGGTATACGTCCGGTCATGCTCGCTTGCTTCCTTGCTGCGCCGTTGTTTAGCATTTTGCGCGTTCTGTTTCTGCAAACCTCTGCGCAAATTGTGCTTGCCTTCCTCGCAGGGCTGGCCATCTGTCTGTGGGGCATCTGCTTTCTGCCGGCCGTAGCGCGCCTGACTGGCGAAGACAATCGAGCAGCTGCGTTCAGCCTTATCTTCTCCGTCAGTATCGGAACCAGCGCGCTTGGCGGCCTGCTCTGCGGATATCTGCCAACATGGCTGCGCCGTGCGGGCTTTATCCTGGAGCCATTTGAAGTCAAGCGCGCGATCCTCATCGCTGCTTCTCTGCTGGCTTTCGTTGGTATCGCTTTTGTACTTCGTCTGCGCATACCGGAGTTGCACGGCTCCGAAGGCTCTTCCATGCAGAGCTGGCGAACGCTTTTCTCAAATCGATTTCTTCGCGGCTTCCTTCCACTGATGGTGCTTTGGTCGGCCATCCTGGCGGCCTTCACGCCCTTCGCCAGCGTGTGGCTCTCGCGCGGTTTGCAGCTTCCACTCGCGCGCATCGGAGTCGTATTCTCCGTGTCGCAGATCGTGCAACTGTGTGTCGGACTGCTCACGGCGCCGCTGTTTCGTGTGTTTGGTCTGCGCCGCGGCATAGCCTCTACGCAGGTCGCGGCTGCGCTGCTGTTAATGACGATGGCATCGGTGCAGCAGCCACAGTTCGCTGCGGTCCTCTACCTCGGCTTCTCTGCGGCGCAGTGGATGAGTTCGCCGGGGCTTTACAACCTGTTGATGAGCGGTACGCCCGATCGGGAACGAAGCACTGCGGCCTCGTTCGCCATGTTCCTCAACGCATTGGTCGGATCGGGCGCCACGGCCGCAGCGGGCGCAGGTTTCACACATTTTGGCTACCCACGTATGTTCCTGATCCTTGGAATCATCGCTCTGGCAGCGGGCGTTTGCATGGCGCTCAGTCACAACGAAACTGGAGAGATGACCCCATGAAGTTCGTTCTTTCGTACCTGCTTGCCGCCTGCGCCGTCGCTGCAGTGGCCCAGCCGCATCGCGTCCAA
>Ga0247783_1000423_pt1 | contig 13044 bp, 11 predicted proteins | sample UWRJL064202C5_FD_179911 | JGI IMG/M metagenome (GOLD analysis project Ga0247783, IMG submission 179911) | Plant litter microbial communities from Arlington Agricultural Research Station in Wisconsin, United States - UWRJ-L064-202C-5 | ecosystem: Environmental > Terrestrial > Plant litter >...
CCGCCGCTGGTGCCGCCGCCCGCGGTTCCGCCACCCGCGGTTCCGCCGCCCGCGGTTCCGCCGCCCGCGGTTCCGCCGCCCGCGGTTCCGCCGCCCGCGGTTCCGCCGCCGGCTACGCCAGGAGTGCTGCCGGCTTCACCGCCGGCGCCCGCTTCATCATCGCCGCCGCTCCCGGCGGAAACATCCGGCGCGCCCGAGCCACCGCCCTTGCCCGCACCGCCACTCGTACCGGCGTTGCCACCGTTGTTGCCGTCGCCCGCGTCGCCGGTCGAAGCATCGGAGGCCGGGATCTTGCTGCGATCCACGTCCGTGATGAGCGTGCAGCTCGCGAACGCAACCAGCGCGCCTACTGAAGCCAGCGCTAAAGTGTATTTGACTGAACGCATTGGGGTACCGCCGTTTACCGCGAATGAACTTGCGCGGGGCGTCATTTTTCGCAAGTTAACGACACGAACGCAAGGGGTGCGAGCTACTCTCCGCTGGTTTTGCCGATTGTAACGGAAATTCGCCCATGAACGTGCATTTGGTCGACGGGACTTACGAACTTTTTCGCGCCTTTTACGCCGTGCCATCGGCAAAAAATGCGGCAGGGGTCGAGGTGGGTGCCGTGCGCGGTCTGGCGCGGAGCCTGCTCGCGCTGCTGCGTGAACCGGGGGCGAGCCACGTTGCCGTCGCGTTCGACCACGTGATCGAATCGTTCCGCAACGAGCTCTTCGACGGCTACAAGACCGGCGAAGGCATCGATCCGGATTTGTGGGGCCAGTTCGAGCTCGCGGAACGCGTCTGTGCGGCGCTTGGCATCGTGGTCTGGTCGATGGTCGAGTTCGAAGCCGACGACGCCCTGGCGACCGCCGCGCTGCGCTTTGCACGAATGCCAGACGTCGAACGAGTTCTGATCGCCTCGCCGGACAAGGACCTGGCGCAATGCGTGGTGGGCACGCGCGTCGTGTGTCTCGATCGGATGCGCAAGAAGGTGCTCGATGAAGCCGGGGTGGGCGAGAAATTCGGCGTCACTCCCGCGCAGATCCCCGACTACCTCGCGCTGGTTGGCGACACTGCGGACGGCATTCCCGGAGTTCCGCGCTGGGGTGCGAAATCGGCGGCGGCGGTGTTGCGCGAGTATGGGACGATCGAGGCCATCCCGGATTTGGTCGCGACTTGGCGTGTGTCCGTACGCGGTGCTGCCGCGCTCGCCGAGAGCTTGGCGGGCCGGCGTGCGGACGCGCTGTTGTACAAGCGCCTGGCCACGTTGCGCGTGGACGTGCCGTTGACCGAGAATTTAGCGGACTTGCGCTATCGCGGCGCCGTGCGGCCGCCACTCGAAGCGCTGGCCGTCGAGCTCTCGGACCCGGCGTTACTCGAGCGTGTTCCCGAATTCGTCTGAGCGCGGCGGCACGCCAACGCAGTCGGGGTGATTGAGGCAGCCAAGACATCGCGACCAGAATGCGGCAAATGGCCCCGTGAATTTCGGCGTCTTCACTCGCTCGAGCTCCAGAAATTCAAAGGTCCGCTGAACTGGGAAGCGGTGTAGGCTGACCTGTACGATCATGAAGTACGGCGCTTTCGTCTCGTGTGTCACGTTCACGCTGTTCGGCAGTGTTGCCGTGGCGCTTGCCCAGGACGCCCCCGCCGGGTCCAACCTGCAGGCGGGAGGGCTCAAGCCACCGGAGGCCGTGCAAACCGAGCAGAGCCCGACCAAGGCCACGCAAACCGAGGCCGAGCTCGATCGCGCAGACAAAGAAGACAGCGGTCGTGGCTTGGAGTTCGCTTGGCTGAATGCCGAGCTCGGGCCCCAGTACGTCGGCCTGCAGGGGCTGAAGGCAGACAACTTGGTCGACGGCACGCTGGCCGACTCCAAGGGCGCGGGCATGATGTACGGCGCGGGTCTGGGCGCGCGCCTGCTCGCGTTTACACTCGGAGCGCGCTTTCGCTTCGGTAATTTCTCGGACTGGCAGCTGTGGACTCTCGGCGCCGAAGGCGGCATGCACATTCCGCTCGGGCGGCTCGAGCCCTATTTCACGTTTGGCGCGGGCTACGCCTCGCTCGGCGGCTTCAAGTCAGGCGCGCTCAGCCCGCTGAGCCCGAGCGCGAAAGGCCTCGACTTGCGTGGCGCTGTCGGGCTCGACTTCTACCTGAGCAACACGTTCTCGATTGGTGGCAACCTGAGCGGTGATTTGCTGTTCCTCAGTCGGTCGGCCTCCGCCGCGGTTCCGTTGCCCCCTGGCAACGAAACTGCTGCAGTCTACGCGCAGGATGGCTCCGGCATCGGCGCGGGTGGAACGCTCAGCCTGGTGCTCGGTCTGCATATCTAATGAAGCGTGAGCCGCGAGCAGCCCCGGTGCAGTCATGCTCGCGCTAGCGGCGCCGCTGCTGGTGCTGTTCCCGCTCGCCCTGGGCTTCCTGGTTTGGCGACGCGTCAGCACGCTCGGTCAGGTCTCGAGGCGGTTGACGATCGGCATGGCATTGGGCGGCGCCGTGGCCGCAGCCTTCGCTGCTTATTTCGAGCGCATCGTCCTCTCGTACACCGGCTTGTCCTTGGACGTCGCCACCAGCGGCGCGGGCGGCGCGCTGCTTGCTACCTTCTTGCTGGCGGCGCCGCTCGAGGAAGGCCTGAAGGTGAGCGTCGTTTGGCCGTTGTACCGCAGCCGTCGCATCGTCGACCCGCGCCTCGGTGTGGGTTATGCCAGCGCGGCCGGGGCTGGATTTTCGGCGGTCAAAAGCCTACTCGCCGTGCTGCTCGGTACGCCTGGCGGCGTGACCGTGTTGCGGGCGTTGGTGAGCATTCCGGCGCAGCTCTTTTTTGCCGGCGTGTGGGGCTACGCCTTGGGCGCGCGCGGCCCGAATCGCCGCGGGCATTGGTTCTCCTCGGCCTGGCTAATCGCGACGCTGCTGCACGGCTTGTACGATCACATCGTCTGGGGGCGCGGGCCCGGTCTGCTGGTCACGGTTATCCCGCTGTTCGTGTTCATGGGGGTCGGCGCTTGGATTGCGCTGCGTGACGTCGCGCCGGAGGCGCACCCCCAGCAACACTGGATCGTGCCCGATCCGCCCTCACTCCGCTCGTTGCGCGAGGCGCTGCGCCCGGTCGATCACCGCTTGATGGTGCGCTGGATTTTGATCGGGGCGTTCACCACCCTGGGCTTGGTGATCGCGCTCTTGGCTTTGACGGTCGTGCTCGGGCGTCGACTCGGTGTGGATTTCTCGCTCGCCGATGAATCGGACATGCGTTCTTCCGGCCCGCTGATTTTGCTGGGCGCGGCGGTGCTGCTGGCCTTCCCGATCGCTGGCTATTTGGTGGCAAAAGCCAGCGCGGCCCACAGCGTGCTCGAGCCGGCCTTGGCCGCGGTCTTGGCCCTGGCCGCGCTGGTCGCCATGCTGTTCATGACCGCGCCGATCGGCGTCTTGTTCGCATTGGCCGTCGCGCCGCTGGCTTTCGGCTTGGCCTGCGGTGGCGCTTGGATCGGGCTCGAGCGCGCTGACGATACGATCCATCGTTAGTTTTGCGCGGCTCGGAAGCGCGCGTAGTCGCCGCTCGTGAGCAACGGATCTTCGAGGCTTGCGGGTAGCTGGCTGACGCGCTCGGGATCGTAGTCCGGGGCGAGCATGCGCTTCAAGTCGAAGGCCACGAAGTGGCCGAGCAGGTGCGGGCTTTCGCTCACCCACAGCACTCGTTGCAGGGTGTCCATGACTACCCCGTGCGTGGCGATCAATGCGTTGATCGCCGAGCGATCGCCGAGCGCGAGGTTTCGCTCGCCAAGGCCTTTGCGATCGCGGAGCAGCGCGATCGCGTCGTTTACGGCGTCGCTTGCCGTCAGCCGAGCGGGCAAGCGCGCCAAGAGTTCGTCTGCGCGGCTCCTGCGTGGCAAGGTCGAGGTCTGCGCTCGTACGTTCAGATTCTTGGGATCTGCTGCGTCGGGACCTTCGAAGTGATTCGTGGTGGCGGCCTTCGTCGCCAAAAACCGCACGAAGTTGGCTTTGCCGGGTACGCGCTCGATGACCGCCGCGCGACCCTGTTCGTCGCTCAAGATCACGATGTGGCTGACCATGGGCGGCTGCTCGGCGAGTGCGCGCAGAGCTTCCTGCGTGTTATGCGTGGTCGACAGCACGCGCCTGAGCGCGTGAACGACTGGTTCACCCTCGGCTTCGGGCGAGCCAGCGCGCGCGCCATGCACGACGACCGCCACGCCACTCTGATTCATGCCGCTGACCACGCCCACGAGGCCGGGCCAGGCCACGGAGGCGAACGGGATCTTCCCGTCTTCGCGAACCAGGAAGACCGCCTTGTGACGATCGAACACCTCGTCGACTTCGAAGTCGAAGGCGCGCGCCAGGATGCCGCCGCCGCCCTCGAGCGCGTCGCCGCCCAAGGTGATCGTCGTGCAGCCGATCAACGGGGAGTGCTCGAACGACAGCGCCATGTCGTACAAGGCGTTCAAATACACGAAACGTTGGTACGTCGGAAACATGCCCGAGTACGGGTCTGGCTGAAAGCCGCGCGCGCCAGCTGCGATCTCTTCGCGTCGAGCCAAGCTCATGCCGCGGTCGACGTGGGCATAGCGCAGCTCGGCCAGATCCAAGAGCAGCCGGCGCGCCACGCCGTTCGGCACTTGCTCTTGGAAGCGGCCCAGCAAAACGCCCTCATTGGCCACCATCTCCGGGTACAAGAGGCGCGCGTGTTGAAAGCCGATTTGCTCGGCTTTGCCGCGCAGCCCCACCTCGAGCAGCTTGCCACGGCTGATGGCGTACGAATCCGCGAAGCGACGCAGGGTCGGAGAGGCGCGCCGGGCCTCGCCCTGGGGTTCGCCGATCGGCGGTGGGCTGAGCCGCGCTCGCGCCTTGACGGCGAAATGTGCGCTCGAAAGGCAGGCGATCAGCGCCAGCAGCGAAAGCTTGCCCGCGTGGCGCCGGGCGATGCTCATCGACGCTGCCTAGGCGCGGTGGCGAGCGTGAATAGCACACGATACACGATCCGCGCGGGGTCGCGCACGCTGTGAAAGTGGGTGACGCGCTCGCTCTCGGGTGGATAGATCACGCGCACCGGTCGCTCGACGATTTCCCAACCGAGACGCGCGGCGCGCAAGATCAGCTCGGCTTCGTAGCCGTAGCCCTGAGCACGGCCGCCTAGGGCGAGCGTCTCCGGCAGCGGGTAGCGGCGCAGCCCGCACTGGGTGTCGGCCAGCTTTCGACCGAGCGCGAAGGACAAAAAGCGATTGGAAAAGCGGTTCGAAAATTGGTTCGCCGCGGGCGCGCCGTCTCTCACGAGATCACGCACCCCGAGCAGTAGGGCGTTGCGTGCGGCCGGATCGCGCGCCAAGCGCGCTGCCTCCTCTGGCGGATGTTGACCATCGGCATCCACGGTCACCGCGGCGTCGGCGCCGGCCTCGAGCAGCGCGGCGAAGCCGGTGCGCAACGCATGGCCCTTGCCCTGATTCTGCGCGTGGCGCAGCACGCGCGCGCCAGCCTGGCGAGCGGCCTCGCTCGTACCGTCCGTCGAGCCGTCGTCGACGACAACCACGAGCTCCGGCGAACTTGCGTCAGCCAGCGCAGCGAGCAAGCCACGGACCACGGCTGCCACGCTTTTTTCCGCCTGATAGGCGGGGACCACGAAACCGACCTTCACTCTGCCCGAGGCTATCGCAGATTCGCGGCCCACGTATCAAGCGTCGAGTGCGCGCCGGCCCGCATGCGCCTTCGTGAAGCGAGCGTTGCCGGGGCAAAGTTGCCCCGCATCTGCTAAGGATCGCCGCGTGGACCTGTTCGACGACGCGACGCTCGCGGACCTCAAATACCGGGCGAAGAAGCAGCTGCGACTGCGCATGCGCGGGTTGCGCGCGGCGTACCCGGAGAGCCTGCTCGCCCAGGCCTCCGCGCGCATCGTCGAAAGCGTACTCGCGCTCCCGCAATTTTCGGCGGCGCAGGGCGTCGGCTTGTTCTGGCCCATGGCCGAGCGTCGCGAGGTGGACGTGCGGCCATTGACCCAAGCCGCGCTGGCCGCGGGCAAGCGCGTCTATTTTCCGTTCCTGGAGCCAACGGGGAGCGGCTTTCGTACCGGCTTTGCACAGGTGTGGGACGTCTCGGAGCTGGCCGAACGCGGTCAACGCTTCTTCGAGCCGCCGCCCAGCGCGCCGCGCGCAGAACGCGGTCAAATCGAACTCTTGATCGTGCCCGCCTTGGCGGTAGCCTCCGATGGCCATCGGCTCGGCTACGGCAGCGGCTTCTACGACGCGACGCTGCCTGACTTTTGCCCGCCAGCGCGCGCGCTGGTCGTGGTGTTCGATTTTCAATTGCTGGGTGAGCTTCCGGTCACCAGCGGCGATGTTGCCAGTCAGTGCATCGTCACCGATCGCCGCATACTCGAGCCGTAACGAGGCGCCGAACGAGCGGCCGTCAGCGTCGTCCGACGCGCGCCTTCGCTTGGCATTCCGAGCACACGCCGTACATCTCGTGCTTGTGTGCGCGCACCAAGAAGCCATGTCGCTTCGCGATCTTGGCTTGTAGCTCCTCGATTGCGTCTTCTTCGAACTCGGTGATCTTGCCGCATTCCAAGCAAATCAGATGATCGTGGTGCGCGTGATCGTCCGACAGCTCGTAGCGGGTGAAGCCGTCACCGAACTTGTGCTCTTGCACCACGCCGCTCTCGGTCAAAAGCTTCATCGTGCGGTAGACCGTGGCGTAACCGACACGTGCGTCGATCGCGCGCACCTCGCGCAGCAAGGTGTCGATCGTGATGTGCTCGGTGGAGCCGAAGAAGGTGTCGATGATCACCCGGCGTTGCTCCGTCGAACGGAGGCCTCGGCGCGTCATGTACGCCTCGAGGTCCGCGCGCAGGCGATCCGCGTCGGGGGCTTTCAGTTTCTTTCCGCCGTGCGGGCTATGGGCTTCCCCGCTTTTCACCGAGCAACTGTCCCCCCCTCCGCGCGGGGGGTCAAGAGCGGCGCGTGCCTGGCGGAACTCAGCCGGATTTCAGCGCTGCCGATGATCTCACCCGCAACACCCGCCGTTTGCCATTCCGGCCGCGCGGTCGACGTGTCGGGCCCCCTCCCGGTCGCAGCTCAGAGACGCGCCTTGAGGAGTGCGGCCAGCGTGCCCGCCAGCGCAAACAACGGCGTGAGCGCGACGGGCACCAAATTGAGCGTCGCTAGCAGTGCTCCAACCAATGCCGGCGCGAGCGTCAACGCCAGGCCCAAACGCGCCTCACGGCGCGTATCGTTTGCGAGACGCACGGCGTACGCAGCGTCGCGAACGTCGTCCGAAGCGAGTTGCACGGTCCACTCGGCCGTGCTCGAACCCGCGGCAGAGAGCGCGATCGAAACGTCTGCCGCGGCTAGCGCGCTGTCGTCTGCCGGGCTGCGACCGACCACGGCCACGACCGCGCCGCTATCGGCCAAGCGCCGGATCTCGTCACCGCGCTCGTTGGGCGGGATCTCTGGGCGCAAGTGATCGATGTCGAGCGCGCGGCCGATCGCTTCACAGGTTTCGCGCGCGTCGCCCGAGAGCAACACGGGCTCCACGTTCACGTCCAAGAGGTGTTGCACCGCGGCTCGTGCGCCCGGTCGCAAGCCGTCTTGTAGGCCCACCAAGCCCACCAAGCGTCCGCCGAGCGCGACCAAGAGCACGCTGCGCCCCATCGTCTCGAGATCGGTGATGCGCGCTTCGATGGAAGCGACGCTGATCCGTTCGCGCAGCATCAAGCCGCGGGTGCCCACGACCAGCGCTTGGCCACTGGCGGCCACCGCGGTTACGCCCAGGCCGGGCTGAATGCTGGGACTTCGTACGCCGTCGGGGCGAACCCCGCGGGCCCGTGCGGCGCGCATGACGGCGGTTGCCACCGGGTGGCTCTCGCCGCTCTCCGCGCCCGATACCAATGCCAGCACTTGCTCCGAATCGAGGGCGCCGAAGGCTTCGATGTTCGCGACTTCGGGTTCGCCGAGCAGCAACGTGCCGCGGGCGGAGAAGGCCGTCGCGGTCACCGAACCCGCGCGTTCGAAACCCGCAGCGGTGCGAAATACGATGCCGCGGCGGAGTGAGTCGAGCACGCCGCGCGCCACGTGCAAGCCGCCGATCTCCGCCACGCCGGGCTGCGCGACCGCGCCCAGCACGCCCACCGCCAAGAGCAGGAATTGCAGGGTGTCCGCGTTGCCGGCATAGGCGGCCAACGCCGCGAAGCCGGCGACGACCGGCGCGCCTCGCTCGGCGATCAACCGCCCCAAGCGCGCCATCGGCGCAAACACGTCCGCGCGGCGCCTCGGGTCGTTGGTCAGACGCATGAACGCGCGATCGAAGCCGGCCCAGCCGACGACGGCGCGCAGTCGCCCGCTCTCGACCCGGGCACCGGCCACGATCGCGTCGCCCTCACGACGGGTCGCGTGCGACGTTGCGCCAAACCAGGGTAGGATTTCAGCGCTGCCTGCGGTGATCGTGGCATCGACGGGTACCGATTCCCCGCTCTCCACCACGATCTCCTCCCCGGGCCGCAGATCGCTCGGACGTACACTGACCAGCTCTTCGGCAACCACGCGCTGGCAAGGTTTGTCGAGCGCCCTGGCGATCTGCTGCCGATCGACCTCGATCGGGCGACGCGCGCGGCGCATGGCGGCGGCGCTCGCCGCGCTGCTCGCAATCACCACGGAAGCGACGGTGATAGCGCTGCCGGTGTGAGGATCCGACAGCAGCCGAGCGCCCAGCGCGAGCGCGCTTCCCGCGACTGGAGCCGAAAGCAACGCCAGCGGATGGAGCTCGGTCGGTTGCCGCGCGCCCATCAGCGATTCGGCCGCCAGGGACAGCGCCGCCACCGTCATCACGGTCAAGCGCGCCGCCTCGGCGATCGAGGAATCACCCGCTAAAATCAGCGCGATCGAAAGCACGGCACCCAGCACCGCCAAGAGCAGCAAGACGCCGCCCACGTCGACCGCCGGTGCCTCTGGCGCGCGCTCCAGCGGCGGACTGTCGCTCGCTTGCGGCTCGGTCTCGTATTCGAAGGCGAGCCGCTCGGGGCCAGCGCTGCGCTCTTCGATCAGGTCCGTGCGCGCGACGAGCGCGATCGCTTTCGCGCTCTGCACTTGCGACTCGGTGTTGGCAGACGCCTCGTGCGCCAGGGTCGCGGCCGCGCGAACTCGAATCAACAGATCTTCGTGATCGGAACGAGCTTGCGGCAGGGGAGTGCCGGTCGCGTTCATGTCGTAGCGTTCGCGGCACGTGCCGCTGCAAAAATAACGAAAGCGGTCGCGCACGTGCGCGACGCGCTCGGCGCGCAGCGGGTCGACGCCCGAGCCGCAGGTCGCACAGGCGACGAGCGTATCGCGCGTGCTGCCTGATCGACTCTGTGGTGTGGCTAGTTCGACCAAAGATCGCTCGGGGTTCAGGTATAGGCCGAAAGCGCGCGCTCGAGCAGCGCCACGCCTTCTTCCAGCTCCGCGCGAGTGATGATCAGCGGCGGAGAGAAACGCAACGCTTGCCCCCCCGCAATCGTCAAGAGCACGCCCGACTCTTGCAGGTTGGTCATCACCTTGCGTGCGTCCACGCCTTCGCGCAGTACCAGCGCTTGCAACAGGCCGCGGCCGCGGACGCATTCGACCAGCTTGGGGTACTTGCTCGCGGTCTTGTTCAAGAGCAAGCCGAGCTCTTCGCCGCGCTCGACGACTTGTGCCAAGAGACCGTCGTTTTCGAGCACGTCGAGCACCGCCAGTGCGGCGGCAGAAGCCAGCGGGTTGCCTCCGAACGTGGAACCGTGGCTGCCCGGTGGCAGCGCCTCTTGCAGGAACTTCTTGCACACCATGGCGCCGATCGGAACGCCGCCGCCGAGTGCCTTGGCCAAGGCGACCACATCGGGCTGTACGCCCTCGTGCTGGAAGGCCAAAAATTTGCCGGTGCGACCAATGCCGGTTTGCACTTCGTCCGCGAGCAGCAGCGTGCCCGTGCTGCTCGCCAGCGTGCGCAATTCGCGCAAGAAACCGGGCGGAGCGGGCAGTACGCCGCCCTCGCCTTGCACGGGCTCGACCAAGATCCCGGCCACGTCCGGGCCCATCGCGGCGCGCACTGCTGCGAGGTCGCCGTAGCCGACGTGCGTGACGCCGGGCAGCGGCCCGAAGCCATCCTTGTACTTGTCTTGGCCGGTCGCGGCGAGCGCGCCCAGCGTGCGACCGTGGAACGAATTGCGAAAGGCGATGATGCGTTGACGCTCGGTCTGCCCCTGCACGTGGAAATGACGGCGCGCGAGCTTGAGCGTGGCTTCGATGGCCTCGGTGCCCGAATTGCAAAAAAATGCGCGATCCATCTGGGTCAGCCGGCAGAGCTTCTCGGCCAGTCGCACGTTGGGCTCGTTGAAGAAGTAGTTCGAGACGTGCAGAAGCTTGCCAGCTTGGGCAGCAATCGCCGCCGTGAGCTTGGGATGGGCGTGGCCGAGCGTGCTGACGGCAATGCCCGCATACAGATCCAGGTAGCGTTTGCCCGAGGCGTCGAACAAGGACGAGCCTTGTCCGCGCACGAACACGAACGGGGGCTGCCGGTAGTTCGGGTAGAGGTAGGAGTGGCCGGCTTCGACGAGTGCGCTCTCGGTAGTCATGGGCTGCGGCTTTGTAGCATTTCTGCGCCGAGATCGAGTGGCGAGTGGGGAGGGGGGCGCGTGTTCAGCGCGGGATGCGCCAGGCACCCGCATTTATCAGCGCTTGCGCGGCCTCGACGAAGCCCGCTCCGCGCTCGCGCGTGGTGATGAAGCGCGGCGTGACCGTCGGGCGACCGCTCAAATTGCGCACGCCGATGCTGTGACGGAAGGCCGCGAAGCAGCTGGCGTCGTTCTCGCTGTCACCGATGAAGGCATATCTGGACAGGATCGCGCTCGGGTCGACCTCGGCGAGCTCGTGAATCAAACGCACCACGCCCGAGGCCTTGTCGGCGCGGTCGAAGCTCACGTGAACGTGCACACTCGAGGCGAGAGTGGTCGCCCCACGCGCCTCGGCGAAGCGACGCAGGGCAGCCACGCGATCTTTGGGCACGAGCTGATGCTCACCGATGTCGAACGTGAAATCGCTGCGCCGAAGCGTGACGTCGTCGCTCGGGACGAGCTCCGGAAATTCGTTCTGAAGCTCGCCGCACAACTCGGCGAGCGCTTGTTGCCGCCTGCGCCGCTCGGGGGGCAGAACGGCATCGAGTGTCTTCAGTCCGCCGTCATCGCTGAAGAAAGCCAGCGCGCCGTTCTCTGCCACCGCGCCTTGGATCGGCCATTGATTCACGATTACCGCCGCCCAACCCGCGGGGCGGCCGGTCACCGCGTAGCATTCGAAGCCGGCTTCGCGCAGACGGAACAACGCCGAATACGCCGCTTCAGTCAGGCGACTGTGGTCGAGCAAGGTGTCGTCTAGATCGAACAGCAGACCACGCAGCTGGTTTGGCAGCAGAGTCGGGAGCGCGCTAATCGGCAGCATGATTTCCTTATCCCGGCACGACTTCCACGAGCAACGAGCACAAGTACAGGCCTTCGGGGAAAGCCGCCGGGACCGGGTGGTCGGGGCCCTGGAAGAAACGCTCCAGAACCAGGGCGTGGGCACCCACGTCGCGGGCACCCAGCGCCACTGCACGCGTCAGTTCATTCAGGCCAATGGCCGCCGAGCAGGAACACACCACGAGCAATCCCGAGGGACGCGTGGCGCGGCAGCCGCTGGCGGCGAGCTTGCGCATGTTTTCGAGCGCGCGCGCCTTGGCCGCGCGTGAAGGCGCAAGCTTCGGTGGATCGCAAATCACCAAGTCGTAGCCGCCCTTGCGCCCTGCCTGATTCAAGGTTTCGACCGCGTCGGCGCGTTCGAAGACTACACGCTCGCTGAGGCCGTTCAGCGCGGCGCATTCGGCGCCGATCTCGAGGGCGGGTGCGCTGGCGTCTACTGCGTGTACTTCACGGGCGCCGCCGCGTGCCGCCGACAGCGCGACCGCGCCCACGAAGCTGAAGGTATCGAGCACGCGCAGGCCGCGCGACAGCTCTTCGATGCGTGCGCGCAGCGGCCGCTGATCCACGTAGAAGCCGGTCTTGTGTCCCAGTGAGAAGGGGATCTTGAATTTCAGGCCGCGTTCCGTGAATTCGAAGGCGTCGATCGTGCTGTCGCCCCGGACCACGCCGTGAGCCGGGGAAAAACCCTCGGTTTTGGCGTGGGTCAGCGGGGTGCGATCGATAATCGCCCGTGGTTTCAGGAACTTCCCGAGCAGGTCCAAAATCACGCCTTCTCGGCGTTTCAGCCCGATGGTGCCCATCTGTACGGCCACGACGTCGCCCAACTGGTCGACGACCAATCCCGGCAGATCATCGCCTTCTGCGTGCACCAGGCGCACGGCATTGGTCGCCGCGGAAGGCAGACCAAGCGCTTGGCGGCGGGCAATCGCGCGCTCGATGCGGGACGCGAACAGCGCGCCATCGATTGGCGTGCTGGCGTCGCGAGTGAACAGCCGGACCGGAATCGCCGATCCGGGCGAATACAGCCCGCGGCCGAGCGTGTTACCGCGCGTGTCGCGCACCAGGATCTCGTCACCCGCGGCAGCGCCGCCCTCGATACGTTCGATGGCTTGCGCGAACACCCACGGGTGCCCGGCCCAGACCGGCTGCACGTGACCTGCTTTGATGATGACTGCGGCCATGAATACCGCGCCTGTCGTAGTGCGATTTCGGTCGGCTGGCGTTAGAGAACGCGATCTCGCGGCGAAAACCCCGGGCAAGACCCGTGGGCCGCCGGTGCCACACCCGGTGTAATCGGATCTTTACGGCGAGCGGGGCTCACGAGGTTTTTCGGCCCTCATTTCAGTGCCGGCGTCTGGCACCGAGGTTGCTACCATTCCCTACGAGCCTGCTTCGGCTCGAGGAGCATTGCCCGGATGCCGCGCTGTCTCACGTCCGCTCTAACTTTCGTGCTCGTTGCGCTTGGCGCGCTCGTTCCCCGCATTTCGTTGGCGGCGGGCGACGACTGTCAGGACGGTTGGACCTGTGATCCGAAGGGCGGAGCGCCTACGCCGCCTGCGCCAGCTCCGCCTGCGCCAGCTCCGCCTGCGCCAGCTCCGCCTGCGCCA
>Ga0247783_1000424_pt1 | contig 13038 bp, 14 predicted proteins | sample UWRJL064202C5_FD_179911 | JGI IMG/M metagenome (GOLD analysis project Ga0247783, IMG submission 179911) | Plant litter microbial communities from Arlington Agricultural Research Station in Wisconsin, United States - UWRJ-L064-202C-5 | ecosystem: Environmental > Terrestrial > Plant litter >...
GGCCACCTGGCAGGCGATACGCACCGCGAAGGCGAGCGGCAGCACGGGCTCGCGCGCCAGGCGCAGCTCCAAGCTCTCACCCGCCAAAAACTCCATCACGATGTACGGTTCGCCCTGCTGGGTGGTGTCGAAATCCAAGATTTGGACGACGTGCGGATGCTGCAGCAGACTGACGAGCTCCGCCTCACGCTGAAACCGCAGCAGCGCTTTCTGGTCCTGTGCCAAGTGAACGGGCAGAACTTTGATCGCGACCTTACGGCGAAGGCGAATCTGCTCGGCCTCGAAGACGATGCCCATTCCGCCCCGATCGACCACGCCTCGCACCTCGTAGGTCCCTCGAAGCACCGTTCCGACGAGCGGGTGCGGATCGCGAGAAAACGGATCGATGACGAGCGCCATTCGCTGTTTCGGCGGCTGCGCGGGTACTGGCGCCAACCGACAGCAAACGCTAACCTCGCTAACAGCAGCTGACTAGCGCTTTACCGAGGCCGCTCTCCGCAGCAAGAACGTTCAAGCTCGGCCGATGCCGAAATCCGCGACTTTAATCGAATAGTCGCGCGCTGGCTCGCCCTGAGACAGCTCAGGCGAGCAAGCGGCGAGGCGCCCAAGTGGTGCGGCCTCCCTGAAGTGCGGCACGAGCGACCTGGCGAATCACTTCGGGGGCATCCCCTTCGATGATCGGTTCACGCCGTGTACCGAGCGAGAACGTCCCGACCCGGGCATCATCCAGCAGACGCACGACGTCATACTGACCGGCCGCGACGCGGACGATTCGATACGTGACGCTATGGACTTGCACCATACCCTTGACTAACGTTTGCATTTTTCTCCTGGATAAAAGCAAACGCCGGGCCAAGTGATTCGGGCCAGCAAATCGCCCCCTCGGGTGATCGCGGAGCGTTCTCAACGAGACACAAGGCCACATCGTGGCGTGATGGCGTGCGACGATTCGGGAGCAGCCACCTGAGCAGCGCCGCAGCGCGGGCATTGCGCGAGGCATGTGGCTTGCTTTTACGGCGCGCATGCCAAGTGCAATCGAGCAACTCAGCGTGAAAGCAGTGGGCACCGTGAAAGCCGTCAAGGCGGGCTTCAACGGCTTACGAGGGGTATTCCTTCACCTGGCCGAGGAGCACGGGGAAGCTTTCGCGATGATGAAGCACGTGAGCAAGAGCAGGGACGCGCAGGTCAGGCGCGAGTACTACGCCAAGATCCGCGTCGAGTTGCTGTCGCACGAGCGTGCTGAGCTGGCGGAAGTGTTTCCGCCGCTTAGTCACCATGACAGCACCCGTGAGTTGGTCGTGCTGCACAATCAGGAGGCCGCAGAGCTCGAGGCCGCCATCTATGCCATCGACGCCCTGGACCCAGCCAGCGACGCTTGGGGTTTGGCATTCGAGCGACTGCTCGCCGTGGTCCAGCAGCATGTCGAAGAAGAGGAGAAGGACTTCTTTCCGATGGCACAGGCGGCGATTGGTGAAGCCGCAGCAGCAGCCTTGTTGAAAAGCTATGAGGCCGCCAAGGCCTCGGCCAAACAGCAATTGGAATGAGCGAGAGAAGCTGGCGAGCTGAAGACCGAGCCCGCCCCCGAGGTGCGAGGACCTCCCACCTAAGCAGAGGCCCTGGAATAGATCGCGCCTTCCGTGGGTTGACACCAAACTGGCACCAGAGCCTTGTGTAGAAGCCACCAACCCCGGTCACAGGTAGTCCAGCATGTTCGCCCGTATTTCCAGCGCGCCGGTTGAGCCCGCGACGCAGCCGCCCGCGCGCACAGAGCCCGTGCATCTGATGTTGGTCAAAACGCCCAGTTTGACCCAGCGCGGGCGCGCCTGGTTGGAGCGCACACAGGCGGGTGCGTTCGACGGCCTCGAACTAGAGCGCCTGATCCGCTTCGAGAAGCTCAGCCTCGGTTGAGCGGGCGCTCTGGCGTTCCCGCGATCGCGCTCTTGCCAGCCAGCCACAAAGGCGGCAGGCAAGAGCGGGCGATGACCTGGAACCCTGCCCTATACCGGCGCTTCGAAGACGAACGCACGCGACCCGCTCAAGACCTGCTCGCGCGCGTCGCGTTGGAACACCCCAAGCTGGTGGTCGACCTTGGCTGTGGCCCCGGCAATTCCACGGAGCTACTGGTGGAGCGCTTCGTAGGCGCGACCGTGACCGGTACGGACACCTCGGAAGCCATGCTGGAGAGCGCGCGCCAGCGCCTCCCGCAGTGTCGGTTCGAGCTCAGCGACGTCAGCTCCTGGCAAGCAACCGCTGCGCCGGATCTGATCTTTGCCAACGCGGTGCTGCAATGGGTACCCGAGCACGACCGGCTGTTCCCGCGGCTATTTTCGGCGTTAGCACCCGGCGGCGCGCTGGCAGTGCAAATGCCCGACAACTTGAACGAGCCCACACATCGGCTGATGAGAGAGGTAGCGAGCGTCGGTCCCTGGGCAAACGTGTTGGGCGATGCCACCCGAATTCGTGCGCTCATCCCGCCGGCGAACACTTACTATGATCTGTTGGCGACCGAGGCCCTGTCCGTCGATATCTGGCGTACGACTTACCATCACCGCATGGGTTCCCCCGCCGACATCGTCGATTGGCTGCGCGCCACGGGGCTTCGCCCGTTCATTGACCCGTTGTCGGACGCGCAGCGTGCCGCGTTCCTACTCGAATACGAACGGCGCATTGTCGAAGCCTACCCCGCACGCCTAGACGGCAAACGGCTGCTGGCCTTCCCGCGCCTATTCATCGTCGCACACCGAAAACCTTGAGTCGTACGCGACGACGTCGGAGCGTGCGCCGGCAGCGATTCTAGGGCGCGACGCTGCGCGGTCGTTCGATCGCGGCGCCGCAGTTCGGGCAGAACAGCGCCCCGTCTCGCTCCTCGCCGATCGGCACCGTAACCGTGAATTTTGCGCGACAGGCCGAACAGTCACCCCGCGCGTCGCGGTTCGCGGGCTTGCGCATTTCCGGAGTGAAACGCCGCACGGAATCGCGCGTGTGTTTGGCTTCGCTGACTGCGATTTCGAGCTGGCGACGCACTGCTGGCTGCGTGCAGCCGTCGCTCGTCGCGCGGGAATCCTCCGACAATAACCAGCCGATGCTCACCGTGCAGCGCATCGGTCGGCTGGCTTTCTCGACCACGACTTGAATCTGAGCAATATCGCTTCGCACGTGCTCGAGCTTGGCCGCAAGTTGGGCTTGCAGATCGCTCGTGCTGTTCACGGGCCCGGCCAAATAGAACTCATCGCCGTGTGCGCGAAACGCCAACGCACCCGCCGCGAAGTAGTCACGACTGGCCGCGCTCAGATGATCCGCGAGTCGCCTCAAAAACTCGTTGGCGCTCTCGTAGCCGAATTCGTCATTGACGCTCTTGAAGCGGTCAATCTCCACGAATGCGATCCAGAAGTCTTCACCCGATTCGACCTTTTCTTGCAGCCACTCGGACAAGGCCTCGTTGTTGGCGAGGCGCGTCAGGCGATCGGTCAACTGTTCCCCGCGAAGCTGCTCTCGCACTGCGGAGTGCAGCTGAGCGAGCGCCGCATCAATCGCGTCGGATGACGACGCCGAGTCGCGCGACGGCCTATCGGGCGTGGCAGCCACGCGGCGCCGCGTCACGCGGCGAGCGACGAGTTCTGAAGCAAGAGCGTGCGGGAGTCATGCCCGTAGGGATCGGCTCCGAGCGGCAGCTCGACTCGCACTGTTCGTAATTGGCCCGCGGGATCCTTCAGAGTCACGTTCCAAAAAGGCGCGTTGCCTAGGCTGCGCCCGATGGTCAGGTCCAGGAGCGCGAGCCCTGTACCCTCTAGCTCGCACTCGAGGTGCTCTCGAAAGCTCGCCCGACGTGCTTCGATTTCGGCCTGCGCATTAGCCATCTAGGGGGAAAGGTAGCGGAAGCTGTGGGACCGCGCAAATGCCTGGGCAAATCGGGGAGCATTTGCCACGGTTCGGGCGTCAGCGTGCATTCCCCCGATCGTGCAGCAGGGCAGCGCATGCTCCAAGCCATCTCTAGCATCGAGCGCCTCGCCCTCGAGACAGAACACGAGCTCTAGCCGCTCGAGCGGCCGGCTAGGTCGCCTTCATCGCGTCAGCGACGTCGATCAGCGCACTGCTTGCGGCGCTACGTAAGGTTTGCCCAGAGACGACGCGCGCCACCGCGACGAGCACGGTTTTAGTCAGCGTTTGGTTCATGCCGCTGAACGGCGAACCCGAAGACGGGCGTTTCGAGCTCACTGCCAACGCGGTGCCAAGCAGCGCGGCGCCGATGCCTGCGCCGATCAGCAGCGGTTTAACTGGTAGCGCCGCGAGCTCTTGAGCAACGGCCTCGGCTCGCCGCGTGAGACGCCCCGCAGTTCGGGGGGTGCGTTTGTGCGGCTTGCTCTCGCCGTGTGCAGCGCGCGGCTGCGACGGAAGCTCGGCGAGTGAAGTGCTCTTTGCCATGTGCATGTCCTCGGGTTCTCTGGTTAGAGAGTGCACTCCGTGTGCCAGCTGTCCACATGCCGAAAATGGGGCGCCGCGCCACGAAAGCGAAAGGTGCGCTGTGGCGACGTCGCTCGTGATGCTGACTCGCGAGGCGGTTCGCCCCGCCCAACGCGGGCTAAGCCAGCGTCATGCGTCAGGATGCGCGGAGGAACTGGCGAAGTCCACCGCCTGGCACGCGGCGTGCTTAATGAGCCATCGGAGGCGATCATGTTGTACACCCTGGTAGTCGTTTTATTGGTCTTGTGGGCTTTGGGCTTGGCAACGTCCTACACGCTCGGTGGAGTTGTCCACCTGTTGTTGGTCGTGGCACTAGTGCTCTTGGCAGTTCAATTGGTCACCGGTCGACGCGCCGTTTGACCGCGCATTTTTTCTTGGCTTAAGCTTACGGCATGAATCGAGCGTCCGAGGCCGCGCTGCTCAGTGCGGCTCTCGCGCTAGTGCTCGCGGCCGGCGCTTGTAGCAAGCGCGAGTCCGCGGCGCTGGTCAAACCCAAGCGCGCTGCGCCGGCGGTGACGCCGAGTAGCGCGCCCGGCACGATTAGCGATCCATTGGCCCCCGATCGGCCCATGGGCATCGACGCGGAACCGCGCCTTGATGCAGGGAGCTGGTTGACTGCTCGTCCGAGCTTCCAGAGCTCGCGCACGACTGCTCAGCGCGCTGGGCTCGAGCCGTGCGCCACGCAAGCCGTGGACTCGAGCGCCTTCGAGGCCTGGGCTCCGGTTAGCCGCGGTAAATTCACTGCGCCGCGCGCGCTCGCCTTGGACGAGGGCGGCGGCTTCGATTTGATCATTCACTTGCTTGGAGATGAGCCGATCCGCCGCGAGCTGATCGAGAGTAAGCAGCCATTTGCGCTCTACTCCGTGACCGTCCCGGCTGACCAAAGTTACGCGTCGCTGTTCACTGGCACACAGCTGCAAGCCAGCGTTGTCGCCGGCATCGAACAGGCGTTGAGCAAACGGCTCGGAAAACCCGCTCATCTGCGGCATCTGGCGATGAGCGCCTGGAGCGCGGGCTTCGTGGGCGTCGAAGCAGCTCTTGCCCAACCCGCAGGCAAGGACATCGACGCCGTCATCTTGATCGACGGTTTACACGCGCCGCGCAACAACGAACCTGCGTTCAAGGCGCAGATGAAACCATTCGTCGACTTCGCGGCGCTCGCTGCACGCGGCGAGCGATCGTTCTTCGTTAGCCACTCCTCGATCGATCCGCCTAATTTTGCGTCGACCACGGAGTGTGCCCACTATCTGGTCGCAACGCTCGGCGGCAAACCGCAGCCAGTGCGGCGGGAGGATCGCTTCGGCTTGGAGTTGGTGGAGTTTTTCTCCCAAGGCGAGTTTCAAGTGCGCGGTTACGCTGGCAATGACCGCGCCGACCACTGTGCTCAGCTGGCGGTGCTGCGCGACGCGTTCGCGGCGCTCGGTATGCGCTGGAAGACGACCAAACTAAGCCGCTGATGCCTCACGCATCTCTTCGGTTACGATCTCGAACTGAACCAGCTTCGATTGTCCGAAGGTAGTGGTGATCGCGCAATCAGCAGCGTCGCGACCGCGAGCCATCAAGATGCGCCCGACCCGCGGCTTGTTGTGCCGAGCATCGAAGGTAAACCAGCGTCCGCCCAAATAGACCTCGAACCACGCGCTGAAATCCATGGGCGCCGGCGAAACGGGTACCGCGATATCCCCCAAATAGCCGGTGGCGTAGCGCGCTGGAATGTTCATACAACGGCACAGAGCGATTGCGAGATGCGCAAAATCACGGCAAACGCCGACGCGCTCTTCGTGTCCTTCCCAGGCCGTGCGCGTCGCGCGAGCAAACTGGTAGCCGAACGTCAAACGATGATGCACGTAGTCGACGATCGCTTGCACACGGGCCCAGCCTGGCGGGGTATTGCCGAACAACGACCAGGCGAGCGGCGACAAGCGATCGGTCTCGCAGTAGCGGCTGCCGAGCAAGAAGCTTACTGCGTCGTCCGGCAGTTGCGCGACGGGCACTTCGGCCGCCCACGGCGCGACGTCATCCGGTAACCCAGAATCTTGAATCAAGAATTGGGTTGCCAGCTTCAGCACGCCCGCGGGCGCAATCGTGCGCGTGCGCACGTTGCCGAACTCGTCGATGCTGGGTACCAGGGGCGCAGGCCCGCTCGAGGAAATGAAGGCAGGGGTGCGCAAATCTGCCTGGCGCGACGGATGGACGCTCAACAGCGCCATCAATGGGGTCTCAGTGTTACATTCGATGGCGATTTCGAAACCGGCTCTGATCAACATGAGAACTCTCCATTGCAAGGGGCGGGCCAGCCCGGGCCAGCTATCGTCTCACCCGTGATACGCCGCGAAAGCAGGGATTTTTGGCGTTTTGCCGGGCTCTCAAGATCCTGCGAGTGATGCGTGAAGTCTCACAGGCCCACCGGGAGAGGCGCCCGTGCCGCTACACCCTCTCGACGCGTACCAGCATGTCTTTGGTCTCGAGCGGACCGAACTCAGTGATGAGCGCAACGTCTGCTGCATCGCGACCATAGGCAATGGCGACGCGCCCGCCACGCGGCTCTGCTTGAGTCGCGTCGAAGGTGTACCAACGACCGTCGATGAACGCCTCGAACCAGGCGTGCAAGTCCATCGGCTCGAGGCGATAGAGGTAGCCTACGACCATCCGCGCGGGGATGCGTAGCGCCCGGCACAGCGAGAGGCCGATGTGCGAGAAATCACGGCACACGCCCGCTTTGTCGCGGAGGGTGTCGGCAGCAGTCGTCGACTCGGTGCTGACGCCGTAGCGATACTCGATGTGCTCACGGATCCACGCTCGAATCGCTTCGACTTGGTCATATCCAGGCCGCTTCTTCGCTGTCACTTCGAGCGCGAGCGACTCGAGCGTGTCCGATGGGCAGTATCGACTCGGCAGCAAAAATTGTAGCGCGTAGTCAGGCAGGGCTTCGAGCGCCGTCGGCGGCGCAGCTGCTTTCACGGCTATTTCGTCGGCAACCTCGACAATGACCTGGGTCCGTAGGCGGAGCTCGCCCACGGGGGCAGTCAGGCGTTGGCACAGGTTTCCGAAACAATCGACGTATTCGGTGGCCCCGACGAACGGCTCGAACTCGTATTTCTCTTCCACGATCCACTGCCCCTGACCGCTGCGCGGTCGAAGCATCGCGATCAGCGGTTGGGGGGTGGTCGCGGTCAGGGTGAGTTCGCAACCGGCGCGGAGGCGCACTGACTCAAGCCCACACGTTTCGGCTGCCCAGTTTGCCCATCACCAGCAATAGCAGCAAGGCTCCGACAACGCTGCCGATGATGCCCGCTGTGTTGAGGTCGGTGACGCGGTTGTGAGTCACCAAGCTGACCAAGAAGCCGCCCACGAATGAACCAACCACGCCCAAAACCATCGTGGCGATCAGCCCCATCTTCTGAGTGCCCGGCATGACTGCACGCGCGATGAAACCAACCACCAAACCGAACACTAGAAATAACACGATGGCCATGATGAACTCCTTCGTAGTCTGACAATTGAGTGCTGGGCGAGTGGCGCCCGAGCCACCTTGCGCAACGCAAGGATCGCGCCAACCACGAAAAGGCGCGCGGCGCGCGTTCGAGGACCAGCCATCAAGCGCGACTGGCACAGTGGCTAGGCAGGCCGTAGCGAAGCGCCTCGCAAGTAACGGATGGCGCCGTGCACGAGACGCGCTAGGCCCTCGGGCCATGACGAATGTCCCCGCCGCGAGCTACCTGGACGCTTTGGATGAACGCTACGCGGCGCTGCACACCGCCAAAGAGGACGCTTTTTGGTCGGCAAAAATGGGTCTCGGCGCGGACGCCAAGCGGGCCCAGAGCGAGCTCGACGCGCGCGATCTCGAGCTGCAACAGTTTCTACAAGCATCCGATCAATTGACGCGCCTGCGCGAGCTCCACGCCGAGGACGACGACCAGCGCCTGCGCATCGAAGGCTGGCTACGCACCTTCGGCGCGCACACCATCGACAGCTCCCGCGGTGCAGCCTTGGCGGAGGAGCTGGCCGCCGATGACGGCCGTTTGCAGGTCGCGCGTGGCGAGATGAAGCTCGGATACGACGACCCCAAAGCTGGCTTCGTGCCCGCGAGCAGTATCTCGCTGTCGCACCTGGTGCAAAACGATCCGGACGAGGCACAAAGGCGCGCGGCCTTTCACGGACTGCGCTCGATCGAGTCGCACGTGCTCGATCACGGTTACTTGCAAATCGTCCAAAAGCGCAACGAGCTCGGACGAACCCTAGGCGCCGAGGACTACTACGACTGGAAGGCGAAGCGCATCGAGGGCATGAGCAAGAATCAGCTGTTCGTGGTGCTCGACGAGCTGGAAGAGCGAACACGCACTGCGGGCCGTGCGTTCGTGGACGACGCGCGAAAGAAGCACGGCGAAGCCGCCTCGCTGCCCTGGAATTTGGGACAGCTGACCTCGGGAGAGGTCACGCGCGATCTGGATCCCTACTTTTCGTTCCGCTCCGCGATCGATCGTTGGGGGCGTTCGTTTGCCGGGCTCGGCATTCGCTACGCGGGCGCCGAGCTGGTACTGGACTTGCTCGATCGAGCTGGGAAATACGAAAACGGCTTCATGCACGGCCCGGTCGTGGCTTGGCGTCGCGCGGGTCGCCGCATCCCAGCTCGCGTGCAATTCACGGCCAATGCCTTGCCCGGCGCGGTCGGCGCCGGCCAGCAGGCGTTGCGCACGCTATTTCACGAAGGCGGACACGCGGCGCACTTCTCGAACATCGATATGCCGAGCCCCTGCTTCGGACAGGAATTCGCCCCGACCTCGACCGCTTTCGCCGAAACGCAAAGCATGTTCTTGGACAGCCTACCGGGCGACGCCGACTGGCAGCAGCGCTACGCGCTGGACCGAAACGGTAATCCGATGCCGCTGTCCCTGGTTGACCGCAGCATCGACGCTCACCAGCCCAAAGCGGCTTGGGTCATGCGCTCGATGCTCGCGGTCTGCTACGCCGAGAAGGCCATCTACGAGCTGCCCAACGAGGCGTTGACTGCCGAAAACGTGCTCCGCGTGCTGCGTGAGACCGAGCAACGGTTGCTCTTCTTGGAAGGCGGCGGCCCCCGCCCCACACTCTCTGTCTCGCACCTGATCTCGGGCGACTTCAGCTGCACCTACCACGGCTATGTGCTCGCCCAGATCGCAGTCGCGCAGGCCCGCAGCTACTTCCTCGGGCGAGACGGCCACCTCGTCGACAACCCGCGCATCGGTCCCGAGCTAGCCAAGGTCTGGTGGCAGCCCGGAAACAGCATCCCTTTCGCGGAGTTCGTGCGCAAACTCACGGGTCAAGAGCTGACCGCCGCCCCGCTCGCCGAACGCCTCAACCAGACCGTCACCGAGCGCAAAGCCGAAGCCCACGCCAGCGTCAGGAAGCTGGCCGAGATCCCGCGCCCCTCGCAGCAAGTCGACTTGGACGCGCGCATTCGCGTGGTCCACGGCGCACAATCGGTCGCCGAATACCGCGGCGACTTCGCCAATTTCTCGAGAGAATTCGCGGCCTGGATCGACACTCGCGTGAACGAGACCGAACAAGCAAGCTCCTAGTCCTCGATCAAGCGCGCCCTCACCTGGCCGGCGGCCCGGAGCAGAACGCGCCTTCGATAAAAGTGCAGGGGCGCAGCCGCACCAGACCTATATGTCCACTCCGAGGGGTGGATGTAGGCCTTAACAAGCCTATTTGTGCGGGACGCGGCGGCTGTTATGAGTTCGGGTTGAGGTGGTGAATATCACCTCGGTTCTGTTCGTCTCAGTACGCGTGTGGGGTCTCCCCTCGGGGGGTGACCAGTTCATCCAGTTGGCTCGGGGGCGCGCGCTGATTTGCGCGGGCCGGGCATGTCTGAAATCTTGAGGAGTTTAATAAATGCGTAGGTTTGCTGTGGTTTTTGTCTCCACGCTGTTCCCGTTTTCCCTGCTCAGTCTGGCCACTCAAAGCGCGCTCGCCGCCGAGCCGGAAGCCGAAGCCCCCGTGGCTCAGCCTGCGCCTGCAGGTTACCCGCCGCCCCCGCCTGCAGGCTACCCGCCGCCGCCGCCAGAAGCAGCCCCGCAGCCCAAGCAGTTCGTGATCATCGCCAACCCGCTGGCGGTGTTTTTGGGCCGCTACAGCGTCGAGTTCGAATACATGCCCGTGTTGCACCACGCCATCACGCTCAATCCCTTCTATACGCACGCTCCAGTCAAAGGGACTGACATCAACGGCAACGAACAGGACTTTGGTTCGTTGAACGGTTTCGGCGGCGAGCTCGGGTACAAATTTTACACGGGCAAGAAGGGGCCGAACGGCTTCTTCGTGGGGCCATCCTTCTTGTTCGGCTCCTACAAGTCGAGCCTCAGCGGCTACCCTGACGTCAACTTTACGCAGCTCGGCTATGCGATCGATCTCGGCGGTCAAGCCGTGATCGGCGATGGTTTCGTGATCGGCGGTGGCTTCGGTCTGCAGTGGACCAAGAACAGCGAAGAGCCGAGCCGAAGCCTGGACAGCCTCAACCTGGCGAGCGAAGTGATCGCAGGCGCCGGCTGGCGTCCGCGCTTCCTGTTCACCGTCGGCTACGCTTTCTAAGGCTACGCCCTCGATAGCGGGCGCCGTCGCGCTGCACAGCAGCGTTGGGGCGCCCGTTCCGGTCGTTCAAAATAGCGACCATCGTGGACAAATGTGGGCTGGTCGTGGGTGCGCTGGGGGGGCTGAAGTTTCAGGCGGGCCTGGCCGTTTAGCGAACCGTGCAGGTACGAGGAGGCCGCAAGACCATCGGGGTGCTGATGGGCTACCTGGCGCTGTTTACCGGCACCTACGACGCACAAATACGCAATGCGTTTCAGGAAAAGTGCCGTGAGCTCGACCTGAACTTGCTGACCGTCTACGCCGGCGCACTCGGCGATCCCCGGCTGTGGAGCGTCGACGAGAACTCGGTCTTCGACCTGATGCATCCGGACTGCGTCGATGGTCTGATCATGATTTCGAGCTGCCTCGCGTCGCTGTTTGGGCTCGAAAGCGTGCACCATTTGGCGCACCTCCACCGCTCCCTGCCGCTGTGCAGCATCGGCATCGCCATTCCGGGCGTCCCTAGCGTCGTGATCGACAACCGCGGGGGCATGGACGCGGTCCTCGAACACCTGATCGCCGAGCATGGCTGCCGCCGCCCGGCGTTCATCGCGGGTGCCGCGGGAAACCCAGAGGCCGACGTGCGCTTCGACGCGTACGTGGAAGTCCTTCGCCGACATGGGCTCGCGTTCGACCCCGCGCTGGTGGTGGATGGGAATTTCACCAACCGCGACGGGCAAGCCGCCATGGAGCAGCTCTTTGCGCGCGGAGTGGCATTCGACGCAGTCGCAGCCGCCAGCGACAACATGGCCTTTGGCGCGATGTCCGTGCTCCGCAAGCACGGTCGGCGCGTGCCGCTCGAGCTGCCTGTCACCGGCTTCGACGACGTGCAGTTGGCACGCCTGGACAGCCCACCGCTGACCACGGTCGCTCAGCCGTTCGCGACGATGGCCGGCGAGGCGATCCAGATCGTGCTCCGGCAACTCGCCGGGCACTCGGTTGCCGAGTGTGTCGAACTTCCTGCGCTACTCCTCGTGCGCCAGTCGTGCGGTTGCGGCGTGCGAACGAGAATGGTCAAGTCCAAGGATCGAGCCAGCACGGCGTCGGCCTCGGAATATCTGCGTACCCACGCGGGCTCCCTCGCGAGCGCGCTCACGGGCCCACTGGGAGTAGCTGCGCCGGAAGGACTGCGCATCGCAAACCGCTTGCTGGCGGCGCTTTTGCCGGCGCTTGCCGGAAACCCGGACCCGTTCTTGTCCAGCGTCGAGCAAGAGTTGGAGAACACCGACAACGATCCGGCGAGTTGTAATGCGCTCGAATGCGCGATCGCTCAGCTGCGCGACGAGCTCCGTTGCTGCGCCGAGCCGAAGCTGGAAGATCTCTGGCACGACGCGCGCGATCTGATCACGCACCGCGGTCAGCGCGGACAGGTTCAGGAGCGGATCGAGCTCGACAATGATTATCTACGCATCGTCGATCTCAACCGGCATCTGACGCGCGCCGTCGACCTGCCCTCGCTCAAGCAAGCGCTGCTGCGGATGATGCCTTCGCTCGGCATTTCGAATGCATCTTTCTCGCGCTATGCCGAGGGTTCCAACGTGGAGCTCGAGCCGTGGGTGTGCATGCTGGATGGGCGCCCGTTCGATCCACCCCCGGCTCGCTTCGCGGCCCGCCAGCTGGTGCCGGCGGGGATCTGGGACGATCAGAAACGCCGCACGCGCTTGGTCTTTCCGCTGCTGTGCGAAGGTGAACGTTGGGGCGTGGCGGTCTTCGAGTACAACGGCGGCACTGGTGGCTTCCAAATGCTGCAAGATCAAGTGAGCGTGGCGCTCAGCAGCATTCGGCTTCATCAGCAGGTCGTAGAAAAGACCGTGCTCCACGAGCGGAGTGTGCAAGAGCGACAGGCCACCGCCGCGCGCATGGAGTCCTTGAGCGTTCTCTCAGGGGGCGTGGCGCACGATTTGAACAACGTGCTCGGCCCAATGGTCGCCTTGCCGGACGTGATCCTGCAAGACCTGGGTCAGCTCG
>Ga0247783_1000425_pt1 | contig 13030 bp, 11 predicted proteins | sample UWRJL064202C5_FD_179911 | JGI IMG/M metagenome (GOLD analysis project Ga0247783, IMG submission 179911) | Plant litter microbial communities from Arlington Agricultural Research Station in Wisconsin, United States - UWRJ-L064-202C-5 | ecosystem: Environmental > Terrestrial > Plant litter >...
ATACTGCGCTCAGGTCTTGGCTTTAGCCAGTGCGATATCGGCATTGTCACAAACATTACCGAAGACCATCTCGGCATCAGCGACATCGACACACTGGAAGACCTCGCGCGCGTAAAATCCGTCGTGGTACGAAGCGTAAAAAAAGACGGATGGGCTGTGCTGAATGCTGAAGACGAAGGTTGCATAGGCCTCGCTAAGGGACTGGACTGCAAAGTAGCATACTTCAGCATGCACGAAGACCACCCGGTTATAGTAAAGCATTGCAAAAGTGGCGGCGTAGCAGCGATATACGAAAATGGCTTCGTCACCATCAAAAAGGGAGACTGGAAGATTCGCATCGATAAAGTCACCACAATACCCCTCACGTTTGGTGGACGGGCGAAATTCATGATCAGTAATATCCTGGCAGCATCGCTGGCAGCATACCTCTATGGATTTAAAACCGAAAGCATACGGCTGTCCCTCGAAACGTTTATCCCCTCCCCTGCATTGACCCCGGGACGGATGAACATCTTTAACTTCAGGAATTTTACCGTCATGATCGACTTCGCACATAATCCTGCGGGGTTCATCGCCATCGAAGAATTCCTAAGAACCATCGACTCACCCAAAAAGATCGGCATTATGGCCGGCGTGGGAGATCGCCGCGATCAGGACATCATCGAGATCGGAAGACTCGGTGCAATGATGTTCGATCATATCATCATACGACAGGAAAAACATTTACGCGGAAGACAGGAAGAAAATATTATCGGGCTAATTGTACAGGGTATCCAATCAGCCGGCAGGAACGTCACCTATGAAACCATCCCCAAAGAAGTCGAAGCGATTAAACACGCTATATCCATTGCCGAACCGGGCACATTCATTCTCGCATTGAGCGATGTTGTGACCAATGCGATTGATATCGTGCAAGAATACCTGGATAAGGAAGTAGGCATATAAAACCACACCAGCATACATAAAAATCAATACATAATCGGACGGTTCCAACCATCCGATTATGTATTAATAATTACCGTCAAGGAGGCTTTCGCCTCCTTTGTGATCCCGCTGGCTACATGAATGAGATATCCCGGGTTTGAAAAGCATTTGATTCTAAATATTTAAGCATTTTAATTTCAACGATAGTTCCTTCATGAATTCACGCTTCAGTTTTACGAATAAGTATCGTAGCGATCTTACGCGAGAAGAAGTCTTAACTCGTATTGACGATTTGCTTAGGAGTAAGTCTAAGTTCTTGTTCTTCAGCAGGCATCAATATTTTGGAGAAGTTTCCGAAAACGAATTTACACTTATCCGACAAAAGTTTGATTGGTGGGGGATGATGAGTAGTAGACTTAAGGGCAGAATGTTCAACGAAGGCGGAACAATTATTCGTACGCGGATTACTATTCCGTGGGCAATTGTCACAATCTTCCTGCTTGTTACGGTGACCGCGCTTTTTGCTATAGTGCGGATGAGATGACCGTCAACGGCGCAATAAGACAAGCTGATTTCTCTTTGAAGGCAATGATGGTCTTACTTGTATTTGTATTTCCAGCATGTATGATCTTTGCCATCGCGATTCTGCCGGCTAAGTTGATAGAGCGCAAGATTATCAAACTGCTTAACCTGGAAAAACTCCATAACCTTGATAACAGGTGATGACTTGTATATGCCACTAAAATTTGCGGCGTTTTTGGGAAAGAAGCGAGCGCCAAAAAGATTTAATTTTTGCAACTGTCAAACATCATAGCATTTCATTATAGTTTTGTGTCCTCTATGAATCTTGAATTTCAGGCCCTTCTTGAAGGCGACGACGACGATTTTAATGCGATCTATCCCAGCCATATCCGCCGATTGGCTAAAAAGCACTGGACACCGATTGATGTGGCGAAAAGCGCAGCGCTGTTTCTGGCTCACCGGCGTGGCCTTAAAGTGCTGGATATCGGTTCGGGTGTTGGTAAGTTCTGTATGATTGGCTCCGCTGTGACACGCGGACATTTTACCGGGGTCGAGCAACGGTCGGAACTTGTGGATATAGCGCAAACGCTATCCGCTTATTATGACCTTGATAACACGACCTATTTTAACGCCAATATCATTTCGGTAGACTTTCGCGAGTTCAATGGGTTTTACCTGTATAACTCATTCTTTGAGAATCTGGACAAGCGTAATGGTATTGATAAGACGATTGCATTGAGTGAGAAGCTTTATAGTACTTATGGCGCCCATGTGGCGGATAAGCTTAGTTCGTTGCCCTCTGGCGTGCGCCTGGCTACGTATTATACGGATGAGTGGGTTGTGCCTACGAACTTTGAATTGGTCTATAATCTATTCAATGGGAATTTGAAGTTGTGGGAGAAGGTGCATTGATGTTGGTTCCGCTTTCCTAAAGTTCAAACGTTTACCACTTTTTGTCATCTTGTGGCAAATGTTTGAATTTATCCAAAGCACTAATGCAATTTACAGGGCCATTGCAAAGGGGACACTTCCTTTTTACTCACATGCTTGTTACTCCCTTCTAAAATACCACTCAAAAAACTCATAGGCCTGTGCGCGAGGGTAAAGTTCATCTTGCATTTCCCGATTCGCCTCAAGCTTTTTAGCATTGGGAATACCTTGCTTAATTATTTGATCTTTAAACTTCTCGTACAGCTTTGCTCCCACTATAAACTTCTCACTCTTGTTATAGCCAGGGATATGCTCCTTCAATTCCGCGCTGACAGAGTCACAATCTTTGAATAGTTTTGTGGTATAACGGAATAACATTAGAAGCCATACTTCAAAACAAGGATTATTCTCCAGAACAATAACTCCCTTAGCCCTAGCCGCGGACTTTGCTGTCTGATAAGCCGCCTGTTGCCGATCACTAATTACTTTGTCCATGTCAATTAAAGCATAGACCTTGTCATAACCATCGTCTTTAAGCTGCTCTGCCCTGGTTAACACGCCCCTATAAGTTCCGATTTTCTTCGGAGCGTCTGGAAATATTTTGAGGTTATCGGGGCGATCAGCATCACGAACATTATCAAAATAGATACGTTCGGTTTCCCCATCGCCAACAATCGCGACAGAATATCTCGTCTGTAAACCTTTCTTTGCTCTAGCCACGGCCTATTCTTCAATTAGATAAGGTGAGCCGAGATTAGGTTTTGCACCAAGTTTTCCGGATTTATATACCCTAAAGATATTCGCATCCTTTCTTAGCGTATTGCTGTCAAAGTCCGATGCAGAGTATAGGTTTACAGAACCTTCTAAACTCTTCTCGCTAAACCATAGTGCATCTCTACGCAGAAAGTCGATATTCTCCATGAGCGACACATTATGTGTTGTAATCAACATCTGAGAGCGTTTAGAATTCATTAGAAACACTTGAAGGAAGAAGATCATCAAGTCTGGATGAAGAGATGTTTCAAGCTCATCAATGCAAAGCATATGAGAATCGTGAACAAGCACGTACAAAGGGGCTCCCAAGCCGAAATACCTCTTGGTGCCGTTACTCTCTTTTGATATTGATAACGCGTAGTACTTATCCTTGATATTATGAATAAAGTCCACTTTTCTATGCGCAGCTCCGTCACCGTATGATTTCGTTGCCTCTTGTACAGAACTACTTTTTGTGCTTACCTGATAACCTCCCTGAGAAAGCATAAAGTTTTCTTCGAATAGAGCGTTTTCTACCCGACCTGGGTGAAGTTTTATTTCAGAAATCTGGTGATCTGCTTTCCGCATGAACAGATTCACCCAGTTAACTGCGGTAGGGTGAGTTTCCAGGTAAGAAGCTGTCATTTCGGAAAGATTATCGTTAGAGGTTATCAATCCGAGAAAGTAGCTACTGAACCACTTGTTGAGTTTTTCGAGCTCGGCTATATCAACATTTGTTTTAGCGTAAGCACCGATTACAGTATTATTATGAAGCGTATTCCCTTCGAGTAAATCGCGTTCTCTGGCAGGCACTTTTACCCTGCTTCCAAACTCGATTTTTGTAAGTCGTTTTTCTAACTCGGTATCGCGGGAGAATAACTCAGTTGGCTTAGCGGTTTGGTAGAATACCATTTTTTCATGGGTAACGGCTTCTCTGTTAAAAGAGACGTTATAGACGTATCGCATACCATCGCAATAGAAAGACAATTCAAAGCTGGAGTCTTCTTTATACGGAGCTTCGCAAAAGAGAAATGGCTCGTACTCCAGCTCGATAGACTTATCATTAACGGGTTTAAGCAGAAGTTTTTTCAAAAACTCAAACGCTCTTAGGACGGTTGTCTTTCCTGAGGCATTTGCGCCGTAGATATAGGCCAGTTTAAGCAATTTGGTCCCATCTGGCATTACCACCTCATAAGCATCCTGAACATCCTCAGCCGCTTCGAAGTTGATTTCCACCTCGTTCTTAATCGGACCAAAATTCCTTATTTTGAGATAATGAATCATTATTTTACGTTATTTTGAGATTTTTACTCAAAAATAATGAAAATAATCCAATCTAAACGAAATCATTCAGCTCTTTAGCTGTCACCGATTTCGAGGTTTTCGACGTGTCGAACGGAAAATCAAATATGCCGTGCCCGTTAGAAAAAGGCGATTTATCTACACCACCTGAAAAAGCCACTGAAGGGCAAGTTGTCACACACGATGAAATCGAGAAATGCTATCAAAAAAATCCTTTAAACTGTGTCGGACGCATATTACAAAACTCATCATATGCGCCATTAGCGATAAATAATTTAGGATTATCTTTTAAATTGAATACCCGATATAAAAAGAAATTTGACCTGTTCCGTTTAGAAAAATCATACTCAAGTGTCGAAAAATAAAAGGGAGCTTCTTTAGTTAACTTGGTTGATTTTACTTCTATATATCGGTCGGTGCCGTTGGTATTTTTTGAAAGGATATCGAAGCCAAGGCCGTCACCTTTAGTTTGCGAAACCCATTCAATTTTATCCGCCAAGCCTTCCTGGCCAGCTTTGGCAAGACGCCAGCGTTCGTAATCGAGAGCGATGCTTTCTCCCATCTGACCAACTTTTTGGTTCCGCTGTTCCAATTCTAGATAGTTTACTTTAATAGGGCTTCCGTAAATTAATTCAGGTTCCTGAAAAGCAGGGGCCATTGTCGGCATATCCTCTAACATTTGATCAAAAGTTAATGCTTTGGGGCTGGGAATAGATTCTGCGAAAATCTTGAATGCGTTTTCAGCCTCTGGCTTCTTTTGTATATATGAGAATACAGCATCTTCAAGTAATTGCTTTTGATAGTTATAGGCGGGGACATATCCTTTAATATAAGGTTGGCCGATCCTTGCCAGGACCGCACTGATATTTCTGTTTTTGAATTCAATCGAGCCATTTGACCGGTTCTTCAACAATGGAAGTATTCTCCTGCGAACCTCGGATTTATTAAAGGTAATACCCAACTGTTCCTTCGACAACATCTCGAAGTATTCTGAGACAATTAGTTCAACTTCTTCTCTTGTCCAGTCTTCAGGCATAGGGCAACAAAAAATAAGGACCTAAAGGATATTGCTGTTGATAACATTAGCGTCCTTTCTGCAGAAGTACCAACTCCTGTTTGTTTGGTGTCTTACAACATAGCAATGCAATAAAAGGTGAAGTTTATTTTCCTCATCCAGGCGCCTAAGTAAATTTCTAATTGGCAACCCCTGCCGGGAGTAGTCTTTATTAAAAATCCCTTTACCAACAAATATTTGCATCAGATCCTTTGCACGAATCTTAGTTACGGATGGACGCTCATCAAAGTAATCCCTAATAATCTGATCTATTCGACCAGCCTTATGAATCATGTCACCTGAAAGCATATACGAAATCTTTTTCCGGTAATTCTAACTGATGAATTTAAACCTTTAATTAATACCATGCAATGCACTATAAACTAACTGGTATGCGCCACTGAAATCACCTAGAATCTTGTCGTACAACACTGTGCCCAAATGCTCTAAATCATTTTTTGACAGCTTATAATCAAGGTAGGCGAGGTGTGCCCACGATTGATTGGACACATTGTCCTCCAGCAATTGAGGGAAGTAGCCGGCGGCATTCAATAATTCACGGAGTTCCTGTTTTCTTGCTATACCATCTTTATACACTTCCAAAATCACACGAATGCTTAAATCTTATTTTAAGGTCTGGTCAAAGCCAATTGCATAGTAAACATGCGACTTATAATCCCATACATGACGCCAGCCACTACTATTACCATACACCTGTAAGCCGATTTTTTCGGCAAACACTTTCAATTGGTTAATAACGTGATCGCGTGCAGCATCATAAGTCTTCATTGCACGTAAAACCTTGGAGGTATGTTGAAAAAAGAACTGTGCGTCCTCGCTAAAGGTATCCGTGGAAGTAACAATATTTTCCATATTTCTGACAAAATCGGTTAGATAAATATATAGATGAGCATCTAAGTCGCAGGGAAGTCCAATTGAGCGAATTTCATGCATCCATTCTGCATGAGTGATATTTATAAAGAATTCATTTACGTTGTCAGGTACCGGTATTGGCCTTAGCGTGAGCAGTATCCCTATTTTTCTATCAACAGGAATTTTCACCGAGTCCCAATAATCTAGTAGATCGTTGTGTAGATTGCTGAAAATTTTATTCTCGATGATTAAGGCATAATCATCTGATCTAAATCCTTCATTGCCAGTTTTAATTAACATATCAATTCGATTTCCCTTATCGGTTTGACGCTGCAGTTGACAGAAATGGTTACCGAATTCAATTTGCTTCTTGCTCCTTTTCATTACGACTCGCAGTAGGCTATTGAGGAACAAATCCGCAATCGTTGCGTTTTTTTTCTTATTCAGGAAATAAGCATAAATCCCGCTAATAGTATTCTCATGGTATTGCAAATCGACAATGTCCATAAACCCATCCCTGCGCTGCTGTTCGACGGGAGTTTCCATTGCTAACAATTCAATTAAATCCAGGGAAAATGTCATAAATAATCATTTATTCAGAAAGTCATTATCGCCAATGTCCGAATCAACATCCATCAGATCTTGTCAATTTTCATTTCTAATCACTGAGAAGTCTGATTTTTTTTAAATACCGATTATATATCGGCTTTAGCGGCAACTTAGTTTTACTCTTTAACCATTCAAAGATGTCAAGATCTTTGTAGTTGTGATTTTTTTTAAATTCATTAAAAACCTTCAAAGCAACTGTTCTGGATACCCCCTTGGAAATTAATTGGATAATCGTCGACTCACTCGTACCGAGTTCAAGCATAATTGGTAGCGCCAAGGAGAATTTATATTCTTCGCGCTGCTGCTCATTCATTAGAAAACTAACCATGTCATTCAGCAACTTAATGTACTTTACAAGTATGTATGAAACAACCGTGGAGTTAATTTTTATAACCTCATTGATTCTCCTGTTTACATCAATCCTATTTGTTGGATCTATTCGTTTGCTCACATTAAAGTGTTTAGCATGAAAGTTGATATCTCTTAGTATTAAATCACGATAAGATACATTATTAAGCCACTGAATACCGTACAAGCACACTTGTTTAATTGTCATTTTAACTTGATGCTTAAAATACATCTCTCGATTAATTTGGAACGTTTTATCTAACCGATCCATGATGCTTACAAGTTGCCAAAAGAAGCTTGTGTCCTCAAATTCCAACGAATCATTCTTCTGAGATGTTATTCTGTTATAGAAGTTAGAATTAAATGTAATTACCCATTTCAAAACGCCATCGTGTTTAATCTGTTGATATAACGCATCTTGCAATATCGGATCTATCGATGGGTTTAACTTTAAAAGGTCAATTGGTATATCTACACCGTTTAGAGTTTTCTTTAGGGAGGTAAATATCGTGTTGATAACAGAATTGGACATCTTCTTACGGGTCAAATATAGCCGAAGCTCATTTTTATCCCGAATATACTTATGCCTAATCAATATAACCGTGGTTAAATAACGCGTCTTATTTATATCCAAAGATTTTGATTTCAATGATTCTATGAACGATTCATGTTGCTCGAGAGCCTTGTCGGTAGCAGTTAGCACATCTTTCTGGAAAGATTTTTCGTAGAATGATTCTGCCCAATTGTCGGACTTATTTTTCTCAATGCAAAAGATTGTTCCGTAAAGCGAATCTTTAATCCTTCCTGCTCGACCTATCAAATTTCCAAACTCAAATGGTGATAACTCGTCACTTAATTTTCTTGGTGAGATAACGAACAAATTGTTGGCGGGCAAATTAACTCCCTCCAATAATGTCGACGTGCAAAAAAGGTTGCGCACTTTGCCATCCAGGAATAAATCCTCCAACTCTTTTCTAACGATATCTGGCAGCTTGCTATGATGGAAAGCAACCTCTCTTTCAAGGCACGAAATCAAGGAATACATAGGATGAATTTCATCTTCAAGAAACTCAATTAGTTCAAGTATTTCTTTGTTTTTAGTAGGTGATTTGCCACCGGCTTGAGCCGTGTATTTTAGCGCCCAATTTACGACATAGTCGGTTCTAGGTGAATAGATAATATTTTGTTGATTGACTCCAAATAATTTTACGATTTCGGCTAGCCCACCGCCGGAACCCATATCAAATTTTCTCTTGAGATTTCCTGTTTTTAGATTTATAGCATGGCTGTTATTATTACATCCTTTTAATGTTAAGTGAAGTGATTCATTATTTACAACTCTTACAATAACGCGTATCTGAAATACCGGGGATACAGTGGTTTGGACGAAATCAGATTTTCTATTTAAAACGCCTGAATATAATTCCTTGCTATTACTAATGTTAGGACCCGCAAAGATGATTTGGGCTCGGCCAAATAACGTTCCTAGCTCTTTGATTACGTATTCAAGCAGTGATCCCCTTCCTTCTTCATCCTCCAAATTTTGAATTTCATCTACAAAAATCAAATTCATGACTATTTTATTCTCAACAGCATTCTGTATGAGGCGAAGACATCGTTCGGCAGTTAGGATATAAATTCTTTTCCCCGCGACATTATCTTCTTCTATGAATGTGGTTCTAATTTCAACATCTAGTCCGACCAAATCAATTCGAAACTCTTCGCTTACTTGATTAATAAGAGCCCTCGATGGTACTATGTACAAAACGCTAAAATTAGACTTCTCCGTTAATTTCTTTTTGATATATTTTTTTATAACAAATGACTTTCCTGCTGATGTCGGTGCAGAGATTGAAATACCTTTTCCGGCATTAAGTTTATCCCAAAGACCTTTTTGAAAAGTAGACGACACAAACTGCTCATTGCCTAATACTATAAGCTTATTATTCCATTCATTCGCCAATTCAATTCCCAAAACCGCATCAAATCCGCGATATGTATTGCTTTGATCAAAGCGATCCGGGAAATTTTGAAATAATCGAGCTGCCGTTAGGTTGCCTGTTCTTGACATCAGCAGATAACACGCACTTTCGACCAATTGATCATTGGGGCGCTGTAAGTAGGCGAGAGCTGAAAATAGTTGCGCTTTTTTCCTATGTTCATCATTATCACTACTTGCTAATATGGAGCATATCCAGATGCATTTCCTTAGTTGTTCCGATGTCACTGCGATCGATTTACGTCTAATCGGGGGTCGCGAGAAGAATTGATTTATTATCAAATCATCAATTACACGATTAAATAACTCGTGGCTATACGCTTTATCTAGCATTGACATATGTTAATTGCTTAGCTATGTGAAACTCCATGTATTTTATAATACAGCGTATTTCTAAATTCATCAACATTGGTACACGGCAATAAAAAGAAATGCAAATGCATTTTTCTTACTTCCCTATACTCTGCCAATTTATCTTTTATGGATTTTATAAAGCGCGCCTTTTTCGAATGTATTAATTTATGGATTTCATTTTCCAGATCGGCAGCAGTCATACATTTATCTTCACAGTTTTTCAATCCTGTTGAATTAAACATTAGCAGCACAGGAAGTACTAAAATTTGTTCCTTGTATTCGCTGGTACTCGGGGTCAGGCGGTTGTACAGCTCGTCAAGATCCATTTCGTCACCCAAGTTCAAATTTTCCTTTGCGATAACAAGTTCTGTACTCAGAAATTCAGGATCACTTGCAGCATCGCAAAACCTAGATAATGATACCAAAGCATCCTTTAATGCATCACTATAAGATCCCATAACCTTTGATTCACCAATTAATAAAGCGGGCTGTAATCTGCCGTCGGAGATCGAATAATTCCCTAAAAAAACACCGTCACCTCCTTTAACTTGATCAGAGAAGTTGGTAATTGATCTTATTTTATGCGCGATCATTTTACACCCAAGAACACTTTCTACAAGCGCAAATAGTAGCAGTTCGCCGTATTTACCATCAGTTTTAGGGTCTTTCTTTCCGAAGAAGTGATTCGCCGTTAAGGCAGCCTTTCGATCACCCATCTCTTTTCGTTTCTTCTTGCCATACACATAGTCGGGAAGCATATAATGAAGTTCATCAGCCAAGGCAAGGATGCTTAGTTTTGTACCCGATGGTTTGACGCAATAAAGGTTTATATTGACCTTTACATCAATGTCTTGAAATAAATGATTTAGTTGCTTGGTAATCCAAGTTCGATCAATTTCAATTAGATTTTCCCAAGATCTCATGGTTTAGATATAATTCCGTTGGACTTCAATAACTCTCATTTGATAACTGGTTGTTTGCACCTCACTGAAATTTTGAATAATCGAAAACTTTGCAATGTTAGATCTATGATCTTCAAAATTATCTAATACCGTCTTTCTCTTTATACTTGATGTAAAGGCTAAAACATAAATAATTTCCTTGTTGAATTTCTCAATAAAACTACTTCGCGTTAGCCCGGAATGATTATTTGCGCTATTATCATAGCTAGAGAATACTTCGTTTAGGAATTTCTTTTCAGCTCTTAGATCATTCCATAATCGGTTTGCTGAAATTGATGCTTGATTAGTTAAGTCTCTGATTTTTGCATCGAATCCATCCTTTACATGTATCAGGAATAACTGTTGCTCCGTTTCATAAATCACATCACACAATTCTATATTTTGGCCAAGCATCTTATCAAACACGAAATAATTTACTCTACGGAGGTATTTTGAATTATATTCCCCCTCGCTTTCATTTATCTCCCACGGAAGATCTAACGGATTGGGTAACAATAGATTTCTTCGTATAATCTGGAGACATTGATCATTGATTGTCTTTATAAAATCTCCCTTAACTGAATACCATTGATTATCGATCAGAAAGTAGGGACGAGCCGTGGAGCTCAATTCGCAGGTGAGATGATTAATAAACATCGCCTCGGTTTTTTTCTGTTGGCCGATATACCCTCGAATTCTAACGCCTAATATCATTTTATTAAATTCAAATGAGCTACTAGGATCGACCTGTGAATACACATATTCCAAGATGGATGAATAGAGTGTTAATCTATCTCTAGTTGTGAAAAATGGTGTTTGACTACCCTTGGTAAAGGCTAAGTATTCATCACATTCATAAAATGTATTTAATTTTGAGGGATGGACAAAATCATAATCTAACAGCATATTTAAATTTGACCCCGGCGTCGTTAACCGAACTACATCGTCGCGCAGATGTGTTAAAAGCGCGGGCAAAAGATTGCCGTTCACAAACTGTTCATCTTGTACCTTTTCGAATCTACTTAATGATCGGCCATTATCAAAATCTAAAACTTCATTGATTTTAATGATTAAACTCTGTAGCTGAGAAAAATCTATCTTCCACTTTAAGAAAAAAGCAGCCCCTATCTCTATGTAGATATTTTCACTATCACCAAAGTCAATAAAATCAAAAACAGTATCTTTTAGATCAGTTCTCAATAATATATAATACTTTTTAGGTACGCGTCCTATCGAAAGCGTATCCTGGAGTTTTTGCTCGTTGCGAAAAGTACGTTGTTCGGATGTCAAATTTCCCGCAACACCTCTTGATACATGGGAATATACTATGTCATTTTCTGGCTCTGCAAGTTTCTCGTAAAAATCCAGCCCAAATGTGTGATTAATAAACCGTTTTATTACCGAAATCCCCTTACCACCTATGATAGAAAAGATTCTATTATTCGCTTGAATAAACAAAGCGAATGATGTACTCTTAATCGTAAAGTCCCTATCTCCAATTAACTCTTCTGGCAAAAAGTCTTTCCACATTGATTCCTTTTCTCGTTCGTTAAATGAATACAGTGTGTATTGATAAGGCTCTATTGTAAATCTTCTTGTCGAGTAGTCTAAGCTGTATTCTGATTTGAAATGTTCTTTGTGATATTCAATTATGTGACTTATCACCCCTGAAGACGTCTCTTTGAGCTTTATTAATTCGTAAAAGTCAAGATTAATTTGATAGACTTTTACATCATGACATATGTAGGTATCCAAGCGAAAGAATTAAGTAAGGCCAGTAAATTTTTCAAACAAAAACCCATCACTCCATCGAGAATCGACGGGTTGATGGGTTTGATCTTATTAAAGATATTAACGTTTAAACACTTTTGCAAACGTGACGCTGCTTCTTAGCTTATTAATTTTGTTACGGCTAGAACGGAAGCCAATCAGGATTTAGCATACAGAGTGCTTTTTAGTAGAACTACAATTTACTTTCCGAACGCCGCTATTATACTTCCCAGTATATAATCGCCGCTTGTGATGGCGTTCGGTAGGATGGGCATAATCAAGCTAGTACCAGCGCTTTTCAGAATAGTGATCCACATCTATAATATTTTTAATCTACGGAGATTGAAATATCACTTTCAAGCGCCTAATTGATTCAAAAAGTATTCATCAAATTCCACAACTATTACCAGTGAAGAGAAATATTGTAGAGTTTTAAAATAGTATATCGTAGAAGGAAGGGTCGTACATCATCTCGTTAATTTTAAACAACCATCTTGAAGAAAAATGCCAGGGAACGTTACTTGGTGTTTAATAATTTTTCGAGGAAAGCTATCTTATCTCGTTCAACTTTAAGCAGCTCCTCATAAAGCCGTACATTCTTTTCACTCAATGCCTTATAATCGTTAAAGCTCTTCACAAGCTCTTCTATGG
>Ga0247783_1000426_pt1 | contig 13016 bp, 11 predicted proteins | sample UWRJL064202C5_FD_179911 | JGI IMG/M metagenome (GOLD analysis project Ga0247783, IMG submission 179911) | Plant litter microbial communities from Arlington Agricultural Research Station in Wisconsin, United States - UWRJ-L064-202C-5 | ecosystem: Environmental > Terrestrial > Plant litter >...
CTTGCGCTGCACGGTCTCGAAGCCGAGTAAGAGCCCGGCCAAGACCAGCGCAGTCGCCATCGGCGCGCCACCCGCAACGGTGCCCTCCAACTGGAAGCTCTGAGCCAAGGTCGCGGTCAGCGCGCCCGCCAGCGCCAGTGCCGGCGTCAGTCGCGGCGTGTCCAGCGTGCGCTCGAGCACGCGCCGGCCGAGCACGTAGATCAAATACGAACAGAGCGCGAGTGACAGCGCCCCCGCCCAGGACGCACGCAGCCAGCGCCCGCCGATCGGTAGCAGCGAGAGTAGCTCCACGAACACCGTCGTCACCCGGCCCTCGGTTCCGGCCGGCAGCAACCCCAGCGCGCGCACGATCGGCAAGTCGTCCCGCCACACCGGCGAAGAGCTGGCGCGGAAAGCCGTCACAATCGCGGGGATCACGAATGCACCCCGCGCAGACCAGGCGTCGAGCCAATGCCGAGGCGGCGGAGCGGACGAACGGCTATCTCCTGTCACCTGCTCTCGGTGCCACAGCAGCTGGTTTTTGGCCTAGTTTTCCGGGATTGCTCGGTGCAGGAAGCGAAAAGCGGGCCCAAATTGCGCGCTGGGCTGGGCGTTTTGCGCTAGAACGGCACCCCCGTCGGTCTTCGAACCGGGGCGCAAAAGGAAACCGAAGTGGCACGATTCATCGACGAGCTGAAACGCACTCACGACTGTGGCGCACTGCGCGCTTCGGACATCGGCAAAGAGGTCGTCCTCTTCGGCTGGGTCGCTATTCGGCGCGATCACGGCTCGCTCGTGTTCGTCGACCTGCGTGATCGCGGCGGGGTGACGCAAATCGTGTTCGACGCCGACGCGTCGAAGGAGGCGCACGACGTGGCCAACGCCCTCCGCCCGGAATGGGTCGTCGGCATCCGCGGCAGCGTGCGCTCGCGCGGCGAGCAATTCAGCAAGAAAGAAGGCAAGCTCGTCAGCGCGGCCAACGCCAACATCCCGACCGGTGAGATCGAAATCGCCGTGCTCGAAGCCTTCGTGTTCAACAAGGCGGAAACCCCGCCATTTGGCTTGGAAGACCAGGTCGAAACGCGCGAAGAGGTACGCCTCGAATACCGCTACTTGGACCTGCGTCGCCAACCGCTGCAGCGCGCGCTGCGCATGCGTCACAACATCAACCTGGCCACGCGCAACTACCTGTCGGGCCAAGGCTGCATGGAAATCGAGACGCCGTTTTTGGTCAAGTACACGCCCGGCGGCGCGCGTAACTTCCTGGTCCCTTCACGCCTGCACGCTTCCAAATTCTACGCCTTGGCCGAGAGTCCGCAGCTGTTCAAGCAGCTGTTCATGGTCGCCGGCTTCGATCGCTATTTCCAAATCGTGCGCTGTTTCCGCGATGAAGACCTGCGCATCGACCGCCAGCCCGAATTCACCCAGATCGACATCGAGCTCAGCTTCATCAACCAGGATGACCTGTTCAACCTGGTCGAAGGCCTGGTCTTCACGATCTGGAAGGCCGCGCTCGGCATCGATTTGCGCGAGTACTTTCCGAGCGGGCATTTCCCGCGCCTCAAGTTCGACGAGTCGATGGAAAAGTACGGCAACGACAAGCCGGACTTGCGCTTCGATCTGCGTCACTTCGACATCACCGAGCAGGTGATCGAGCACAACGGCGGCGGCATTCCCTTTTGGACGCCGATCGCCGACAAGTTCAAGAGCGGCGCCTACCGCCGGGATCTGCCAGCCGAGATCGTCAAGGCCATGGTCGTGCCTGCCGCCTCCGCACTGTCGCGTACGGACCAGGAGAAGCTCGAGCAATTGGCCAAGGGCATGGGCGCCGGCGGCTTGGCGCGGGCCAAAGTCGGCCCGGACGGCACTTGGCTGCAATCCCCGCTGTCGAAGAGCGTGACGAAAGAGATGGTGCTCTCCATCAACGCGGCGACCGGCGCAAAAGAAGGCGATCTGTTGCTGTTCCAGTTCGGCAAGACCTCGCTCGTGCACATGGTGATGGCGAACTTGCGCGTGCACATCGCCAAGAAGCTGGGTCTGATCCCGGAGGTCGGCCACGGCGGCGTGTGGAACTTCCTGTGGGTGGTCGAGCCGCCGTTGTTCGAATACGACGACGAACACAAGACCTGGGCTGCCGCGCACCACGCCTTCACCCGGCCGCACGATGACCACGTGGATCTGATCGAGAAGGATCCAGGCAAGGTGCAGTGCTACCGCTACGATCTGGTGCTGAACGGCTTCGAAATTGCGGGCGGCTCCATCCGCCTGCATGATCCGGAAGTGCAGGCGCGAGTATTTGCCGCGCTCGGCATCAAGGATGAAGAGGCACAAGAGAAATTCGGCTTCTTGTTGTCGGCACTACGTTTCGGCGCCCCCCCGCACGGCGGCATCGCCCTGGGCATGGACCGCATCGCCATGCTGCTGGCGGGGACCGAGAGCATCCGCGACGTGATCGCGTTCCCGAAGACGCAAAAGGGCACCGACTTGATGAGTAACGCGCCGGGGCTCGTGGGGCCGAACCAACTGGCCGAACTCCGGATCCGCACGGTCGGCGAAGGCTGAGCCACGCGCAGCCCGAAAACACCGAAACTACAGGGGCGCCTTTCTCGCCAGAGCGCGCCTTTTTGCCCCTCCTCGAACGGACCCCGCGCCGGCATTCTCCGTCCTCGACTGGGCTCGGGTTGTCGGCGAAACTGAAGAGAAACTCACGATGAGCGCGCGCATTCTGGTTGTCGACGACAGCCCCACGATTCGAAGAGTCGTGGGCTCCATCCTGGAGGCACGCTCGTATCGGCCGCTGCTCGCCGGGGACGGCCAAGAGGCGCTCGAATTGCTGGGCACCGAGGCCGTCGATCTGGTGCTGCTCGACTTCGTGATGCCGCGCATGAACGGCTACCAGTTCTGCCGTGAGCTACGCGCCGATCCGAACTTGAAGAACCTGCCCGTGGTGCTGATGAGCGCCAAGGGCGACAAGATCCGCGGTCAGTTCGTGCAGCAGACGGGTGCCATCGACGCGATCACCAAGCCGTTCGACGCACGCGGTCTGATCGCCGTGATCGAGGGTGCGCTCAAAAAGCAGGCCGAGGGTCGTGGTCGGCCAGTTCCCGAAGCCGACGCCATGCCCGAGGAGCCCGACTCCGGCGTCGAAAATTTCCGCCCGAGCCGCGCCAGCTTCAGCGACGATCCGGGCCTGCGAAGGGTGCAGGCGGCGCACGAATTCGCCCGCTCGCTGAGCCAGGTGGCGGCGCCTGAATTCGCAAAAATCCCCGAACTTTCCCTAGAGTTGACAGAGGCAGTCAACGTCGCTTTGCAGCGCTCGATCACGCCCGACAACATGGGCGCGCTGTCCACGTTGCTCAAGCTGCTCACCATGGGTGAGAACACGCGTGATGCGCTGTCAGGCGACATTTCGGTGATCTCGATCGCCGAGGTGCTGCAGCTCTTGGATCTGCAACGCCAAACCGGCGTGCTCAGCATTTTCACGCGTCAGAGCGAAATCACCTTGTTCGTCAAGTCGGGGCGGCTCGAGTTCGCGGCCTCACGCGGGCTGCGCGTGGAGTTTCGTATCGGCCGCTACCTGGTCGAAGACGGCACGATCACGCGCGACGAGCTGCAGACCGTGCTCGACAACCGCGCGGGCTCGAAGCGTTTGTTCGGCGAGCTGTTGATCCAGCTGGGCATGGCCAGCGATGAGCAAGTGCGGCGCGCGCTCGTGCGCCAGACCCATGAGCTGGTGTACGAGGTCGTACGCTGGAAAATCGGCCGTTTTGCCTTCACCGTGGGCGCGGACAACCCCGCCGCGACCAAGGCCGCGCTGGGCATCGAGACCGGAGGCTTGGTCATGGAAGGCTTCCGCCGCGTCGACGAGTGGCGCCTGATCGAAGGCAGCTTCGATTTCGACGAAGTGCTGTATCACGACACGGTGGCGATCGAGCGGCTCGGTCAAGACGCGAACCTCACGCGCCAAGAGCGCTCGGTGCTCGGCGCGATCGACGGCAAACGCTCGATTCGCGAGATCGTCGACCTGACCGGCGGAAGCTCGTTCGAGACGTGCAAGATCTTGTATCAGTTCCTCAACTCGCGCCTGGTGCGGCGGCGCGCCGCGTGAATCGATGGCCCAGCGCAGCGTGGTACGGCGTCTCATGCACGAAGACTTCGCGGCCGTGTCGCGGCTTTTGCGCGAGAGTGCCCTCGAGGTCGATCTAGAAGCCGAGCTGGGCCGCGAGTTCGCCCTGCCTTGGCTATTGACGAGCCCCGACTCGAACGAGCCGCTAGCCTTCTCCTTGGCCTGGAGCGTGGCCGATGAGTTGCACCTGCTCGACATGGCCAGCCACCCCGAGCATCGCCGAAAGGGGCACGCGCGTACGCTGTTGAACGAGCTTTTGAGCTACGCGCGCCGTGAGCACAAACGGCTCGTGCTGCTCGAGGTGCGGCGCTCCAACGAACCCGCGATCCAGCTCTATCGAAGTGTGGGGTTCGAAATGACGGGCGTGCGTCTGGGCTACTATTCGGATACGGGTGAGGACGCCTTGGAGATGCGCATCGCCTACGACCCGAGCACAGGGCTGATTTTGCGCGAGCCGCGCGCATGATCGCGCGCGCGCTCGGCTCCGTGGTCGCGGTCGGCTTGCTGCTGGGCGCTTGCGACGACCGCAAGCAGGGCGGTGTTAAAGATGCGGGCCTGACGGAGCCGAGCCCCAATGCGAGCATTCTGCCAGCACCCTTGGCCAGCGAAGTGCCCGGAGGCGCCAAGGCCAACGGCGAGGACAGCGAGCACCGCGACGCGGGCCACTCGCTCGACGCGGGTTTGGACACACCGCTGCCGGAGCCCCATGCCTTACGCGAAGACCAAGCGTTGCCCGGCGAAACTCCCCACGAAACCGACGGTTTTAGCCTGAGCGCGCGGCTCCGTTGGCTGGACACGGCGGCTGCACCGCGCGTGCCGGAACAGAACCCGGACGGCGTGCAACGCGCGCGCGACGCGGGCAGCTTCGACGTCGTGGTCGACCTGGCCGGTGGTCGCATGCGTTTCGCATTCGCTTCCCGCGCGTTCACCCTGCCCGCGGGTAGCGAGTTGCACGCGCGCGACGATCTGTACGGCCATGCCCTGCTTTGGCCGAACCGCACCACGTACACCGTGCTGCCACCGGGCGCGCTGCGCAGCGTGCTCTCGCAACAGCGCGCAGACCTCGTGCCTCTGGTGCGCCCGCGCTTCAGCACCTTGTCGGGCGGCTCGGCCTTCGCGTTCGGCACCGAACGAGTGGAGCTCAGCACACCCACCGGCAAGCTCGAACTCGAACAGGCCAGGGCGCCCACGCCCCAGCCGATCACGACGATTTGGGCGAGCGGCGCCAGCTTGTGTCAGCTCTTGATCGAGCTCGTCGGAGCATCGCCCGTGAGCTCGGCGTGTCGCGCCGATTTGGTACCGGTGCGCGCGGTCTACACCTGGCCGAATGGCCAGCACTTCGCGTTCGAAGTGTCGCGCCTGACCCGGCGCACCGACTTCAATCCGAGTACGCTCGCCGTCCCGCCCGCCGGCGCCGAGTTTCGGCCGAGTGAACTGCCGCCACCGCCACCCGCGACGCTGCTCACGGACAATGAGCTGTCGGAATTTCGCGTGCGCCCCACGGCGCGCAGCGAAAAACCGGATCCGAGCGCGCCGAAGAGCGGGCTCTTGCTGGTGAACCACAGCGAGAGCCTGCGCTACGTCAGCGTCGATGGCGCGCTGGCCGCGCGCTTATTTCCCGGCACGGAGCAGCTCTTGCCGGGCTTGCGGGCTGGCAAATACCAAGTGACCGCGCGTGACTTCTTCGACGGCGAAGAAGCACTCGTGAAATCCGTCGAAGTCCCCGCGCGCTTCAGCCTCGGCGACGACACGGAAAAAACCCACTAGTCCTTCGACGGCTCCCTGAGCTCAACCGCCAAGCAGTAGAACCACTGATCCGCTAAGAATCCAGCGTGCGGGCGCCGAGTTCGTAGTCTTCGGGGCCGAACACCGTGCCGTCGTAGCCGCTGTCGATCAGCTTGGCGTGCAGCGCTTCGGTAGCGACCTCGAGCACCTCGAAGCGCGTCGAGAAGGAGAAAAATTCCTCTTCTGGAACGGGCGGCAATAGCGCTAGGCGTTGAGCCAAGAACTCGTGCTCCTCCGGAGATACGCGGAGCATGGAGCGCGGGCCATCGTGTTCGGTGCCTCCGTACAGCGCGTCGTACGCGCTACCGATCGGGTTGAACCACAGGAACACCGCGTTCGAACACACTGACCAATCGTGGATGTTGATCGTCGGCACGCGCCAGAAGCCGCCCAGGCGGCCGCGCACGAGCTCACCAAAGTAAGCGCCCGCCGCGCGCGCGATCAGCGGCGCTAGCTCCGGACGCTCGCGGATGGTGTCGCGCGAGAGCGTGGCGTAGTGATCGAGCAGCGGAAGGGTCTCGGGGGTGAAGTCGAGATCGACCTTCAACGCTCGCCGCACGTATTCGAGGCAGGCGGTAACGTAGTCCGGGATCGGCTCCGGAGGCGGCTGGAACTCTGTGGTGGCGGGCATCGCAGGTAACCCGGGCATGCCCGAACCCGGCCAGCGACGCCAAGGGAAAGACCGCTGGCCAAGGGAAATCCTTCTGAAAGTCGCGTTCCACTAGAATCCTGCCAGCGGTCCGAAGCGGCCCGAAACGGGACTAGGAACCGGGTCCAAGGCAAGCCAAAGCAAGACGGCGCGAGCCCGAAGCCGGCCCAGAACGAGCCGAGAACGACAAAAAAGGTCCCAAATCCCATTTGCCCGGGTGGCGATTCTGGACTTGCGCCAAAGGCTCCCCGAGGCGAAGACGTGCACTTACCTTCCCTCTTGAGCGTGTTACTCTCGAAAATCTCCCATGCGCCTCGGTATCCTGAGCGACATCCACGCCAACTACGAAGCGTTGAGTGCCGTTGTCGAAGCGTTCAAACGCGAAGAAATCGACAAGTACTACTGTCTCGGTGACACGGTGGGTTACGGCGGTTCGCCGAACGAGTGCGCGGACATCGTACGTGGCTTGGTCGAAGCGACCATCCTCGGCAATCACGACGCGGCCGTCGCCGGTCGCATGGACTACTCGTATTATTACGAGGCCGCGCGCCACGCGCTCGACACCCACGCGCAGCTGCTCTCGGACGAGAACATGCAGTGGCTGAAGGGCCTGCCGTATCAGATCAAGTTCGACGAGATAGGCGTGCACTTGTGCCACGGCTCGCCAGTACGGCTGGAGGAGTTCGAGTATATTTTCGCGCCCGAGCAGGCGCGTGAATGCTTGCCCATTTTCGATGAGCTCGGGCACATCACGCTGATCGGCCATTCTCACCTGTGCAAGGTGTTCGCGCTGACCAAATCGACGGTCGAAGAGCTACCGCCGATCGACTTCGAGCTGCAGCCGGACCGCAAATACATCGTCAGCGTGGGCTCCGTCGGCCAACCACGCGACTACGACAACCGCGCCAGCTACACGCTGTACGACTCGGACAAGAAGCGCTTCGAGTTCAAGCGCGTCGAGTACGACATCGAGACCGCCGCAGACAAAGTGCTGCGTGCCAAGCTCGAGCGCAATTTCGCCCACCGCCTCTTCATCGGCGTCTAACGTCCCACGCGCGCCGACCTCCGCCCCCCGAGTGCGCTCAACGCACCCCGGAGCGGCTCCCTGAAGGCCGCCGAGATCGCCGAGGGAGAGAAAAGAGATTTGGGGTGCGTTGATCGGACCGCGTTGAGTCTTTGTTCACGCCGGAGCGCTCCCAGCGAGCCCGAATTTCTGTGCGCAGCCACTTCCAGCCATTCGCGTCGTTGAAGTATCGAGGACCGACGGAAAGCGCCAACCCCAAATTCATCGACTCCCTCGGTGACTCCCGGGTTGATGGGTCGCTCCGAGGTCTCGGCGATCTCGGCGATCTCGGCGATCTCGGCGGCCCTCTCAAATCGTTCATCGCGCAGCATCGGTGTTGCTGAGCCGATGCTCCGGCCATGGAGTGTGGTCGCAGCCGTTGTGTATCGGGAACATAGCGCGCTGAGAGGTGCGCTGCCGGATCAGGAGCGCCCCCTCTCGCAAGCTACACGGGCTGGGGCCGCGTGACCTCACCCGGGGGCGCGGTCGCATTACTGGGCGATCGACCAGACGGTGCTGGTGGGCGTGTCCATGAGGGTGACGCCTAGGGCGAGTAGTTCGTCGCGGAGCGCGTCGCCGGCGGCAAAATCCTTGTTCATGCGGGCTTCGGCGCGACCGTTCACTTTGGCTTCGATGGCCTCGGCGGTCAGACCTCGGAGCGCCAGGCGACGCCGCTTCACCCGTTCGAAGTAGTCTTCCGGCGTGGCGTGGAGCAGGCCGAGGTCGGTGGCGAGCTTGCCGATCGCTCGCAGCACCAAGCGTCCGAACAGGGCGATGCCGCCCTGGAGCTGCAGATCCTTGCGTTTACGCTTGGCGAGATCGCAGGCCTCGTTGGCCGCTTGCGCCATTTCACCGAGCGCGGCGAGCGCGACGGGCGTGTTCAAGTCGTCGTCGAGCGCGGACTCGGCGGACTCGGCGGCCTTCTGCACGCGTTCGCGAAAGGGCACCAGTTCTTGCGGCAATTTGCCGGGCGAGGTCAAATCCCCGGACGCCAGATCATCCAGCCGCTGCAGCGCGCCGTACACGTAGTCGACGCGACGCTCGGCTTCGTCCACACCCGGGAACACCACGCGGCCCGAGGGCAACTGCTCGGTGTCGAACTGCAGCGGACCGCGATACTGCGCACCCAGCAAGAACCAGCGGAAGCCCTCCGCGTCGTTACGCTCGAGCACGTCGCGCACGGTCACGAAGTTGCCGAGCGATTTGCTCATCTTCTCTTTGTCGACGTTGACGAAGCCGTTGTGCATCCACAACTTCGCCAGCGGCCCTTCGCCGGGGTGGGCCGCCTCACTCTGTGCCACTTCATTTTCGTGGTGAGGGAAGATCAGATCCATGCCACCGGCATGCACGTCGAAGCCGTGACCCAGGTAGTGACTGCACATGGCCGAGCACTCGATGTGCCAGCCCGGGCGTCCGCGCCCCCAAGGGCTCTCCCAGCCCCACTCGTCCAGGGGGCAGCTCTTCCACAAGGCGAAATCCAGCGGATCGTGCTTATCGCCGTCTTTTTCCACGCGCGCGCCGGCGATCAAATCATCGATCCGACGCCGCGAGAGCTTGCCGTAGTCGCTGAAGCTGCGCACGGCGAAGTAGACATCCATCCGACCCGGCTCCGGCTGGATCGAGTAGGCGCTGCCGTTCTCGAGCAGCTTGGCAATCAGCTCGAAAATCTGAGGCAAGTGATCGCTGACACGTGGCTCGCGATCGGGCGCGAGACAGCCCACCTCGCGCATTTGATCTTGGTACACGGTCGCCATGCGCCGCGACAACTCCAAGGGGGCCTCGCCGTTTTTGTGCGCGCGGGCCAGGATCTTGTCGTCGACATCCGTGATGTTGCGCACGTACGTGACTTCGAGGCCCTTGCTGCGCAGTCGGCGCACCAGCAGATCTGGTGCCAGGGCTGCCCGTGCATGGCCTGCGTGCGGGAGATCGTAAACGGTCGGACCGCAACAATAGATGGTGACCCGGCCGCTCGTGGGGGTGAGCTGCTCGGTGGTGCGTGTCAGGGTGTTGTACAGCCGCGGGAGCGGTAGCGAAGTCATCGGCGGTTCGATTCTAACCTGCGATTTCAGCCGCGGACGGCGCGAAAACCCGTGAAGCGGGAGGCCCGCAGCCGCTGCCTTCCGATCATCGCCAGGCGCACCCCGAGCACGCCCGCCAAAAAGCCGCCGATATGCGCGAAAAAGGCCACGCCGCTGCTCGTATCCAGGCCCAAGGCGGCCCACCCACCGCTCAACTGCAGCAGGAACCAAAACCCGACCACGACCCAGGCCGGCAAGGAAATCAGGAAGAAGCCGACGAAAACGGTGATCGGCGCGAGTGGGTACAGTACGAGATAGGCCCCCAGCACCCCCGCGATGGCGCCCGATGCGCCGACCATCGGCGCCTGGCTACCGAGGTTGGTCAGCACCTGCGAAAGCCCCGCGCATATGCCGCACAGCAGGTAAAAGGCAACGTAGCGCGTGTGGCCGATGGCATCTTCCACGTTGTCACCAAAGATCCAGAGAAACAGCAGGTTGCCCGCCAAGTGCCCCAAGCCGCCGTGCATGAACATGCTGGTGAAGACGGTGAACGCTTCGCCCGAAGGGTCGGCCGAAACGCGGCTGGGGACCAGGCCATAACCCGCGATCACGTAGGATTCGCCGTGGCTTCCGATCAGCTGCCGCTCCAAAAGGAAGGCCAGGACGTTGAGCGCGATCAGCAGGTAGGTGACGTACGGCGTGCTACGCGTCGGGTTCTGGTCGCTGATCGGAATCATCGCGGCCTCACTTTAGCCCGAATGCCGGCTTCGAGCCGGCTGCCTTTCAGCTCCCCGTTCCGAGTCGAAAGGTTGATGCTAAGGTGTGACGGTTCATGCGTTGGCAAAGGCATTTTGGCGGGTTCGAGGCCGCCCTGGCCGCACTTGTCGCACTGGCGCTCGCGGCCTGCGCGTCCTCCGGCTTCGACGGCCACGTGTATCACGACGAAGACCTGCGCTTTCGCGTGGGGCCGGTTCCGAGCTCTTGGCGAAGGCTCGAGGTCGAGGACGCGCGGCTCGCGTTCCGAGACGACTCGGCCAACGCGACGGTCGCCGTCAACGGACGCTGCGGCTTGGATGGCGACGACGTGCCGCTCGCCTCGCTCACCCAGCACCTGTTCCTGCAATTTACCGAGCGTGCCCTGCTCTCGCAAGCGAAGGTCAGCTTGGACGGGCGCGAAGCGCTGCGCACCGAACTCAGCGCCGCGCTCGATGGCGTGAAGAAGCAGTACTTGGTGTACGTGCTCAAGAAGGACAGCTGCGTGTACGATTTCATGTACATCGCCGCCGACACCGCGCCCGGCTCTCGTCCGGGCTTCGAGCGTTTCGTCCAAGGCTTCGCGGCGCTCGAGTGAAGCATGGAACTCGCTTCCTCGCCCAATAATCCGCAGCCTTCCGGGGAACCTGGAAACCGCTTGAGCACGCGGCAGAGCTTGCTGCCGCTTTCGCCCCCGCCGAGTTTGATCAAGCGTCAGACCGCGCGCGTGCTCGCTTTCTTCGAACACGTCGGCGTGCTGTGGCACATGCTGATCGGCAGCGTCCGCGCCGGCTTTCGCCGGCCGTTCGAGGGTCGGGCGATCTTGAAGCAGCTCGATTCCTTGGGCGTCGCCTCGGTCGGCATCGTGGTCGTGACCAGCGTCTTCATCGGTATGGTGATGGCCGTTCAATTCGCCTTCGGCCTACAGAAATTCGGCGGGCTCGAATATACCGGTAGGGTGATTGCTCTGAGCTTCGCGCGTGAGCTCGCGCCGACGCTCACGGCGGTGATAGTCGGCGGCCGCATCGGCTCCGGCATGGCCGCCGAACTCGGCGCGATGGCCGTCACCGAACAGATCGACGCCATTCGTGCACTGGGCGCGGACCCGCTCAAAAAGCTGGTCTGGCCGCGCTTGTTGGCTTCCGTGATCGTGCTGCCCGTGGTGGCTGCTTTCTCCTTGGTGCTCGGCTTCGCCGGGGCGACCCTGATCACCAATCTGCAGTTCGACATCCCGGCGGCGTTCTTCTTCCGCAGCGCGCTGGTGTCCGTAAACATGAGCGACTTCATGGCTGGTATGATCAAGACGCCCGTGTTCGGCGCGATCATCGCCTTGGTCGGTTGCCACTTCGGCATGACCACCAAGGGCGGTACGGCCGGGGTAGGCAATAGCACTACGCGCACGGTGGTGGTGATCTCCATCGCCATCCTGATCGCGGACTTTTTCTTGACCAAGCTCGCCATCATCTTGTGGCCTGCGGCCTGAATGTTTCGGGCTGAGAAACAAGCAAGCCAGCAAGCCAGCAAGCCAAAAATGGGGCGCCGGAGCGGCCGATGGCAGAAATCGTCGGGGGCAGGGGCCCCAAACACGGGCCACGGGCCACGGTTGACGACGCGTGAGGAGTGCTAAGCTTCCCTTCGATTGCCTGTGGGAACTTCGGCCATGCAAACACAACGCGTCTTCACCATTTCCGAAGTCAACGCGCTGATCCCGGATCTGTCGGATCTGGTCGGCGACCAACTGCGTGAGCAGAGTGAAATCGAACACGGACTGGCAGAATTGACGCGCCTGTCCGGTTCGACTCCCGCCTCGCTGGAGGCCAGCGCGGACGACGAGAAGGACGTGCTCAAGCTCAAGCGCGACCTGAAACAACGCATCGAGCGCTACGAGGCGGGCTGGGCCCGCGTCCAAACCATGGGCGGCGTGATCAAAGATCCACGCACAGGTTTGGTGGACTTTTACGGCCGAGTCGGCGAAAAGCTGGTCTGGCTGTGCTGGCGCTACGGTGAGGATTCGCTCTCGCACTATCACGATCTGGAAGCGGGCTTCTCTGCGCGTCGCCCGCTCACCGCTGACGTGCGTCGGGACCTGCTGAACTAGCATCATGGCCGTCGATCGAGCCGCCGCCGCGCGCGCCATTGGCGATTTTCTGAAGGCTCTCGGCTTCGATCCCGGCACGCACGCCGATCTAACGGACACGCCGGAGCGCGTCACCGAAGCATTCGCCGACGATCTGCTGCGCGGCTACGACGTGAACGTGCGCGACTTGCTACGCAAGGGTTCGTGCGAAGCGCCGGCCGCCACCAAGAGCGGACCGGTCGCGGTCACCGGCATCGCCATCGCCACGACCTGCCCGCACCATTTGCTGCCCGCGCTGGGCCGCGCGAGTGTCGTCTACCTGCCGGGCGCCACGCTGCTCGGCATCGGTACCTTGACGGCCCTGGTGGACGCTTTCGCGCGCCGGCTGACGTTGCAAGAAGCGATCGGCCAGAACGTGGTCAGCGCACTGATCGAGCATGCCGGCGCGCGCGGCGCGTATTGCGAGCTGGAGCTCGAGCACGGCTGTTTGCGCGCTCGCGGCGAGCAGCAGGCCAGCGCCGTCGTGCGCAGCTCGGCGCGTGCGGGAGAATTTTCGAGCGCGGCCG
>Ga0247783_1000427_pt1 | contig 13008 bp, 7 predicted proteins | sample UWRJL064202C5_FD_179911 | JGI IMG/M metagenome (GOLD analysis project Ga0247783, IMG submission 179911) | Plant litter microbial communities from Arlington Agricultural Research Station in Wisconsin, United States - UWRJ-L064-202C-5 | ecosystem: Environmental > Terrestrial > Plant litter >...
TTGGGTTCACATCCCGGCATGATTTGTTATGCGATCAAAGCCAACTCCAATCTCGCGATTTTAAATATGCTCGCCAAACTCGGCGCGGGTTTCGATATCGTCTCTGGTGGTGAATTGGAGCGGGTGCTGCTCGCGGGTGGCCAGCCCTCGCGTATCGTCTTTTCCGGTGTGGGCAAAAGTGCCGATGAAATCGCGCGCGCCTTGGACGTAGGTATTTTCTGTTTCAACGTCGAGTCTGAAGCGGAGCTGGAATTGCTCGCGCAAATCGCTGCGCAAAAAGGCAAGGTGGCAAACGTGTCCCTGCGCGTGAATCCGGATGTGGATGCCAATACTCACCCGTATATTTCTACCGGTTTGAAAGAAAATAAATTCGGTATCGCGATTGAGCGTGCACCGGCAGTTTATGCACGCGCGGCACAATTGCCGAGCTTGGCGATCAAAGGTTTGGATTGCCACATAGGTTCGCAGCTCACCCAACTCACACCATTTTTGGATGCGCTCGATCGCTTGTTAATTTTGGTCGATGAATTGGCCAGCAACGGCATCCATATTTCCCATCTCGATTTGGGTGGCGGTTTGGGTGTGACCTATCGCAACGAAACCCCGCCACCGGTTGCCGATTACATGGCCGCTATCAAAACCAAATTGGGTGATCGTAAATTAGCGTTAATGTTTGAACCCGGCCGTTCAATTTCGGCAAACTCGGGCGTGCTGCTTACGCGTGTAATGTTCCTCAAACCCACCGAGCACAAAAATTTCGCGGTGATTGATGCGGCCATGAATGACAATATTCGTCCATCGCTGTATCAGGCGTGGCAGGAGATTCGCGCGGTAAAACCGCATGCGGGCGAAGTGAAAAAATGGGATCTGGTCGGCCCGATTTGTGAGACCGGCGATTTCCTCGGTAAAGATCGTGACCTGGCCATTGAAGCGGGCGATTTACTGGCGGTAATGTCAGCGGGCGCCTATGGTTTCAGCATGAGTTCCAACTACAACACCCGCGGCCGCGCCGCTGAAGTGGTTGTCGATGGCGACCAAATGCATTTGGCGCGCGCGCGCGAAACCTTTGACGATATGATTCGCGGTGAACTCTTGTTACCAGAATAACTTGCCGGAATAGATTCCCTGATTATAAGTGTCCGGAATAAATAGGAAAAAACATGCGTTTACGTTTTAGCAAAATGCACGGTTTGGGCAATGACTTCGTCGTGATCGACGGGGTCAGCCAAGCTGTGCGTTTAACGCCGGATAAAATCCGCTATATCGCCGACCGCAATTTTGGTGTCGGTTGCGACCAGATTTTGGTAGTGGAAACGCCTGAGACTCCCGATGTGGATTTTCGCTATCGCATTTATAACTGCGATGGCAGCGAAGTGGAAAACTGCGGCAACGGCGCACGCTGTTTTGCGGTATTTGTGCGCGAGCGCAAACTCACCGGCAAAAGCATTATTAAAGTGGAAACTGCGGGCGGCCTGATGGAATTGCGTGTGCAGCAAGACGAACAGGTGAGTGTCGATATGGGCGCTCCGCGTTTGCAACCTGCACAGGTGCCCTTTGTTGCCGATGCGCAGGCAGCGACTTATCCGTTTGAGGTCGCCGGTAAAACCTACGATATTTCTGCCGTATCCATGGGCAATCCCCACGGCGTGCTGGTGGTTGATGATGTTAAAACCGCCCCCGTCGCTGAACTCGGCCCATTAATTGAAAATCACGCGCGTTTTCCGGCGCGCGTGAATGCGGGTTTTATGCAAATTGTGTCGCGCAATGAAATTAATTTGCGTGTGTTTGAGCGCGGCGTGGGTGAAACTCTTGCCTGCGGTACTGGCGCTTGCGGTGCAGTAGTCGCAGGCCGTTTGCGCGGTTTGCTCGATGAAAATGTCAAAGTGAATTTGCCCGGTGGCAGTTTGCAGATTAAATGGCCAGGTGAAGGCCAGCCAGTGATCATGACAGGGCCAGCGGTCACCGTATTTCATGGGCAAATAAAAATCTAATTACCTAGAACGGAAGGCTATGAACGAAAAGATCCCCACTCTCGCCGATCCATTAGAGCCGGAACAAATCGAAGCTTACTTGCGTGAGCATCCGGATTTTTTTGAGCAGCACCATGAATTACTGGCCGAGATCAGCCTGCCACACGAATCGGGTTCAGCTGTGTCATTAGTGGAGCGGCAAGTGGCGATTTTGCGCGAGCGCAACATGGATATGCGTCATCGCCTGAGCAAATTGCTCGATAACGCGCGCGACAACGATAAGTTGTTCGATAAAAGTAAACGCCTGGTATTGAGCCTGATTGAAGGTCAGGATATGGGCGATATTATCGATGCGCTGCACTACAGTTTTGATAAAGATTTTAATATCCATTTCACCAGCCTCATCCTGTTTGGCAATGCCGATAAAATCCCCAGCAGCCAGGCGCGTATTGTGACTATTGCGGAAGCGCGCGAACATGTTGGCACGCTGTTAAAAAATAGCCGCGCTGTGTGTGGCACCCTGGGCGCCAAAGAGATGCAATTTATTTTTGGTGATCACGCCAGTGAAATTGGCTCGGTTGCCACTGTGCCACTTATTCATGGCAGCGTGTTTGGCTTGCTCAGCATCGGCAACCGCGACCCACACTATTATCGCTCCAGTATGGGCACCTTGTTTTTGAGCTATATTGCAGAAGTGCTTAACCGTTTATTGCCAAAATATTTGCCGCGCTAATTCTGATACCTTCTGGGGCGCGCCCAGCGGAGATTTATGACTGACCTTTCTCCACCGGCTACACCCTTGCCCTTCGCCGAGCAACTCACCGCGTTCTATACCTATATCCGCAGTGAGCGGCAGCTATCCATCCATACCCAAACCAGCTACGCGCGCGATCTGGAAAAATTCCAAACCTTTTGTGCTGCCAAATCCATTAAAGAATTGCATATGCTGGGCGTCAACCACATTCGCATGGCTGTTGCACAATTGCATCGCGAAGGCCTGGGTGGAAAAAGTTTGCAGCGCTGGCTGTCATCACTGCGCAGTTTTTTTCAGTTTTGTATTCGCCGCGGTTGGCTTAAAAATAATATTGCCGACGGTATCTCCGCGCCCAAATCACCCAAAGCTTTACCCAAAGTATTGGATGCCGACCAAGCTGCGCAATTTGTACAAGTAGAAGGTGATGATTTTATTAACAAGCGCGACCGCGCGTTAGTGGAATTAATTTATTCATCCGGTTTACGTTTGGCAGAAGCAGTGAGTTTAAATCTCGTCGATATCGACTGGGGCGATGCCATGCTCACCGTCACCGGTAAAGGCAGAAAAACCCGCACGCTCCCCATCGGCTCCCACGCTATCAAAGCACTTACCGATTGGTTGGAAGCACGCAAACTCTACACCCAAAATGATGAGCACGCATTGTTCACCACCCAGCGCGGTCAACGCATCAGCCATCGCGCCGTGCAAATGCGCCTGCAACAACTCAGTATCAAACAAGGCATGGACAACCCCGTCCATCCCCACATGCTCCGCCACTCCTTCGCCAGCCACATGCTTGAATCCAGCGGCGATTTACGTCTCGTCCAAGAGCTCCTCGGCCACGCCAATATCTCCACCACCCAGGTTTATACCCATCTCGATTTCCAACACCTTGCGAAAGTTTATGATAAGGCGCATCCACGGGCGGGTAGGAAGAAGCCCCCCGCTGAAGATTGCTAGATACATTTTTATTTTCCCCTTCCCCAGCTAAAACTCTGCATAAGCGGCTCATCAATCAGATCTCGTTAAAGTAAACATATTTCCCTGTTGGACAGGGAGGTGTTTGTATTTGCCTGCCCATGCGGACAGGTCTCAATAACGAAGACAGGTGATCTAATAAACTGCTGAATTTTTAAGCATTGGATCTAATCAATTTGTATTTGGATTCGTTGAACATCAATTTTTTAATAAGGCTGAAGGAACTATGAAACAGCATAAAATTTATAACCGTGTCGGGCATTTGTGTATGTTATTGGGGCTTAATGTAATTGCAACACTTGCAGCAGAAGCTGCTAGTTCAATTCAAACGCCTGTCTTCAATTGCGTGGATATTAAGCCGCGCAATGATTTTATTAATTTTGAAAGCGGTCAGGTTCGCCCGTTGGCGTTATCCCCGGATGGTAAGTTATTGTTTGTCGCTAATACGCCTGCAAATTGCCTTGAAATATACAGCGTAGCCGGCGATCAGTTAAAAAGAGTGAGTGCTGTGCAGGTTGGGCTTGAGCCGGTCGCCGTAGCTGTGCGTAATAATAATGAAATATGGGTGGTAAACCATCTGTCGGATAGCGTCAGTGTTATCGATATTGCATCCGCTCCCTATGTAAAACGTACAATTCAGGTGGGTGATGAACCTCGCGATATCGTTTTTGCCGGATCCAATGGCAATCGCGCGTTCATCACTACTGCCCATCGTGGACAAAATCATCTGGAGTTTACGCTTGATGAATTGCGCAAACCGGGCATAGGGCGTGCTGACGTATGGATTTTTGATGCGGAAAAAATCAATCGTGAAAGGTTGTTCAAAAAACCTGAACCGCTCTCAATTCTGAGTTTGTTTACTGATACTCCGCGTGCGCTCGCAGTGAGCGCGGACAAAAAAACCGTTTACGCTGCAGGATTTTTGACCGGCAACCAAACAACGGTATTGGATGAGTTTAATACTGATCATCAGAAGGCTTTGCCAAATACCGATATAAACGGTGTCGCAGCTCCCCGTTCCGGTTTGATAGTCAAATTTAACGGATCTAAATGGCTTGATGATGCGGGCAAGGATTGGAGTGAAACGGTGATGTTGTCGCTTCCGGATAAAGACGTTTTTGCGATTGATGCCGAGGCAATTGAACCCACAATAACTCGTGAATATGCCCAGGTTGGTACTGTGCTTTTTAATATGGCAGTAAATCCTGTCAGCGGTAGTTTGTATGTATCAAATACTGAGGCGAACAATATCGTGCGTTTTGAGGGGCCGGGTTCACACGGTCCTAATGTCCGTAGCCATACGGTAGATAACCGAATTACAGTGATAAGAAAAAATTCAGTAACACCGGTTCATTTAAATAGCCATGTTGATTTCAGTTTGCCCATCGGCGTTCCGTTATCGGCGCAACAAAAAGCCAAAAGCCTGGCGCAGCCCATGGAAATTCAAGTATCGCGCGACGGAACCAAAGCATACGTTGCCGCATTTGGCTCAGCGAAAATTGCAATCATATCCACACAACAATTGGAAGATAATAACTATCAGGCGAATGCCGCTGAACATATTAGTGTCCCCAGCGGACCAACCGGAATTGTGCTTAGTGCGGATAGTTCACGGCTCTATGTTTATTCGCGTTTTGATAATCTCATTTCAGTCATTAATAGCAATAGCCGAGAAATTTTAAAAACAACGGCGCTCTACAATCCTGAACCTGAATTTATTGTTAAGGGTCGGCCTTTTTTGTACGACGCCAATTTAACCTCGGGTAATGGAACCGGCTCCTGTGGTTCATGCCATGTGTTTGGGGATTTGGATGGTCTGGCATGGGATTTGGGTAACCCGGATGGAGCAGTATCGGTAAACCCGCTACTTCCGAGTGCAGGGAATCTGGATCCATTAGGGGGTATTTTCCATTCAATGAAAGGCCCTATGACGACACAAACATTTCGCGGTATAGCTGACAGTGGCCCTATGCATTGGCGTGGAGACCGCACTGGAGCCAACCCTGCTATCGTGAATGGCAAACTTGAGTCGCAAGCCGCTGCGGCATTTAAAGAATTCAATAAAGCCTTTGTTGGATTGGTGGGTCGGGAAGGAGAGTTGTCTTCTGCCGAGTTGCAACTGTTTACCGATTTCGCATTGTCGATCCAGCCTCCACCTAACCCGATTCGCAATCTCGATAATAGTTTGACGCCCGCGCAAGCCAATGGCCGCGATGTGTACTTTAATGGTTTATCCGACGCCGGTTTGGTGAGTTGCGCTGGTTGCCATGTGCTCGACCCGGCCAAGAAGCAGTTTGGTACTGACGGGCTAATGGTCAACCTTCTCGGTCTGGTAACCCAGGAAATGAAAGTTCCACATTTCCGCAATCTTTATCAAAAGGTAGGTATGTTTGGCGGCACAATATTTCAGATTGGTGGGGCGCCAACACATCGGGGTGATCAGATTCGTGGATTTGGTTTTCTGCACGATGGAAGCGTTGCAACTGTCGATGACTTTATGCTCGGCACTGGGGCATTTGTATTCAACACAGCAAATGATGGTTTGAACGTTGCCGATTTTTTAATGGTATTCGACACTAACCATAGTCCGATTGTTGGTCAGCAAGTCACGCTATCTCAATTCTCAAGCTTTGAAGATTTATCGCGCTTGAAGTTGTTCATTCAGCAAGCGATTGCGGGTAAATGCAATCTTGCAGCTAATGGTTATATTGCCGGAGTTAATTATCAGGCAACTTATAAAAACGGCAAATTTATATCAGGTGTTGCGTCAATCGACCAACAGTTCGCCACAATATCGGCCCTCAACCTTCCTGGTGCTGTTACTTATACCTGCAAGCCGGTGCAAAACTGACGTTATTTGAATCAGTTACTAAAATAAAAACGGCGACTGAGAGTCGCCGTTTTTATTTTTAATTAGACAAGTATTACTCGTGTCTGTGCAAAAGTTGGCGATCCCACATAAACTGCTAGTATTGCGCTATCTACCCAATAGCCGCGCCAACGAGTACTGCGTTTATGTTGAATTTTTCCGCAATCCCCGCCGAGTTACATGCCCCCACCCAGCGTTACTGGGATCAATTTGAAGCGGCGGTGCAAAGCCAGAATCTGGCGCACCCGCGCGACTTGTTGCCGCCAGCGATTATTGCTGATGAATTTTTCCGCCAGTTAACCCGCGCCTTTGTGGCAAGTGAATTTATTGCCAAGACAGCGGCGCAGCGGCCACAGTATTTAATTGAATTGGTGCAATCCGCTGCGCTGTTTGAGGCGCAGAGCGATGCGCATTTGGAGGCGTTTGCGGCGGCGGTTAATGCGTGTAATACCGATGCGGAGTTGGATCAGTGCCTGCGGCGGCAGCGGCAGATGGCGATGATCCGGATTATCTGGCGCGACCTGAACCGGGTGGCGGATGTGCAGGAGGTGACGGCAGAGCTGTCGCGTTTTGCGGATAAATCTATTTTTCTTGCAGCGGAGTTTCACTACCGCGCGCTGGAGAAAATGTACGGCACACCGATTGGGCGCGAATCGAATTTAGCGCAGCCGTTTATGGTGTTGGGCATGGGCAAATTGGGCGCGGGGGAATTGAATGTTTCCTCGGATATCGACCTGATTTTTACCTTCCCCGAAGGCGGTGAAACCAATCACGCGAGCCGCGCGATCAGTAACCAGGAATTTTTTATCAAGCTTGGCCAAAAACTGATTAAAAGTTTGGATACGGTCACTGCCGATGGCTTTGTTTTTCGCGTGGATATGCGTTTGCGCCCGCACGGCCAAAGCGGTGCTTTGGCGATGAGTTTTGTGGGCATGGAAGATTATTACCAGACCCAGGGGCGAGAGTGGGAGCGTTACGCGATGATCAAAGCGCGCACTGTGGCCATGGCGGGCGGAGAAGAGCAAATTGCCGCGCGCAAATTGCTGGGCAAAATGTTGCAGCCATTTACTTATCGCCACTATATAGATTTCAGTGCGATTGAATCCCTGCGCGAAATGAAAGGGCTGATTGCGCGGCAGGTGCAACGCAAGGGCATGAATCTCGATGTGAAACTGGGCGAGGGCGGCATCCGCGAAGTGGAATTTGTGGTGCAGGTGTTTCAATTAATTCGCGGTGGGCGCGATGTGCGTTTGCGTAAACGTAAGGTGCCGGTGCTGCTGCCATTTTTGGAGCAGGAAAATTATCTGCCCCCGGGCGCGGGTTCGGCATTGCTTGAAGCCTATATTTTTCTGCGCAATACCGAGCATGCAATTCAGGGCTATCAGGACAAACAAACCCAATCGCTGCCGGTTGATCCGGTTGGCCAATTGCGCCTTGCCTGGGCGATGGGTTTTGAAAATTGGGACAGCTTTTTTGCGACCCTGAGTGCCTATCGCCAGCGCGTAAATGCCGAGTTTAAATCGGTGATCGCCGCGCCCGATGAAGAAGATACTGTCGATCAAAAAGCCTCTGCCTTTTGGGTGGGCTTGTGGGAGGGAAGCCTGCAGGGTGAGGATGCCGTACAGGCGTTGGCCGCGCGCAATATTGAAGGGCCGGAGGCGCTGCTGAAAAATCTCGCCGATTTACGTGAAGGGCGCGCGGTATTATCGATGCAGGCCAGCGCACGCACGCGTCTCGATGCGTTTATCCCGCGCCTGTTACAAATGATCGTTAATGAAGCTTTTGGCCCCAAGCTGCCGATTACCATCGCTGAAACTTTTGCGCGCGTCGTCCCGTTGATTGAAGGCGTCGCACGGCGCAGCGCCTATTTGGTGTTGCTGGTGGAGAACCCGACCGCCGTCCAGCAGCTGGTGAAACTCTGTGCGGCCAGCCCCTGGATCGCCGACCAGATTGCGCAGTATCCGGTGTTGCTCGATGAGCTGTTAACCCCGGAAAGTCTCTACACCCCACCTGACAAAGAACTGCTGCGCGACGAGCTGCGCCGCGAGGTGCTGCGTTTGAATTGGGATGATCTGGAAGGGCATATGGAAGCGCTGCGCTATTTCCGCTCGGCCCATGCGCTGCGGGTATCGGCGAGTGAGGTGGCCGGTATATTGCCGCTGATGAAGGTGAGCGATTACCTTACCTGGATCGCCGAGGCGGTGCTGGAGCATGTACTGAATCTGGGCTGGGAACATATGGTCGAACGCCATGGCCGGCCGCGCCGCGCCGATGGCTCGGTCGATACATCGCCAGATTTTGTGATTGTCGGCTACGGCAAGTTGGGCGGGATCGAGCTGGGGCACGGTTCGGATCTGGATCTGGTGTTTATCCACAATGCCGACTCCAATTTGACGACCGACGGCGAGCGCTCCATCGACAACACCACCTTTTATACCCGCCTCGGGCAGCGCATTATCCATGTGCTCAATACCTACACCCCCTCGGGCAAGCTCTACGAGGTGGATATGCGCTTGCGCCCGTCCGGCAACTCGGGGCTGCTGGTGTCATCGCTCACCGCATTTGAGAAATACCAGGCCAATGAAGCCTGGACCTGGGAGCATCAGGCCTTGGTGCGCGCACGGGTAGTGGCGGGCGATGCAGCCCTGGGTGAACAATTTGAGCAGGTGCGCCAGCGCATCCTCACGCGCGAGCGGGATCTGGATAAATTGCGTGCGGATGTAAGCGAGATGCGCCGCAAAATGCGCGAGCAGTTAGGCAGCGAGGGAAAATCCAAACCAAACCCTCTAAGTGCACCGAAAACGCCCGTGTTATTTAATTTGAAACAGGATTCCGGTGGTATCGTGGATATTGAATTTATGGTTCAATACGCGGCTTTGGCTTGGGCCGCTAAGGAGCCCAAGGTCATCCGGTACACGGACAACATTCGCATACTCGGATCACTGGAAGAGGCAGGCTTACTCGATGCCCAGTCCGTGGCCCACCTGATCGCGGCTTACAAAGCATACCGATCCACCGGGCACCGCCTCGCGCTACAGCGTCAGGAGGCGGTACTAGAAGGCGATAATCACTTCCTGACCGAACGCGCGCAAGTCACAGCTTTGTGGCAGCAGCTGATCGATCACAACTGATTGCATCGCCCCGAACATTGAGTACTGCGCGGCTGTGGCCGCGCCTAAAAATCCCTCGACCACACAGTCTTTTTTGACAAAGAATTTGGAGCTGCTATGTCTTTTGCCGATCGCGACGGCGTTATATGGCTTGATGGTGAACTTATTCCCTGGCGCGATGCCAAGGTTCACGTATTAACCCACACTTTGCATTACGGTATGGGCGTGTTTGAAGGCGTGCGCGCTTACAACAGCTCAACCCTGGGCACCAGCATATTCCGCCTGCAAGAACATACTGATCGCTTGTTCCGCTCTGCGCATATCATGCGCATGAAAATGCCCTACACCAAAGAGGTGGTGAACGAAGCGCACAAACAAGTCGTGCGTGAAAACGGCCTTGCGGAAGCTTACCTGCGTCCGATGGCATTTTACGGTTCCGAGGGCATGGGTCTGCGTGCCGACAATTTGAAAGTGCATATCATGGTTGCTGCCTGGCACTGGCCGTCATATATGTCACCGGAAGCGCGCGATCAAGGTATCCGCATTCGCACTTCCAGCTACACGCGTCATCACGTGAACATTTCCATGTGTAAAGCGAAAGCCAACGGCCACTACATCAACTCATTGCTGGCACTGCAAGAAGCATTGGACAGTGGTTGTGAAGAGGCTTTGCTGCTCGATGCTGAAGGTTATGTAGCAGAAGGCAGTGGCGAGAATTTCTTTTTGGTGCGGGATGGCATTATCTACACGCCAGAACTGACTTCTTGTTTGGATGGCATCACCCGCAACACCATTTTCCAATTAGCGGCAGATTGCGGTTACACCATCAAAGAAAAACGCATCACGCGCGATGAAGTCTATATCGCCGACGAAGCATTTTTCACCGGTACTGCGGCAGAAGTATTGCCGATCCGCGAGTTGGATGGCCGTATTATCGGTGAAGGTCGCCGTGGCCCGATTACTACCCGGTTGCAGGATTTGTATTTCAAATCCGTGCGCGGCGAATTGCCCGCCCACACCAACTGGTTGGCACCGGTTGCAAAATAGAAAATGCCATAACGGAGCCGAATGGCTCCGTTATCATTTTGGTGTTGTGTGTTAATTGTTCTGCGTTAAAGTTTCTGCTGTTAGTGTTCAATGTTTCATAACTGAACTCTCGTCTATTGTTGAATCGTCACCTATGACTGAACTCTCGTCTATTGTTGCATTGTCGTTTATGAATGAAATGGAATTTCCTGTCGAGCTGAAAAAAATCCAAAAAATTTTGGTGATTGGCCCTGCGTGGATCGGCGACATGATGATGGCGCAAACCCTGTTTAAACTGCTCAAACTGCGCAATCCGCAAATGCACATTGATGTACTGGCTTCAGGCTGGACACGCCAGTTGCTCGCCTGTATGCCGGAAGTGCATCAGGTTATTGATATGCCGCTGGGGCACGGCACTTTTGGTTTGAGTGAACGGCGCACACTGGGAAAATCCCTCGCCAATCAGGGTTATGAGCAGGCCATCGTTTTACCTAATTCGTTTAAATCTGCCTTTGTTCCCTTCTTTGCGAAAATTCCGCTGCGAACCGGTTGGCGCGGTGAGCTGCGCTACGGACTATTAAATGATGTGCGCGTGCTGGATAAAAAACGCTACCCGTTAATGGTGCAGCGCTACGCCGCCTTAGCGCTGCCAAAAAACGCAGCGCCGCTGCAAGAATTTCCCTTTCCTGAATTGCGTGTTGATAAAGCGCAGCAGCCACAATTATTAACAAAGTTTGCGTTGCAGCTGAATCGCCCACTGTTGATACTCTGCCCCGGTGCCGAGTACGGCCCTGCCAAACGTTGGCCGGAACATTATTTTGCGGAAGTGGTCGATGAAAAAATTCGCACCGGTTGGCAAGTCTGGTTAATGGGCTCCGCAAAAGATCACCCTGTCGCTGATGCCATCCGCAATTTATTGTTGGATGATGATCGTGCACATTGCTACAACCTTGCTGGCGGCACTAGCCTTGGCGAAGCGATTGAATTAATGGCCTGCGCCGATGCGGTATTGAGCAATGACTCGGGCTTAATGCATATCGCCGCCGCGCTGCAAAAACCACTCGCGGTTATTTACGGATCAACTTCGCCTGAACATACCCCGCCGCTGACCAAGCAGGTAAGCATTATCAGCAACAAAATTGAATGCTCTCCCTGCTTTGAACGCGAGTGCCCGAAAGTGCATCACAAATGCCTGCGTGAATTAATGCCGCAACAAGTATTAATCGCGCTGAATGCGCTTATCGCGCAACCGGCAATGGTCACCATGGTAAATCCTGGATGAAATTGGCCTTTGTTATTTTTCGCTATTTTCCGTTCGGTGGCTTGCAGCGCGATATGCTGGCAATCGCCCAGGCTGCACAAGCGAGCGGGCATCAGGTCAGTATTTTTTGTGGTGATTGGCAGGGCGAAAAAATTCCCGGCATTGATGTGGTTGAGATAAAAGTCTCAGGTTTTTTTAATATCGCCGGGGTGAAAAATTTCGTCAGCGCGTTCCAACAGCAATTTCGGCGCGATAAATTTGATCTATTGGTTGGCTTTAACAAAATGCCAGGCCTTGATGTGTATTTTGCGGGCGACAGTTGTTTTGCCCATAAGGCTTATGGCGAGCGCAGTTGGTTGTATCGTCTGGCGCCGCGCTCGCGTTTATATCTCGCATATGAGCAATCGGTATTTTCCACGGCGATCGATACCCAAATTCTCTCGCTCGTTGCGAGCGAACAAAAGCAATTCGTGCGCTACTACGCCACCCCGCCCGAGCGTTTTCATGCGCTGCCGCCAGGAATTTCAGTGGCGCATCTCGCCTGTAAAGATCCGCGCGCTGCGCGTATAACGTTGTGTCATGAATTGGGTTTGTCGCTCGACACCAAAATTATTTTGTGTTTGGGCTCCGGCTATAAAACCAAAGGTGTGGATATTAGTATCAATGCCTTTGCTGAATTAACAAAAATCACTGCCGACAAAATCGCCTTGGTCATTGTGGGTAAGGATGATCCCTACACATATCGCCAGCAGGCAGCAAAAGCTGGAATTGAAGAGCAAGTATTTTTTCTTGGCCCACGCAGCCCAGTCGGCGATTTATTACATGCAGTGGATGTGCTTTTGCATCCTGCACGCAAAGAACTCGCTGGCAATGTCATTCTGGAGGCCATGCTGTGCGGCTGCCCGGTAGTGGTGTCTGTACATTGTGGTTATGCACATTATGTAAGTGAGCAGCAGTTGGGTGCATTGATTCCTACCAATGCATCACCAATGGCAATTGCTGAATTGGTCGCTGCGATGCTTGCAGTTGCTGCTGGCGTA
>Ga0247783_1000428_pt1 | contig 12984 bp, 14 predicted proteins | sample UWRJL064202C5_FD_179911 | JGI IMG/M metagenome (GOLD analysis project Ga0247783, IMG submission 179911) | Plant litter microbial communities from Arlington Agricultural Research Station in Wisconsin, United States - UWRJ-L064-202C-5 | ecosystem: Environmental > Terrestrial > Plant litter >...
AGAACTTGTCCGTTGTCTTGCGTGCGGTTCATTACGTAACAGTTCATTTCCAATTTGTGCGACGTGTAAGGCTATTGCAGATCCAGAACTAGCTAAGAAACTTGGATTGACGTTCGCTCAGTAGGAGATACAAATGGGTGATTTGTTTTCAATCGACGGTGTAACTGGACCCGGTAGGCGTACTCATCTGGTTCTAGATGACATCAATGAACTTGGATTTGAGTTCAAGAAGAAGATTCTCAAAGTCATCGATAGGACTGGAAATTTGGGTACGTATGATCTAGTTCAGGTCGATACTATCCAAGTTACAGGCGACGGCATGAGTTTCGTGATTAAAGTCGAATCTAAGGAGGATGAAACCGATGATCGAGTCAAAGCCGCCACAGGAAGCCCCGAGGCCAGTGGAATTAAATCTGAGGGATCAGGCCACGCAAAGACTGGTGATCAAAGATCCACTAAATAAGGATTCTCAAGCACGTTCTGACGAGAAGGTGGAACTCATGAAGAAACTGGGTAGGATTATCCAAGACTTCGCGGGTGTAGAGTCTAACATTCCACTGACTCATGAATATTGGAACTTGCTGAATCGATTCCGTTCGTTGTAGTAGAGGGAGAAGATATGTCCACTACGAGCCTGACTGCTGGCGAGGTAATGGATCGTAGTGCAGCGTTAATGAACGATCCAGCAAAGACTGACTACACTTACGCTGCTCAACTCGTCTACTTGAATATGGCGATAGACGAACTAGTCGAGTCACTAGAAGAATCTAACGCTAGTTCGACAAACAGCACTTCGGCGGTAATTCTTCTTCCAGTCGGTAAGAACAAACTCACGCCTATCGAGAGCGCTGAGGTTCCCCACTATCCTATGGATTTGATTGAAATTCAATCAGTAGGCGAGAGGACGGCTGGAAGTAACGACACATTTGCCACTCTGGGAAGGAGAGACTTTCTACAGGCATTTCCTGTTGGACAGTCTCTCCTTTACTGGGTGTGGGAACGTAATGAAATTAAGTTCAACACAAATGGTGCTTTGGGGCCGCGTGAAGTTCAACTCAATTACATCGCACAATCCATTTCTCAGGCTGAAGATGAGTATTCAGTCATAGGAACGATCAATGCGAGAAGTTTCCTTAGTTACAAAACTGCTGCATTTTGTGCCATGTTTATTGGCGAGAATGAGAGCCGTGCTACTGCATTGGAAGAACAAGCAAGTAGGGCGCTTGAACGAATTACGGGAATCAATAACAAGGGGCGACAGCAAATAAGTACTCGACATAGGCCATTTAGGGCTAGTTACAAAGCACGCGGGAGCTTCTAGATGGGACTACGCGACCACGACCCTATAATAATCGAAGAATTTAACGGTTGGTGGGATAGGGGAGATGCAGAAAGTGTCCCATCTGATCACTTTATTGTCGCGGATAACGTTCAATACTTCAACTCTGGAGTAGAGACACGAGATCCAATCGACAAATATCAGACTCTTGGAACTCCTCTCGGTAAGATTCTGCGTTTCTACGATTATGTAATGCAGAGTGGACAGTCATTGATTGTCCTTGTAGAAGGTGGCAAGATCTATCATGTAATTGGCGCAGATGTCATGCATGGGCCTGTGTTGACTATTCCGGAGATGACGGATTTCGGATTCGTTGCAGTCAACGGTCGTGCATACATCACTCCTTTCAAAACTTATACAAACAGTCAAGGCAAGAACTACGAATTAGGCATCAAGAATGAGTTTCTTTATGTCTATAAAGGCGATGGCACGCCCGCACGTAAGGCAGGTGGAGCGCCACCTGTAGGTGGGGCACTAACTGCGGCTCTAGATGTAGATGGATTAACTGACATTGGAATGCATCTTATTGCAGTCGTATATGAGACAGATACAGGCTATCTGACTGCACTTGGACCTGCTGTATTTGCACAACTAGAGTTTGATGGCGCACACAAGATTCTGGTCAGCGGTATCCCAGTATCACCTGACAGCTTTGTCAAAAAGCGTCATTTAGTATCATCTAAGGCAATTACGAACTACAATGGGGATCAAAAAGGGTATCAATTCTTCTTCATTCCAGACGGAAATATTGAAAATAACGTAGATACGAGTAAAGTAGTCCAATACTTCGATGCGGACTTGCTGTCGGACGCGAGTCATCTAATTGACAACTTCACAGAGATTCCGTCAGGGGTCGCACTCAACACGTATCACAGTAGACTCGTCTTAGTTGGTGAATTCGGGACTGACGAGACGTTGAAGGACTTACCAGTCGGAATTACAGACAATAGGTCAGTAGCGCGTGTGTCATTCGCAGGTGAACCTGAAGCAATCAGTAAAGTTGACGGACTAATCATTGCGCCTCTAGACGGCAATGCACTGACTAATTGTCAGGAATTTCGAGATGTTCTTTATCTTTATAAGATGACGAGAACTCTTGGATATTCGGACAATAACGATGAACCCGGAACTTGGTCAGAAGAAGTAATTGATCAGGGTGTCGGCGCACCTGTTCATGGAATTGCGACAGTTCTGGACAGCGGAGGCGTGAACGTAGACTTTCTACTCATTGCCGACTGGTCAGGTCTGATGCTGTTCAATGGAACATATGCACGGCCTGAGTTGACATGGAAGATTGAAGACTATTGGATGTCACTAGCGAGAAATGACTTCCGATTCATTCAAATCGTCAACGACAGTCTGAGTAAGAAAATCTGGATTACACTCCCACCGCCAAATCAGCACATCATGCTACACGCTGACTATGGGAACGGAATCGACTCAAAGAATATCCGTTGGGCTAAATGGATATTTGACGTAAAGTTCGCTACAGTAGCTCTAATTGAGACTAATAAGGTAGTTCTGGGAGCTATTGCAAGTGTCGACTAATTTATACTTAATTAACAGAACTGCTGAATACATACCACCGGCATTTCGGGGTACATGGAATTCTAACAATGGAGCTGGACCGTCATCTAATATCCTAATAGATAGCCAGAAACTCGGAACTAATATTAGAAATCAAGCCGGTTCAGTTGATACTGGATTAGGTGGTGTCCATAAACATGCACATACTAGAGGTGTTAGTCGTAGATTAGTGCCTCAAACTATTAGCGGTTCGGTAAATCTAGTTATTGGAGTGGATCAGAACGATGCTAATAATCAGAATTATTGGAAATTACATATTTATGTAGTAAATGAATCAACTGGAGCAGTTCATGGAACTTTGCTTAATAATTATGAAGAAGGAGTAGGAAATGGGACTGAATTTTCCATAACTACAAATGTAGGAAAATCTCTAAATGCATCCCAAACTCTTACTTCAGTTACTATTCCTTCAGATTCTAATAATTATCGTATTGTATGTGAACTTGGCTATATTACTTACTATACAACCAGTCATATTGCGGGTGCAAACATAAAAATAGGCGCGAGAGGACCAGGTTTTGCTGTAGGTTCATTTCTTCCTGATTTAACAGTTGGTGATACAACTACTCTTGATAGTACTGGTTTTTTTCAATTTTCAGGCACTATTACATTTGCTCCGGCTCTTCCCCCAGTTAATAAAGATCCAGAAACTGCAATCGAACTTACTTTACCAGCAAATGTTATTTATGATCCCCTATCCAAGGATGAAATTTGGTATAAATATACCCCTACTGTGGATGAAATTATAAATATATTAACTTGTAATTCGGATGATTCTGCATACTGGAATTTATACAGTAATCCACCTCTGAATTACGAGTGGTCAACGGGCACCGGATCAGCACAAATATGGCCTCTTCGGGCTGATAAAGGTGCTATATATTTTGCAGTTAGTATTTCACCCTATACATCAGGTAAAACTGGTAATTTATCAATTATAAGAAATCCACACCTAGAAGCTCCCCAAATCGGGGATTTAATCATTAGTGAAGATGAGGGTCACGAAGGCCAGAATGTATATGATCCATCATTTAAGGGAAAATTCAACTATACTTGGTATACTCCCTCAGGTGCAGTTAGACGCATAGATGCTCATTTTCCAGCAACTGAGCTTGGATGTTGTCTTAAAAATGGTAAATGGGCAGTTGTTGATTTTGTAAATCATCAATTATTTATTTATAATGCTCCCCCTGGAATGGCTGAAATTGGAAGATTTGGTCTTCCCGATTTAGGTCCAAGTTTACAAATAGGTGGACTAGGAACTGATTTTATAAATTTCTATATTACGATAGCTGTTAATTCTGTTACGCCTTCTGATGTTTATAAAATTACAGAATCCGGAGTAGTAACTGGACCGATTGCAACACTTGAAGTATATAATGCAGGTGGCGCACCCGGCGGAGGTGGAAATTCTTCGATAGGTATCTCAAGAGATGGATCTATAATTTACTATCCACATAGAATACTTAATGGCACGGTTCGTCGTCATAATTTATTAACAAATACGCCATTAACTTCATTTCCTGCCCCTTTTACTGGTTGTATTCCAGGTGACGTAATTGTGTTGTCCGATGGAACTATTGCTGCAATATTTTATACCAGTACAACAAATAAAGTAATTCATTATTCGGCTATTGGTGCTATTTTACATTCATGGGATTTTGGAATATATCCAATTGAAATTCATCATATAGTTCATGAAGGTAATGATGACCCAGACAAGGTTTGGGTTTGGACTCAGGATATGAATACCAGTTTTCCAACATTTACTGGTATAAATACATTTCGACTTGTTCAATTATCGACTGGAACTTATCTTAAAGAATGGACTCATCATGTTTTTAACCAAGGTAACGGTCCACATGATCCAGATGTAACTTGTAATCCAGCAGAGCGGTGGGGTGCTCCAGATTCATGTCCATTGATGGTAGTAATGACTGTCGATGTACCAGTAGTTCCAGACCCCACTGCACCAGATGGAATCTATTTCGTTAGTCCAAACAAGACAACACGACATGACAGTTACTACAATAGTATTGAGAAGAAGATTCCGAATCCGACTATTAAAACTGCTGTGTTGGGGGAATAGTGGCGATTATATTTTCGGATAACTTTAATTCTGGTAACTTCAATGCATGGACTGACGCATTTGTTAATAATAGCTTACTTAGCGGAACTGGATGTAACGGATCTTTATGCCTATCATGTGGATCTAATCTTTCACGGGGCATAAGGAATGTATTTCCAACCTTACAGATAAATAATACATTTAGATTTAATTTTGCATATCTTGCGAAAGGTCTAACTCCTACTATTGCATATTTGATTAGATTATCCGATGACGGTGGTTTTGGCCACATGCATTCGGAGATTTACGTTAATCCCGATGGTAGCGTTAGAATACATTCCTTTCCTCAAATTGTGGATTCTGCTCCGAGATTGATACCGACTAATGGAACGTGGATGGCGGTTCAACTTACAGTACATCAGTATCAAAATTCAGCAGGATCGGGACGTATAAATAATGTAGCTGATTTTCAACTAATTGTTAATAATGTAGTTAAAATGACTTCAATAGGTCATGTTATTAGTGGTTTTAACTATACTTCTGATCCACTTCCACTTGGTTGGCAGGGAATTGAAATAATTGCTTATAGGGAGGCACATCCGCTCAATTATACCCTAGTCGCGATGGATAATTTTGAAATTGAGGATTCAGTATCCGTCATTCCATATCTTCCATGTGATGGGTCTGTAACACTCTATGAGGACATGTGTGGGAATCCCCCAGTTCCTAAGCCTACGAGTGGACTATACTTCATCAATTCAGCTAAAACTCACGATATTTACTACAATATGGAAAAGAAGATTCCAGATCCGACTATTAAGACTGGCGGAATAGGAGAGTAACATGCCAAGAGGAGCAGCACTCAGCGAAGGTAGTTCAGGCGAATCTATCAGTCATTATGCAGCTATTAGAGTGCGTGTTACTGGAACTGGTGATTTGAAGATGTCGGTTAGTTCTTTGGATGACGTGCGAAGTAAGACACTCGTCCCGTTCGTTATGCAACCACTGAATAGAATCATTCCGACCCGACTAGTGAATTTTACTGAACAGCGGGCGTCATTTGAACTAAAGACGACTGAAATTGACGAAAAGTTCCGAATTAACCGAATTGTAATCTTTACGAAGGAAGTCTTCACTTCTTATCCTGGCTCATAATATGCCGTTCAGACCATCGAAAAAACAGCCTCAGTTCGCTGATCTGAAGGGCATATTATCGCAATCTAAGAAGACTGATAATGCACTTTATCAGACTGTTCAGGTTTTAATTGAACGGTTAAGTCAGCTTCAGGAGATCATAAATGAAGATATTGGTGCAATACAAGACTCGACTAACCCGCTATCTAATGTCGCTCCCAAAACTGCGTCATATCATACGAAATTTGACGACAGGTCAGTCTTACCGAATTCGATTCAACTGCTAGCAGGACTAGGAATTACATTCGACGATACTGTCGTTGGAAAACGGACTATATCCTCTACTGGCTCAAGTGGACTGGGGAATCACTATGACAGTCCACTAACAGATGGACATTTAGTCGAAGCAGAGTTAATATTTGCTGCTGGTGAGTGTATTATCGTGCAGGTGCCAGTATGACGCCTAATCCTCAGAGTTACCGTAGAACTGGAGAAATTCATAGGATTGGACTAGCTGCGGCCAAACCTGCAGCGAATACAGTTCTGCCTGGAACTTTGTATTATTCTACGGATACAGGCCTATTAGAGAGATCTACTGGAACTACTTGGCAAGTCTACTCGTCAACTGGTCCAGTCGGAATTGGATTCGATCAGTCACTTAATACGACAGATGATGTTACATTCAATCGTCTTATAGTAACGAATGATCCATTAGTTGTTAATGGATTTGAAATTTTTGTACAGGGTACAGCAACACTAGATGATTGGTTCGAGCAGTCCGTTAAGATGGACGCTTCGCCTATATTTAAGGATCTAAAGGTAGATACACTCATTATAGACGAAATTAATCAGCTCAGCATGGGTGGATACGTGCTGACACTGAATGATGACGTAACTCTACCGGACGATATACAGGGACTAGCCGGACCTCCGGGGCCACAAGGTATTCAAGGAGAAAAGGGCGATAAGGGAGATACAGGTCCACAGGGAGTTACAGGAGACGTAGGTCCACAAGGTATTCAGGGCGAAATTGGGCCACAAGGAATACAGGGATTTCCGGGTCCACAAGGAGAAATAGGACCAGAAGGGCCACCCGGAGAACAAGGTATCCAAGGAATACAGGGTGAAATAGGTCCAGAAGGTCCGCAAGGAGAACCCGGTGGATCATCTAGTTCATTTCACTTTCGAGCAGATACACAGGCTACTGCTCCTAATGACCCCGGAACAGGTAATTTACGCTGGAATAATGCAAATCAACAGTTATCTACAGAACTATACTTCGACCGACTTACGACAGATGGAATAGACATTACAGCAATAATTGCATCCTCAACTGCGGATGAAGAATTCATCATTCAGGACACTGATTTTGCGTTCAACTATCAGATTTGGAAACTTCTAGCTCCTGTTACTGCTAATCCTGACTGGTTCCAAGCAAGTGTAGAATTCGTATCATCCGGTGGAACTGGAACTTTTACAAATAATCAGCGTATTACTGCACTAGTTAAAGCTGCTGGAATTCCCGGAGCAGTAGGTCCAATAGGTCCGCAGGGAGAGCAGGGAATACAAGGAATTCAGGGTCCAAAGGGAGATAAAGGCGACACAGGTGCAGCGGGCGCAGACGGCGGACTAAGTGCGCACCATACGTTGCATGAACCCGGCGGAAGTGATGCACTACAGAATGTAGCATGGACTAATCTACAGAATACATTTACGGCTGGTCAGATTATAAATGCTGATAATGCACTCATTCAGCTTCGTTCTCCTAATTTTACTGTAGATCAGCGTGCGTGGCAATTTGGTAACTTTGGACATCTGTATATTCATGCTATTGCAGACAATGGAACCGGACAATTAGCATTTGTATTTGGACGTGATGGAAGTCTTACTGTTCCGGGTACCCTACAAGCTACAGGACTAGGCACTACACCTGTAGCCGACGCAAATCTGAGTGCAAACGTTGCACTGCGAAATACTGATAATCACTTTGTAGCGCAGACACTTGCAAGTGGAAATTACATTACTGGAGCTAATTCTTGGATCACGTTTAATGCATTTAATTCTCCCCTAAATTCAAAATACTGGAGATTTATCAATTATGGAGATGGCCTCTTCCGCTTAGAGAGTCTATTAGACGATGGGGGAACTCCACAGGTTGGATTTAATTTCAATACGGCTGGACAGTTCTATGCACAAGGTGGAATCGTAGGCACACCACTTAATGCTAGTGACTTGACTAGTGGGACAGTTCCGGATGCGCGCTTGAGTGCGAATGTTGCATTTCAGAATGGGGCCAATATCTTTACTGGGGGAGAACAAGTTTTCAGAGGAAACGGCACGGCTGGAATTGTATGTAATGAAACGTCCTACGGTAGTAATATACGACTTATTGCATATGCAAATGCATTCCATATATATGAGGCCGGCTCACTATTCGCAGTAGATAGAAGTGGCAATGTAGCGTTTCCGGGGACGCTGCTTAATGGAACTGTCCCCGATGCACGACTATCAACTAATGTTGCATTAAAGAATATTGACAATAATTTTCCTGCACAAACTATGGGGTCATATACCCGAATAAAGGGAGCTAATAGTGCTCTTTATTTACATGACACAAATTCTGTTGTTAACGGAAAAATATGGAGATTCATCAATTACAGTAGTGGTTCCTTATATTTAGATTTAGTTGATGATACTGAAGCTACTCTTCTAAAAAGTTATATTTTTCATCCCACCGGAGAGTTTCAAACATCAGGAGTCCTTCTTCCCGGAATGAATTCTGGGAATCCAAACACTCTTGACATCTATCAAGAGGGCGCATGGACTCCTTCTCTACGGTCGTCATCTGGTGAACAAACTGGTGTGACATATTACAATCAAATAGGTAGTTATGTCAAAATTGGACAGGTCGTTATTTGTCAGTATTACATTGCAATGGCATCTGGCTCATTTAATGGGGCGATGAGACTTGATGGTCTGCCGTATCGTAGTTCTGCTTCAGCGTATGGAAGCGTTTCTCCTGTCGCATTTTGGAATCTAAATGTAGCTATTGCATCATTATTGGCAAACGTAGGTAATTTTGCTAATTCTGCAGTTCTCTACTATATTCCACCGGGAGGCACTGGAGCTATGACTGAAATACCAAGCACCTATTTATCTCCATCCACACTACTCGTTGGAACTCTCATTTACAGGACGGAAAATTAGATGAAATCAGTTCAGTTGAGTGAAGAAGAGGCAGTCGCACTTCAGGCTGCAATGCAGAAGGAACAGAAAGCTCAGTTGGCGTCGGAGGCGGCTACATTACGTCAGCAGTGGATGGAAGCTATCGAAGCTAAGAATACACTAATCAGTAGACTAGCGGCGATTCACGGATTTGAGGCGAATCAACAGTTGCAGTATGACGCTACTACACGCACTCTAGCGGAGAGATAATGGCTAGCAGACTCCAAGACGTAATTCTACGTGGTCTTACCGTAGATAAACCTCTGGCTACACTCGTAGCGCCCGGAACTCTGTATTTCTCTACTGACGCAGATGCGACAGAGAGAAGTAATGGGACAATCTGGGAGTCCTACAGTGGTGTACTTAGTTCTGGAGTCGCACTTCACGCGGCGACACACAATAGTGCAGGAACAGATCCGGTAACTATTACAACACTAGCTGGATTTCCCGGTGGTGCTACCACATTTCTACGAGATGATGGAGTATTTGCTGCATTACCTGCTGCTGCACCAAGAACAGGCGTCATAAGCATGATAATTGACGGCGGGGCGTCAGTTATTACGACCGGATTGAAGGGATATTTAGAGATTCCGTTCGCATGTACTATTCAGGCTGTCACTCTACTAGCCGACGTATCAGGCAGTATCGTAGTTGACATCTGGAAGGACACTTATGCGAACTATCCCCCTGTCGTTGCTGACACTATCGTTGCTGCTGCAAAGCCGACGATTAGTGCGGCATTGAAGAGTCAAAATACGACTCTGACAGGATGGAATACGACGATAAATGCAGGTGATATTCTCGGATTTAACGTAGATTCTGTAGCGACGATTAAAAAGCTGACTTTGAGTCTGAAGGTCCAAATTCCGTAATGGCTATCTCTTTAGTTGCGTCAACTGTAGTTGCACCGGGTGGAGCAGGTGGAACTACGTCTGCGATTGACACTACAGGTGCGACTCTACTAGTCATTAGTCTTGCTGGATTTTCAGGTGGAGTCGTAGCGACTGTAACTGACAATAAAGGTAATACTTGGATACCTACTACTCCACGTCAGGTCGGAAATGCACTTCATAGGTTCTACTTTGCACTCCCAGCGATAGTTGGAACTGGACATACATTCACTGTTACAGGAACAACGATTAACGCTGCAATTAGAGTCTCTGCATGGGCAGGAGTAGTCAGTTATCAGGCTGAAAGAGGACTAACTGGAACTGCTTCGCCTCTAGCGAGTGGTAGTATTACTCCGCTTGTAAATGGTTCTCTTGTATTATCGGCTTTAGGCTCAGAAACAGCAGCGACAGACACTATTCCATCTGGATTTACTCTTGTAGGAACGACTCCATATGTTGGCGGTAACAACATGCAGGAGTCACAGGCTTATCTAATTCAGACTACTGCAGCGGCTATAAATCCTCAGTGGTCATGGAGCGGGTCGCACGCTGCTGCAATTACTAACACATTAGTCTTCAATGACAATCCAGTTAGTGGAAGTCCAAATAGTGCGAAATGGAGACTAAACGTCTCTGCAATGGACCCTGCTGGACCTAGTTTATTCGTAATTGCTGAAATTACGATGGCTAGTGTAGTAGCTGGTGCAGACTTATGTAATAGTGGATTCGCGGCTGCTCAAAGTGAACATTCGGCTGGATTTGACGCTGCTAAGGCATTTGATAACAATGCATCTACAGGATGGGCTACTGGATTCGTCACTTTTGGATGGATTCACTACGAATTTCCTGCTCCAGTAAGTATTGTTTACTACACTGTCCAGCAATTACCTACATTTTCAGCTCCAAGAGACTGGACATTTGAGTATTGGAACGGAATTGCATGGGTAATCGTAGATACGCGCACTGGTCAGACTGGGTGGACTTCTGGTCAGATTAGGCCTTTTACTTTACCTACACCTCCTGTAACTGAAAGTGTTCAATTTTTGATCGTATGATACGTGCATTTAGTCCCGACGATATGCAGGAACTAGAAAGAATTCATCAGAAACACTTCAAAGATGAATTCGACTTGCCTAACTTCATGAACTACATCTGCGCGTTCGTAGTAGAGGACGAGCAGGGAATACTGACGTTCGGTGGGATCAGAAACATAGCAGAGTGCGTGACTGTTACAGACAAAGACCGAAATGCGTCAGATCGAATCAAGGCATTATATCAAATTATGGATGCTTCGGTCTTTGTGTGTAACAAAATGGGATACGATCAGATGTATGTATGGAGTCAGAATCCTAAGTGGGCTAAAAGACTCAAAAAGAATGGATTTCGATCTCCTGACGGCGCGTCACTAATTCTGGATCTTTGAGGTCAAAAGATGGGTAGTAATAGCAGCAAAAATAACAAGCAAAGCGCGCCTCCAAAGCCTCGACAAGTTGCTACCGAAGGACTCTCAGGTTCAGATCCGCGTGGACGCTCCCAGAACATGAATGCGTATCAGCAGGAGAGATTTGAGGGTCAACAGACTCCAATCTTCAATACTGCTATGGGCGGTTATAATCAAGCTGTGCAACAAGGACAGCAAGACTATTCTGGCATTATGGGCCAGTATCAGAATATGATGGGTCCGGGTGGATATGGAGAATTCGCTAAAACTGGCGGATTTTCTGATGCAGATAAGGCTAATATACGCGCACGCGGAATTAGTCCAATTAGAGCCGCATATTCTAACGCTGAACGTGAAGTAGGAAGACAGAGGTCATTACAAGGTGGCTATTCTCCTAATGCTACTGCCACGCTGGCTAAGATGGCGCGTGAACAGGGTCAGGCTGGCGCCGATGCTTCGACAAACGTTGAAGCGGAATTAGCTAGTAGAGTTAATCAAGGAAGACTTGCTGGAATGGCGGGTCAAATGGGTGCTATTCAAGGTCAATCTGGACTTTATGGCACAACTCCCGGCATGGCTAATATGTTCGGTAATCAGGCCATGAATGCGATGAATTCCGGTGCTCAGTTCGGTGGTCAGATGATGAATTCTGAACAGAACGCACAGCAATTGCCGGGTGCATTTGACAACACTATGGGTAAGATTAAGGATGTCGTAGATATTGGTGGTCGAGTCCTTAATCCTATTATGGAGAAGGTTAGCGCGAATAAGAAGCAGAAGGCTGGATTTAATGTTTCTAATACTGGTAGGAACGGATAATGACATCTGAAGACATCTTTAGATTCCGTCAGCAGCAACAGCAGGGTAATCCTGTGATGGACGAGTACATGCCTGCACCTGTAGGAGTAGCTCCACCACCACCTCCTGCATTGCCTTCTTCACCTTTGCCAGGATTACCTTCTTCACCTCTACCTGGATTACCTTCTTCGTCCTTGCCTAGTCCTATTACTCCGCAACAGAGGATAGCACAGGCTCCAGAAGAAGATCCATACATGGAAATGGAACCTGAACCAGTAGAAGAAGATCCTACCGAGACGAATGCGTTACGAATTTATCAGAGAATTCGTGACCTGTACACGCCGGAAACGGCTAATACGACTAAATTTAATGATCTTCTGAATAATATGCCGAAGCGTGAATCACCAAGTTGGTTCAGAACTGCTGTTGCGGCTGCACTATCTGTGAAGGCTCAAGATCCTGTTAAGACTGCATCAGAGGTCATGGATGTACCTCATAACAG
>Ga0247783_1000429_pt1 | contig 12961 bp, 10 predicted proteins | sample UWRJL064202C5_FD_179911 | JGI IMG/M metagenome (GOLD analysis project Ga0247783, IMG submission 179911) | Plant litter microbial communities from Arlington Agricultural Research Station in Wisconsin, United States - UWRJ-L064-202C-5 | ecosystem: Environmental > Terrestrial > Plant litter >...
GTTGACGAAGATGATTTCGTAGTCGATGCCGATCTTCTCGAACGTCTTCTGCAGCCGCTCGGCCATGAACGGGATGGCCTGTTCGTCCTTGTAGCAAGCGGCGATCGCGGTCAGCTTGCGGCTGGCTTGCGCGGCTCCGCTCATGTGGCCCGAAGCTGCGTTTGGACGAGCATCACCAGTGCTTCCGGGGTGAGCTGAGTTTGTTGCATGTGGAACGCGGCGCTGCCGTAACGTTGATCGGGCCGATAGCTGGCACTCATCAGCGAAAAAGCCGTAAACTGCGGGAGCGCGAGCTTCATCGATTCACCCATACCGCCAGCCGCGTAGTGCTCTTCGACGAACACGACGTTCTTGGTTTCCAGCAAGCTTGCCAGTAGCGCCGAGTCTTCTGCCAAGCGGAAGGGGAAGCGGGCCACGCCGAAGACATCCACGTTCTCGCGATCCAGGCCATGCGCGGCCAGCGCTCGCAATGCAACCTGCACGCCGTGGCCGGCACCGATCACGGTCACGCCCGGCTTGCTGCGATCGGCGCGCGTGGCGTACGAACGCGTGAGCGTGAGCGGATGCTCCGACAGAGGCGTACGCTCCGTACTGTACGCGGACACGGCCAGTCGCAGATACGACGGACCGTCGAGCTCCGCCTGCAGCGCCACGGCGGCGGCCACCTGATCGTTGGCGCATGGAAAGAACAGCTGCATGTTGGGCAGCACCTTCAACACGGCCAAGTCCTCCAGCGCGTGGTGGGTGGAGCCCATGATGCCGTAAGTGTAGCCGCCGCCGTTGCCCACGATGCGCACCGGCAATTGGTGCAAGCAGACGTCGTTGCGGATCTGCTCCAAACAGCGGTAGGTCGCGAACGGGGCGATCGAATAGACCCACGGCCGCTTGCCCGTGAGCGCGATACCCGCGGCCAGCCCGATCATGCCTTGTTCGGCCACGCCAGCGTTGATGAAGCGCTTGCCATATTTGGCGACCAGGCCTTCGAGCGCGTTGAAGCCGAGATCACCGGTGACGAACAGAGCGTCCGCGTCGCGCGCGAGCACGAGCTCCACGGCCTTGACGAAATCGACCCTCATCGAAAGCTTTCACTTTCGGCTCGATCGAGCTCGGCCAGGGCTTGGGCATAGTGCGCGTCGTTCATTGGCCAGTAGTGCCAGTCGACCGTGTTTTCCATGAAGCTGACGCCCTTGCCCTTCACGGTGCGGGCGATGACGCAACGCGGCCGGTGCGTCGAGGGCTCGGCGAGCGCCGCGTGCAGCGCGGCGAAATCATGCCCGTTGCACTCGCTGACGTCGAAGCCGAACGCCTCCCATTTCTTGGCGAAGGGCTCCAGCGTGAGCACGTCTTCGGTGCGGCCGAAGCCCTGAATGCCGTTGGCATCGACGAACACGGTGAGGTTGTTCAGCCGGTGATGGGCCGCGAACAGCGCCGCTTCCCAAGTCGAGCCTTCATTGCACTCGCCGTCGGAGAGCAGACAGGCAACGCGTGCGTCCGTCGAGCGCAGATACCGATAGCTGTAGGCCATGCCCGCCGCGATCGGTAAGCCGTGACCGAGCGAACCCGTCGCGGCAGGAATCGCGGCGACCCCGCGCGGCGCGGGATGGGCGGGCAAGAGCGTGTCGTCCTTGTAGTACGTGGCAAGCTCGGCGTCCGACAGCTTTCCGAAGTGATGCAGCGTGGCGTACAGCGATGACGCACCGTGGCCCTTGCTCAAGATGAACTGGTCATTCGGGCGGAGCCACTCGGAATACAGGTAGGTCAGGATGTCGATCGCCGACAAGCCGCTGCCGACGTGCCCCGAGCGCGCTTCGTGGTGCATGCGCAGGAATTGGCGACGAATGGCCAAGGCAGCGCGCGCGAGCGCTGCGGGCTCTAGGCCTTCGCTCATCGCTTGATCTCCAGCACGGTTTTGGCGCGGCCCTCGGCCACCAAGGCGGGATTGTCTTCGATCCAGCGAGCGCTGGCGGTCAGGCCTTCACGCAGCGAAACCGTGCTGCGCCAGCCGAGTGCCAGTGCCGCTTTTGCTGGATCGGCGAACCACGCGGGATGATCCCAGCTGCGGTCGGGCATGCTGCCCCAAACCGGCTCGGCATGGATCCCGAATAGCTCGCGCACCAGCTGCACCAGCTCCCCGAGCGTGGTTCCCTGGCCGCTGCCCACGTTGAACACCTCACCCGGCTTCAGCTGCGGGGCATGCTCCAACACGGCTTCGAAGGCGCGCACCGCGTCCGCCACGTACACGAAGTCACGAGAGATGTTCGGGTTGACCAAGGGCGGGAAACGGCCCTCGCGCGCGTGGCCGAGCAAGTTCGGGATCAGGCGACTGAAATCCTCGTACGGGCCGTACACCGAGTACAAGCGCAGCACGAAGCCCGGCACGCCGAACTTCTGGGCGTACATGCGCACGAGCTGCGTGGCCGCGACTTTCGACACGGCGTAGTCGCTGTCCGGTTCCGTCACCGCGTCTTCACGGGGGGCGCTGCAATTGAAGCCGTATTCCGAAGAGCTGCCGGCCTGCACGAAGGCCCGAAAGCCCGGCACGTTGCGCACTGCCTCGAGCAGATGGCGCACGGCGAGTAGATTGACGTCGAAGATGCGCAGAGGGTCGGCCTGCACGGAGTAAGCCCCGTAGGCGGCGCAATTGTAGATGGCCAGGGGCTGCACGCGCTCGATGAACGCCCGCACATCCGCCGCCTGGCACAAATCGAGGCGCTCCACCTCCACCCCGGGCAGACCGCGCGAGCGCCAATCGATGCCCGAGGGGCTCTCGACGCCGATCACGCGCGCGCCACGAGCCGCCACCGCGTTCGCCAAGTTGGCCCCTACGAAACCCGAGCACCCCGTGATCACGACCGGACGTGTTTGCAAACCAGGCATATCAAAAATGACGCACGACCCACGGCCTCATGTGTTCGCGGAAGCTAGCTTGGGCGATCCCGATCGTCAATCAAACCCGGGCGTTTTCCGGGTAGTTCGAAGCTGGGTCAGGTGATTCACCGAACCCGCTGCAATCACTGCTAACTTGAGCCCGTGGCTCGCCGGACGATCGTCGCGATTCCGCTACTTTTGCTGCACTTCACCGTGAGTTGCGCGAAAACCTCCAGCCCTGCGCGGGGCACGGCGCACGCGGGCGCGGGCGGCAGCGGGGGCCAAACGGGCCAGCTGGGCCGGACGACGCACGCTGGCAGCGCGCAGGCCTCGGACGCAGGAGCCGCAGGCGAAGCCGGTGGCGCGGGGGCGGAGATGCCGATCAACGGCGTCGATTTGACGGTGTGGGACCGCTACCTCGGCAAACCGACGAGCGGCGAACCCGCGCTCGGCATCGACAACGATCCGCGGGGCGTCTATTCGATCGTGACCCTGGACGGCGAACCCGCCATCCGCATCAGCGGCGAGCTTTGGGGCTCGCTCATCTCGAAGCGGGAGTTCTGCAACTTTCGGCTGCGCGGCGAGTTCAAATGGGGCAGTCGCGTGTGGCCTCCGCTGAACGCAAGAGACAGCGGTATCATGTTCCTTTCCACGGGGCCGCTGGGTGCCGTCAACGCTGGCGGCAACGCGCTCTCGGATCCGATCGGCAGCGGCAGCTTCATGGTCGCGGCCGAGTATCAAATCGCTGCCGGCGACGTCGGCTCGCTCTACAATTTGGGGCCGATCGCCTTCATCCGCGAAAATTCGGGCGAGCACCAGGAGCTGCCCGAGCTGTGGAACACGATCGAGATCTCCCTGGTCGATGATCAGGCAAGGTTGTCCCTGAACGGCCAGGAAACGCTGCTAGCGTCGAGCTTCGTCCTCGACTGGCCCGGTGCATCGCCGTCCGCGCTTCGCTGCGGCAAGCTCCAACTTCAGTCGGAAGGCGCCGAGATCTTTTTTCGCCGCCTGGAAATCCGCGCGCTTCCGTAGCCTCGCCGCTTGCCGAGCGGCGCGTTTTCGATGCTAGAGTCCGCGCGCAAACGGAGGATTTTGGTGGCGCGGTCGGAACGAGCGAATTTAGCACAGCGGTCAGGTGACAAGTGGCGGCCCCCTGCGCTCGAACCCGGACAATCCGCGCTTGGCCGGCTGCTCGCGGGCGTGCGCCGCTACTTCGATTTCCAAGCTGGGTCCTGCTGGGCAGACGTGGCTGCGGAAGCAGGCAGCTTTAGCGGCAAAGTCGTCGACGTCGGTTGCGGCGCGCAACCCTACCGCTCGCTCTTGCCGGCTGGCGTGGACTACGTGGGCCTCGACATTGCGAACGCGGAGGCAGCGTTCGGCTATGCCCCGCCAAACGTGGTCCACTTCGACGGCGGTCGTTGGCCCGCGGCCACCCACGACGCCGATGTGGTGTTGTGCACGGAAGTGCTGGAGCACGTGCTCGACCCAGCCGCGGCGCTGGGCGAAGCCTTCGCTGCGCTCAAGCCCGGTGGGCGGCTGCTGCTCACGGTTCCGTTCGCGGCGCGCTGGCACTTCGTGCCCTACGATTACTGGCGTTACACACCCTCCAGCCTGAAGCACTTGCTCGAAACGGCCGGCTTCCGCAAGGTCGTGGTGCACGCGCGCGGCGACGCGCTGACCGTCGCATGCTACAAGGTTCAAGCCTTATTTCTGCCGTTTTTGATGCCTCAGCAAGTGGGTGTGGGCAAGGCGCTCGCGCTCCGTTTGCTGGCCACCCCCGGCATCCCCTTCTTCGTGGCGCTGGCCGTCATCGGCAACTTGTCCTTGCGCGGCAAAGGCGGAGACGACTGCTTGGGCTACACCGTAACCGCCGAGCGCCCCCTCGAATCGCAAACATGACCGCCGAATTTTCCCCCGCGACCACGCCCGAATCGGGCTTCAAGTTCGAACTCGTGAGTCGTGCCTGCCCGGGCTGCGGCGCGAACGACAGTGAGCCGTTCGCCGACGCCAACATCGATCCCGAGGCGCTGGGCGCGTTCGCGTTCGCGTCGCGCAAGCTGCCGGAGTACATGCATCATGCGCTGGTGGTTTGCCGCAAGTGCGACCTTTTGTATGCCAACCCCGCGCCCGATCGAAAATCGCTCGAGGCCGCCTACCACGACGCCGCCTTCGACGCCTCGGACGAATCGCGCTACGCGGGCCTGACCTACGGCAGCTACTTGCCGCGCATTGCAGCTCGCCTTCCGGATCGCAGCGGCGCACTCGACATCGGCACGGGGGACGGCGCGTTCTTGGAGCAATTGCAGCAGCACGGCTTCACCGACGTCGTCGGCGTCGAACCCTCCGCCGCACCGGTCGCCGCCGCCAAACCCGAACTCCGTCCGCTGATCCGCCACGCACCTTTCCGGCGAGCGGATTTTTCGCCCGAGAGCTTGCGGCTCGTCACTTGTTTTCAAACCATCGAGCACGTTTACGATCCGCTCGCGCTGTGCGAAGACGCATTCGGCTTGTTACGACCGGGCGGCGCGCTGTTCATGGTCTGCCACAATCGGCGCGCGCTCTTGGCTCGCCTGTTGGGCTTGAAGTCGCCGATCTTCGACATCGAGCATTTGCAGCTATTTTCCCCGAACAGCGTGCGTGCGCTGCTGAAGCGCGCCGGCTTTTCGCGCGTCGAAGTGCACACCGTCGTCAACCGCTACCCAATCAACTATTGGGCACGTTTGTCACCCATCCCCGGCGCGCTCAAACCGCGAGCGCTCGAGCTACTGCGCTCGAGTGGGCTCGGTCGTTTCACGTTGGCCGCCCCGGTCGGCAATCTGGCCGCCGTCGCCTACAAGTAGCAGAGCGCGCTAGGGCGTCGTCTCTGGCGCTGACGCGTCTGCTGCTGATGTTGCTTCGAACGGGTAGTCGACACGGAACCCGGGCGCGGGATAGCGGGTCTCGAGTCGCCGCTCGGCGCGGCGCCGTTCCAGGAACCACAAGACCTGACCGGTCTTTTCCAAAACCACTCGTCCCGCAGCGAAATTCCTACGGATCGAAATCACGCGGTCGATGGCGGGACCCGTGAACACGAAGGGAATCACTTGGGAGACGTTGGTAAACTCCGTCAGGCTGCGGAGCATCGGCGTGTCCACGTGAAAGTAGTCCGGATCCATGCGCGCGTAGCACTCCGGGCATGCCTTGCCGTAGATGGGGTTGACCAGGGCTGTGCTTCCGTGCAGCGCGATGTCCGCGTTGGCCAAACCCCACTGGTCAATCACCGCGGCGTCGGTGAACACCGAAAATACGCCGGCGTAGTCGGTCACCAGCACATCACCCGGGCGCCGCACCACGAGCGCCATCCAGTCCTTGACCGCCAGCAAATGGTCTCGGGTGTGGTAGATGCTGTGCTGCGCGCTGGCCAGCTTTTCCGCCTCTTGCGGGCTATCGACGCTGAACATGTGCAGGTGCACGCACGCGAAAGTCAGCGCACCGAGCAGCGCGAGCTCCGCCACGCCGCGCTGCAGCCAGGCGTATCTGCAGGCGATGCGCCAAGCGTGCTGCACGCCCCAACCAACCATGACCGCGGCCAGCGGTACGATGGGCAAGAGAAAGCGATGGAATGGCATCCAATCGCCGCCGACGTTCACGGCGTGCGCAATTTGCAGGAGCACCGCCAAACTCAGGCACAACGCCTCGCGGCGCGGCCCGCTGACGATCGCCAACAGCCCAAAAGGCAGCAGCGCGAGCGCGCCGTAATCTCTAACGAAATCGAAGGCCTGTCGAAAGCCGCGATCGGGATCGCCGAGGCTGACAACGCTCTTGGCGTAATACGTCGTTGGCAGGGGCAAGCCATAGTACGCGTAGCGCCAACAAAAATAGGTGCCCCACAGCGCGAACGCCGGCAAACACCAACGCAAAAACGCTTTCACTGAAAAGCGACGCTGACCGATGGAACCGAGCAACTCGGCCCCGAACACCACCAGCATCGGTACGAAGCCGTCGATGCGCATCAGCGCGGCAGGCAGGAAAGCGAGCAAGGACCAGCGTCGATTAGTGGGCGACTCAGCGAAGTAGACGGACCACCCGAGTAGGATCGCCGCAGCGAAGGGCACGGTCTCCAATCCGGAGGCCGCCGCGCGGAACAGATCCGTGCAGCACACGAGCAGCAGCGTTGCCGCCAAAGCCGCGAAGGGCCCCGCAGCGCGACGGGTCAGGCGATAGACGCCGAACAGCGTGGCGGCCAAAAAGCCCAGGGCTGCGACCTGCGCGAAGGGCAGCGGGTCACCGGACCCTACGAACAAGTAACGGATGGCGACCACGACCATCCACAAGAAGTTGGAGTAGCCCTCCACGCGCACGCCGTGACTGAAGACCGGGCCCTGCCCCGTGCCCAGGTTCTTGGAGAACGAGAAGGTGATGTAGGCGTCGTCGACGACAAACGACAGCGTGCGCCGAACTTGATCTTGTGCGATCAAAAACAGCAAGAGGACGCACACGCCCCAGACTAGGTCGAGCCTCGACAGTGAGCGGAGCCGTTGCGACCACTCGCGTCCGCGGGGACTCGGCCTCGAGGCCCGATGCTCTGGCTCACTCGTCATTGGCTGTGAACTCGACAGGAGAAAGCATAGACGCGGCGCTCAGGGGGTCGCAAACCCCAGTTGGGCGAGCGCGGCGCGGGTTTCGGGGGTCTCCGGTGCACGCTGAAACAGGTAAAATTCGTCGAAACTGCTCAGCACCAGCCGATATTGGTGACTTTCGAACAGCTCGCTCAACTGCGGCCGAACCGCGCCCGTTTCGCGCGAGCTCAGCAGTAGGTAGTCCGGATGTCCGCAGGGGCGAAATAGGTCACACGCGTCCGGGCGACTGGACACGAACGAGACCAGGTAAGTGTTTGCAGCGACGCTGGCTCGGGGTGGGATCAGCTTCACGGCCCGGAGCAGCGCATCGTAGCGCGACTGCGCCCAAGGGGTGCCTCGGACACGCTCGGCGGGGATGCCGCCGAAGCTATCCTCGCGCATCAAGGCGCCGAAGTTGTAGCTATGACTGAGAACGGTCACGCTCAGCGCCAAGACAGCCGCGATCAGCGGCGCGCGCCTTTCGGCGAGCGCGTACCGCTTCTCGAGTACAAACACGAGCGCCAAGAAGCTGCCCGGCAGCCAAACCAACGACGTCGCAAGACCCTCGCTGGTGGTGGGCCAAAACAGCGTACTCGCGGAGGTGTAGAGCAGGCCGGGCAGCAGCAGCGGCCAGCAGGCGAACTCCAACACCGGCAACAGACAGAGCGGTGCCAGCGCATGGAAGATCGGGGTCAGCTTGCTGAAGCGCGCGAGATCCCAGACCACGTAGGCAGGGTTTCTCCAAAGCGCATCCAGCGTCGCCAGTAGGGCCGGTGTTTCGCTTTGGCCACGCGCCGAAAGCCAAAAATTGAACGCGATCACCGGCAGTGCCAGGAAAATCAAGGCTAGGCCCAAACGCTTGCGCGTTGCCAACAACGTCAGGCCGTAGCCGAAAACGTTCAGTGGTCCGACTTCGGAGATCGAGAGCAAGAGCAGCAGCGATAGCCCGAGCAACCAGCGCCGCTGGCTCTCGACCGCGTAGTAGAGGGTGAACGAAAACAGCGTCACCGCATGCAACCAACTGAAGCCCGCCACCAGCGCGCCGTGCATCGGAGCCGTCAGCAGGTAGGCCGCGCCGAACCACAGTGCCAGCGCGCGGCCAAACTTGTGAGCTGCCAGCAAATACAATGGCACTGCGGCCAAGGCGACGATCGCGGCCTGTAGCCAGAGCAGCGTCTCGGCACCGGGACGGAGCCCGTACAACGGCGCGAACAGCAGCGAACCGTACTCCGCATGGACGGTCAGGTAGTTCCCGGCCGCCGCTGCGCCGAACAGCACGGGCGTCTTGAAATAGCGACCGTGCCGTAAATTCGCCAGAACGTTCTCGGGGACGGCGAGGTATTCCGACGTATCTTGGATCAGTCGATGGTGGGAGATGCCGTACTTAGCCAAGAGGAATGCGCACAGACCTGCAAGCAGCAGCAGCAACGTCAGCGGCGCCCCACGCGGGACATTCAGCACGGGCTGCAGCAGCGCGTGCCGGCGCAGCCGCACTAGCAACGCCGCGCTCCTTTTGCCTACACCGAGGCTGAAGGCACGAGCCAGCAGCGCGCTGAAAACCAGCCCGAAGGTCGCGAGCGCAATCAGATAGTAAAGCGGCTTATCGCGAGCGATCTGACTCAGAAACAGTCCGGGCAGCACGAACAACGCTGCCAGCGGCGAAAGGCGCGTGGCCAGGCGGGTCAAGATCGCGGTCGCCGCGGCCTCACGCTTGCGCGAGACGAGCAGCATGCCGGAGGCCGCGGGCAGCGCGAGCCCAGCGCCCAACGACAACAACAGGATCAGCCGTCCGCCCTCGCCCAGCGTATTGCGCAGCGCAAACTCGGTGCGCTGCGCCAAGCTCAGCCAAACCATCTGACAGGTGAGCACCAGCGAGAAGCCGACCAACGCCAGGGTAGTCAAGGCCAACGCCAAGCGCGGTAGATCGCTCGGGTCGTCCTGCAAGTGCCGATTCGTCATGTGTCGTCAGCTCAGTCCGCCGGCGGCTCGCTTTCGGGCGAGCTCAGATTGATTTCTTCTTGGGTGACGTACAGCGGGCGCCGCTTGATCTCTTCGTAGATGCGACCCACGTATTCACCAAGCACGCCGGTCATCAGCAATTGCGCCGACGAGCCCAGCGCGACGGCAATCATGATGGTCGTCCAGCCCGGCACGACACCTGTACCGAAAAACCGTTGGTACGTGGCCCAAGCCGCGGTCAGCGCGGCAGCGATCCCGGCGAGCGCACCGAGCCAGGTGGCGAAACGCAGCGGCACCACGGAAAATGAGGCGATGCCGTCGATGGCGAAGCGCACCATTTTCTTGATTGGATACTTGGTTTCGCCGGCAAAACGCGCGGGGCGCGCATAATAAACCGCGGTTTGACGAAAGCCGACCCAAGCCACCATGCCACGCACGAAACGATGCCGTTCGCGCAGGGCGCGCATCGCGAGCACCACCGGACGCCCGATCAGTCGGAAATCGCCCGCATCGGCGGGAATCGAAATTCCACCCAACATGGAGCGCAGCAGCCGGTAGAAGATTGCGGCCGAGAATCGCTTGAACAGCGTCTCCCCGGCGCGCTTCGTGCGCACGCCATACACCACGTCGAAGCCCTCACGCCAGCGCGCGATCATCTCGCTCACCACTTCCGGCGGGTCTTGCAGATCGGCGTCCATGATCACGACCGCTTCACCTTCGGCCCGATCGAGGCCGGCGGTGATCGCCATCTGGTGCCCGAAGTTGCGCGCGAACGAAATGACTTTGAAGCGCGGCTCGCCAGCAGCCAGCATCTTCAACTGCTCGAGGGACTTGTCCTTGGAGCCATCGTTGACGAACACCACCTCCCAAGAATCGATTTGGGAATTCCAAACCTGAATCACCTCGCGCAGTCGGCGAGCGAGCTCGGGAATGACCTCCTCTTCGTTGAAGATCGGGATCACGACAGTCAGGGTGGGCCGCGGCATGGCGAGGGGGTTTATACAGTGAAGGGCCGTGCGTGCGAAAGCGGCCTGCCGCGACTAAATGCCCAAATGTCGAAGGGCTTCGGCCGTGCCGGGCGACTCATGACCGCGCTTGAACAGGTAGAACTCCCGCTTTCCCTTGGCGAATAGGCCGTACGGAGTCTTACGGAATTTGTCGCGCAGGCCGTTTCTGAGGTCGCCGCTGATGTCGCCGTCGCTCAAAAGAATGAAGTCGACCGGGCCGGTATCGTAGCGAAAAACGTACGCTTCTTTGCGCGCCGAGATGTGCGGGTTCAAGGTCTCGGTGGTCACCACGCTGGCTTCGACCGGAATTTTATCGGCAACCGAGCGCATGTCGCGGTAGCGCTCGCGCGCGGCATCGGTCATCTCGAACGATACCCGACCAAACCCGCCCACGAAGCTCTCTTGCTGCAAGATAGCACCGAAGTTGTAGCTGTGGGCGAGCAGCACTACCAGCATTGCGCCGAGCAAGGCCGTCGTCCGTGCACGGCCGTCTTTCTCCCAGCGGATGCAGTACAGGCCCATCGCCGCGCAGGCGAACAGGAACGGGACCCAGTGCGTCGTGTATTGAAATGAGATGGCGAGCGTCGGCCAGTAGCCCGTCGTCATCAGGGTGAAGGCTGCGCCGGGCAGCAGTAGCAGCCAGAAGGCGAGCCGCCTCACCGGCAAAAATACCAGCGGCGCGAGCATGTGCAGCGCGTATGCGAGCTTCGGCCCACGCACGAAAGTCGACAAGGCGTAGAAGGGATTGGAGATCAGCGTCTTGACGACGTTGCCGTAGCCGGGTTTGCCGTCGGCGAAGAGCTCACTGTAGATCGAGTCGAACCACCACGGCCCGGCCCAGGGCATGATCACGAACTTGTTGATCACGAACCAAACCGCCGACACCGAAGCCAGGCCGATTCCGAAGCGAACCCGGAGACCGGTAATGAACAGAAACACGCCCAGACAGGCCAAACCGACGGCGATGTCCTCGCGCAGCGCGAACAGCAGCAGTGTCATCAGCACGCACAACCAGTTCTTCCGCGCGGCAATCGCATAGAACAACCAGAAGTAGAAAAACGGGCACAGCGTGAGCCAGTGAAAATCGTAGAATTGTGCGCCGTGCAAGGGCGCGCACAGCACGTAGCCGAGCACCAACACCACCGACGGCCAGGCGGGCAGCAGCCGGCGCGCAAACAGGTAGAGCGGGATCGCCCCCGCGCCCAATAACCCGGCTTGAATGATCAGCACCGTCTCGGCCCGCGGCGCGAGCGCGTACAGCGGCGCCAGCAGCACCATCAAATATTCGGCGTGGGTCGAGATCGAGTTGTGATGGCCAGGGCCGAACATCACCGGGGACTCGAAGAAACGCCCCTTGATCGTGTTGTACAGCAGGTTGTCGAAAATCCCGAGATCGAAGGCACTGCTCTGGAGCAGATGGTGACGGCGAATCGTGAAGAACGCCGTGTACGTGGCGTAGCCGGCGCCTGCCAGCAGCACGACTAGAGGCGCGGTGGTGCGCGTGACCCGCGCGCCCAGCCGCGCCCAGAAAGCACGCCCGTCAGCGAAGCGTGGCGCATCGACGAGCCTGAAGGCCTCCGCGGCGCTGATCCTGAGCAGCCGCTCCAACGCCAGGCCGAAGACGGCCAACAGAATCAGGAACGCGATCGGACGTTGTTGACCGAACTGCCAGGTGAACAACGCGGGCAATGCACAGGAAACACCAGCAGGCGCAAAGATGCGCGTGAACGACTCGATGATCGGTACGGCGCGCTTGCTCAGGATCAGTAGCAAGAGCAACGCGATCGCCAGCGGCAGAAAGCCGGTCAGCATCGGCAAGGCGAGAGTCGGCGGCGCCAGCGGCAGCTCGTTGCGGGTGAAATAAGCCAGCCGCTGAATCGCGGTTAGGCTCGCGTAGGCGAGGAACTGCGTGAGCGACTGCCCTATCAGCGCAAGCGCGAGCAAGCTCCCGAGTACGCTGGGCGCGAGGCTTTGGCGCTGCGCCTCCCGAGTGGGCGAACCATGTACTTGCAACGCGACCATCTCGCGCTGTTTTAGGTTGCCGGGGCGCTGTTCGCAATGCTGGAACGAGCTTGACGTCCCCGAAATACACTGCTTTCGTGCGCGCCGTGTCCGCGGAAGAACCGACGACTCGTCAACAGGCAGAGATGTCGTCGGCCAAGGAGCGCTCGTGGTGGGCCTACGCGCCGCGGGTCTTGGCATCGCTCGTCATCGCGCTCGGCTTCGTTTGGCTGTTCAAGCGCGGCGGCCTGCCGCTCATCCCACCGGCGAGCACGCTCGCGGCCGTGGAACCTTGGACGGTGGCTGCATTTGCGCTGTTCATCGCGCTAGCCGTCTACCTGCGCGTGCATCGCTGGGTGCCACTGCTGCGCTCGGTCGTGCCCGACATTTCCGAGCCGCGGGTGGTCGCCGTGGGCCTGATCGGCATCGCTACGATCATGTTCGCGCCGTTGCGCATGGGTGAAGCCGCGCGGCCTTACCTGCTCGCGCGCGACGGCAAAGTGACGTTCTTTCAGGCCCTTGGTGCGG
>Ga0247783_1000430_pt1 | contig 12959 bp, 9 predicted proteins | sample UWRJL064202C5_FD_179911 | JGI IMG/M metagenome (GOLD analysis project Ga0247783, IMG submission 179911) | Plant litter microbial communities from Arlington Agricultural Research Station in Wisconsin, United States - UWRJ-L064-202C-5 | ecosystem: Environmental > Terrestrial > Plant litter >...
GTGACGCGCGAGACCGCGCGGGAGGTGGCTTTGGATTACCTAGATCCCTCACAAAAGTCAGTCGTGGTATTTGCGTATCAGCGCGCCAATTCTGTCCCGCGCCGGTGCAAGGTCCTTTTGCTGCCGGGCATCGAAGTCGATGAACGCTTGCGCGAGCGTCTCTTTTGTCTGCGCAGGCAGTGCGCGCGCCGCTTGATCGAACAGGTCGCGACGTTCGTGGTCCATGTGCGAGCGCAGGAAGTGGCTGAGCGCTCGGGCGTCCGTGGCGAAGCGACGGCCATCCTCGAGCGACCAGGGCGAGCGCAGGCGCGCCAGCTGGCCGAGTACGCTGAGGTACATGTGTTCATGACGATGTTCGCGACGCATCGTGGCGAGCGGTCCGTCATTCCAATCGAATCCGTGTTCGATTAGCTTCGGAGCGAGGATGGCTTCCTCTTTTTCATGGTGTCCGAGCTCGCCGCAATCGGTGAGGAAGGCCACAATGCACTGAATTTCCGACTTCTCGACGGTCTCGAAGCGGTCAGCGCGACCCGCGAGCTGGTCGAGCACACCAAGGACGGTTTCGACCTCCGCGTGCTCACGCTGCAGGTGCTCGAACGGGTCCAGTGCCGGGGGCGCGACTTCGCTCTCGACTTCGGCTTGGGAGAGCGCGGCCGCTCGCAGCTCGGGAAAGTACGAAGTGACCAACGCCGAATGAACCGACGCCAGCGCCGTGAGCGTCGCCTCCATGGCTACGGGGAGTTCTTCACCCGTCGTACGGGCGAGCGCGAAGGCGCTACTGGTTGCCGTGCTAACGGCGGCGCTCGCCTGTGCAGCGTGGGGCAAAGTACGAAGCTCGCCTTCGATCTGGCGCAGGCAGTGGAGTACGCTGCGCGGCGACGCCGCATTGACCGACACGAAGTCAATCAGGCTCGAAAGCTCGGTCTGATGGTGGTAGCGTTGGCGGAACATGGAGCGCACGCCGAGCGCTTGCAGCAGGCCCGACCAGCGCACATCGTCGAAGGTCCGTTCCCAGCCGTGCGCCGTGATCGTCGGCAGCAGCGCTCGCAGCACGCGCAGCAGCATGTCAGCTCGTTCCAGCTCGACCCCGATGTTCAGGAACGAATATGCCGCGTCGCGCGACATGTTGCTCTCGAACACGCCTTTGATGCGGCTGCCTGCCTCCAAGACACTGCTCAACGCGTCGAGTACGCGCGGCAGCGGTTGTTCGGAGGCGCCCGAAAGTAGCAGGTATTGATTGTTCAGGGCCAGCCACAGCTCGGGCGGCGCGGAGACTCGCGCATGGCGCAGGTTCTCGCGTCCGGCGCGCAGCGCGCCGAGTACGCTCGAGGGATTGTCCCGGTCGAGCGCGAGCGCCCGAAGCACTGCCAGCTGGCCAACGTCCTTGGCCAATGCAGCTGAATCGTCGTCCGTTACGAGCGAGAGCAGCGGCACAAGGCCCGCCGAGTGTCGACCTGGCAAGTCGAGCGAGAGACGTTCGACGGCTTGGATGGTTCTGGACAAGGCCTGGGCCCGCTCGATGTAGCGCCCGCTCCAGAACATGGCTTCTGCAACGCTTGAAAGTAGCATCTGGTTCTCCTGTATTCGAGGGTTACTCGTCGCAAACAATCCAAGTGTCTTTACTGCCGCCGCCTTGTGATGAATTCACGACCAAGGATCCCTTGCGCAGTGCGACGCGAGTCAAACCGCCGCGTGTCACGTACGAGCTCTCACCGCTCAACACGAACGGTCGAAGATCGAGGTGGCGGGGCTCGACACCCTCGGCGCACAGCGTGGGTGCCGTGGAAAGCGAGATGATTGGCTGCGCGACGAAGTTGCGTGGATTGGTCGAGACCAATTCACGACAGCGCGCGAGCTCGAGTGGCGAAGCGACATTGCCGATCACGATGCCGTAGCCCCCGGATTCGTTGACGGGCTTTACGACGAATTCTGGAAGTCGTTCCAGTACGTGTCGACGTTGGCGCTCGTCAACCAGCCGGAAAGTTTCGACATTGGGCAGGATTGGTTTCTCACCCAGGTAGTACTCGATCAGCTCCGGCACGTAGGAGTAAACGAGCTTGTCATCGGCCACGCCTGCGCCAGGCGCATTCACCAGTGCGACCTTGCCGGCCTTCCACGCTCGAATCAGACCCGGCGCGCCCAGCAATGAGCTGGGCTCGAAAGCCTCCGGGTCGAGAAACGCATCGTCGACGCGACGATAGATGACGTGCACGCGCACCAGACCGGTGATGGTCTTCATGTAAACGCAGTCGTCGGCCAGCACCAACAAGTCCTGCCCGCGCACCAAGTCGATGCCCATTTGCTGCGCCAGATAGCAGTGCTCGAAGTAGGCCGAATTATACGAACCGGGCGTGAGCAGCACGACCTTCGGCGTGGGCACGCTGTCCGGCGCCATCGACTGCAGCATGGCGTACAGACGGCCGGGATAGCCGTCGACCGGAAGGATCTTCCGCTCCGCGAAAAGCTCTGGAAAGACGCGCTTGGTCAATGCGCGATTTTCCAGCATGTACGCGACGCCCGAAGGGATGCGCAAATTATCCTCGAGCACGTAAACCGTGCCGTCCTTGTCGCGAACGAGATCCGTACCGCAGATGTGCGCCCAGACCCCGAACTTCGGGCGAACGCCGCGGCATGCCTGGAGGTAGTGCTTGGAGCTCGCCAAAAGCTCCGCCGGAAAGACCCCGGCTTTCACGACGCGCTGTTCGTTGTAGATATCATCGATGAATTGATTCAGCGCACGCAGACGCTGCTCCAAGCCCCGCGCGATGCCGTCCCATTCGCGTTGGGCAATGACGCGCGGAATGATGTCGAAAGGCCATTGCCGATCGACGTCGTGGGCCTGCGAGTAGACGGTAAAGGTGATGCCGAGTGCTCGAATCGTCGCTTCGGCTGCGCTCTGACGCAGTCGAAGGTCGTCGAGGCCCAGCCGAGTGATCAGCTCACCCACGTGGCGCACGCCATCCCTCGGCTGTCCCGACATGCCGATCAATTCGTCGAACGTCGTTGCGGAGTAGTTTTGGAACATGAGCAAGGCACAGAGCAACAACCAGGCCCGAGGGCGTTTTTCAAAAATCAGGCGCGGGGAGCGCCGGAAACCTTCACGCAACACGCAAATTCCCCAGTGAAACGCAGATATTTCGCGCGGCGCTCAGGGGTAAGGCGCCCCATCAGTGACCGATCCCGGTTGCCTGCAGGATCAGCTGAGCGAGCAAGATCTTGGAGATCATGGCCATCGGAAACACGCTCGCGTAGCCCACATTCGGCGTTTCCTGTCCGGTCTTCTCCAACGCATAGGCGAGCACCGCCGGCTGAGTCTGAATCCCCGCCAGCATACCCAGCACCACGGCCAGCGGGATACGCATAAAGCGATGGGCAATGACGACGGTCAGCAAGGCGCTGAGCACGGAAATGATCGCACCCGCGAGCAGCATGCGCACGAGCACGCCCTGCCCGAGCGCACTTGCCAACACCGCGCCCGCTTGCAAACCGGCGCCGGCCAAGAACAAGACCAAGCCGAACTGACGCAGCGTGAGGTTTGCCCCATAAGGCGAGGTCCAAACGAACGAACCAGTGCGCCCCAGGCGGCCGAGAATCAGGCCGACCAGCAGCGGGCCACCGGCGATCCCGAGTGAAAACGTCCCGCCGGGCACGGGTATTGGCAGCGCGCCCAGCAAAAGACCGAGCGCAATGCCCAGACCCAAGCTGATCACGTCTACCTCTGCGACGCGGCGAGCAGAGTCACCGAACAGGCGTTCGAGCGCGTGTAGCGTCGTGCGCGGAGCGACGATGCGCGCGCGATCGCCGAGCATCAACCGAAAGCGGCCGTCGGGCACGAGGTCGACGTCACCACGGCGGACGCGAGTGATGACCGCGTCGTATCGCTCGATCAGGTGGAGCTCACGGAGGGGTCGTTCGGTGAGCTGCGCGTTCGAGACGAACATGCGTCGAAAGTCGATTTCCGAGCGATCCCGTTCGAGATGCGCCTCCGACACCTGGCCCAGCGCGCGCGCGGCCGCCAGCACGTCGTTCTGCAAACCAATCAGCGTCACCAGATCTCCCACTGCGAATTGAGTATCGTCGTGCACGATGCTGGTCTGGCCGCCCCGCTGAATGCGCCCGAAATTGACGACATATTCCGGCGTCCTCCTCAACTCGTGTGCGGTCGTGCGCGGTGCATGCAGCACCTCTGCGGTCACGCTGACGATGGGGGCTTCAGTCTGAGATCCGTACTCGCTGGAGCTCTGCTCCCTTTCGCAAGACACCTTGAACCAGCGATCGCAAACCGCTGCCACCGCGAGCGGCAAAAGGACGCCGAGCGGATAGCAAATCGAACAAGCGATCACCGGAGCCGCAAGGGCCGCACCGCTCACTCCGCGGCTGCCGAGCCTTTCCACGATCGCTGCGAGCGCGGGGGTATTCGTCAACGCGCCAGCGAATACTCCCGCGATCTCGGCTCCACCCAGTCCGAACACGCGCGCGAGACCAAACGCGCCCAGGGCACACAGCCCCAGGATCCCCGAGGCAAGGAGGTTGTCCCGCACGCCCCGCAAACGAAGCGAGGCGAAGAAGGTCGGGCCGCTGGCCAGGCCCAGTGTGTAAATGAACAGCACCAAGCCTAGCTGCGCGACAAAATCCGGCAGTTGAATGCCGGGTATCCACCAGCCGACGAACAACCCCGCGAACAAGACGGCAGCCACCCCGAGCGAGAAGCCCCACGCTCGAAGCCGACCGAAAAGGCAACCGAGGGCCGCAACCACGAACAGCATGAGCAACGGACGGGCGCGAAGGAATTCTGCCATGAGAAGCTGACCGCTCGAATTGGTAAAAGGGCGAAGTCGTCGTCTTTCGGTTCACGAATTCTCGCTCGCATGTTGACCATGGAAGGGGTCGGCGCCGATCGTGCCGACCAGCTCGTCGAGGTAGTGCTCGGAGCTCACGCGGAAAAGCTCGCGCGCCACGAGCTGACGGCGCGCCGGTAGGTCCTTGGGCCATTGATGGTCGAGAGACGTGGCCTGCGCCAGCGCCTCGCCATGTCGGGTCCAGAGCGCGACATCCCTTGCTTGTTTCGTGATCAGCCGCTCGTGATACCAGGGACTCTGCAGCAAGGCCTCGCGACTGAACAAAGCGCGGAGGCGGGGATCGGCAATGCTCATGCCTTCGTATTGGCCGTAGGCCATGACGTGCAGCAGTGCTTTCAGGGGCGGGCATGCTCCCTCGATGCTGCCGTCCTCGAAATAGCCCAGGGCGACACGCGTCTGCGTTTCGACGATGGAATCGAGCCCTGCAACGAACGCCTGCAGATCTTGCTGCTCCGGGCGCAGCATGTCGGGCGTAAAGACAGCATTGGGGGATTGAAAAATCCGAGCCAAAAAGTGGTCCACGAAGCGCCCCGAAATCCGGTATCCGAGCCGGCTGGCCAGCACCGTGCGCCCGTCCAGCTCGAAGTCCTCGAGCTTTTCCAGATAACCGTGCTCGATCAGATAGGAAGCCTCTCGCTCGCGCACGCTCATCCGGCACCAAACCTCCGGCACCACCATGCTGACGTCGTGGTCGACGCGATAGCGAGGCCCGACGTAGCCCGCCGCAGTCGTGAAACCATCGTAGCCAGTCAAGATCGCCGATACCAAAGCATTGTTCATATCGACGACCGGCCACAGCGCATTGAATGGGCCTTTGGTCAGCGCCCCTTCACTGCCGAAGCCAGTGGTAGACGGGGATTTGCCGGTCAGGCTACTCAGGAAATCCATGAACAGCTCGGGCAGCTCCTGATAGTGGATCGGATTGAACACGGCCAATGGCGGAAGCCCGATCTCCAGCTGACCGCGATTGGCGCGCCGACCGCCGAGAATCGCACCGACGACTGCAAGCATGCTCTCGTCGGCAGGAACTTCGCGATCCAGACGTGCGCTCACCTCGGCGATGTAAGCCTCACGGTGCTCGACTCGGTCGGGACGCTGCTGCAAGTAGCGTGGGTTCTTCGATGGCTTGCCGTCGACCAAACGAGTGTGCGCGGAAGAAACGACGAACTCGCTGCTGGGCGCGGCGACGAACGCTGTCAGCAAGTCCTTCATTGGCGCGGTGAACCGATCGAGCTCGGCCACCTGATCCACGAGCTCGGTAACCTGAGTCACGTTGAGCGGTTCGAAGTTCGTGATGAACGTGCCAAGAGTGGCAATGTCCGCCTCCGCCTGAGCGTCGAAGCCGCGATGCACGGCGTCGTCGGGCCGCTGGAACAGGTACTCTTCGCAGTTTTCCACGATCTTGACGCTGCGATTCCGATACTCCGGTGACAAGGCGCGTACTCGCTCGCGAGGCACGACGATCGAGGCAGTGATGTCGTCTTCGACCTGAACTTTTTGCGCAGGATAGAAGTCGGGGCGTAGCTTGTGCATGCGCCACATCTTCGTTTCCGGCTCGAACCCAACGCGCAGTTGGCTGGTCTGCAGGGGTTGATCTTCGAACTTGAGCGCGTGCCCCGCGAAGCCGTTGACACTGTCGACGCTGAAGTGGCTTTGGAAGTCGCCGGCCCAATCGACTCGGTAGTGACGTTTGACGATGCACACCAACTCGCGAATCGTTTGCGGAAGCGACCGCAACCAAGCGTTGTGCGCCTCGGTGTAGTCATCTGACGGAGTCAGCAGCTTGATCACCGAGCCCAGCGAACGTTCCGGGCTGAGCAGCGGCCGACTGTCGCGTCGGACCGCAGACGGCAACTTGTAACATTTGGAGAAGTCCATCGCGACGATCTCGGCTACCCGGGCAAAATCTTGCTGAAAGTCTCGAACGAACACCGAGGCGAGGTGAATCATCGGACGCAGCGATTTCGAAATCTCCGATTTGCCGCCGCCTGAAACGGTACAAGGTTTGTGACACAGCACACCTTCCGCGCGCGAGCCGACCAGGCGCCAGGTGTTTGCCTTCGGGTGCCGCTCGAGCTTCACGGTGTAACCGGATGGCAGTATGTAGATCTGGCCAGGCCTGAGCGTGAGGCGCCGTTCGGCTGTTTCGTCGCGCCAACGCACACAAGCGTCTCGCACGGAAAATGCCGCGTCTTCTGGCACATATATGCACTCTGGATAGGTCGCATCTAGCGCGTACCCTCCTGGGCTCAGCACGGCACGGGGGCCCAGGATACGGAGCATTTGCGCGAAGGTCGTGCGTTTCAAGTCCAGGCTTTGTGCTTCGTTGAAGTTGTTGCCCAGGACGTAGCTCGGATACGCGATCACGCCTCCGGAATGCTCTTCCTCGCAAGCGCCGAACAGATTCGCCGCATAGCTAATCTGCGTCTTCACTTCCTTCTTGCAGTAGCCATAGTAGTTGTCGGCGATCAGCGTAACGATGACTCCGCGAGCATCGCGACAAGTCACCTTGAAAGCGCTCCCCCCATTGTACAATTCGCCGTCGTCCCGGTAGCACATGCCGTCGCGACGTTGCCGTGACGACGCTTGATCGAAATGCGGCAGGCCCAATTCTTTCTTCTTCAGACCGACCAAATGCGGCGCTAGGATCACGCAACCGGTGTGACCAGTCCAGCCCGCTGCGTCGAGCGCAGCGTCGTTCTCGGCCAGAAAGGGATCGCCTCCGTTGCCGAAGATGGTCTCGACGAAGTCGAGGTTGCTGACCAGCGTGCCGGGCGCAAAAAAGCGTACCTCCATCGACTTTCGGGGGTCCCGGTCGGTTTTTGGGCAGACCAACGGGCGCATCAAGAGAGACACGAATGCGTGGGCGCTTTCCGCTTGCCCAGACGTATACGGAAGGACCATGAGCTCGCTCGGAGGCTGCATGGCGGCGGCGAGCAGCAGTGCGAAAGTCCGCTTGGGCACCGCTTGCTTGTCGAGCGGGATCGGCAGCCCCCCCTCGGCGACGTGAAATACGCCCTGCGTCGTGCGACGATCGTTTTTCGGGTTGTGCAGCACGCCTTGTGCAATTCGGTACGACGTGAGGTATGGCGATGCGAAGCTGTCCGCGCGCGGAGGCAAAGCCAATGTCCTGGCGAGTCCCGGCCGATCGAGCACCAAGGAACGTTGTGGAACACGCGCGACGCCTTCGGGGCAGACGTCGCTCAGGTACGAGTCGAGGAACGCCTGAATGCGCTGATCGACCGGGCACAGCGGCCACCCGAATCGCTCATCCTTCTCGAAGTGATTTCGGACCAGCGGGGCTGCCAGTGCCATGAATTCGGGTTCGACGGTCGCCGAGCTCGGCGGCTGCCCCAGAGCAGCCAGCTTCAGATTGACGTAGCGATCGAGCTCGATGCACTGAATCACCCCGGAGGCATATTGATGTGTGGTTGACATGCCGGGCGGCCACTGCATGGGCCGCGCCAAGCGCATCGCTCGAGCAAAATTGGCGTTGAACAGCAAGCACGAAACACCGAAGAAAACTAAGGGTGCCAGCGCCGAGCGCAGAAGTTGCGCGCTGCCTGCGGGCTTTGCACGTTTCCTCAATGTGACACGTCATGCAGCGCGGAATAAGCGTAGCGCGGAGCAGGCAGTCGACGGCCTGCATCTTGCTGAGCGCAGGCCAGGAGAACTCCAGCCATGAGTCCCTGCCTAGCAAAAGGAAACACGTCATGAACAAGATCGTGAACAAGAGGCCATTCGTCATCGTGGTTGGGTTGGACTACTCGGATCATTCCGACGCCGCGCTGGCGCGGGCATTCGAGCTATCGACGCTTGAAACGGCTGCGGAAGTGCACGTGGTCGCAGTGCAACCACGGCTCGAGCTCCCACAGCCGAACGGGCCAAAGAGCGCGCTGCTCGATCTGGAAATAGCAGCCGCGCAACTCCAGCGGTACGTCGCTTCGCGTTGGGCTGCTTTCTCGGGCGCGTGGAAGAGCCACTGGGTGCAGCCGCCCAGGCGAGTCGTCTCACACATCCGCTTCGGTCAACCTGCGAACGGCATCGTCCAGCTGGCCTCGGATCTCAATGCCGACCTGGTCGTGGTCGGCACGCATGGTCGACACGGACTGACGCGCTTTCTGCTCGGGTCAGTGTCCGAGCGGGTGCTGCGCTTAGCCACGTGCCCAGTGCTCGTGATGCGCCCCAAGCTCGTGGTCACCGAAGACCCGCTGCTCGAAGCACCCTGCGCTCGTTGTCGGGAGTTGCGTGAGCTGTCTCCCACTGAGCTGTGGTGCGAGGAACACCGAAGCAAGCACGGCCGAAGTCACACCTACCATCGAAACGACGGGCCGACTGACGAGGGCCACTCTGCGCCGTAACGGCGCAGAGTGGCCGGGACAAGGAAAGTTAGCGCCAACGCCCTTCGACGACATCAATCTCTTCGCTGGACTCGTGCTGATCTTCCGATCTTCCGAACCTCGAGCGAGCCGCCACAGCGAGCAAACTTGGTCTGCCTGGTCGAATAGATGCACCTGCTCTAGCTCAGGGAGCAACGGTTGTTGGCGCGGGCCGTGCCCAATCTGCGGCGCCTTCTCCGATTTGGGCTCTTCCAAGTGCGAGCGCTTCTCGCTCTTGTCTCCGAAGAGCATTTGGTTGCGCTTGGCGAGCTGTTGCTGGAGACCGGCGATCTGCAGCTTCAGCTGCTCCGGGTGGCCGCCGCGCAGCGCGTGCAGCTCCTTCGTCAGCTTCGCGAGCAGACTTGACGAGCTTCTTGTTGTCCTCTTGCAGGAGCAACGCCGCCTTGCGTAGCAGCTCGATGTCGTCAATCTGATCCAGGGTCACGTCTCATTTGAGTAACCCAGATCAGAAAGTTCATCACGCGCTCAAGTTTTTTCGGCGCTAGGTGACTTTTTTCCGGGCCAGCGCGAGCTCAGATCGCTAAGCGTCGAGAGCGGCGGACTGAGCTCGACGCGACCGACGGCGTCGCTGCCTTCAATGAAGAGCTGAAGCTCGCTCGGCGTCATCTGCAGCAGGCCGTCCTTCGCGCGCTCGTACACCGCCGCGAAGCGCCCCTTGTCGAGCCGCTTCGACAGCAAGCACAGCCCGGTGCCGTCGAAAAATAGCACCTTTGCGCGCTTGCGATCGCGACTCACGAAAAGGAAGAAATGGCCGCTGAGCACTTCTCGACCGAGCCCCACTACCAACGCTGAGAGTGTGTTGAAGCTCTTGCGCACGTCCATCGGCTCGCCGTAAGCGTAGACGGCAATCTGTCGACCACTGCTGATCACTCGCCGACTCGGCGCACGAGCTCAGCGACCGCCGCCATGTCGAGTCCTTCGATGCGCAATCCGCGGGAACCGTGCACCAAGATTGGCGATGCAATCGACACGGCCGGCGCTGCGACGACTTCGACGCGGTCGAAGCGCTTGGCTGCACGTTTCTCGCCCAGCCAGCGCGACAACGGCTGATTCTGCATGCCCAGCTCGGTCGCCACCTCGACCAGCTTCGCCCCCTGCCGTCGCCTCGCGACGGTATACGACAGCAATTTTTCCAGCAAGCCCTTCGGATAAGGCCGACCGCGACCGCGTGGCCCCAACCCCGACAGCTCTGACTTCAACTCTTCCCGCATCCTTTCCATGCGGAGAGTTTCTCTCAACCCATTCTCATCTCAGCACGACGGGTTGAGCGAAGTGTTACGCCCAATCAAGCGTGGGTGGGCGACATCACGTACATCTGGACGGCGGAAGTTGGGCATACCTGACCGTGCTGCTCGACTTGTATTCGCGCCGCGTGGTTGGCTGGGCGCTGCGCAAGTCGCTCAGCCGTGAGCTGGCCATGGCCGCGCTCGACCACGCGCTGACGTGCCGTCGACCGCCGCCTGGCCTCGTCCACCACACGGACCGCGGCAGCCAATACGTAAGCCAAAGTACCGTGGCTTACTGGGCCGGCACGGCGTCACCTGCAGCATGAGCGCCGCCGGCAACTGCTACGACAACGCGCTCTCGGAGAGCTTCTTCGCGACACTCAAGAAAGAGCTCGTGCACGGCTGCGCATTCGAGACTCGATCGAAGCGTACGACGCCATCAGCGATTACATGAGAACGACTACAACGCCAAACGCCGCCACTCGGCCGCAGGAAACCAATCCCCCCATCAACTCTGAGCTGGCCAATGCCGGTCAGCTCGCGGCATAGTCACTAACAATCTGTCCGGAATCTCCGGGGGAACTCCAAGCTACCAAAGTACCGAGATTGCCGACATAGCGATGGCCGTCGCCACATTGGGCTCGTACAGACCCTCACCGGGCACGTCCTCGATGAAGGGCAGTTCAAAGCACCGTTTGTATGGCTGGCTGCCACCACTCTGGGAAGCACAAGAGAGACCGGTGACACTCTCGATCCATTGCACATGGTCGGAATAGGCGATGAGACCTGCATATGAATCGTCATGGCCTTTCTGAGTCTCATTAGCACAATTTTTTTGTCCGTTGACATCGAAGTTATAATTTGACCAAACCGCCGCAATCATGGGGACAGATTGGCCCCCCACTGTGACATTGTACTCGAATGGTCCTCCCTGATCGCCTCTGCACATCTTAAGGCCGTTACCACCCTCTCGCCCTTCCAACTTCAGGTAACCGTCCTGCGCTGCCGCTTGGAAGCCGCCGTATCGAAGCTGGTCATCACCATGGCTATCGTCATACCAGCCAGCCCCGTAGGCCAACTGCTCGCCTTTTTGCAACAGATCCTTGTCGCCCATGTAGAGTCTGAGGTAGTCGTGGTAATCCGTGGTCGGAGAATTCAGACTGCCAAATGCCTGGGGTACGACAATCACCGCAAAGTCATCCTTGGCCGTGTATCCGAAGTTGCCGGCCTCCTGACTGCCAGGGTGTGCGAACCAATTGGCAAGAGCAGCATGCACGAGCTGACGCCAGCGTTTAGGGTTATTCTTTGCCCTGTTTGCCTCCTTGAGAATCCCCGTAGCCAGGGTCGAACGTAGCCAGCTGGGGTATGCGTACCAATTAGCAGGTCCCTCATGCACGCGCCGACGTCCGGATTTAGGATCATAGTAGTGGATATCCATCTCGTGCTCCCGTATGCCAAAGAGGGCGAGCGGTAGGATACACCGGGCAGCAGTGAGGACGACATGCGGAGCGATCATGCTGCCAGTGCAGCTTATAGGGAAGCCCTCTATTGTATAGCTAAAGTCGACTACCCCTGTCGCCCCATAAGCCACGTGAGACTCGGGGCCGGTGACCTTTTGCTCTACCCGGGCGGCGTGTTCATCTGACTCGGCCGGCGCACTACACGATGACACGCCCAGCGCCACGCAACCCGCCAGTGTTAGTCCGATCAGGTGACGGGCACGGCGCTTTTTTTTCGTGCCCCCACCTCGATCGCTTTGACCCAATCGGCGATTTTCCATGCTCATGTTCCTAATGGGGGAAAAGCCCCAATTGATTGATGTGACCCAGGAAATTGCAGATCTCAGATACGAAGTAATCAGTTGGCGACTTCGATACGAACCACACAAGCCAACGCCAGCTAGTGACGCGAGGAAGTCGCAAAGGGGCCACGCGCCGTGCCCGGAAGCGGGTTGGAACGGCGCGATTCACGCGCATCAAACACTCGAGATCGTCGCTGCCTGACGGCAGGTCATCAAAACAGGCCTAACGCCATCAAGACGGCAGCGTTCCCGGGCTGGCAGCCGCCAAGACCGGCCGCGTAGTAGTTGATAGTCATCGGTTTCCCCGACAAGAAGGCACCCTCTGCCATGCTAGTCCAAATCTTCAGCGTCTCCGCGCTTTGCCGATAGGCACACCCGGTGTGTGTGGGTCCGTAGACGAAGTGATCGACGTTGGTGGTGCAGCGAACGATCAGTTGGTCGGCGGTGTACTGCACGTAACTGACAATGCAGTTAGCGGATTGAGACTGGTCGTCCGCGAACGCGGGCGCCGCAGTCGAAGTGGCGGCCAGGAGACCAGCTAGAGAGAGGAACTTCGCAGTCTTGTTTGCCATGATCGGTCACTTTCCCGAGCCTTCCGCTCGTTGAGTATTGTTATTGTGCGCGTCGCCCGGACGCGGCCCCCCCGTGGGGCAAGTAATCTGCCACGCCCACA